>ERZ827528.656-NODE-656-length-41164-cov-8.682357_pt1 | contig 41164 bp, 34 predicted proteins | sample MGYA00519768_ERZ827528 | MGnify/ENA primary metagenome ERZ827528 (study PRJEB31778, sample SAMEA3449343) | human gut metagenome | biome: human gut; feature: human-associated habitat; material: faeces | place: United Kingdom | collected 2010/2012 ...
TTCTTGAGAATGCACCGATGGATACTTCCCATCATCGGATGGTGAAACAGCAGAACAAATGTGGTTATGGATTACAGGGAGTATGTTGTAGATTGTGCTCTAATGGTCCATGCCGACTGTCTCCGTCAAAACCAAAAGGAGTGTGTGGAGCAGATGCGGATACGATTGCGTGCAGAAATTTCTTAAGACAGGTGGCTGCTGGCTCAGGATGTTACACGCATGTTGTTGAAAATACCGCAAGAAGATTAAAAGAGCTGGCGCAGGAATTACAGGCAGAAGGCAAGAAACCAAAGTATAAGGATTCCGTTGCGAAACTTGCAAAGATTTTACAGATTAACTGTTGTGGTAACTGCGGACCGGACTGCCATAACAGTTGTGCGAAAACAGCAGAGATGATTGCAGATGCAGTTCTTGCAGACATCAGAAAGCCATATGATGAGAAGATGACACTCATGAAAAATATTGCTCTTCCAAAGCGTTATGAACTGTGGGAGAAACTTGGAATTTTACCAGGCGGAGCAAAAGACGAGATTTTTAATGCGGTTGTAAAGACATCGACAAACTTGAATTCAGATCCGATGGACATGTTGTTACAGTGCTTACGTTTAGGCATTTCTACAGGTAATTATGGGCTGATTCTTACAAATCTCATGAACGATATTATTATGGGGCCACCACAGATTAGTATGGATCCGGTTGGTTTCCGTATCATTGATCCAGAGTATATTAATATTATGATTACAGGTCATCAGCAGTCCATGTTTGCCGATTTAGAAGAAAAGCTGGAGTCAGAGATTGTGCAGAAGTCAGCACAGCTTGTCGGTGCAAAGGGAATACGCATTGTAGGATGTACTTGTGTGGGCCAGGATTATCAGGCACGTTCTGGATGCTATAAAGATGTGTATTGTGGACATGCAGGTAATAACTATACGAGTGAAGCCGTGTTGATGACAGGCTGTGTGGATTTGGTTGTTTCCGAATTTAACTGTACGATTCCGGGAATCGAGCCAATCTGTGAACAGTTAGATATTAAGATGCTTTGTCTTGATGATGTGGCAAAAAAGGCAAATGCAGAATTATTACCATACACAGCAGAAAAAAAAGAAAAGATTACAAGTCAGATTATCGCAGATGCTCTATGTGGATTTAAAAACAGAAAAGAAAAATTATATGGAACCGCTCCGGCAGAAGGAGAAAAGCGTGTCAATGTCATGGCACAGCATGGTTTTGACAAATCTATTACCGGTTTATCAGAAGATACTTTAGTAGCTGCTTTAGGTGGAACTTTACAGCCGCTTATTGATGCGATTGTTGCAGGAAAGATTAAAGGAATTGCTGCAATTGTTGGATGTTCTAACTTAAGAGCAAAAGGGCATGATGTATTTACCGTAGAGCTTGCAAAAGAATTAATTAAGAAAGATATTCTTGTATTATCCGCCGGCTGTACCTGTGGTGGATTAGAAAACTGCGGACTTATGACAATGGAAGCCGTAGAGCTTTGTGGAGAAGGATTGAAAGAAATATGTACAGCACTTGGTGTTCCACCAGTACTTAACTTTGGTCCATGTCTTGCGATTGGACGAATTGAGATGGCTGCCTGTGCATTAGCAAAAGAACTGAATGTGGATCTGCCACAGCTTCCGGTTGTTATCAGTGCACCGCAGTGGCTTGAGGAACAGGCGTTGGCAGATGGAGCATATGCACTTGCACTTGGCTTCCCTCTGCATCTGGCATTATCACCATTTGTAACAGGAAGTCAGGTAGCAGTGAATGTTCTCACAGAAGGGTTAAAGGATTTAACCGGAGGCCAGCTTATCATTGAGACGGAAGTTGAAGATGCGGCACAGAAATTTGAGGAAATTATCAAAGAAAAAAGAATCGGTCTTGGAATTGATAAAGGGGGAGATGCCGTATGTTAATGAACCGAACAACTCCTTTTATGGTTCCGGTAGATGAGGAAAATCCTGCGATTATCAAGGATGAAGCGTTATGCAGCCAGTGCGGACATTGCTTTGCTATTTGCGAAGAAGAAATTGGTGTGGCAGCAAAGTATCTTTTGAATCCTCGCGAAACCTATCAATGTATCGGCTGTGGACAGTGCAGCGCAAACTGTCCGGAAAAAGCGATTATTGGCAAGCCACATTATAAGATTGTAAAAGAACTTATCAAAGATCCAGATAAAATCGTTGTTTTTTCTACATCCCCATCCGTAAGAGTTGGATTTGCAGACGGATTTGGAAAAGAACCGGGAACCTTTGCACAGGATGAAATGGTTGGTGCATTGAGAGCATTAGGTGCGGATTATGTATTTGATGTTACTTTTTCTGCTGACCTTACGATTATGGAAGAAGGCTCAGAGTTACTGTCCCGTATTTTAAAAGGAACAGGACCACTTCCACAGTTTACAAGCTGCTGTCCAGCATGGGTAAAATATATGGAGAACTTCCATCCAGATAAAACGGCACATCTTTCTTCTGCAAAAAGTCCGATTGGAATGCAGGGGGCAGTGATTAAGACTTATTTTGCACATAAAAAACACATTGACCCGGAAAAGATTATTTCTGTGGCAGTTACCCCTTGTACTGCCAAAAAGGCAGAAATCGCAAGAGAGGAATTATGTGATGCAGGAAAGCTTCTTAATATAGAAGAAATGCGTGACAATGATTATGTGATTACGACAAAAGAACTGGTACAGTGGTGTCAGGAGGAAGGACTTGATTTAGATAAGATTATTCCTTCTAAGTTTGACAGTGTCTTAGGAGAAGGAACCGGAGCCGGAATGATTTTCGGAAATACCGGCGGTGTTATGGAAGCAGCACTTCGAACCGTTTACAGAGTATTAGAAGGAAAAGAAGCCCCGGCAGATTTTTATCAGCTTCGTTCGGTAAGAGGATTAAACAATCGAAAAGAAGCAGAAGTAACAATCGCTGGAAAGAAGCTTCGGGTTTGTATTCTTTATGGAACGGCTGCAGCGGAGAAATTCCTTGCAGAAGATATGAATGGTTATCATTTTGTGGAAGTGATGACATGTCCGGGAGGCTGTATCAGTGGAGCGGGACAGCCGGATTGCGGAAGTGTTCCAGTATCAGATGTCGTAAGAAAGAAGAGAATACAGTCACTTTATCAGGCGGATGAGCAGGCAGAACGCAGAAACTCCATGGATAATCCGGAAATTGGAACAATATACCACGAATTTTTTAAAGAGCCATTAAGCATACTTTCAGAAAAACTCTTACATACTACTTATCAAGGAAAATAAGACAAAGAATGTGCAGAATAGTTCAAAAATAAGAATTGGATATTACAACTAAAAAATCGATGTAAAATGAGAATTTCTTGCCTATATTTTCTTGGCAAGTATACCAATTTGTTTCATATCGAAGGATGTAATTCGTTGCTGTTGCAATAAAATGTAGCAGCAACGTTTCTTTTTGTTGTGCAAACTGTATAAATGTAAAAAATATCCGATTGATAATTGCCAAATACTGACACGGATATTACTAATTGTTGCTTATTTTTTCCTGTATAATGCAAGACAGATGAAAGCTCAGTAGTGGTTGATTTACAGGATTTATAGGATAATTTTTTGAGTTATCATCTCTCAAACATTTTCATTGCACATTTTTATGTGTCAGTAAGAAGGAGGAAAATTGTAATGATTGCAAAAGGATTTACAGAACCAACCGCACGTATCAAAGCCTTAAAAGCAGAAGTTGTTAACGCAGTACCAGAAGTAGAGCCATATAGAGCCGTACTTATTACAGAGTCTTACAAAGAGACAGAGGGTATGCCAGCAGTTATGAGAAGAGCAAAAGCTAACGAGAAGATTTTTAACAATCTTCCAGTTGTAATTCGTGACAACGAATTAATCGTAGGTGCTCTTTCCGTAAAACCTCGTTCTACAAACCTTTGTCCAGAGTTCTCATTTGACTGGGTAGAAAAAGAGTTCAAGACAATGGCAACTCGTATGTGTGACCCATTCGTAATTACTGAAGAAACAGCAGATATCCTTCACGAAGTATTCAAATACTGGAAAGGTAAAACTACCAGCGAATTAGCTACTTCCTACATGAGCCAGGATTGTCTTGACTGCCAGGCTGGTGGAGTATTTACAGTTGGTAACTACTACTTCGGTGGTATCGGACACGTGTGTGTTGATTACGGTAAAGTATTAAAAATCGGTTTCAAGGGCGTTATTGCAGAAGTTGTTGAAGCAATGAACAAACTTGATGCAAATGATCCGGAATGTCTGCAGAAGAGAGCATTCTATGAAGCAGTTATTATTTCTTACAATGCAGCTATTAACTTTGCTAAGAGATACAGCAAAAAAGCAGCAGAGATGGCAGCTACATGTACAGATCCAGTAAGAAAAGCTGAATTACTTCAGATTTCCAAGAACTGTGACCGTGTTCCAGAAAACGGAGCTACAAACTTCTATGAAGCTTGTCAGTCTTTCTGGTTTGTACAGGCATTAGTACAGATTGAAGCTAACGGACATTCCATTTCTCCAGGACGTTTTGACCAGTATATGTGGCCATACTTAGAAGCAGACAAGAGCATTTCTAAAGAATTCGCTCAGGAATTACTCGACTGCCTCTTCGTATTATTAAACCATGTAAACAAAACTCGTGATGATGTATCTGATCAGGCATTTGCAGGATACGCAGTATTCCAGAACTTTGGTGTTGGTGGACAGACAGAAGATGGCCTTGATGCTACAAACCCAGTTTCTTATATGTGTATGGATGCAGCAGCTCACGTTAGATTACCTGCACCATCATTCTCCGTTCGTATTCATAACCAGACACCGGATGAGTTCTTATTAAGAGCTTGTGAGCTTGCAAGACTTGGTACTGGTGTTCCAGCTATGTACAATGATGAAGCAATCATTCCTGCATTATGTAACAGAGGATTAACTCTTGCAGATGCTCGTAATTACTGTATCATCGGTTGTGTAGAACCTCAGTGTCCACACAAGACAGACGGATGGCATGACGCAGCATTCTTTAACGTTGCTAAGGTATTTGATATCGCTATTCATGGTGGTAAGAACCGTGATGGCAAACAGTTAGGACCTGTTACAAAACCTATGCCAGAATGGAAATCCATGGATGATTTATATGAAGCATATGAAACTCAGATTGAGTACTTCGTATCTAAATTAGTTGAGGCAGATAACGCTGTTGATATCGCTCATAAAGAAAGAGCACCATTACCATTTATGTCCGCATTAGTTGATGACTGTATCGGAAGAGGTAAAACAGTTATGGAAGGTGGAGCTATCTACAACTTCACAGGACCTCAGGCATTTGGTAACGTAGATACAGGTGATGCTATCTATTGTATCAAGAAACATGTATTTGAAGACAAAGACTTAACAATGCAGCAGATTTACGATGCTATGGAACACAACTTCGGTGCTGAGCTTGGTGCTGGATGTTACGATGGACCATTCGTAAGATTAAGTACAGATTCTGCAGAACCTGCAGCAGCAGCTATGGAAAGTGTTTCCGTATCTTCTGAAGATAGCATGGAATCTATCATCAACGCAGTTGTTCAGAAGATTCTTGCAGAAAAAGGATCTAACTTAAGTATGAGCGTAGATACAAAATCTGAAGCTTGCACAAGCTGCAGCGATGCTCAGAGAGCTGAATACGACAGAATCAGACATATCCTCGACGCAACACCTTGCTTCGGTAACGATATTGATGAAGTTGATATGTGTGCTCGTAAAGCTACACAGGTTTACTCTCACGAAGTTGAGAAATACAAAAACCCACGTGGAGGCCAGTATCAGGCAGGATGTTACCCAGTATCTGCTAATGTATTATTTGGTAAAGACGTACAGGCTCTTCCAGATGGACGTTATAGCAACGCACCTCTTGCAGATGGTGTTTCCCCTCGTCAGGGTCATGACGTTAAGGGACCTACAGCTGCAGGTAACTCCGTAGCTAAACTTGACCAGTTAAATATCTCTAATGGTACATTATACAACCAGAAATTCTTACCTTCTGCAGTAGCAGGTGATCAGGGACTTCTGAACTTCGCAGCAGTTGTTCGTAACTACTTCGATAAGAAGGGTATGCATGTACAGTTCAACGTAATTGATAGAGAAACATTACTTGATGCTCAGGCACATCCAGAAAACTACAAAGACTTAGTAGTACGTGTAGCTGGTTACTCCGCTCACTGGACAGTACTTGCTAAGGAAGTACAGGATGATATCATTGCTCGTACAGAACAGCATTTCTAAAATAGTAGATTTTTGAAATAAACTGGAGGAAGTACCTATGAGTAATATGGAACCAAGCTGCGATACAAGTAAAAAAGGGCTTGTCTTTAATATACAGAGATTCTCTGTAAATGACGGTCCGGGTGTAAGAACGATTGCCTTTTTAAATGGCTGTCCTCTTCGCTGCAAATGGTGCTGTAACCCTGAATCGCAGGAATTAAAACCAGTCGTCATGTTTAAAGCACAAAACTGTGTCGGCTGTGGAAATTGTGAGGTTGTGTGTCCAACTGGTGCTTCTAATTTAAACGTTCCAGGAAAAATTGATCATACAAAATGTATTGCATGCGGAAAATGTATTGATGTCTGCTATCATAGGGCTCTTGAGATGTCCGGTAAGTGGATGACAGTAGAGGAACTGATGGGAGAACTTTACAAAGACCGTGTTATTTACAGAAAGTCCGGAGGCGGTATTACCGTCTCCGGAGGTGAAGCAATGGTACAGCACGAATTTCTTTTAGAGCTGTTAAAGGCTTGTAAGTCATTCGGCTGGACCACTGCGATTGAAACAACTGGTATGGCTTCTGAGGAAGTAATCAAAGAGATTGTTCCGTGGCTTGATGTGGTCATGATGGATATTAAGCATATTGACCCAGAAGTACATAAAGAGTATACTGGTGTAAGTAACGAGCAAATACTTAAAAATGCATTACTGATTTCTAGTCTTGCAAAGAAGATGATCATTCGTGTTCCGGTTATTCCAGGATTTAATGCAAGTCCGAATGTAATTGCGGCAATTGCAAAGTTTACAACCTATCTGCATAATGTAAATGAGTTACATCTTTTACCTTATCATGATCTTGGAAGTAACAAGTATGGAATGCTCGGCAAGGAATATGAACTTGCCGATGTACAGAAGCCGGAAAATGAATTCATGGAAGAATTAAAAGCAATAGTAGAAAAAGAAGGATTAACCTGTAAAATCGGAGGATAAATCGATGCAGGCAGTCCGAGGTATCCCTTATATATCAGGAGGTTCACGATGAACAAAGACATAACATTATTAACTTCTGAATCTGTTACAGAGGGACATCCGGATAAAGTATGCGATATGATTTCCGACGCTTTGCTGGATGCCTATTTAGAAGAAGACCCATCTGCCCATGTAGCATTGGAGACAATGGCTTCAGAAGACACTGTTTTCATTGCCGGTGAAGTTGCTTCTTTCGCAAAGGTTGATGTTAAAAATAAGGCAAGAGAAGTCATCTGTGAAATAGGATATGACAGTAAGGAAAAAGGAATAGACGGGAAAGAATGTCTGATTATTACCAATATCGGTGTACAGTCACCTGACATCGCTCAGGGAGTTACCCAGTGTAATGGAACAATCGGAGCGGGCGACCAGGGAATGATGTATGGATATGCCTGTGATGATACAGAGGAACTTATGCCACTGTCGATTTCACTGGCACATAAACTTAGTAAACGACTTACACAGGTAAGAAAAGAAGGAATCCTTCCATACCTCTATCCAGATGGAAAGTCACAGGTTACAGTAGCATATAATAATCAGGGAGAAATCCTTGGTGTTACAGATGTTGTAATTTCTGCACAGCATAATGCAGAAGTTTCTGTACAAAAGCTTCGAATGGATATTGAGGAGCATGTTATAAGAGAAGTAATTCCTAAAGAATTGCTTTTACCGGATGTAAAGATACATATCAATCCTACAGGACGATTCGTAGTTGGTGGTCCTGCCGGAGATGTAGGTCTTACCGGAAGAAAGATTATTGTAGATACTTATGGTGGAATTGCCAGACATGGAGGCGGAGCATTCTCAGGAAAAGACCCGACAAAGGTTGACCGTTCCGCAGCGTACATGGCAAGATATGCCGCAAAGAATGTGGTTGCTGCCGGATTTTGTAAGAAGTGCGAGATTAATCTTGCCTATGCAATCGGTATCCCACAGCCAGTATCTATAAAGATAGATACCTTTGGTACAGAAGAAATACCAAAGGAAATTATTGAAGACACCGTAAATGAAGTATTTGATTTCAGTGTGGCAGGTATTATAAACAGCCTATCTCTCACTAAGGTGAAATATAAACCAGTCGCAGCATACGGACACTTTGGAAGAACAGATCTTGATCTTCCGTGGGAACGGTTAGATAAAGTGAATATTCTTCAGGAAAAAGCAGTTGCCCGTGTGGCAGAAGAAATCTACAAAAACCGTTAACAAATATTAAATACAACAATCATTACACTTTTTAATAATTATAGAAACTATTCAAAGTCAGATGGTTTCAGCGACTGAGACTTTAGAATAGTGAAATAGCTAAGGGGTCATTCAAGCGCATAATTGTTCTGAAATAATCGGTCTCAACACTCTCACAAATAGATTATGAAATAACAATAAGCTTGATCCACATAAAGGGGGCTGTCGCAAGGTGACAGTCCCCTGATTTAATTTTTGGAACAACAGACGGTAGTAAGAACATAGATGATTAAATCAGGGGATTTCTATGCGAGCCGCTTTGAAGAAGAAATATTCATCTTGCATAAATGGTAATTAATAGTTAAAATATAATTATATGATAGAAGTAAGTAACCATACAGGTAAAAGCATTATGATGTGGATGCAGGCTTGCAAAGTGGTTGTGAATATTACTATTATAATTTTAGAAGGAGGATTTTTAAAATGGTAAGAAAAGCAAATATCATTCAGAAACAGGAACTTGGCGGTGGAAAAGGTTGTGCAGAGGTGCATGAGATTGTTCCAGAGAAAGATTTATATGGACATGGAAAGTTATATGCAAAGGTTGTTTTAAAACCGAATTCCAGTGTTGGCTGGCATCGTCATGTTGGTGAAACAGAACCATATTATATCTTAGAGGGTGAGGGAATTTTCGTAGATGATGATGGAAGCCGTACAAAGGTAGGTCCTGGAGATGTATGTACAATTCTTCCGGGACAGTGCCATGCGATTGAGAATGCATCATCATGTAAGGATCTTGCATTTATGGCTTTGATTCATAAAGACTGATTCGCTTGATTTTTTATTAAGGGAGACGAACCCCCGAAGAGAACCCTACCCTATATTTGTGACTCTATCGCTGCGGGTTGAATGTTCGCTTAATGGCTCACATTCAATCCTCGCTCTAAGGCCACAAATATAGGGTAGGGTTCTCTTCGGGGGTTCTGTTTTTTGATAAAACAAATAAGTAAGAGGGGTCTTTGGTGATAGTAGATATAAATGCATGATGTTGGGGTGGGAAGGGTATCTGTAGGTTTAGTTTACTAAAACAGAAATGAAGGACTTCTCATTTTTCGTCTGTCTCATATTACAAGAGGGGTAATTATTTGTTGGATTTTGCTCTCCTTATCACAAATAAAGAATCAAGAAAATTACATGTAAATGCAATATATTTTCCTATGATTGAGAAATAGCACAAAAAAACCAATTTATTTTTTGTGTAAAAATGATAAAATATATACTAAGTAGGGTGTAGTGTAAAAAAAGTAAAATTTTTTGTCTTTATTTTTACAAGTAAATATCCCTTTGGAGGTGAACATGGAAACGGAAAAGAAAAATGGCAGAGGGAAAAAAGAAGTTAGCTTGTTAGGCTTATTTGGTAAAAAGTTTTTGGAAGAAACACAGGGTAAGCTGGCAGAAGCGACAGGTATTTCTTTTTTTATTATTGATTATAAGGGGGAGCCGGTTACAAAGGGAGAACAAGAGGAAGATTTTTGTGAAAAAAGGAAGGAAGAAGATATACGCTGCAGTGAGTGTCAGATTACGAGAGCGTTTGCAGCAGCGAAAAGTGCAATTAAAAACTGTCCGTATATTTTTACTTGTCCAAATGGACTTGTTCATATGGCGATTCCGATTGTTGTAAATAACCAGTATATAGGGGCAATTATCGGGGGACCGATAAGATGTGAGAAGAAGGCTTTAAAAGATAGTGAACTTGGAGATACAGAACAGGAAAGAAAAGCTTTTTTAGATAAGCTTGGGGAAGAAACAGAATATCAGAATATTACTTCATTTACAGAAAAAAGAGTAGCAGCTGTAGCAGATATGGTTTTCCTTCTTTTTAAAGAGATGGGAGTAAAAGAAACAACGGCGATTAAACTTGGAGCTTTAGAACATAAAGAGGTGCATCTTTCTGATATCCGTAAGAGGAATAAGTTGTTAGAAGATAAAGTATCACAGCTTGAGTATGAGCTTCTTAAAGGAAAGTTACCAAAGCAGTTTATGTTGAATCTTTTAACGACGGTCTCTAGTTTTTCTATTCTGGAGAATGCAAGCCGGACGGAGAATATCACAGCCGAAATGGCATCGGTTTTGCGTTATTATCTGGATAATTCTTCAGAAGTTATTTCATTATCGGAAGAATTAAAGCAGATAGAATGTTATCTGGATATTTTAAGACAGCAGTATGATAACCGATTAGAGTATCGTGTGTATTGTCAGAAGGAAGTGGAGAAGCAGAAGATTCCGATTATTGGAATTTTCCCATTTGTAGAACAACTGGTTGATTTTGGAATTCTTGCAGGCCATTTCAGAGGAACATTGTATATTGATGCAGAGAAAAAAGAAGATTTCTGTAAAGTAGTTTTACAGTTAGAAAGTTCTGGACTATCTGTTGGGCATTTTGGAGCAGATATCACAGACGGTAATTTTGCACAGATGCAGGAACAAGATACAAGAAAGCGTTATGAGAGAGAGTTTGGCAAAGACTTTGAGATAACGGCAGATCCGAATGTTATAACGATACAAATTCCATTTCAGGAAATAAAGTAAGGAGGGGGCTATGATAAATATTTTATTGATTGACCAGGAACCATTGTTTCAGCAGGCATTTTCCAGAATGATTGCGGAAACGGAAGAATGCCAGCTTATTGGAATTGCGGAGAATAGTAAAGAAGCATTCGAGATTGCAAGCCGCTATCATCCACAGATTGTATTTTGTGATGTTGTTCTTGGCATGGAGAATGGAATTGCTCTCTGTAATCTTATTAAGGAGCATTTTCCTGAGATTACGACCTATATTTTATCAAATTACTGTAGTTTCCAGATGATTCGTCATTCCATGGATGCAGGGGTAGAGGAATATTTATATAAACCATTATCGAGAAAAAAGCTTTCAGAATTAATCGAGAGAAACAATGCTTCAAGTCTAAATGAAGAAGAAAATTTACAGCAGGAAGCATTACTTGCAGCAATTGAGCAAAAAGATTATAAAAAAGCATATGATACAGCGAAGGAATTAGTAGAGTATTTATTTGAAGAGTGTGAACGCAGAGAGCGCAGGAGCAAGCTGTCTATGTTAGAATCCAGTCTGTTTTATATGATACCCGGAATGGATAATATTCAGAAAAATTATTATTTCCAGAAATATGAGATTACAATGAAAGTATTGACCAAAAGTGCGATATGCTATCACTGGCTCATTCAAATTATAACAGAAGTGTTCCGTCAGCTTTGTACAATGAAGTATGCACATATGAACAAGGTATTTCAGTACATAGAAAATAATAAAAATAACGAGATTTCCCTTTCTGAACTTGCAGACGAGGCAGGAATCAGCAGTGGTTATCTGAGCCGTATCTTTAAAAAATATTACAAAATCAGTGTCGTAGACTATATCCATCTTCGTAAATTACTACAGGCAAAATACTACATGGCAACAAGTGAAATGAATATCTCAGACATATCTTTCCTTCTTGGCTACAGCGAAGCAGGATATTTCTGCAAAATATTCAAAAAATACGAAGGACAGACCCCATCGGCATTCAACAAGAATTTCCAGAAACTCACTTCGAAGGCAGGGTGATTTAACGGAAGTAATTAAAGAGCGGAGGCCATTTCGAAGGCACAAAAAAAGAAATTCTATAATATCACATTTATAGCTTATATCTATTCCAGAGCAAGCAAAGTATAACAGACTATAACTTCAAATCACCCCCCATGGTGAATTGGGCTTAAACTAAAGCAGCTAACAAACAGAAACCAGAGAGATTATATTCTTATATCTGTGGCCTGGGAGCAAGTGTTGGATGCGAGCGCATAAGCGAGCATTCAACACGCCGCGACTAAAGTCACAGATATAAGAATATAATCTCTCTGGTTTCGTCTGTCCGTCTGTTCGTTCTAAAGCCCAATACACCAAAAATCCTTTTGGAAGAGATCATCGCCGCTTTTGTCTCTGAAAGCAGGATGAAAGTCAAAGTGGACTGCACCGACAGGAATCTGTCGATCAACAGCCTTGCTGATTCGGGCAACACCCTCATTTCCGAAAGCACCACATAAATCAATAGCAGCACATCCTTCTTCAAGCATTTCCTGTGCTACAGTTTCTGCCTGGCTGTAATCAGCACATCCGACAACGTACATGATGATTTTTTCGGATTCAATGATGGAACGGTCCTTTTTCGGGTTACAGCCCTCATTTGCAAAAATGAAAGCAACTTTAAATTTGTCTTCGTTTAATTTGAATTTTCTTGCCATTTTACCAACGCCTTATCTAAGATTTCCATTGCTTTTTTACCGTCATTAGCAGTAATAAGCTGGATATTATGTTTGCGGATTGTCTGGTATGTTTCCATGAGAAGATCGATATCTGTTGTGATTTTGTCGAGTGTGATTACAACAATAACGTCAAGATTATCTTCCTCAATATCTTTCATTAATCTTCTGAAGCCGGGACGTTCAAGATTCTCGGATGGGTAGTCTCCTAAATCTGTATAATTAACAAATTCGTTATCTTCGCCATAAATACCTTTTGCACGATTCATACACTTCATACCATCGGCAATCATCCCCTGTACATAGGTCTGTGTACAGATGGGACAGCCACCCCGGAGATGCTGATGATTATAAATTCCAATACGCATATTAATTCCCTCCAGTACATTTTCTTAAATATAGATTCTTATATCTATTGTAGCAGAAGGGCGAAGGAGGATAGGGAAGATACGGGAACAATTATGGGAAATAACGAAAGTCAGAAAAAGAATAGAAAAAGAAATAAGGAGTATCGTTATATTTCCATAGATAAAGCATGATAATCCTATAAAAAATAGTGTAAAAATGCTAAAATGATACTGAAATAGTCTGTAAAGGAGGAGAATAATGGAACGACGAGAACTTGAACGACAGATTGTCGAAAAGGAATGGCTCATGTTTCAGCAGGTACAGGGCGTAAATGGACGAGCAGCCTGCCAGGATGACTGGACAACTTTTCTTATTATGCGTCTCAGTCAGTTTGAAGGCTGGGATACCGATGTGCTTGAAAGCTATTTTGAAGACATTGTCCAGGCAGAAGCACAGGAGAGAAATCTCATTATGGAGAAATATGCCTATATGATGGAGGAAACAGACCCGGTATATTTCTTATCAATTAAGGAATTGCTTCCAGAGATTTCGGAAGAAAAACAGTTGATGGCTGAAAAAATCACTTCTATTTATATGGAGTGGGAAAAGGAAGCGGATATCAAATATCCAAATATCCGAAGACATGGAAGACCGGCAGAAGGAATTGGGGTAGATGGAACGGTCAGTGTAAGAAATTATTTAAAGTGTGAACTTTATACTTATTCTGCAAAGACACTGGCACTTTTTATTCTGTCTATTGAGAAAAATCCAGAATACAACCGTTATCTTGCTACAATGCAGAAGATGGTACAGGCATATGGCTATTCTTCTTTAGAAGAAGCGGAAAAAGAAATGGCATAAATTTTAGTTAAGTGTACTGACACAGGGATATTGTGATGGTTATTTCAGTTAAATATATTGAGATATCGATATTGTGATGATTTATGTCAGTCCGCGAGTACATAAGAAAGGAGAATTAACATGCAGAAAATATTATTACTGGCTGGGGATTTTACAGAAGATTATGAGACAATGGTGCCATTTCAGGCATTGTCCATGCTTGGATATCAGGTAGATGCCGTCTGTCCGGGAAAGAAGGCAGGCGAATTTATCAAGACAGCCATTCACGACTTTGAAGGTGACCAAACTTACACGGAAAAACCAGGGCATCTTTTTAAATTAACAAAAACATTTGATGAAGTAGATTTTGATGACTATATCGGACTTTTTATTACTGGCGGACGTTCTCCAGAATATATCCGAATGGATCACAAAGTAATTTCTCTGGTGAAATGTTTCGTAAGAAGTGGAAAACCAGTAGCAGCTATCTGCCATGCAGCACAGGTTCTTACTGCAGCAGATGTTGTATGCGGAAGAAAGCTTACCTGCTATCCTGCATTAGCAGCAGAGGTAAAATTAGCAGGAGGTAATTATATTGAAGTTGCACCGGATGAAGCGGTTGTAGACTGCAATCTGATCACTTCACCAGCATGGCCAGGAAATACAGCAATTTTAAGAGAATTTGCAAAAGCATTAGGATGTGAATTTATTTTCAGACCATAAATGTATCTGGGCTATGTAAGTTACAAAAATTAGTGTATTGTTTCAATGATATTTTATTTGATCTTGCAGGAAAAAGAAATTTAGGCAAGAATTAAATATGATTAAAAAAGAATAGGAGGAACAGTAATGGGTTCTCTTTTAGAAGAAATGCATAAGATGCGTTTAAAAGAAAAAATAGACGAATTAGAGAGTATGGGTGGAAATCCACATGTAGCGGATCACGGACTTGGCGGAGTGTATCGCTGTAAAGTCTGTGGATATATTTTCGATGAAAATAAAGAAGGGAGACCATTTACAACATTGTCCCATTGCCCAATCTGTCATGTAGGGCAGCAGCAGTTTGAAAAGATAGAGTGAATGCCTATGAAAATGGAGCGTTTTAACGAAATTTTAAATAAGCTGATGCAGATGGAAGATGCTGAAGAGAATCTGGAAATGGTTCCTCTTTATGAGGAGGCATTGGAGCTTTCAAAAGAGATTTACGGAGAATATAATTTGAAGACACTGGAAATTTATAATAATTATGGTGGACATCTCCGCAATCTTGGATTGTATGAGAAGGCGGAACAGATTTTAAGAAAGGCAGTTATTTGTGCAAGAACAGTGCGGGGTAAAGAACATCCTGACTATGCAACAACGCTTGTGAATCTTGCCAATCTGCTTCGCATGATGAAGCAGTGGGAGGAGAGCGAGACACTTTTTTATCAGGCATTGGCTCTTTACAAAATTACAATCGGAGAAAGTCATTTTATTTATGCGGGAACAATGAATAATCTGGGACTTCTCTATTATGAGCAGGGAAAGCTTGAACGGGCAAAAGAGTGTTTAGAACACAGCCTGCATATATTAGAAGGTAAGGCAGAGTATATTATTCCGTATGCGACAACACTCCATAATCTTGTAGATATCTATAAAAAAGAGGGCAATCTTACTTTAGCAGAAGAAACTCTCAAAAAAGAAATAGAGATTTACAAAGAACAGCAATATGAGGGAACAGTTCTTTATGCCGCAGCTTTAAATTCTCTTGGAATCCTTTACTGTGAAAAAGGGCAGTATGAGAAAGCAAAAGCTGTGATGACCGAGAGCGTAGAGATTACGAAAAAGCATCTTGGAGAGTCAAGTGATGCCTATAAGACAAGTGTAAAGAATCTTGAGATGATTCAGGAAAAGCTGCAGGAGCATAAAATTAAGAGTAATCATGAGATTTTGCAGGAAACTTTAAAAGAAATGACAACAGCTTCCTGTGCCCAGGAATATAATCTGGAAACTGCAATGGCGAGTGCCAGAAAGGTATTAGAAAACAGCCCCAAAGTTGTAGAGACAGGTTTTGTCAAAGGGCTTGATTTATGCAGAGCATATTTTAACGAAGTATGCTATCCTCTTTTGGAAAGAGAGTTTGCCAACTTCCTTCCTCGTATGGCAGCCGGCCTCATCGGAGAAGGCTCCGAGTGTTATGGTTTTGATGATGAGATTTCAAGAGATCATGACTTTGGACCATCTTTTCAGATTTATATTCCTAAAGAAGATATGCCTGTTTACGGAGAGAGGTTAAAGCATAGACTTGCGACATTGCCTAAAACATTTCAGGGCTTTGGTGCGAGAGTAGAAAGCCAGTATGGCGATGGCAGAGTTGGTGTATTTACCATCGAAGATTTTTATCGGAAGTTTACTGCGGCAGAGGGAGTACCAGACACTCTTTCTCATTGGAGGCAGATTCCGGAGAATGCCCTTTCTACCGTAACAAACGGAGAAGTTTTCTTTGATAATTATGGAGAATTTACAAGAATCCGTGAGGAATTAAAGAAAGGCTATCCAGAAGATGTCAGATTGAAAAAGATTGCCGCCCGTCTTATGAAAATGGCACAGAGTGGCCAGTATAACTTCCCTCGCTGTAACAAACGGAAAGAATATGTAGCTTCCCGTCTGGCATTAAGCGAGTTTATGTCCGTTTCTATGTCATTAGTCTATCTGCTCAATCATGCTTACCGGCCATATTATAAATGGGTACACAGAGGACTTTTAGATTTACCAATCTTAGGGCAGAATGCTTATGACAAAATGCAGAGGCTATCTGTTTTATCTTTAGAAAAAGATAGCAGGGAAATGGAATGGATTATTGAAGAATTTTGTGTTGCCTGTGTGGAAGAATTAAAAGCACAGGGACTGACCTCATCCTCAGAAGCATTTTTACTTGCACAGGGACCAGAAGTATTAAAAAGAATACAGGAACCAGCTTTAAGAAATAGTAACCCGTGGGTGGAATAACTGTTGACAGCGTTTTGGTAAAACACGTAGTACAGTGATGTTGAATAGCCCTTTTTCTTTCTTATCATATACTGATAAAAAAAGAAAGCTGCGGCTATGGAAATGACCAATGTAGGTAATTTGTTAGAGCTAAGAAGGATTTACAGCCGTGGTATTACCGGAAAAGGTATTACTACGGCTGTTTTGGATACAGGAATTTATGCACATCCTGACTTTTTTATTCCACAGAATAAAATTCTTTATTTTCAGGATTTTGTGAGAAATAGAAGAGGTCCCTTTGATGATAATGGGCATGGGACCCATGTCAGTGGAATTATCGCATCAGGAGGACGGTTTGGAGATGGGAGTGGAATCGGGGTTGCGCCGGAAAGCAGTATTGTAATGCTAAAAGTACTTGAACGGGATGGAAGCGGGAAAATAAAAAATATGATAAAAGGTATGGAATGGATTTGTATGAATCATAAAAAATATGGAATCCGAATTGTAAATATTTCTGTTGGAATGCCCGTAAAAAATATAGAAAATCCTGACGAAGATATTCTTGTAAAAAAGGTGGAGGAGTTGTGGAACGCCGGACTTGTTGTCGTAGTGGCAGCAGGAAATGACGGGCCGGCACCACATACGATTACAAGCCCGGGAACAAGCCGGAAAGTTATTACTGTTGGAACCGGAACAGAAGCAGGCGGAGAATATTCTGGGCAGGGCCCTGTACTTGGAAGCTGTGTCTGTAAGCCTGACATCATTGCGCCAGCTACCAATATTTTAAGCTGCGATAATCATGGAAAAAGTTACAAAAAAAGAAGCGGCACATCAATGGCAACTCCGATTGTATCAGGGACAATAGCCTTGCTTCTTTCCAATGAACCGTGGCTGTCAAACAGAGATGTAAAAATACGTCTGATGCAGAACGCGGTTGACTGTGGGATGGCAAAAAGCAGACAGGGATGGGGCCTGCTAAATCCCGAAGGGATGTTGAGGATTAAATAGGAATTTGCCGCAGGCAAGGGAGACGCCCCCGAAGAGAGTCTCTTTACCAGATGGGTTCGTCTGTCCTGTGTCCGTAGGACAAAAAATATCATGTTTTTTGTTGTCTTCATAAGAAATGTACCAAAAAGTATGGCTGAATTTCACAAAAAAGATAAATGAAAACGGAAATTTACAGACAAAATTCATAAAAAAATCTTTTCCGTTTACTGGTGCGCTGTTATAATAATAACAGAAATAAAAAGTAATAAACACGTTCAGTAAAGGAGAAGGGTATCATGGCAAACTGTATTACACTTAATCAGACATCTTATCACGGAGCAGGAGCAATCCAGTCTATTCCAGATGAAGTAAAGGCACACGGACTTAACAAAGCATTTGTATGTTCTGACCCTGACTTGATTAAGTTTGGAGTAACAAAGAAAGTAACAGACGTATTAGACGCTGCAAAATTAGAATATGAGATTTATTCCAATATCAAACCAAACCCAACAATCGAAAACGTACAGACTGGTGTAGCTGCATTTAAAGCATCTGGAGCAGATTATTTTATCGCAATCGGCGGTGGTTCTTCTATGGATACAGCAAAAGCCATTGGTGTTATCATTAACAACCCTGACTTTGAGGATGTAAGAAGCTTAGAGGGAGTAGCTCCTACAACAAAACCAACTGTACCTATCATTGCCGTACCTACAACAGCAGGAACAGCAGCAGAGGTAACAATCAACTACGTTATCAAAGATGATGAAAAACAGCGTAAATTTGTTTGTGTAGACCCTAAAGATATTCCAGTAGTAGCTATCGTTGACCCTGATATGATGAGCAGTATGCCATATGGTCTTACAGCATCAACGGGTATGGATGCTCTGACACATGCTATCGAAGGATACATCACAAAAGCTGCATGGGAAATGACAGACATGTTCCATATCAAAGCTATCGAAGTTATCGCAAGAAGCCTTCGTGCTGCATGTGAAAATGATCCTAAGGGAAGAGAAGACATGGCACTTGGACAGTACATTGCTGGTATGGGATTCTCTAATGTAGGTCTTGGTATCGTTCATTCTATGGCTCACGCATTAGGTGCTGTATACGATACACCTCATGGTGTTGCTAATGCGATCCTTCTTCCTACTGTTATGGCATATAATGCAGATGCAACAGGAACAAAATACAAAGACATCGCTATCGCTATGGGAGTTGAAGGCGTAGAAGATATGACTCAGGAAGAATACAGAAAAGCAGCAGTGGATGCAGTAGCACAGCTTTCTAAGGATGTTAAGATTCCTCAGGACTTAAAAGACATCGTAAAAGAAGAAGACTTAGACTTCCTCGTAGATTCTGCATATAATGATGCATGTGCTCCTGGAAATCCAAAGGATGCAACAAAAGAAGACATTAAAGCTTTATATCAGTCATTAATGTAATCAGATTTTATATAACTACGTCAAGTTATCAATATTATAATAAAGGGAACCGGAAAACAGCGTTGCTGTTTTCCGGTTCTTTTTCAACTAACTCCAGACAACTTCTGGTTTGTCAGGCTGCGGAGCAGACGAACTCCTGAAGCTAAATAAAGCATATTTGTGACTTTAGTCGCGGCGGTTTGAATGTTCGCTTAAAGCGCTCACATCCAAACCTTGCTCCGAGGCCACAAATATGCTTTATTTAGCTTCAGGAGTTCTGTGCGTTGACAGCTCAGAAAACCAGTTAGAGGAATTTAGAAATTTCACGAAAGACTGTGAATTTATGAGAAAATACGCAGTCTTTTTACAAATTCATAACATTCTGGAGAATCCCCAAATCTCTAACATGAATTCTGATTTTGTACCAGCATCCACAGTCAGCCAGCAAAGAGAGCCTATCCCCTATATTTGTGGCCTCGGAGCAAGGTTTGGATACGAGCATATGAAGCTAGTATTCAAACCGCAGCGACTAAAGTCACAAATATAGGGGATAGGCTCTCTTTGCTGGCGTCTGTTTCGTTCTACAAATCAGAAGTTACTTGATTCTCTCTACAATCTGATCATATAAGTCTAAATCACAGTGTTCCTGATCTGTAAAATGAGTACAGTTTAAGCAGCTTGGTGTGTTGCATTCACAGGAAGAATTTTTAAATCCGTATTCTTCAGATACTGGCTGGTATTTGCTACAGGCTTCTGCAACTTCCTGATAGGTTTTCTTTGAACTTTTCATGATAAATCCTCCTTTTTTAAGAATGTACTCTCGGAGTCTTTCTTGCGCTTGCTTTCGTGGCTGATTTTCCGCCAGCCGCACCCGAATTTCATCAACGTACGCACCGCGTACGCTTCAAAAAATTGGGCACAACTGACAAAAAATCTTCTCACAAAATCAAGCATAAAAAGATTCCGAGAATACATAAGAGCATATTGATTAGGTACAGGAGGTAGTATGTGAAAAGTTCAAAGATTTATGCAGGATAAATCAGATTTTTTTCAGAAGGGTTATTTAACGCTTCGTTTAAATATTTTTTCGCAAGATATTTTGCCATTGGAAGGTTCTGGTCAAGATAATTGCCACAGTCTCTTGCAGCGGCGCCCGGAATTTCTCCCTCGTAATCAGCGATAAATGAAAAAGTGTCGCGTACAAGTCCTACGACATCTTTGGATTCGTAATCGCCTGCAAGAATTAAATAACATCCAGTACGGCAGCCCATTGGTCCAAAGTAAATAACTTTTTCTTTCCACTCATCATTATTTCTTAAATAGGTTGCGGCCAGATGTTCGATTGTATGAAGTTCGGCAGTGTTCATAACAGGTTCTCTGTTTGGTGCAGTCATACGCAGGTCAAAAGTGGTGAGAACTTCTTTTCCAACATAGTCTTTTCTTGAAACATAAACCCCTGGAATTAAATCAAGGTGATTTACGGTAAAACTTGCTATTTTATCCATAATTTACATCCTCCTAATATAAAAATTTGCAAAAGATAAATTTATAGTATATTCTATATGAAGTTAATGATAGCTCACAAAAGCCAAAAGGTCAATAAGTGAAGCGGCCGTAAAAGCAAAAGGAAGTATAAAAAATAGTTTTGAGAGTTATTTCAAAAGCGTCATAATGATTTTTAATTAACAGAAGGGAGACTATAGATGATAGAGACAGTAATGACGGCGCAGATGCCGGTAGGACTTCCAATAAAAATAAAGAAAAACAGGTTAGAGCCAGATTATATACGGGAGGATATGCCAAGATTAAGTATTGTTGCCGGGGTTCATGGAGATGAATTACAGGGACAGTATATCTGTTATGAGCTGATACGAAGAATTAAGGAAGAGAGAGAACATTTAAGAGGGATTGTCGATATATATCCTTGTGTGACCCCGATGGCACTGGAGATAAGAAAGCGGAATGCTCCGGGTGCATTAGATATGAATGCAATGTTTCCGGGTAGCCGTCATGGACATACGATAGAATATATGGCGGCAGAAGTCGTTGCAGATTTAATGGGATCAGATTTTTGCATTGATATTCATTCGAGTGATATTTTTATCCGGGAGATTCCGCAGATTCGAGTGCCGGAAAATGCTGGAAAAAAAGTGACAGAACTTGCGCAAAAGTCAGGGATTCCTGTGTTGTGGATGAATAGTAATTCTTCTTCTGTGTGGGAGGGAAGTCTTGCTTACAGCTTACGAAGAAAAGGCATTCCGAACGTGGTGATTGAGTCGGGAATCGCACTGAAGATAGATTATGACTATTGTAAAAAAGTGCTGGATGGTGTTTTTCGGATGATGAAAGAGTTAGACATTTTTGATGGAGAAGTTTCGCCTACGAAAAAGACTGTAACGGTAAAGAAAAATGACGTGGAAGTAGTACACTGTAATACAAGTGGGATTTTTATTCCTAAAGCGCAGATTGGAAGTTATGTGAGAGAAGGACAGATGATAGGCTCAATCGTGCGTCCCATTCTTGGTGCGGAAATCGAGGAGATAACAGTACCGTGTGATGGAATGATTTTTAGTTTAAGAGAATATCCGGCAGTTTGTGAGGGAGAGCTTTTGGCAAGGATTTGTAAAACAGAAAGACCTGCTGGAAAGTACGAATAAAAGTAAGAACTCCGATAGATGTATCCTAATTTTGTTAGAGTACGCCCTGTGCATACCTTATAAATTGGGACACCGGTAACATAAAAATCTTCTTACAGAATGAAGAATAAAAAGGTTTGGAAGTACATGAAGAAAGAGAGGATATTTACATGGAAGAAAAGGTCTTATATTCGATGGAGTCTCCTTTTCAACAGGAAATTAATGTAAAAGGATATTATTTTGGGAAAAATGAAGGAAAAGAACATTCTGCCTGCATTGTTGGGGCCTTGAGAGGAAATGAATACCAGCAGCTTTACATTTGTTCAAAGCTGATTGATGTATTGAAAAAAATAGAAAAGCATGGAGACATTGTGGGGGAGAATGGCATTTTAGTAATCCCTTCTGTAAGTAATATGTCGATGGATTTTGGAAAGCGTTTCTGGATTTCTGATGACACCGATTTAAACAGATTATTTCCTGGAAATCCGTCTGGGGAATCGGGAAGCCGTGTGGCATATGCGATTATGGAAACGACAAAAGGATACCGATATGGCATTCATCTGCCATCCTTTTATCTTGGGGGAACGTTTATGCCGCATATCCGATTGCTTGATCCGGAACATGGAAGTACCAGCCTTGCAAACCTGTTCGGACTGCCTTATGTTATTGAGGCAAAAAGCAGACCATTTGACAGAACAACATTACATAATAACTGGCAAAGAAATGGTACGGAGGCTTTTTCTTTGTATACAGGCATGACAGGAAAAATTGATGATGAACTGGCAGCGCAGGCCGTTTCTTCTATTCTGCGTTTCCTTACAAGAATGGGGATTATCCGTTATTATTCTCACAGCGGTTATATTGCGAGCGTCTTAAAAGAGGGAGATTTAGAGCCCATCATGACAGAGGCCGCAGGCATTTTTATAAAGAAAGCAGAATGTGGTCAGGAAGTCAGCAGAGGAGATGTTTTGGCGCAGATTATGAAGGCAGATAGCGGGGAGATTATTTCCGAAGTAAAAGCACCAACAGATGGTATCATTTTTTACGCGGAAACAAGGCCGGTTGTCTATTCAAATCTTTTGGTATTTCAGATAATCAAGAGGATTCATCTGTAAAAAATCTAAAAATTTTTGAATTTTTTTCGTCGATTTTTGTCAGAATTCATGGTTTTGAAGAAACTGATATAAAACCATAGGAAATAGAATAAAAAAGTGTTATCATATTTTTAACAGAAAAGCAGGGGATAATTTCTGAATTGTCCCCACAATTTAATTAAACATACTTGGAGGATATCATGAGTCAGGTAAAGAGATTATATGTGGAAAAGAAACCGTCCTATGCGGTAAAGGCAAAAGAACTTGCAGAAGAATTAAAGGCATATCTTTCTATAGATGATGTCAGTAATGTCAGAGTTCTGATTCGCTATGATGTGGAGAATGTCTCAGCAGAAACGATGGAAAAAGCGGCAGTTACCGTATTCTCAGAACCACCTGTAGATGATTTGTACGAGGAAGATTTCCCTAAAAAAGAGGGAGACAGAGTATTTAGCGTAGAATATCTTCCTGGACAGTTTGATCAGAGAGCCGATTCAGCTATGCAGTGTTTACAGCTTCTTAATGAGAAGGAAGAACCAATTATCCGCTCTGCAACAACTTATGTTTTTTCTGGTAATATCAGTGATGAGGAATTTGAGAAGATCAAAGAATACTGTATCAACCCGGTAGATTCCAGAGAGACAGACGAGAAGAAGCCGGAAACCCTCGTTATGGATTACGAAGAACCAGCAGATGTTGCAATCTTTGACGGATTTAAGGATATGCCAGAAGAAGAACTGAAGGCACTTTACGATTCTTTAGGCCTTGCAATGACATTTAAAGATTTCCGTTATATCCAGAATTACTATCATGGAGAAGAAGACAGAAACCCTTCCATGACAGAGATTCGTGTGTTAGATACATACTGGTCTGACCATTGCCGTCATACAACATTCTCTACAGAACTTAAGGATGTTACATTTGGTGATGGATATTATAAACCTCTTTTTGAAAAGACATATAATGAATATCTTGCTGACCGTGCAGAAGTATATGGAGACAGAAAGGATAAGTTTATCTGCCTGATGGATCTTGCTCTTATGGGAATGAAGAAGTTAAAACAGGACGGACTTCTTGATAATATGGAAGAGAGCGATGAAATTAATGCCTGCAGTATCGTTGTTCCTGTAGAATTTGAAGATAAGACAGAAGAATGGCTGATCAGCTTTAAGAACGAGACACATAACCATCCAACAGAAATCGAACCATTTGGTGGTGCAGCTACCTGTCTTGGTGGTGCGATCCGTGACCCGTTATCAGGACGTTCCTATGTATATCAGGCAATGCGAGTAACTGGTTGTGCAGATCCTACTGTTCCTATGGCAGAGACGATGAAAGGTAAGCTTCCACAGAGAAAGCTGACTACTGGCGCTGCAAAGGGATATAGCTCTTATGGTAACCAGATTGGTCTTGCTACAGGATTAGTAGATGAAGTATATCATCCAGGTTATGTTGCAAAGCGTATGGAGATTGGTGCAGTTATCGGTGCAGCTCCAAGAAAGAATGTTATCAGAGAAACTTCTGATCCAGGCGATATCATCGTATTATTAGGTGGACGTACTGGTCGTGATGGCTGTGGTGGAGCAACAGGTTCTTCCAAAGCTCACACAACAAAGTCTATTGATACTTGTGGAGCAGAAGTACAGAAAGGTAACGCACCTACAGAACGTAAGATTCAGAGATTATTCCGTCGTGAGGAAGTAAGTATCCTTATTAAGAAGTGTAATGACTTTGGTGCCGGCGGTGTATCTGTAGCAATCGGCGAGCTTGCTGACGGACTTCGCATCGACCTTGACAAAGTACCTAAGAAATACGCCGGACTTGACGGAACAGAACTTGCCATTTCTGAATCTCAGGAACGTATGGCAGTTGTTCTTGATAAAAAAGATGTAGAACAGTTCCTCACTTACGCAGAAGAAGAGAACTTAGAAGCAACAGTAGTTGCAGAAGTAACAGAGGCAAAACGTCTTGTTATGTCCTGGAGAGGCAAAGAAATCGTAAACCTCTCTCGTGCATTCTTAGATACGAATGGTGCACATCAGGAAACAACGGTTGAAGTAGAAATGCCTGACGAGAAAGAATGTTACTACAAAAAACAGGATGAATTCAAAGACGCAAAAGAGATGTGGACAGAGAAACTTTCTGACCTTAATGTATGTTCTAAGAAAGGCTTAGTAGAAATGTTTGACAGCTCTATCGGAGCTGGAACAGTTACCATGCCATTTGGTGGAAAGACACAGCTTACTCCAATCCAGACAATGACAGCGAAGTTACCTGTATTAGAAGGTAAGACAGAACTTACAACGATGATGTCCTACGGATTTGATCCATATCTTTCAAGCTGGAGTCCATACCATGGAGCCGTTTATGCAGTACTTGAGTCTGTAGCTAAGATTGTAGCTGCCGGTGGAGACTTCCGTAAGATTCGTCTGACATTCCAGGAATATTTTGAAAGACTTGGCACAGATCCTAAGAGATGGGGTAAACCATTTGCTGCATTACTCGGTGCTTACAATGCACAGAAAGGTTTTGGAATTCCATCCATCGGAGGAAAAGATAGTATGTCTGGCTCCTTTGAAGATATCGATGTTCCACCAACATTAGTTTCCTTTGCTGTAGATTATACAAAGGCTTCCCATGTTGTAACACCAGAATTTAAGAAAGCAGGTAATAATCTTCTTCGTGTGGATATTCCATTTGATGAATATGGTATTCCGGATTATAAAGAGGCCGGAAAGATTTATGATACGATTCATAAATTAATGCGTAAAGATGTTATCGCATCTGCATATGCTCTTGGAGCAGGCGGACTGATTGAGGCAATCAGCAAGATGAGCTTTGGAAATATGTATGGTGTGAAGTTAGTAAGAGACTTTAATAAGGAAGATCTTACAAAGAAATATTATGGTTCTATTCTTGTAGAGATTCCTACAGAATGGATGGATGAGATGGCAGTTCTGCCGAATATATTTGTAGGACGAGTTACAGATGATCCATTCTTCCAGGTTGGTGAAGAAGAGATTTCTTTAAAAGAGATGTGTGACGTATGGCAGAAACCATTAGAATCTGTATTCCCTACAAAGACAAATGCAACGAAACATAACGTATCACAGCCATTATACCGTACAAATGACATTTATGTATGCAAAAATAAAGTTGCAGTTCCAAAGGTATTTATTCCAGTATTCCCAGGAACAAACTGTGAATACGATTCTGCAAAGGCATTCCGCCGCGCAGGAGCAGAAGTAGAGACACTTGTATTTAAGAACCAGTCAGAATCCGACATTCTTGAATCTGTAGATGCATTTGAAAAGGCAATCAGCCAGGCACAGATTATTATGTTCCCAGGCGGATTCAGTGCGGGTGATGAACCAGAAGGTTCTGCGAAGTTCTTTGCAACCGTATTTAGAAATGAAAAGATTAAAGAGTCCGTTATGAAGCTTCTTAACGAGAGAGACGGTCTTGCACTTGGTATCTGTAATGGATTCCAGGCACTCGTTAAGCTCGGTCTTGTACCATATGGAGAAATCGTTAACCAGACAGAAGATTCTCCAACACTGACAATGAACGAGATTGGCCGCCATGTATCTACTATGGTATATACAAAAGTAGTAACCAACAAGTCCCCATGGCTTCGTAAAGCCGTACTTGACCAGATTTATGCAATTCCTGCATCTCATGGTGAAGGACGTTTTGTTGCAAGCAAAGAATGGATTGAAAAATTATTCAAGAATGGACAGGTTGCAACACAGTATGTTAACTTAAACGGAGAACCTACAATGGATGACCGCTACAATCCAAATGGTTCCTACTATGCTATTGAAGGTATCACAAGCCCAGACGGACGTGTCCTTGGTAAGATGGCACATTCCGAACGTATCGGAGAGAATATTGCTAAGAATATTTACGCAAAACAGGATCAGAAGATTTTCGAAAGTGGAGTAGAATACTTTAAGTAAATTCTGAATTGCCGCAGGCAAGGGGGAGACGCCCCCAGAGAAAGTGGCAGTCGTATTTTTTAATTATTCTGTAGGCAAGAGACAGAAACCTGAGAAACCCAGACCACAAATATGCAGTATTGGTTTCTCAGGTTTCATCTGTTTTGTTTATAAAAAGTCAAAAATTTTTGAAAAAAATTCTTGCATTTTAAAAATCCTTGTGATATAATGATTTTCGTCGGTGAGAGAGATAACCACTGATAAGCAGTTGTGGCGGAATTGGCATACGCGCTAGACTAAGGATCTAGTCCGGGCTGACTGGGTACGGGTTCAAGTCCCGTCAACTGCATTGTTGGAAGAAGCTGAAGACCTTTGTGGTTTTCAGCTTTTTTTGTTATCGCAGAAAAGTTAAAAAATAGGAGTTTACTATGAGTGTAATAAACGTAGAGCATATTTCAAAATTATATGGGGATAAGATGATTTTGGAAGACTTATCCTGCAGTGTAGATGAAGGGGATAAAATTGGAATTATTGGCATTAATGGGACCGGTAAGTCAACACTTCTTCGAATTATCGCGGGCGAGGAAGAAGCAGATGAGGGAAAAATTATTTTCTCAAATGGTATGACGATTGGCTGGATGGGGCAAAATCCTGAGTTTGATGAAGAGAGCAGTATTTTAAAGTATGTCTGTGAAGGAAAGAAAATAGAAGATGACTATGGTTATGAGAGCGATGCGAAGGCGATGCTTACTGTATTAGAATTAGAGAATTTTGATGAGAAAATTAAAAATCTTTCCGGTGGACAGAAGAAAAGGGCCGCGCTTTGTAAAGTTTTATTGCAAAAGCCAGATATTTTGATTTTAGATGAGCCTACGAACCATTTGGATAATAAGATGTCTGACTGGCTGGAAAATTATCTTAAAAGTTTTCGTGGTGTACTGTTAATGGTAACGCATGATCGCTATTTCCTTGATAAGGTAACGAATCATATTTGGGAAGTAGAAGGTGGCAAAGTTTATTATTATGATGAAAATTATTCTGGTTATCTGGAACGGAAAGCAGAGAGAGAAGAAAGAGAGCTTGCCTCAGAAAGAAAAAGACAAAGTATTCTCCGCAGTGAAGTAAAGTGGGTAATGCGTGGGGCAAGGGCACGTTCGACAAAGCAAAAGGCACGTTTAGAGCGTTTTGAACAGTTAAAAGCGATGGATTCCCCAAAGACAGCAAAGCAGGTAGAGATGGGATCTGTTGGAACCAGACTTGGAAAAAAACGATTGAACTTTATGATATTTCAAAAGCATATGGAGACAAGGTACTTTTTAAACATTTTTCCTATATATTTAAACGATTTGAACGAATTGGATTTGTCGGGCATAATGGCTGTGGAAAGTCCACATTGATGAAGATTTTAGCAGATTTAGAGCAGGCAGATTCTGGAGCGATTGAATGGGGAGAGACAATAAAAATTGGTTACTTTGCACAGGAATGTGAAGTAATGGATGAAAGAGAAAGAGTTATTGATTACATTAAAGATGCAGCAGAATATGTACGAACTTCCGAGGGACTGGTCAGTGCATCAAAAATGTTAGAACGTTTCCTTTTCAGTTCAGATATGCAGTATACGCCGATTGCTAAGATTTCTGGTGGTGAAAGAAGAAGATTATACCTTTTAAAAGTGCTGATGCAGTCTCCGAACGTTTTAATACTTGATGAGCCGACAAATGATCTTGATATTGCGACACTTCGGGTTTTAGAAGATTTTCTTGATGAATTTGCGGGAATTGTCATCACCGTTTCTCATGACCGTTATTTCCTTGATAGAACAGTTGACCGTATTGCTGCTTTTGAAAATGGAAATATTGTAGTCTACGAGGGTGATTATACAGAATATCAGGAAAAATCAGGAAGAATTGAGACGGATTCCATTGACAGTGTGGATTCTGGTTCCGGGCTTCATATTAAAAAGAGCAATGAGAAGAAGAAAGAAGGAAGAGAACAGTGGCTTGCTTCTAAAAATAAAGAAAAGAAGTTGAAATTCTCTTATAAGGAACAGAAAGAATTTGAGACAATTGATGAGGATATTGAGAAATTAGAAGAAAAAATTACAGAGTTAGAAGAACAAATCAGCAAATGTGCGACCGATTTCATAAAATTGAATGAATTAATGCAAGAAAAAGAAAAGACGGAAGCCGAACTTTCTGATAAAATGGAACGGTGGGTATATTTAAATGATCTTGCTGAAAAAATAGAAGCACAAAAGAGGGAGAATAATAATGAAAACATTTAAAGAGGCAGATATTTTACTGCCTGGAAAAGAAGTAAATATGGAGAAGTGGTCTGTTATTGCCTGTGACCAGTTTACCAGTGAGCCGGAATATTGGGAAGAGGTAAAGAAATTTGCCGGTGATAGTCCCTCTACTCTCGATATGATTTTGCCGGAAGTATATTTGGAACAGGAAAATCATGAGGAGCAACTTAAAAATATTGAGGCTTCTATGAATAAGTATCTGCATGAAAAGGTTTTTACAGAATATAAAGATGCGATGATTTATGTAGAGCGGACAGACAGTGTTGGGAATGTTCGCGCAGGTATTGTTGGAAAGATTGATTTGGAACAGTACGATTATAGCAAAAAGAGTACATCTTTTATAAGAGCAACAGAGGCAACGGTAGCAGAAAGAATTCCAGCCAGAGTGGAGATTCGTAACAATGCGGTAGTGGAACTTCCACACGTTATGCTACTTGTAGATGATGCGGGAAAGCATGTCATAGAACCGTGTGAGCAGGAAAAGGAACATCTTCCACTTTTATATGATTTTGACCTTATGATGGGCGGCGGACATCTATGTGGCTATCTTCTTGGAAAAGAGGAAAAGAAACGGATTGAAAAAGCACTTACATTCCTGGCAGATCCAAAGTGTTTTGCCGATAAATATCATGTAAAAGACCGTCCGGTTCTTTTGTTTGCAGTTGGAGATGGCAATCATTCACTTGCAGCTGCTAAAGCATACTATGAACAGTTAAAGGCTGCACATCCAGATGAAGATCTGTCGGAGCACCCAGCGAGATATGCGCTCGTAGAGGTTGTAAATCTTCACAGCCCTGCTCTTCAGTTTGAGGCGATTCACCGAATTGTTACCGGTGTTCATGTAGAAGATTTATTAAGCAAGATGAATGCGGCTTTACATATTAAAAAAGAAGGAAAAGGGCAGACCTTCTATACTATTTATAATGGAAAGAAAAAGAAATGTGTTATTGAACGTCCAACGTCTAAGTTAACAGTAGGAAGCCTGCAGAGATTTCTTGATGGATATCTGGCACACAATGGCGGAAAGATTGATTACATTCATGGAGAAGAGGTAGTAGAAAGCCTTGCCAGGGAAAAAGACAGCATAGGATTTATTTTACCGGATATGGGAAAGGAAGAACTGTTCCCTACAGTAATTCATGATGGAGCATTACCGAGAAAGACATTTTCTATGGGACATGCACAGGATAAACGTTACTATACCGAATGCCGCAAAATAAGAAAATAGTATTACAGATACGTTTGATTTTAAATTCTGTAGTGATTATAATAACAGAAAGAAAAATTTTGCGAAAATCTCCGGTAATACATTACTGGAATTAAGGTGTCACAATAGTCAGTTTACTCAAGAAAAGGAGATGATGTTATGCCGACAACATATACACATTATGCCTATGGACAGGAAGTTTTTCATAAACTTCCCGAAGAATTACAAAGAAAAATAGAACCATATATCGAATACTATAATATTGGCGTACATGGTCCGGATATTCTGTTTTATTATCATTCTTATTGCAAAAATAAAGTAAATCAGTATGGGGTAAAAGTACATCACGAACCTGCCAGAGAGTTTTTTAAACGGGCATTTAGGGTGTTTCAGGCACAGGAAAATAAGAATGAAGCATTTGCCTATCTTGCTGGATTTATGACACATTTTATTCTGGACAGTTCCTGTCATCCTTATGTAAGAAAGCGCATAAAGGAAACGGGAATCAGTCATACAGAGATAGAGACAGATTGGGATTTTGAGGTGATGCAGCGTGATGGCAGAAATCTAAATCATTATAAGAGAGCCTGCCATATAAAGGATAAAAAAGAGATTGCCGCCGTAATTGCACCATATTTTAAGAAGTCTGCGAAACAGATACAAGTCAGTCTTTTTCATATGAAACTGGTGATCAATTATATTTTCCGTTCTGGATTTGGAGTAAAGAGAGCGATTACAACAGTGATTGGCGGATATGTCAGTCCAGAATTAGATCTGCATCATCATTTTATTCCAAAAGAAATCAATCCGGCGGATGCAGAAACCTGTAAACATCTTTGGGAACTCTATAACGGCAGTCAGGAACTTTGTGTGGAGATGATAATAAAGCTTTATAAGGCGTTACATAGTATGGATATGTCTTTTTGTAAGGAGAGAAGATTGTCCAGAAACTTTTCTTAGAGTGTGTTTGGAAAATCATTAAACTTAAGAGAAAATTAAAAAGGAGAGGCGATATGAAAAAGAAATTAACAGGAATACTTTTACTGTTGCTGTTTATTGCCCTGCCTTTGCAGGGACAGGCAAAAGTGAAAGCACCGAAGAAACAATGCCATGCTTATGTGGTGATGGATGCAGGCTCTGGGGAAGTTCTTTTTGGGCAGGATGCAAATAAAAAGATTTATCCGGCAAGTACAGCAAAGCTTATGACAGCGATTGTTTGTGTAGAAAAGGGAAATGTAAACTCTGTGATAAAGACAAAGTCTGATGTTGTATACCGCACAACGCCGGGTACATACAGCTTAGGAATTGGTGCAGGAGTAAACTATACTTTTAAAGATTTATTACATATGAGTTTGATGTCTTCTGCAGCAGATGCGACAGATTCTCTGGCAGTTGGTGTTTTTGGTTCTAAAAAGGCCTGCGTAGAAGCAATGAACGAAAAATGTAAAGAACTTGGTTTAAAGAAGACCCATTTTGATAATCCGGTTGGTTCTGATATTGGCGCAGGATATAATGAAACTTATGCCAGTGCAAAGGAAATGGCTAAAATATGCCGTTACGCAATGGCAATACCATTAATTCGAAGTGCTGTTTCAAAGGCACATTATTCCACACAAAAAGGCGGAATGTATGTTAATACAACAAACTGGTTTTTGAAAGGAATGGCTTATTATGACCGTGATACATATAAGATTATCGGTTCAAAATCCGGCACTACCAATGCAGCAGGCCATGTATTTATTGCAACAGCAGCGGATTATGAAGGACACGAACTGATTTGTGCCTACTTTGGAAATGTCAGTAAAGAAAGTACATTTGCTTCTATAAGAAGCCTGTTTGATTACGCATTTAACAACTATAAAAAGGGTAAACTTACCCTGACACCAAGTAATTACGATGTGAGAAGTTCCCAAAAGTACGGCGCGGTTTATAGCGAATATTCTGCACTTCATTGTTATCCAGCGCAGAAAGACGGTCTGTTTGCACCAAACAAGGCAATTACAAGAAAACAGCTTGGAACAATGCTCGAAGCAATTGGTTCTTTAAAAGATAATGCAACCTTATCTGCTTTTGTTTCCGAAAATGAAAATGGAACTGTAACGACTACTCGTTTTGCACAGCTTCTTCAGGAATTATATCCAGTAACTATATCGGATAAAAAGGCAGAAGAAGTGCTGGCTTCCTGTAGCAGTATAGATACAATGGATGAAACAGCAAAAGAAGCTTATGCTTCCTTTGCATCGGGTGCATTAGCAGTAGATGATTCCTGCAAAACAGCCAATCAGCGTATTACAAGAGGGCAGGCATTGTTGATTGCGGATAAACTTGCTGATTATCAGATGAACTATCTTGCAGATCATGCACAGACACAGATTGCAGAAGTTCGCCAGATTCCGGGAAAAGACGGAACAATCACACTGCCAGCTATGTCCTATACGACATTTAATAAAAAGTGGAGTGATAGCTTAAAAGAGCAAAAAGAAGCGCAGGATGCAGAGGCAGCAGCAAAAAAAGCAGAAGCAGAGCGAAAGGCAGCCAAAGAAAAACAGCCAAAAAAAGATGCGGAGCAGATAACAGAAGAGACCAAGTCAAAAGAAAATGCTTCACAGGCAACAACAGCCACACAGAAACAAAAAAAGAAGTAATAACAGAGACAAAAAAGAAAAAAGTAAAAAAATAAAACAGAAAATGAAATAAAAAGAGGTAATAAGTTATGGGGAAAAAACTTTATAAATCATCTTTAGACAGAAAAATATGTGGTGTTTGTGGAGGTTTTGCAGAATTTTTCGGAATTGATGCGACAATCCTTCGTCTGCTCGTTGTTCTTTTTACATTAGCAGGAGGTTCCGGTGTATTATTTTATATTGTTGCAGCGCTTATTATGCCAGATGAGCCAGAGTATTATTAATGATAAAGTGGAACTAGTAATTTAGAGGAAAAGAAATGGACATTTCAAAAAAACTTGTAGAGACGCATTCCTTAACGAAAGAAGAATGTCTGGAATTATTTTCATTATTTAATAATTCTGAAGTCATGGAATATTTAAAAGAGGAAGCTGTCAAAGTACGCAAACAGTATTATGGAACAAAAGTATTTACAAGAGGACTGATTGAGTTTACAAATTACTGTAAAAACAATTGCTATTACTGTGGAATACGAAGAGATAATCGTAATGTAGAACGATATCGCCTTAGTGAAGAAGAGATTCTTGCATGTTGTGCAAATGGTGAAAAGTTAGGCTTTCGTACTTTTGTATTACAAGGTGGGGAAGACCCGTGGTATACGCAAGAGCGGATTGCAGATATTGTAAAAAAGATAAAGAAAGCACATCCAGATTGTGCGATTACATTATCAGTCGGAGAAAAATCAAAAGAAATATATAAAGCATGGAAGGAAGCGGGAGCAGACCGCTATCTGCTCCGCCATGAAACGGCCAATACATCACATTATCACATGCTCCATCCAGAAAGTATGCATCTTTCTAATCGCAAACAATGCCTTTATGATTTAAAGGAACTTGGCTATCAGGTGGGTGCCGGATTTATGGTGGGGTCCCCGGGACAGACATGGGAACATTTGGCAGAAGATTTAGTCTTTTTGCAGGAATTACAACCACAGATGGTTGGCATTGGCCCGTTTATTCCACATCATGATACAAAGTTTGCAAAAGAAGAAGCAGGAAGCGTAGATTTAACATTAAAATTATTATCGGTACTTCGATTGTTATTACCGAAAGTATTACTTCCGGCAACAACAGCACTTGGAACGTTAGATCCATTAGGAAGAGAAAAAGGTCTTAGTGCAGGAGCGAACGTAGTAATGCCAAATCTTTCTCCAGTAGAAAATCGAAAGCAGTATGAGCTTTATGATAACAAGATATGTACGGGAGATGAGGCAGCTAAATGTAAAAACTGTCTGTCTGCCCGAGTGCGTTCTGCCGGGTACGAACTGGTTGAGGACAGAGGCGATTATATCGGTTAGATCATCCAGCCGCTTCATGATTAATATTGGTTACTAGAGCATGTTTGAAGAATGATAGAAATGTATCAGTAATTAATATTATAATGGAAGCAAGCAGGGCGAATTCGTGATACTATATAAAAAACGAATTTTATTTGCAATTATAAATTTATAATTGCAATAAGTAGAAAAAGAAAGGGGAGCATGATGAAATATTGTTTTGGAGTGGATGTTGGAGGAACAACTGTAAAACTTGGTCTTTTCACAGTAGAAGGAGAACTTCTTGATAAATGGGAGATTAAGACTTACACAGAAAACGAAGGAGAACGTATTCTGCCAGATGTTGCAGAGGCAATTAAGGGAAAAATTGCTGAAAAACTTCTTAAAGCCGAAGAAATCTGTGGCATTGGAGTAGGAGTGCCGGCACCTGTAGATAAAAACGGAGCCATTGAACGTGCCGCAAATGTCGGCTGGATGGCAAAAGAAATCAAAAAAGAATTGGAAGAACTCACAGGTTTCCCATGTGTTATTGGAAATGATGCCAACGTAGCAGCTCTTGGTGAGATGTGGAAGGGTGCCGGAGAAGGAGAAAAAGACTTGATCATGGTAACACTTGGAACTGGCGTTGGCGGCGGTATCATCATTGATGGTCATGCGGTAGTCGGAGCTCACGGAGCAGGTGGAGAAATCGGACATATCACAGTAAGAGATGATGAGACAGAGGCTTGCGGATGCGGAAGAAAAGGATGCCTTGAACAATATGCTTCTGCAACCGGGCTTGTCCGTCTGGCTAAGAGATATTTTGAGAAAAATACGAAAAACAGTATTTTAACTGGAAAAGAAATCACTGCAAAAGAAGTATTTGATGCAGCAAAAGCAGGAGATGCAGCGGCTTTAGAAATTACGGAAGAATTTGGTGCATATCTTGGACAGGCATTAGTAAATTTAGCAGCAACCGTTGACCCTGCTGTATTCGTCATTGGCGGGGGTGTGTCAAAAGCAGGAGATATTCTTTTAGAGACTGTAAGAAAATATTTCTATGATCATGCATTCTATGGAAATCAGAAAACAAAAATTACACTGGCAACTCTCGGAAACGATGCGGGAATTTATGGTGCAGCAAAACAGGTGCTTTAAATTCTGATTGCTGCAGGCAAAATAAAAAGTACAATACTTTATTAAAAAGAGGATTATAAATTTTAACAACAGAGTTTTATCATGCATATATTCATAGATGCCGATGCCTGTCCGGTAGTCGGCATAGTAGAAAAAATAGCAAAGAAATACAATCTTCCCGTCACCTTATTATGTGATACCAATCATGTTTTGTACTCAGAGTACAGTGAGGTGATTGTTGTCGGAGAAGGGGCAGATGCAGTGGATTATAAATTAATCAGCATCTGTCAGAAGGGAGATATTGTCGTTTCGCAGGATTATGGAGTGGCAGCGATGGCACTTGGAAAGGGTGCGTATGTGATTCATCAGTCAGGCAAGTGGTACACGAATGACAATATTGACCAGATGTTGATGGAGCGGCATCTGAATAAGAAGGCGAGAAGAAGTTCTCATAAAAATCATCTGAAGGGACCGAGAAAACGGACAGAAGAGGACGATGTGAGATTTGCACAATCGTTTGAGCGGCTGATTTTAAGATAAAGAAATCCTGAAAGAATTAGAATCATTAGGAAAGAATGAGAAATAAATTCCCTCTTGTTTTTCTTATCTTATCCCCGTATAATAGCAGAGAAAAACAAGAGAGGATAAGGAAAGTTTATGAATGAATCAAATCAAGTAATTCGTGATGCGAAGAAGCTGGGCCTGCCGAAGATGCTGATTCTTGGTGTGCAGCATATGTTCGCGATGTTTGGTGCTACGATTTTAGTACCGATTCTGGTCAATAGTTATTTTATGGATGCCTGTGGAGAACATCCGACAAGGGGACTTACGGTAGCGGTAACACTGTTTTGTGCAGGATTTGGAACATTATTATTCCATGTATGTGCAAGAATGAAGGTTCCGGCATTCCTCGGTTCTTCTTTTGCGTTCTTAGGTGGATTTTCTACAGTAGCGCATTTGAATACGGGAATCTATGCAGGAATGAGTGCAAATGAAAAGGCTGCTTATGCCTGTGGTGGTGTAGTGGTTGCTGGTCTTTTATATGTAGTAATGTCACTTATTATCTGCTTAGTTGGTATTAAGCGTGTTATGAGATATTTACCACCAGTTGTAACAGGTCCGGTTATCATCTGTATTGGTCTTAGCCTCGCATCTTCTGCGATTTCCAATGCTTCAACAAACTGGTTTTTAGCATTTGTGGCATTGGCAGTAATTATCGCCTTTAATATATGGGGCAAGGGTATGTTTAAAATTATCCCAATCCTTATGGGAGTTGTGATTTCTTATATCGTTGCGCTGATTATGAATGTAGCTGGTTTTACCAATCCAGATGGTTCTGCCATTTTGAATTTCTCATCTGTAGCTTCTTCTGGTTTTGTAGGACTTCCTCCATTCCAGATTTGTAAGTTTGATGTGACGGCAATTCTTGTTATGGCTCCAATAGCAATCGCAACAATGATGGAACACGTTGGAGATATGTCTGCCATTTCTGCAACAGTAAATAAAAACTTTTTAGCAGATCCGGGACTTCACAGAACCCTTCTTGGAGATGGTGTAGCAACTGCATTAGCTGGTTTGATCGGTGGCCCTGCGAATACAACTTATGGGGAAAATACTGGTGTATTAGAGTTAAGTCATGTATATGATCCATTAGTTATCCGTATTGCAGCCTGCCTTGCAATTATCATCAGCTTTATTCCAAAGGTATCTGCGATTATCAGTACGATGCCATCTGCCATTATTGGTGGTGTCAGCTTTATGCTTTACGGTATGATTTCCGCTATCGGAGTTCGTAATGTTGTCGAGAATAAAGTAGACCTCACAAAGTCAAGAAATCTGATTATCACAGGTGTTATCTTTGTGTGTGGACTTGGATTTGGTGATGGATTAACTTTCACAGTAGCAGGAACATCTATCACACTTACTGCATTATCCATTGCGGCCATCGCAGGGATTCTCTTAAACATTATCCTTCCAGGAAATGATTACGAGTTTGATGAAAGTTCTGATTTGTAGGAGAAAATAGACGCTCCAGATTCTCTTCGGGGGCGTCTCTTTGCCTGCGGCAAATTCCTATTTGATTAGTTCATTTCTTTGGCAATAACCAGATTCACTCCAGCTTTTTCATAAATATCTTTTGTATTTTCTGACAGGCCAAAGTCAGTAATGACCATATTCAAGTCATCTAATGATGCGTAACTAGAAATAGAAGTTGTGTTAAACTTCGTATGATCGATTAACGCAATGGTCTTAGCAGAGGATTTTACACATCTTCGTTTTAAGTCCGCTTCATAGATACTGAAGTCAGTGAGACCATTTTCTACAGAAAAACCACGGGCAGATACAAATGCGATATCTGTATGAATTTTTTTCAATAAATCTTCCCCGAGTAATCCTTCGATAGAGGAGGATACGGAAGTTACGATTCCTCCGGTTAAAATAACAGTGATACCGGGAATATCTTTTAATGCCATAGCAAGATTGATTCCATTTGTAATGACAGTAAGTTTGGTAAAACCAGAGAGCTTCATTCCAAGTGTGTAGCAGGTAGAGCTGGCATCTAAGTAAATACACATATGATTTTTTATTAATTTTATCGCTTTATTTGCGATTGCTTCTTTTTCCTTTTGATTCTCCAAAGCCCTTTCATCAAAGAAATATGCTCTCCCCGTTAATTCAATGTTATCAAGGCTTCTATCATTATATACGGCACCGCCATGTGTTTTTGTAATAAGATTTTCCCTATCCATCTGGTTTAGGTCAGTACGGATTGTTGTGGTGGATACATCAAGAAGCTGGCTTAATTCCTTTGTAGTTGCTTTTCTATTCTTATTCAGATAATCCAGAATCTTTTTCTGGCGTTCTAATTGCATCATAGTAGGTTCCTCCCAATATATTGTTGTTTCATTATACCCTGAATCGTGAAATTATTCCAGTGAAAAGAGAGAAAAAGTTAAGATTCGAGGATAAAAACAAGAAAAAAGCTTTGTTTACTTATTTTTACTTATTTTTTCTTGCTTTTAAGCTTGCATTTCCTTTTAAAATGTGTTATATTCATATCATCAAACAAAGCAAAAACAAATGGAGGTTAAACAAATGAAATTTTTTGTGGATACTGCTAATGTAGCAGACATTAAAAAGGCTAATGATCTTGGAGTAATCTGTGGTGTAACAACAAATCCATCCTTAATTGCAAAAGAGGGAAGAGACTTTACAGAAGTAATTAAAGAAATCACTTCTATCGTAGATGGACCAATCAGTGGCGAAGTGAAAGCTACGACAACAGACGCAGAAGGCATGATCAAAGAAGGCCGTGAAATCGCTTCTATCCATCCAAACATGGTTGTTAAAATTCCTATGACAGTAGAAGGATTAAAGGCTGTAAAAGTTCTTTCTAAAGAAGGGATTAAGACAAATGTTACATTAATCTTCTCTGCAAACCAGGCAATCCTTGCTGCTAACGCAGGTGCTACATATGTTTCTCCATTCCTCGGAAGATTAGATGATATCAGCCAGCCAGGAATTGATTTAATCAGACAGATTGCTGAGATCTTTGACATTTATGCATACGATACAGAAATCATCGCAGCTTCTGTAAGAAATCCTATCCATGTAACAGACTGTGCTTTAGCTGGTGCTGATATTGCAACAGTTCCTTACTCTGTAATTGAGCAGATGACAAAACATCCATTAACAGATCAGGGTATTGTAAAATTCCAGGCTGATTACAAAGCTGTTTTTGGCGAATAATACGAACGTAAACATAAAGAAATATAAATAAACAACAACACACATTAAAACCACATAAGTTAACACACACGAATAAACAATAACACACAAAACATATATAAGAATAAAGTTTGGTTTAATAGGCTACAGACAAAGCCATTGTCCTGAATAAATCATAAATATGTCTTATTCGGGACAATGGCTTTGTCTAATGAATTAAATAGTAAAATCGAACAAATTGAGGCCGATTTTTTTATCGTATTTTCTGTCAATTACTCCATCGCTAATCTGAATCTGGATTTCAGCTGTAGCACTGACATAGGCCATACTTAAATGCCCACCAAACACATGTCCATCTTTGTCCCCGGCAGCCATATGAAGATGAAGATATACTTCGCCGTCCTGTCTTGTGACAGTTCCTGTCAAGGAAACAATTTCATAAGCTCCCTCGAAGTGAATAGGGTGGAACTTTTTTTCTACCGTGTCAAAAACACCGGTAGTAAAGTCATTAAGTGCTCCTAATCCGTTAATCTGTGCGAGCTGAATATTTTCTTTTTTCGCTACTTTTTCAATCTGTTCTATAATTTCTTCGCCGGGGTCAAGGCGGAGATAAATGGTATCTTTAAAACGTCTGTAATCCATGTCAAAATCTCCTTTTTAGTTCTGGTTTTATAATAGGTTTAAAAATCTTTTAATAATTTCACAGTTAGAATCAAGTGAGAGCCAGATTAAAAATTTATTTTGGCAGATTTACTATATGATCTATGCTGAAAAATAAAGATTTTCTTAAATTATAGCACTATTTTTCATACATAGAAAGTAGTAAGAGGATGTCATGAATAATATTCCGTTACAGGAAGTGAAAAATAGAATCCATAACAACATATAAACCTATTGACAAAGTAGGAATAAAATTGTACTATGCAGACAATATAACATTTGGAGGATTTTATTATGGCATCAGTAGAACAGAATAAAAAGAAAGAAGATTTAGAGAATTATTTAAAAGAACTCGGTAGTGTTGCGGTAGCTTTCTCCGGAGGAGTAGACTCTACATTTTTACTGAAAGTTGCACATGATACATTAGGAGAAAAATGTATTGCAGTTACCGCAAAATCCTGTTCTTTTCCAGAACGAGAATTAAAAGAAGCAAAAGCTTTCTGTGAAAAAGAAGGTATCCGTCATTTAGTCGTAGAATCCGAAGAATTAGACATTGAAGGCTTCCGACATAATCCAAAGAATCGCTGTTATCTCTGCAAAAAAGAACTCTTCGAAAAAATATGGAAAATAGCAAAAGAGGAGCATGTAGTGGCAATCGCAGAAGGTTCTAACCTTGATGATAACGGCGATTACAGACCAGGCTTACAGGCAGTCGCAGAATTAGGGATTAAAAGTCCATTAAGAGCCAGCAAATTAAATAAAGCTGATATTCGTGCCCTCTCAAAAGATTTAGGACTGCCAACTTGGAACAAACAATCATTTGCCTGCCTTTCCTCGCGTTTTGTATATGGAGAAACTATTTCCGAAGAAAAATTAATAATGGTAGACAAGGCAGAACAGTTACTCCTCGATATGGGATTCCATCAGGTGCGAGTAAGAATCCACGGAACAATCGCACGAATTGAAATCTTGCCAGAAGAATTTCCGAAATTAGTGGAAGAAACCAACCGAAATCTGATTACGAAATCTTTCAAAGAATATGGATTTACTTACGTTACAATGGACTTAACAGGATATAGAACAGGCAGTATGAATGAAACTTTGAATTCTGATTTGTAAGGCTGTGAAACAGACGCCAGAAAAGAGAGCCTATCCCCTATATTTGTGACTTTAGTCGCGGCGGTTTGAATACTCG
>ERZ827528.659-NODE-659-length-41023-cov-3.711262_pt1 | contig 41023 bp, 33 predicted proteins | sample MGYA00519768_ERZ827528 | MGnify/ENA primary metagenome ERZ827528 (study PRJEB31778, sample SAMEA3449343) | human gut metagenome | biome: human gut; feature: human-associated habitat; material: faeces | place: United Kingdom | collected 2010/2012 ...
GAAATGTAGATGACGCCCAGCACGATCAGCAGGCCCGCGGGAATGATCGTACCGACCAAACCGCCGATCTTGGCCACTTTACCGACCCAGTCCAAACCTTTAAGGGCGATGAACGTGGCGGCCCAGTAGATCACCAGCACGACGATCAGCGTATACATTTTATTGGAAGCCAAAGCCATATCGGCCGTCGGATGCATGCCGATAAAGGCAATAGATACCGCGCCGAAGGTCAGTACGGTCGGGTACCAGATCGTACTCTCGATCCACTGTAGCCAAATAGCCAGAAAGCCTGTCCGGGCCCCCATAGCCTCACCGACCCAGCGGAACACGCCGCCCTGTTTGTCGGCGAACATGGCGGCCAGCTCGGCAGCCACCAATGCGGTAGGAATCAGGAAAACCAGCGCGGCGAACAGATAGTAAAAAGCCGAAGAGGGTCCGTAAACCGCCTCTGCAGGCAGTCCACGCAGGCTCACAACGGCAGTGATATTCATAATTGCAAGTGTCATGACACTCAATTTGAACCCTGTGCTTTTAGTTGTTGCCATACTATTAGTATTTAAAATTAAGTTGAATGGATTCGATTACGTAGGTGTCGTTCGCAAAAAGCGTGCAACGATTGCGAAGCACCTCATTCCCTGTTCAAAACAAGGGATAGATTTTCACCACATAATGGGAAAAGAGGTAAGAGAAAAGGCTATCCGGAATATTGACATATCCAGACAGCCTTGTTCTCAATCGTCCATCACGCTACTTCTTGGCTTTTGCGGTGGGAGTGTGGGTATGGGTAAATACCTTGCCGACCACTTTCTGGTTCTTGTCAAGCGCAATGCGGGCCTGGGTGGGATATTCCAGTTTTTCGAATTCGGCAATCGCGTTGGCAATATCGCCCAGCAGCATGTCGGCCATATCGCGGCTCATGCCCTGGCGTACCACGATACGCATCACAACAAAGTTCTCCAGATTGTCCGGCAGGGTGTAGGCAGGCACCATCCAGCCGCTCTCCTGCAACTTGTACTGCAGGTCATAAAGGGTCCATTTGGCCTTCTTGGCATATTCCGGTTTCATATACCAGATAAAGAGCGGATTGACTACATCTTTACTGTACACTTTGAACGGGGCCATCTTGTCGAGTTGGTCATGCAGGTATTTGGCAATGTCCATGCTGTTCTGCTGAACTTCCTTGTACCCCTGGAATCCCAAACGGATAAACTGGTAATACTGACCCAGAATCTGCGCGGCGGGACGTGAAAAGTTCAGACCCACCTGCGTAATATTCGCCCCCAAGTAATTCACGCTGAAAGCCATGCTGCCCGGCAGGTATTTCTTATCCTTCCATACTACCCAGCCCAGACCCGGATATACCAGACCGAACTTGTGGCCGGAAGTACTGATCGAAAGCACCCACTTGAGGCGGAAATCCCATTTCTTGTCCGGATTGAGGAACGGCAGAATGTAACCGCCGGTCGCCGCGTCCACATGGATCGGAATGTCATAACCCGTCTTGGCATTGTAAACGTCCAGCGCTTTGTCGAGGGCTTCCACATCGTCGTTCAGTCCGGTCCACGTCACGCCCTGGATCGGAACGATACAGATCGTATTCTCATCGCACATAGCCAAGGCTGCTTCGGGATCGAGCGTATTTTTCTCCAACGTCAGGGGCACGGTACGCATCTCGATCTGCCAGAGTTGGCCGAATTTTTCCCATACCACCTGGAAACCGGAAGATATTACGAAATTCGGTTTGTCGTAGGGTTTGCCCTGCGCTTTACGTTTTTCGCGCCAGCGCAGCCACGCGGCCACACCGCCCAGCATACAGGCCTCGGAAGAACCGATCGCCAGTGCACCTGCCTTCCACTGCGCTTTTTCCGGGGAGTGCCACAGATTCGCCACAATGTTGATACAACGTCCGGTCATCACCGCTACACGGGGATATTCCGTTTCATCGATATAGTTCATATCGATCGCCTCGTTCATCAGTTTGGTGGCGTACGGATCCATGTATGTGGTTACAAAAGTAGCCAGGTTCAGCCGGGGCTGGGTCTGCGGATAGGTTTCGTCCTTGACCATTTGGTAGGCGATTTCCGGAGAGGTAGGCTCCATCGGAATCGTGTCGGTGGGTGCCGGAGATGCCATTGCCGTCGAACCGTAAACCGGAGTTTCAATGTTCACGCGTTTTTTGTCTGCTGTGCTCATAACGTAAAGTTTTAAAAGATTAGATATATATCGCAATAGATAATTGATGGCGATATCAGGAAAATTCATGAAAGGGAATTTCATAAACCGTACCACAAATACTTCACGGGTGAATTTCGGATTCGAGCGGACTCCGCTGAAATGCGGCGGAAAAAGTTGTAAACACTATGATAGAGGAGTGGGCGGAAACGAATTTTATTTGCTAAATTTTGATACTTTTGTGTCGTGCAGAATAAAAACGGGGCATATCACCTGATGGCGCTCGCAGCGGTTGTGCTGTGGGGAACGACTTTCGTTTCGACAAAAAAATTGTTAGAGGCGGGGTTAACTCCCGCCGACATCATGTTTTACCGTTTCCTGCTGGCATACGGGGTGATGTGGATCTGCTCCCCGCGCATCCGATGGCCGAAAAACTGGCGGGACGAGCTGTTGTTCGTAGGAGCCGGAATCAGCGGGGGATCGCTCTATTTCCTGACCGAAAACAGCGCGCTGGGGTTGACACTGGCCTCAAACGTAGCGCTGCTGGTCGCCACTGCCCCGATTTTGACCGTCATCCTGACACGCTTGTTGCTCAAATCCGGACGCTTGCGCAACAGCCTGATCGCAGGATCGTTCATCGCACTGCTCGGCGTGGCGTGCGTCGTTTATAACGGCAGTGTCATCCTGCAGGTACACCCGTTGGGCGATTTGCTCAGTTTCACCGCAGCGCTGACCTGGGCGTTTTACAACATTTTCCTGAAAAAACTCGACGGCAAATACAATACGCTATATATCACCCGCAAAGTTTTTTTCTATGGCGTGCTGACCCTGCTGCCGGTCTTTCTGATTCGTCCACTGACCACGGATACAGCGATACTGCTCCGCCCGATGGTATTCAGCAATTTGCTTTTTCTCGGCCTTGTCGCATCGCTGTTTTGTTTTGCAGTGTGGAACGCTGCAGTCAAACACCTGGGCACCCTGGCCACCAGCAATTACATTTACCTCGTTCCGTTGGTTACAATGATCTCTTCGGCGCTGTTGCTGCACGAACGGATCACACCCGTGGCGCTGACCGGCGCCATGATGATTCTCGGAGGCGTTTATGTGGCCGAGAACGGAGGTTCCATCCCTTTTGTAAAAAGATTATTTGTAAAACATACCTAATATGGGCACATTCACAATACGCGATGCAACTCCGCAGGACACCGGATTGATCTACGGGTTTATCCTGAAAATGGCACGTTACGAAAAGTTGGAAAGCGAAGTGGATACTTCGGAAGAGGCCCTGAGCCGGGCTTTGTTCGACGAACGGCAGGCTGAAGTGGTAATCGGAGAAGAAAACGGGATTCCGGTAGGATTCGCCCTGTTTTTTCATAATTTTTCCACCTTCCGCGGACAACGTGGCCTATATCTTGAGGACCTTTTCGTCGACCGGGAACACCGGGGGAAAGGTTACGGCAAAGCATTGCTGCTGCACCTGACCCGGATCGCCGTCCAAAGGCAATGCCGCCGGATGGAATGGGCGGTGCTCGACTGGAATGCCCCCTCGATCGCATTTTACAAATCGCTGGGGGCGGTTCCGATGGATGAATGGACCGTTTTCAGGCTCACAGAAGAGCAGCTACACCAATTGGCGCAACAAACACTTTAATCCTAATCCTATAAAGCGATGGTGATAGACGAAAGAGAGAGCCGACACGACTACATCGTGGATGCCGCCCGCCAGATCATGACTGCCGGACGCACCGCTCCCAAAGGCAAGGGGATAGACAATATCGAAATTGTCACGCTGACCCAAAACTCGATTCTCGAGGTAGCCGGTGCACTGCGGGTATCAGCCGAGGAGACCGGACTGAAATTTTTCCTGCGCGATGCCGACAATATCGAGCTGGCCGAAGCGGTAATCCTGGTCGGATCGCGCACCTCGCCGATGGGACTCAATTGCGGGTATTGCGGCTATGCGACCTGTATCGCCAAAGGGGGAAATGCCGATGCTCCCTGTGCACTGAATTCGGTCGATTTAGGTATTGCACTCGGATCGATGGCCGCGACCGCCGCCAAGCTGCATATCGATAACCGCATCATGTTTTCGGCAGGCTACGCTGCCCGTAAACTGGGACTATTGCCGGGATGCCGCTCCGTATTTGCCCTTCCACTAAGCATCAGCTCCAAAAATCCATTTTTCGACAGACAGATCAATAAATAACCTTCACAACGCAACAACATCCATGATCCATCCTTCCGTTCTTGCCGACGAATTCTCCCAGCGCTGGGAGCGGATCCGTAAATCCATGCTCCAGCAAGGGGCAGATGCAATGCTAGTTACCGATAATGTCAATCTTTATTATGTATCCGGTCGCGTATTCAGCGGTTATTGTTACCTGCCTGCGGACAGGGAACCGCTCTTTTTCGTTCGTCGGCCGGTAGGACTCGACGGCGACAACATCGTGTACATCCGCAAACCGGAAGAGATCGGCGACTACCTGCGCGAGCAGGGGCTTCCATTTCCGCAAACGCTGATGCTCGAAAACGATTCGATCACTCACAACGAATTCCTGCGCTACGAAGCCATTTTCAAACCGGCAACGATCAAAAACGGCACTGCTGTGCTCCGCAGCGTGCGCAGCATTAAAACCCCTTACGAGATCGGACAGATTCGCCGTTCAGGTATCCTGCATGCGGAAGTTTACGCCAAAATTCCCTCGTTATATAAAAAAGGGATGACCGACCTCGACCTGTCGGTCGAGATCGAACGGGAAAGCCGCCTGCTGGGATCGCTCGGCATCTTCCGCATTTTCGGCCAGAGCATGGAGATTTTCATGGGTAGCGTAATCGCCGGGGACAATGCGGATAATCCTTCGCCGTATGACTTCGCGATGGGCGGGGCCGGACTCGATGATTCGTTGCCGGTAGGCTGCAACGGCACCATGCTCGAAGAGAGGATGAGCGTCATGGTCGACCTGGGCGGCAACTTCACCGGCTACATGACCGACATGACCCGCACTTTCGCCATAGGGGATTTACAGGAATTGGCCTACAAGGCACACGAAACCTCGATCGAGATTCAGCGCAGCATCGCCGAAGCAGCCCGGCCGGGAGTACCTGCCAAAGATTTGTACAACATGGCCATCGAAATCGCGCAGGGAGTCGGCCTTGGCGACTATTTCATGGGACACCGCCAGAAGGCGGGTTTCATCGGCCACGGAATCGGTATCGAGATCAACGAATCGCCCGTACTGGCACCGCGTTCACGCGACATTCTCGCCGAGGGAATGGTCTTCGCGCTGGAACCCAAGTTCGTCATCCCGGAGACCGGAGCTGTAGGAATTGAGAATACCTTTGCCGTCACAGCTGACGGAATCGAGAAATTGACCCTTTGTGAAGAGCAAATCCTGCCGCTGGGCTAAGCAGGAATGAAATAGGCTGCGCAACAGACCGCATTCATCATGCAGTCTAAAAACTTAAAACGACTCCATTCTTGGTCAGGCTTCATATCCAAAACAACGAGCCAAAACAACGAGCGGTGTGCAAATGCACACCGCTCGATCTCATTTAGTGGAAATCCGCTATTTTTTTGCATTCCCATTCGTACATTTACTCTGGCAGGCTGCTTTGCAGTCCCCGGTTTTGACACAGGCTTTCTTGCCGTCCTTCGTGCAGGCAGGATCACATTTTTTATCCGCGCAGGATTTGGCGCAACATTCGGTTTTGGCCTTCGGACATGTCCCATTTCCCTTATCGGGGTTCTGAGCCAGGGCAACGGTCATGGCCATTGCGAAAAACGACATGAGGATCAGAGCTTTCTTTTTCATAATAATATTAATTAATTTGATGATACGACAATCTTATATTCGCAATTTAAACGCGGGGACGGCGATCTATATTGTCCCTGGGAATCAAACTTAACATTAATTTTATTTTTCAACAAACAACAATCGCACCACGCCCCGATTCTCAAATATATTTCGTACCTTTGCCCGATGAAATACCTACCTCAGAGGTAGATCCTCCGGAAGACAATCAACCGCATTAACAGATAAAATTTCCTACTTGTGAAGAAACAACTCTCTAAGGTGCTCGTGCTGGGTTCGGGCGCACTCAAAATCGGACAGGCCGGCGAATTCGACTACTCCGGCTCTCAGGCTCTAAAAGCGATGAAAGAGGAGGGGATTTCCACCGTCCTGATCAACCCCAATGTGGCAACCATCCAAACCTCTGAAGGTATCGCCGACCGGGTTTACTTCCTGCCGCTGAACGCTTATTTTATCGAGGAAGTGATCAAAAAAGAGCGTCCCGACGGCATTTTGCTCGCTTTTGGAGGCCAAACCGCATTGAACTGCGGCACCGAGTTGTATCAGAACGGTATCCTGAAAAAATACGGCGTCGAGGTACTAGGTACTTCCGTAGAAGCAATCATGTACACCGAAGACCGCGACCTGTTCGTCAAGAAGCTGAACGAAATCGAGATCAAAACGCCGCGCAGCATCGCAGTCAACACGATGGACGAGGCGATCCAGGCCGCCGAGAAGATCGGCTTCCCGGTCATGGTACGCTCGGCCTACGTACTGGGCGGTATGGGCAGCGGTTTCTGCTACGACATGGATGAACTCAAAGCCCGGGCTGAAAATTCTTTCTCGTACGCCCCGCAGATTCTGGTCGAGGAATCGCTCAAAGGATGGAAAGAGATCGAATTCGAAGTAATCCGCGATAAAAACGACCACTGCTTCACGGTGGCCAGCATGGAAAACGTCGATCCGTTGGGCATCCATACCGGTGAGAGTATTGTCGTGGCGCCGACCTGCTCGCTCGACGAGAAAGAATTGAGTTTCCTGCAAGAACTTTCGAAAAAGACGATCCGCCATCTGGGCATCGTCGGTGAATGCAATATCCAGTACGCATTCAATTCGGACACCGACGATTACCGCGTAATCGAGGTAAATGCACGCCTGAGCCGTTCCTCGGCACTGGCATCCAAAGCGACCGGCTACCCGCTGGCTTTCGTGGCCGCAAAACTGGCCCTGGGCTACACGCTCGACGAAATCGGAGAGATGAACACCCCGAACTCGGCCTATGTAGCGCCGCAACTCGATTACATGATTTGCAAAATCCCGCGCTGGGACCTAAGCAAGTTCGCAGGCGTATCGCGCCAGATCGGATCGAGCATGAAATCGGTCGGCGAAATCATGTCGATCGGCAAAAGTTTCGAGGAGATCATCCAGAAAGGTCTGCGTATGGTCGGGCAGGGGATGCACGGTTTCGTCTGCAACAGCGACATCACCTTCGAGAACCTCGACGACGAACTGGCCAATCCGACCGATATGCGCATGTTCGCCATTGCAGCTGCTTTTGAGAAAGGTTACAGCGTACAAAAACTCCACGAGTTGACCAAAATCGATCCGTGGTTCCTCTCCAAACTCGAAAACATCTACCAATACTCGCTCGTGCTGAAAAAATACGGTACGATCGCCGAAATTCCCGCCGACGTGATGCGCGAGGCAAAGCGACTCGGATTCTCGGATTTCCAGATCGCACGTTTGGTCGAAGCGCCCAATGGCAACCTCGAAAAAGAGATGATCGCCGTACGCAACCACCGCAAACGCCTCGGTGTCCTGCCGTCGGTCAAGCGCATCAACACTGTCGCTTCGGAGCATCCCGAACTGACCAACTACCTTTATTTGACTTACGACGGTTCCGAACACGATATCTCTTACTACCACAATAAAAAATCGGTCGTGGTACTCGGTTCGGGCGCTTACCGCATCGGCAGCTCCGTCGAGTTCGACTGGTGCTCGGTCAACGCCGTGCAAACCGCACGCAAGCTCGGTTACACGTCGATCATGATCAACTACAACCCGGAGACGGTCTCGACCGACTACGACATGTGCGACCGGCTCTATTTCGACGAACTGTCCGAAGAACGCGTACTCGACGTAATCGACCTCGAACAGCCTAACGGCGTGATGGTTTCGGTCGGCGGCCAGATACCGAACAACCTGGCCATGAAACTCCAGCGCCAGAATGTACCCATCCTCGGGACGTCGGCCGTTTCGATCGACCGTGCAGAGAACCGGCACAAATTCTCGTCGATGCTCGACAACCTCGGCATCGACCAGCCGCAGTGGAAAGAGCTTTCGTCGATGGACGACGTGAACGAATTCGTCGACCGCGTAGGCTTCCCGGTACTGATCCGTCCGTCCTACGTGCTTTCGGGAGCCGCCATGCGCGTCTGCCACACCAAACAGGAGATGGAACATTTCCTCGGCATCGCCGCGAAGGTGTCGAAAGAGTATCCGGTCGTGATCTCCAAATTCCTCGAAAATGCAAAAGAGATCGAGTTCGACGCGGTAGCGCACGCCGGTGAGATCATCGATTACGCGATCTCGGAACACGTCGAATTCGCCGGCGTGCACTCCGGTGACGCGACACTGGTATTCCCGGCCCAGAAGATTTACTTCGAAACCGGACGCCGCATCAAAAAGATCAGTTGCCAGATCGCCAAAGAGCTGAACATCAGCGGACCGCTCAACATTCAATTCCTGGCCAAGAACAACGACATCAAAGTGATCGAGTGCAACCTGCGTGCTTCGCGCAGCTTCCCGTTCGTATCGAAGATCCTCAAGCGCAACTTCATCGAAACGGCAACGAAAATCATGCTAGACGCTCCTTACGCAAAACCGGACAAATTCGACGTCGATTACATCGGCGTCAAGGCTGCGCAATTCTCGTTCGCACGCCTGCTGAAAGCGGATCCGATTCTCGGCGTCGACATGGCTTCGACCGGCGAGGTAGGATGCCTCGGAGACGACTTCAACGAAGCGCTGCTGAACTCGATGATCGCAGTGGGATACAACATCCCGAAAAAGAACGTGATGATCTCTTCGGGATCGGCCAAATCGAAAGTCGATATGCTGGAAGCCTGCGGCGAACTGGACAAAAAAGGCTATACGATCTACGCTACCGCCGGAACCGCCGAGTTCCTTAAAGAAAACGGCGTAAACGCCATTGCTGTCAGTCGCCCCGACGAACACAAGACGGATAACGTACTGAGTCTGATCGCGGACAAAACATTCGACCTGGTGGTGAATATCCCGCGCGACCATACTACCCGTGAGATTACCAACGGCTTCAAGATCCGCCGCGCGGCAATCGACCACAACATTCCGCTGATTACCAACGCACGCCTGGCGGCTTCGTTCATCCATGCTTTCTGCAACATGAAGATGACCGATATCGCGATCAAAGCGTGGGACGAGTATAAATAATAATCCTACCCGCTATCGTACCCGGCCGCTTGTCGGGATACGAACAGGTGACATGTATGAAACAGCTGCCCTGACCGGTCGAATCGCCCGGTTCAGGGCAGCGTCATCTCACCGGATGATGCGGGAAATGGCAGGATTCGTGCGGGAACAAAAAAACAACCAAACCAACGATCAAAATCCGACCGACTTATGGAGTGTGGAAAATACGATTACCGGGTACAGCCCGGAGATGTGGACCTGACCCAAAAAGCATCGATTATCACCCTCGGGAACCATATCCTGCATGCAGCGGGAGAGGATGCCGACCGGCTAGGCTTCGGCCTCCGCTGGATGCAGAGCAACAATACCACATGGGTACTCTCGCGTATGGCGATCGAAATGGACCGATATCCCGATGAGTACGAGCATTACCAAATCGAAACGTGGGTCAGCGACATCAACCGCCTGATGACCACCCGTAACTTCATCCTGCATGACCGGGCGGGCAACGCCATCGGCAAAGGCTGTACCCATTGGTCGATGATCGACTTCAAAACACGGCTGCCGCTCGACCTGCGCACTTTGGAACATTACATGGCGGCGGTTATCGCAACCGATCCGCCGATAGACCGTCCGGCGAAGATAGCCAAGGTAAACGGCACGGCCACCGAAACACACCGTATCCGTTACAGCGACATCGATTTCAACCAACATACGAACAGTATGAAATACGTGCAATGGATGGTCGACATGCTGCCGCTCGAAAAGTTGACTTCACAACGCCTGCGGCGCCTCGATATCAACTTCCTGCATGAAACCCGTTACGGTCAACAGGTCGTCATCGCGATGGAGAACAGCGAAGAAGCCGACAAATTCGAAATCCGGCCGGAAGGAAGCGACCAGGCCGCTTGCAAGGCTGCCCTGTTCTGGATCTAATCCCAAACATCCCGGAACATCGGTTTGACAAACATAGGTTTCTCATTGTGACCGGGGAACCCTCTTTCCTTGCCGCTGCACATGTTTTAAAATGGCAAACTTTTTCGGCACCCAATTCGTTCGTACCGTATGATAAACGAAGATGCGCTCAAGCAACGGATCCAGCGTTGGATCGTCTGCGGGTCGGTCGCCATCATGGCCGGCAAATTCCTCGCTTTCTGGCTGACCAATTCGGTCGGTATCCTGACCGATGCGGTGGAGAGTATTGTGAACGTAACGGCAGGCTTCATTAGCCTGTACAGCCTGTATCTGGCCGCCAAGCCGAAGGATGCGGGGCATCCGTTCGGACATGGCAAGGTCGAGTTGATTTCCGCCTCGATCGAAGGATTGCTGATTATCATTGCCGGAGGCGTCATCATCTTCGAAGGTGTCCGCCGCCTGTTCGAACCGGCGGAAATAGCAAAACTCGATATCGGCATCATCGTCGTCGCAGCGGCCGGAGCGATGAATTACCTGATGGGGTGGTACAGCATCCGCATGGGGCGGCGCTACAATTCGATAGCCCTGATAGCCGGGGGCAAACACCTGCAATCGGACACCTATTCGACCATCGGGCTCGCGATCGGCCTGATCCTGCTCTACATCACCCGTATCGGCTGGATCGACAGTGCGCTCGCGCTGATTTTCGGCGCGATCATCATCCTCACCGGTATTTCGATCCTGCGCCGCACGGTAGCCGACCTGATGGACGAAGCGGACAAGCAGTACCTCGAAAAGATGCTGGAAACGATCTCCGAAAACCAGCGGCCCGACTGGATCGACATCCACAACCTCAAAATGATTAAATACGGCAGCGGTTTCTTCATCGATTGTGACCTGACGCTGCCGTGGTATTACAACATCGAACAGGGACACGAAGCCTGCGAAGCGCTCCGCCGGGCGATAGAAAAGGGATTTTCCGACCGGATTACGCTCTCTGTACACTCGGACTCCTGCAAAGAGAAGCATTGCGAACACTGCCGGGTGGCAGACTGCCCCTACCGGCGGCAACCGTTTACGACTCCTTTGGTCTACACGCTCAATGAATTGACCCAGACGGACGAACAACGAAACGAATAACACCCCGATCCCGGAGATTTTGCGTATCTTTGCACCTCGCAAAACAAATATAAAGCCAATGATTACTGTTTCAAATCTCGAAGTGCAATACGGCAAACGCGTGCTGTTCAAAGATGTAAACCTGAAATTCACACCCGGCAACTGCTACGGGGTCATCGGTGCGAACGGCGCCGGCAAGTCCACCTTTCTCAAAGTCCTCAGCGGCGACGTAACCCCTTCGCGCGGTTCGGTCAGTTTCGGTCCGTCGGAACGACTTTCCGTCCTCAAACAGGACCACTTCGAATTTGACGAACATACCGTTTTGGATACAGTGCTGATGGGCCATCAGCCACTGTGGACAATTATGAACGAAAAGAACGCCCTGTATGCAAAACCTGACTTCTCGGACGAAGACGGTATCAAGGTCGGGGAACTCGAGGAAAAATTCGCCGAAATGGACGGTTGGAATGCCGAAAGCGACGCAGCCAACCTGCTCAGCGGACTGGGAATCAAGGAACACCTGCATTACGAGTTGATGGGGCACCTCAATGCCAAAGAGAAAGTACGCGTGCTGCTGGCGCAGGCCCTGTTCGGCAAACCGGATAACCTGCTGCTCGACGAGCCGACGAACGACCTGGACGTCAATACGATCATGTGGCTCGAAAATTACCTGTCGAACTACGAAAACACGGTACTCGTCGTATCGCACGACCGTCACTTCCTCGATGCGATCAGCACGCACATCATCGACATCGATTACAGCGACATCAACCTCTTCTCGGGCAACTACAGCTTCTGGTACGAATCGAGCCAGCTGGCCGCGCGTCAGCAGGCCAACCAGAACAAGAAGGCCGAAGAGAAGAAAAAAGAGCTGATGGAGTTCATCCAGCGTTTCAGCGCGAACGTCGCCAAATCGAAACAGACCACCAGCCGCAAGAAGATGCTCGAAAAGCTCAACGTCGAAGAGATCAAACCCTCGATGCGCAAATATCCGGGTATTATTTTCCAGCCCGAACGGGAAACGGGTACGAAAATCCTCGCGGTGGACGGCCTGAGTAAAACCGTCAACGGTGAAAAGCTGTTCGACAAGGTGTCGTTTACCATTGAAAAAGGGGATAAAGTGGCTTTCCTTTCGCGCGAGCCGCGGGCGATCACGACCCTGTTCGAGATCATCGCAGGACACGACCAGCCCGACAGCGGCATGGTCGAGTGGGGCGTGACGATCAACAGCGCCTACCTGCCGCTGAACAACTCCGATTTCTTCAACAACGAACTTTCCATCGTCGATTGGCTGGCCCAGTTCTCAGACGATACCAGCGAACTCTACCTGCGGGGATACCTGGGTAAGATGCTTTTCAGCGGCGAAGAGATTTACAAGAAGGTAAACGTCCTTTCGGGCGGCGAGAAGATGCGTTGCATGATCGCCCGGATGATGATCAAGCAGGCCAATACACTACTGCTCGACTCGCCGACCAACCACCTCGACCTCGAATCGATCCAGGCATTCAACAATGCACTCGTTTCGTTCAAAGGAATCGTACTGATGACCTCGCACGACCACGAATTCATCAATACGGTAGCCAACCGCATTATCGAAATCACACCGAATGGCATGATCGATAAATATATGGAATACGACGACTACCTCTTCGACGAGCGGGTGCAGGAAAACCTGGAGAAGCTCTACAACCGGTAGGCTCCGAACTGTTTACAGACTCTATTCTTCCGCCTAAAACCCGTTTACCTAAAACTCAACGTTATGAAACCGACTCACGCTTGCGCTTCCCGGTTCCGGCATATCGGACTGTTATTGTGCAGTTTAACAGTTATTGAAACCTTACAGGCACAAACTCCGGAAGATTCGATTGCCTTAACCGGTGCGGCATGGGAGACGGTTGAAACAGACAATGGCCTGACGATCAAAAGTGTAGACCTGAGGCTGTTCGACTCCAACCAGCAAATCTATTGCGTGGAATTCAACCCGCAGTTGCACCGCCTGCAGCTCAAACAGGGGGAGAAGCGCGAGACGGTCAAACGGCTCGGTAAAAAGGAGGCTAACGCGGAGGTGGCGGTCAACGGCGGTTATTTTATCACGAAAACCAAGCAGGCGATTGCCAACGATTTCACCAAAATCGACGGCGTTATCCTGACCGCCGGAGGCGGGTGGGGCAATGGTGCAATCGCTCTGGATAGTGCAGGAAGACTGCATTTCATCAAAAACCTGCCCGGTGTGGCTGCCGCCGATTCGCTCTGGCATACGCCCTATCCGAACGTGATGGGGGCCGGCCCGATGCTGATGTACGACAACGTTCAATTGATCCCGCTGAATTACGGCGATACCAAACGCCATCCGCGCACGGTGATCGGCATTCGCCCTGACGGTACCATTATATTGATGGTCGTGGACGGACGACAGGAAGGAGCGGACGGCATGTCTCCGGCCGAACTGGCATGGAGTTGCCGCATGCTGGACATGAGTTCGGCACTGAATCTGGACGGAGGCGGATCTTCGGCACTTTGGTCACGCAAGCACAGAGTCATCAACCGGCCTTCGGATAAAGTGGCTTTTATCCGCATTCCGCGTAAAGTGGGAAATGCCGTGCTAGTCGTTCCGGCAAACAGCGCAACGAATTGATAAAACAAGCGGAAATTCAACGGACGAGCGGAACGGAATCAAGGATCTGAAACGGAATCAGCACCCCGAAGCCATTGATATTGCGATCGACATTACGTTTCCTACACCGCCAGCCAGCCGAACAGCAACCACGCGACAATGAGCGTCACAACGATATTAAAGCACTGGGCGATCAGGAACGTAGCGATATAGCGCCGGTTTTCGGCCTTGAAAATATAACGGAAATCGGTTTCCAACCCGATGCAGACGAAAGCGACGGAGAACATCACCTCACGCAAGCCCTTGGCCAGAGAGCCGAGGGCTTTTGCCTGCCCCATATCGAAGCAGGTACTGAAAATTAGTGACGCCAGCATAAATCCTACGACGAATTTAGGGAAACGATCCCACAAAACACGGGGAGTGGGTTTCAGTTCTGTATTCGAAGTGCCCCGCACCGACCAATAGATCGAAATAATAAACGCAGCCACGCCCAGCAGGACATTCTGCGACGACTTGATAATGACGCTGTAAGTTTCTGCCGTTTCACCCAAAAACTTGCCGGCCGCAACCACGGCTCCGGTCGTATCGATAGTCCCGCCGAGCCACGCACCCGCCACCTCCTGCGACAAACCCATCAACTTGGCCAGATAGGGCATCAGGTACATCATCGGAATAGCCACGATCAGCACGATCGACACGACGAACGACAGTTTTTTACTGTCTCCCTTGATCGCCCCGCAGGTGGCGATGGCAGCCGACACGCCGCAGATCGACACCGCACTCGACAGCATAACGCCCATCTCTTCGTCCACTTTCATTTTGCGGGCCAGCCAAAAGGTAAAATACCACACGCTGAACACGACGACGATGCCCTGCAGAATACCGAAAAATCCGGCTTCCAAAATCTCACCGAACAGCACCGACGTACCCAGCAGCACCAGCCCGATCTTGATGTAGTATTCACTGCGGACTGCGGGCGAAAGCCACGCGGGCAATCCCACGGTATTGCGGATCAGCAATCCGAGGGCCACTGAAAAGAAAACCGACTCGAATCCGGTGCGTTTGATCGCAGGGATACCCGAAAGCAACATACACAGGACTGACAGGACAAAAATCGCAACGAAAGCCGGAAGAAAACCCTTCAATCGTTCACCGAGCAACCGGACCCCCAATGCGGCAACCAACAGGGCGACCACCAGCAGTCCGAGGATGGAGAGCCATGCTTCCACTGTATTCAGTTCCTTGGGAAACACGGGAATCAGTCCCGGAAGGACGATCACTGTCACGACAAGCAACAATCCCATCAGTGTAGCAATCCAGTCCTCGTTCTGGAACTGCCGGAAAAACGACTTACTCATATCCTGGTTTAAGCTTTGAATTAACAACCTGATTCATATCGTCGATGGACAAAACGAAATACCCCGCGAAAATAATAAAACCTGTCAAGGAAGCCACACAAGGGGTACTAAACGGGTAGAAAATACGTTTTTATGCGTACAGCAGCATCGGCACTTCCACGTACTTCAAGGATTTGTCGTATTTTTGCAGAGCTGTCGAATACCTAGTTTACGTTGCCCCATGATTAAAATCTTTATTCTCCTGCTCGCTCTGATCTCCATCCTGCAAGATCTGCTGATCCGGCACCGTCTGAAAAAAGCTTTCCCGGAACGGCCCTGGATACACCGGATTTATCTGGCTTCGTTCCTTCTCCTCGACACACTGATCGTCATCGCCCTGACCTGCTACCGGATGGCGCCCGATGCAGCCTCGCCCCGCTACGTACAGATCATCCTGTGGGTTATCGCCATCTTTATGATGTCGATCGTCCCGAAATTGATATACCTGCTCTTTTCCTTGCTTGATTACCCGGCCAGCCGGGTGAAAAAACGGCGCGTGCATTGGTTTTCCGCTGTCGGACTGATCGTCGGGCTGTACTGCCTCGGCGTCATGATTTACGGGGCCACGCGTGGGCGCAATCATATCGAAGTCAAAGAGATCACGATCACGTCGGATAAACTGCCTGCTGCTTTCGACGGGTACCGAATCGTGATGTTTTCCGACCTGCATACGGGCAACTACGGACCGCACAACACGCTGATCAGGCGTATGACCGAAAAGATCAACGCCCTGGAAGCCGACCTGGTAGTCAACGGTGGAGACGTCGTAAACACGAACGCCCGTGAACTGAGCGGCAAAGACATGGCCGCCCTCGCATCGATCCGCAGCCGCGACGGGATCTATTCGGTTTTCGGCAACCACGATCTCGGATTCTACATGCGGGAACGCGCCGGTTTCGGCCCAGTCGAAAGCGTTAAATTATTGGAAGAAAAACAAGCCAGGATGGGATGGCACCTGCTGAACAACCAATCGGTAGCAATCCGACGGGGTGCGGACAGCATCACGGTCTCGGGAGTCAACTATCCGCGGGACGGTTTTCACAACGGACACGAGACCGGACTGGGAGGCTGCGATCTGGAGGCCACTTACCGCAACGTACCGGACAGCGCATTCAACATCCTAATCTCGCATACGCCCCAGAACTGGGATGCGGTCCGCGCGACAGGCAAAGCCGACCTTACGCTGTCGGGCCATGTCCACGCGATGCAGATGAAAATCCATGTCGGCAAGTGGGTCTGGTCCCCCGCCCAATGGATGTACCCGCGCTGGAGCGGACTGTACACGGAAGGCGACAAGCACCTCTACATCAACGATGGGATGGGATATGTGATCTATCCGATGCGCATCGGGACCTATCCCGAACTAACGCTCATCACACTGCGCAGCGCTAGTGCGCAATTTTCAGACCGATCACCCCGATAACGATCAGTCCGGCGGAGAAAAGACGCCAGAATCCGGCCGAATCACCGAACAGAAAAATTCCGACCAGCAGTGTCCCCACAGCACCGATCCCGGTCCACACCACATAAGCGGTGCCGATCGGGATGCTTCTTTGTGCGATATAGAGCAGGAACATGCTCAGCGCCATCGATACGACAGCCAGCAGGATCCCCCAGACCTTGACCTGCATGGTTTCCGAGAGTTTCAATCCCAGCGCCCAACCCATCTCGAACAGGCCGCCTAAAATCAGATAAATCCAAGCCATAACGTTAAATTATCGGCAAATGCCACAGAGAGGGCGAAGATAGCATTTTTCATTGGGAAAATTTATTTATATTTACGCTCAAATTTAAAAACCGCCTAATGAAACGACGCTTCAAAGTCGGACTGTTGCTGAAAATCGTCATCGCAATCGTTCTCGGCTTAACCTTTTCGACCTTCCTTCCGACGCCCGGCGTTCGCATTTTCGTCACCATCAACTCCATCTTCAGCAATTTCCTGAGCTTCTCCATTCCGCTGATTATTGTCGGCCTGGTGGCTCCGGGTATTGCCGACCTCGGATCCGGGGCGGGTAAACTGTTGGGCATTACGGCACTCGTCGCATATATCTCGACACTGTTTGCGGGTTTTTTCTCCTATTTCACCTGCCTGGCGACCTTCCCGTACCTGCTGCCGGGCGGCGGGGTACACGAGGGTTCAGCCGCCGGTACCGCCGCCGTGGAAGCGACCAACCCGCTGGCATCGATCACCAGTGCGACGATCCCTCCGTTTTTTACGATCGACATGCCGCCGTTTATGGACGTCGTTTCCGCATTGGTCTTCTCTTTCATTTTAGGCTTGGGGTTGGCCGCGCTACCGGGACGTACGTTCAAGGATGCGCTCAATGAATTCGGGGAAGTGATCAACCTGCTGATCGGCAAAGTGATCGTACCGCTGCTACCGCTTTACATCTTCGGAATTTTCCTGAAAATGGGCGTCGAAGGACAGGCTGTGCAGGTAATGTCGCTGTTCCTGAAAGTGATCATCATCATCTTCGTCATGCACATCGCACTGCTGCTGATCCAGTATGCCATTGCCGGAGCGATCGCCAAGCGTAATCCGCTCAAGCTGCTGCGCATCATGCTGCCGGCCTATGCCACGGCTCTCGGTACACAATCGTCCGCCGCTACCATTCCCGTATCGCTCCAACAAACGATCAAAATGGGTGTACATCCCGATCTGGCAGGTTTCGTGGTACCGCTTTGCGCAACGATCCATCTCTCGGGCAGCATCCTGAAAATCGTCGCCTGTGCATTGGCGATCATGTGGATGACACCCGACACATTCCCGATCACATTCGAATTGTATGCAGGCTTTATCTTCATGCTCGGCATCGCGATGGTAGCCGCTCCCGGCGTCCCGGGCGGAGCGATCATGGCGGCACTCGGACTGCTCGCATCGATTTTGGGTTTCAACGCCGAATTGCAGGCCCTGATGATTGCACTCTACATCACGATGGACAGCTTCGGCACCGCCGGCAATGTGACGGGCGGGGGAGCCATCGCCGTGATCATGGACAAGATTTACCGCAATATGTTGAAAAAAGGCGATGCCGAAACACCTAAAATCGCAGCCTAAAATATTTTACGGCGAATAACCGTTTATAAAATAACATTGACCTGCCGATAAACTGAACGTTCAAAAAGGAGTATCAACACAATGAGGCAAACAGGCATCCGCATCATCCTGCTCTGTACCGGCATACTCATGCTGGTATTGTCGGTGTTGCCTCACCACCACCACTGCGACGGTTCGATCCGGTTTTCGGTTGTAGAGCAATGCACCGAATGCCAGCAGGCGCCGGTTACCGCTTCGCACCATCATCCCGAAACGGACAATGACTGCGACCTGCGCCAACTGTTCGTCATGTCGGGCCGTAACGACAGCGACCACCAGTTCAGCCTATGCCATACGCATGACCTGCAACCGGCCGACGCTTTCGTTTTCACGCTTTTCTATTACGTATATCCTGATCTTTCACTATTACTCAGTGGCCACGGCAACCCGGTAGATTACCGGCCGTTCGTTGCCGCTTTACACGGAGCCGAATCCCAAGGCCCCGCAGCCCTCCGCGCCCCTCCTGCATTCATCGCTTAAGCGCCGTTACAACCGAGTGTTGTACACGCGCCCGACGGGAAGTTGTACAATTTTGCACAGCTTCACCGGAGTAATTGTATAAGTCCCATTTACAATCGAAACAAGCGATGAACAAAATATTGATAGCATTAATCTCCGTCGCGCTCGTTACGGGCTGCACCGGAAAGCAAACTCCAAAGGACACGCACGACCATGAGGCGCACGAAGCGTGTCAATCTCACGACGATCACGACCATGCGGCAGAGGGACATAACCACGAAGCCGAAGGTCACGACCATGAAAGGGAGAACCTCGATCATCAACACGAAGGTAAGGCCGGACATCCCGCCGGAGAAATCGTCTTCACCAAAGAACAAGCTGCAGAAACGGATTTCGCACTTCACAAAGTCGAACCGACCACATTCTATGAAGTTATTCCGGCCAGCGGACAAATCTTAGCCGCACAGGGAGACGAAGCGACCGTAGTCGCCACCGTCAGCGGAGTCGTATCGTTCTCTTCGAAAAAACTGTCCGAAGGCGCTTCGGTAAGCCGAGGCGAAAATCTTTTCTATATTTCGTCGAAGAATATCGCCGAAGGCGACTACACGGCCCGGGTGCGGGCCGCCTTCGCACAGGCAAAAGCAGCTTACGAGAGGGCGGAGGAGCTCGTCAAAGACAAAATTATTTCGCAGTCCGAATACGAACAGGCCAAACTCAATTACCAAAACGCTAAAACGGCGCAGGAGGCCGTAGCGAACAAGACTACAGCGAAAGGCACGGGCGTAGGGGCGCCTATCGGTGGCTTTATCAAAAACATAGCTGTCAGCGAAGGGCAATTCGTCGAAGTCGGGCAGCTGCTGGCCACTATTTCGCAAAACCGCAGGCTGAAGCTCAAAGCCGAAGTTTCGCAACGCTATCACGGTGCACTACCGACCATCTCGAGTGCGAACTTCAAAACCTCATACGATGACAAAACCTATTCGCTCAAAGATCTGGGCGGACGGCTCGTGTCGGTCGGGAAAGCTTCGGACGGCGCATCGGCCTACATTCCTGTCACGTTCGAATTCGACAACAAAGGCGGGATCGTCTCGGGATCGTTCGTCGAGGTATTCCTGATCTCATCACCCAAACCGAACACGCTGACCGTTCCAGTCACGGCGCTGATCGAAGAACAGGGCAATTACTCGGTTTTCGTCCAGATCGACGAGGATGGATATCGCAAACAGGAAGTAAAACTGGGTGCCAGCGACGGAAAAAACATACAAATTCTTGCGGGCCTCGAACCGGGCGACAACATCGTCAGCCGCGGAGCTTACCGAGTCAAGATGGCTTCGTTCTCGGGTGCCATTCCCCACGGACACCAGCACTAAACCGACACCGCCATGCTGAATAAAATAATCGATTTCTCATTACACAACCGATTGTTGGTAATGATTATGGGCGTATTGCTGCTCTTCGTGGGCGCATATACGGCCCGGCAGATGGAGGTGGATGTATTTCCCGACCTTAACGCCCCGACTGTGGTCGTGATGACCGAGGCGCCGGGTATGGCTTCCGAGGAGGTCGAGCGCACGGTGACTTTTCCGATTGAAACCGCCGTGAACGGAGCTACCGACGTACGCAGGGTGCGTTCATCGTCTACGACCGGATTTTCGGTCGTATGGGTGGAATTCGACTGGGGAACGGACATCTACAAAGCGCGCCAGATCGTCTCGGAAAAATTGGCCGCCGTCAACGCCACGCTACCCGACAACGTTGGGAATCCGACCCTCGGACCGCAGTCGTCGATCCTGGGTGAGCTGATGATCGTCGGCCTTACCTCGGACAGCACTTCACTGCAAGAGCTGCGGACCATCGCAGACTGGAACATCCGTCCGCGGCTGCTCTCCACCGGCGGCGTGGCGCAAGTCACCGTCATCGGCGGCGAAATCCGGGAATACCAGATTCTGCTCGACCCGATCCGCATGAAAAACTTAAATCCTTTAAATCGTCTCGCTCGACGAGGTGATGAACGTCGTGAACGACCTGAGCCGCAACTCGAACGGAGGTGTGCTGAACCAGTACGGCAACGAATACATCATCCGGGGCATGCTTTCGACCACTTCGGCCGACGACATGGGAAAAGCCGTCGTTAAAACGGCAGGCGGCAATCCGATCCTGCTCGAGCATGTAGCCGACGTACGCACCGGGGCCAAAACCCCGAAAATGGGCGTTGCTTCCGAGCGTGGCAAACCGGCCGTCCTGATGACCGTCACCAAGCAACCCAGCACGAACTCACTGGAACTGACCGAACGGCTCGACAAAGCGATCGCCGAGATCCAGACACAGCTTCCGGCGGACATCCACTTGTCGACCGACAGTTTCCGTCAGGCCCGCTTTATCGAAGGATCGATCGACAACATCCGGAAAGCCCTGTTCGAAGGGGCGTTTTTTGTCGTGGTGGTATTGTTCTTCTTCCTGATGAACGTACGCACGACAGTCATCTCGCTGGTAGCACTGCCGCTCTCGTTGCTCGTATCAATTCTCGCGCTCAAACTGATGGGCTTTACCATCAACACGATGAGTCTCGGTGGTATGGCCATTGCCATCGGATCGCTGGTGGACGATGCGATCATCGACGTGGAGAACGTCTTCAAACGGCTCAAGGAGAATTTCCGGCTTCCGAAAGCCGAACGGCGTCCATCGCTGAACGTCGTATACGACGCATCGACCGAAATACGCACCTCGATCGTACATGCCACGATCATCACCATCGTCGCGTTCATTCCGCTCTTTTTCCTCAGCGGGATGGAAGGACGGATGCTTCGACCGTTGGGCATTTCGTTCATCGTAGCCCTTTTTGCATCGATGATCGTAGCGGTCACACTGACCCCCGTCATGTGCAGTTACCTGCTTACCGGAGACAAGGTGCTGCGTAAAAGCGAAAAAGAGCCGTTCCTGGCGCGCTGGCTGAAAAAGATTTACCGTCCGGCACTGGAATGGGTACTCGGCCACAAACGGGCCGTACTCGGCAGCACGGTAGGGCTGTTCGTCGTTTCGCTGATTATTTTCTTCAGCCTGGGACGCAGCTTCCTGCCCCCGTTCAACGAGGGTTCATTTACGATCAATGTCGCCACGATGCCCGGCATTTCTCTCGAAGAGTCCGATAAAGTGGGGCGCAACGTGGAAGAGATATTGTTGACCGTGCCTGAAATCCAGACGGTCGTACGCAAGACTGGCCGCGCCGAACTGGACGAACACGCGCTCGGCGTGAATGTGTCGGAGTTGGAAGCTCCATATATCCTGGACAAGCGGTCAAAAGACGAATTTACGGCCGACGTGCGCCGAAAACTGAGCGTCCTGCACGGCGTAAATATCGAATTGGGACAACCGATTTCTCACCGTATCGACGCAATGCTCTCGGGTACGAAGGCCAATATTGCAATCAAGCTTTTCGGCCCCGACCTGAATGAACTCTTCACGCTCGGCAACCGGATCAAAGGAGCCGTTTCCGGGGTGGAAGGCATCGCCGACCTGAATGTCGAGCAACAGGTAGAGCGCCCGCAGTTGCAGATCAAACCCAAGCGTGAAATGCTGGCGCGTTACGGCATCACACTGCCGGAATTTTCGGAATTCATCGAAGTGGCGCTGGCCGGCAGGGTAGTGTCCCAAGTGTACGACCAGGGACGTTCGTTCGACGTCACGGTCAAGATGAACGACAACAGCCGCAGTGAAATGGAGCGGATCGGAAATCTCACCATCGACGCAAACGGCCAGAAAATCCCGCTGAATTACATAGCTGAACTGGTTTCGTCATCGGGCCCCAATACCATCAACCGTGAAAACGCCCAACGCAAGATAGTCATTTCCGCGAACGTGGCCGGACGCGACCTGCGCGGAGTGGTGAACGACATCCAGAAGATCGTGAAAAACGACGTGCCGCTACCGGAAGGTTACCACATCGAATACGGCGGGCAGTTCGAGAGCGAACAGGCGGCTTCGCGCATTTTGCTCTTCACGTCGCTCATCTCGCTGCTGGTAATATTCCTGTTGCTGTTCCAGGAGTTCAAAAAGGTATCGATGGCCGGCATCATCATGCTCAACCTGCCGCTGGCGCTAATCGGCGGAATCTTCAGCCTGTGGATCACATCCGGTGAGATCAGTATTCCGGCCATTATCGGTTTCATTTCGCTGCTGGGTATCGCCACGCGAAACGGCATACTGCTTGTATCCCATTACAACCACCTGCGGGGTGAAGGAATGTCACTCCGTGAAAGCATCGTGCAGGGATCGCTCGACCGGCTGAATCCAATCCTGATGACCGCACTGAGCTCGGCCCTCGCACTCATTCCGCTGGCCCTGGGCGGTAACCTGGCCGGCAACGAAATTCAGAGCCCTTTGGCCAAAGTGATTCTCGGCGGCCTGCTCAGTTCGACACTGCTCAACGGGTTTATCATTCCAACCGTCTATCTGATTATCAACCGTAAACAAGAACAGGCATGAAACGTACGATCCTAATCATAACCGCGTGCCTCGCGAGCTTCGGTCCCCTGCGGGCGCAGGAGAGCATCGACGAAGTACTGCTGCTCGTAGAACAGGCATCAAAAGAGTTGCAGGCCCAGCGCAAGCTGACCGAAGCCCAAAAACTCGAAGCCAAAACCGGTAACTCGCTGGAGAATCCGTCGGTAGAGTTCGAGAACCTTTGGCGCCGGCCGGTTCCGGGCAACAACTCCGAATTGACCGTCACGCAGCCGTTTGATTTTCCGGGAGCTTATGCAGCCCGTAATAAAATCGCGAAACTCAAAGCCTCTCTGTACGACAGCGAAGGTGCCGAGTTCCGCCAGCAATTACTGTTGCAGGCCAAAGAGCTCTGTATCGAAATCATCTACCTGCGGCAACAGCAGATTTTGCTCGGCGAACGACTGTCCAACGCACAACGCCTCTCGTCTGTATATAAACAAAAATTGGAGACCGGAGCCGCCAATATTTTGGAAACAAACAAGATCAGTGTTGAATTGATCGCAGCACAAACTGCAGCGAACCTGAATGCCACAACGTTAAAAGCCCGGCTGCAACAACTCTCGAACCTCGCAGGTGGAGAGCCGGTCAATTTCACAGCCACGGACTATCCGGCGGAATCGGAACTCCCCGAATATGCCACGCTCGAAACGCTCTACATGGAACAGAGCCCGGAATTGCAACGTTTGGCGGACGAGCACAGCGTCAACCTGAAAACGATTACGCTGAACAAGGCGCTCGCACTGCCCAAATTCGAAGTAGGGTACCGGCACAATTACGGACTCGAAGGACGCTTCAACGGTTTACTCGTCGGCATGTCGATCCCAATGTTCGAAAATAAAAATAAGGTGAAAGCCGCCCGGGCGCAAAGCTACTTTTCCGACACGAAGCTGCAAAGCGCTAAACTGAACAGCGTTACGATTCTGAAGCAACTTTACGAACAGGCGCAAACCCTTCGCCAGTCGGCGGAATCCCTACAGGCAGTGCTCCGTAACCAGAATAACATCGAGTTACTGAACAAGGCCCTGGACGCAGGACAAATTTCCGTAATCGAATACTTCACAGAGGTAAGTACGCTGTATCAAAGCCGCGAGACGCTGCTGCAACTGGAGAAGGATTACCGCACCGCTACAGCCCAGATCTACCGCTACGAGCTGTAACTTCGCGATTCCCTATTATTCCAAAAAGAAGGCCGGAATTCCGGCCTTCTTTATTAACAGAATGTGCAAAACTTTCCATGCCTTCTTTGGCAAATATTCCTTATATTGAGCGGTGAATTAGTCACTTTGCTTGCACATGCTAACCGCCTCTCCTCAGCCAAGCAGAGAAGTTTCATTATATTTTGTGTGTTTTAAAACAAATAAAATAAAATTTTAACAACAAGATATATTTATATTCCTCTCTGCCGTATATTTGTGCTGTCATCGTGTATAAACGAACGCAAGAAGAACAAACGCAAACTATCTGAAAAATCATGAAAATCGTAGGCGAACCGAAAGCATTCCTGAGCAACGAGGCTCTCCAGTTGCTGAACCTGTACGAATCGTTGGGCGAGCGGGCCGAAATCTTCCTGCCGCGCCACATCTTCGACAATCTGACCAGCTTTGTCAGCCTCTGTATGGAAGAGCCCGACGATCCGGCCCGCCAACAGGCCGAGATCAACCGTTACCTGCTCAAATTCCGCGAGGATATCCCCGGTTATACCGATGTGTCGCTGATGCTGATCCCTCACAACAACTCGAAAGCATTCGAACTGAGCAGCAAACGCGGGGAATTCGTCAAAAAGATCAATTCGGTGCTCGATACCGACGGGACGACTACCGAAATCAAAAATATCCTGATCAATATCCGCGACAGCCATGACCTTTCGGTCGGCACGCCGCCGATCAACAGTTATCACATCGACTTCATGTCGCAAATCCAGTTAGGCGGGCACGTTCGCGACCTGCGCAAATACCGCGACGTGATCGGTGTAACGGGCGACATCAACGAAGCGCACTGGAACTACCTGATGGACACGCTCGAACAGATGATCAGCCAAAGCACCCATTACACGACAAAAGCCGAAATTTGCGACTTCCTGCACCGCAGCAAGTGGGCCGTGAATTTCAAAGGGATGAACGGCATGATCCGTACGGTCGTGTCCGGGAACGCCGACAAAGCCGTCTCCCTGCTGCGCGGCGACGTATTCAGCAAGGACTGCGTCGTGGTGATGGAATCGCCCGCCCCGGAACTGCTCTACGAAAAGATGACGGCCGACACCACTTCGGTATTCGTCGTCAAGGTAAAGCACGCCCGCATCAACCATTATGCCGGTGAAAAATGGTTCCCGTTGCTGACGCGATTGGTGATCGTGGACGACTCGAAAGAGTCGCGCAGCTCGAATACCTCGCTGATCTTCTGTTTCCACAACGGCATTATCAATACGCTCAACAAAGTACACACCAAAAAACTCGGCTCGCCGTCGAATACACAGCTGAACCTGCGCCTGATCCTGGAAAATGTCAACCCGACCTATCTCAAGGAGTTCCGAGAAAAGATAGAAGCCCAGATCGGAGAGTACGCCGCCGAACTCGAAACGCTGCTCAACGAACAGACGGGCGATCCGAACGACATCGAGAAGCGGATCACACTCTTCAAACTCGACTCTTTCTCGCGGCAGGTCGTACAGGATAAATACTCGCTCGAAAAGCTGCGCGACTTTATCTTCTTCCTTGAGAACTGCCACAAACAGGAAACCAAGAAGGTACAGACCCAGGAGCTGATCGACGAGTTCGAAAGCCGCATGAAAAATTATTTCTATGCGGGCAACAAACTCATCGACGTCATAACGATCCTCGAAGGCGGTGGCCGTCACCAAATCAAGACTTTCGGGGACTACCTGCGCAGTAAAACATTCAACAACCTGAACAGCAAAATCCGCTATGCATGCCAGCTGATCCTCGACATCATTCCGAGCTGCTACGAGCGGACGCTGCACAATCATTTCCATAAGAATTTCGGCATTAACCTGTTCCTTGAGAAATACCAGGAATACCTGACCAAAACGGGCAAAGATGCCGACAACAAGGGGCGCTTCGAGAAGTTTCTGATCGACCTGGGCATCCGCGACAAATACTTCGCGCTCAAAGAAGAGGACAAGGAGATCGTCAAAAATTTCCTCGCCGCGTTAGGCAACCTCGACCAGACCTCGGTATCGGATGCCGTACAGATGATCATCCGCGACCTGCTGTTCAACCCGAACGGCCGGCCGAAGCCCTATATCATTTACAATGCGATCCAGGCCTGGGAGTACAAAGACCTGCTGCCGGACGACTGTTTCGACATCAATCCGTTCGACATCGAAATCGAGAACGACAACGAAGGCAGGCTTGCCTACGACCGCCTGATCGACCGGTTGCAACGGATCAAATCGACCTTGGCATTATTCGACGACAGCGGCAGCCTGTGGGACCTTTTCTGCGAAAATACGACGATCATCGTCAACGACCCGAACAATCCCACGGGTTATACCGATTTCAACAGCGAGGCGGCCAACAACTTTCTGCGTTTCCTAAACAGTTGCAAAATCACGCTGTTCCTCGACGAAGCATACGCAGAGAGCGTCAAGATCGAAGACCGCGAGTTGCCAAAATGGCGTACGCTTTCTCGCTACATCATGAACAACATTAACGCGCAGTCGCGTATCAAGGCCATTTCGTCGCTTTCGACCACGAAGAACCTCGCCGCCACGGGCGAACGCCTCGGCGCCGTAGCCGTCACTCCCCAGGCAGCGGACTTCGCAAAATACGCACGGGCCTGCAACAGCGCCGAACACGGCAACAACAACTCGTTGCTGATGCTCAACAATACGCTCGAGATCGCCCAGGTAGCTAAGCGCATCAAAGACCAGATCGAAGCCGAACTGCCGAAAAACGCTTCGCGTTCGAAAATCAAAAAGGCGATCGTCAAATTTATCGTCAGCCAATTCGAAAAGACCCAGCAAAACAACGAGATCAGCAAAACCAACCGCCAGTTGCACAAAACGGCCGGTTTCGAGGGGTCACCGCTCTACCTGTTCCTGCTCGACGAACTGGTAGCCCTGGACAAGCTCGACGTACTGGGACTGCCGGACGATTTCAAATACCACGACGAACCGTTTTTCGTCTACTACCAAAGCAAGTTGGTGGAAAACCTGAACCGTTTCCGGGTTAACAAGAACTTTCGCCACGAATCGCTCACGCGTATGAAGATGGCCAAAGAGATCGGACAGCGTCTGCTTGACAACAGTCCGGCGGGGACAGCACTACGAGTCATCCAATCGGACGGTTCTTACCTGTTCAACTTCAAGATCACCGGTCCCTATTCGTACCCCGACCTGCTGCTGTTCTGCCAGATGCTGGCCCGGAACAAAGGCGTAGCCACCGTACCGTATCCGACAGGACTCGTACGCTTCTCTCTGGGCGGCTATACCTCGGCATCGAAAGAGGGGTTGAAAGTTCTCGGGGCCGAATTGGAAGATGCCTTTTCGATCTTCATCCGGTATTGGAACCAATTTGCCGCCATGCGTGCCGATTCGGCGAACAAAGAGCGTGAAAGCAGCGCCCTGCTGAATGAGATGTTCCGCTATCCGAAAGACAAAGATTTCATCGAGAGCATCATTGCGGATTATCCGCTTTCAGCGAAATACAAGAAAGACAAAGCGCCGTCGCTGCAAATCCGCGACGTACGCTCGCTGTACCACGCCTCTCCCGAAAAAAGCGGCGTAACGATCACTACAATCGGAAGGTCAGCCAACTCGGTGATCGAGCTGCACGGCGATATCGTCGGCACCTGCAAAGACGTTTTCGAATTCGTCCGCAGTTCGGCATTCACCAAAATCTATGAAAACCTGCTCGCACAGGTTTACAAACGTGTTCCGGCGCTGGCCGACCTGGATTTCAACACGGTCAGTTCGAAATACAGCAAAGCGGTCATCCTGAAATACATTACCAACAAACGGACTTTCCAGCCGAACCACCACGTACTCGACAACCCCGAGGAGAAGAGTGTAATGATGGAGATCCTGATCGAGATGGAGAACTTGCTCTTCTCGGACAGCAAAATGAAAATCCTGGCTATCAACGCAACGGGCAGTCCCGAACTCGACAAGGCAAAACTCGAAGGATTGAACTCGATCATCAAAAAGTATATCCGGGAGATCTTGCTGCACTTCAACCTGCCGTTCGAGAAGGAGAGTCTCGAGCCTAGCCGCCGCGAAATTATCCAGATGGCCGGCGCATGCTTCGAAGAGATCACCGGTATCAAGCTTTTACAGTTGAACCTGAATATCTGGATCGACGAATTCATGCGCACGCTGCGTGACAAAGAAGAGTTCCGCAACCTCGCCATCTCGCAAAAAAGCATCGGCTATATCGAAGACGTACTGCGCACAGGAGTGGACCGGGCAGCCGAAATCACGGACAAGATACTCTATCTGTACCTACTCGAAAACGACAAGTCTTTCTACAAGATGGTCTGCGACAAACTGGCCTATTTCGACAAGCGCATCAGCGATTGCGACGACACGGAAGTGAGGATGCTCACCGAAGAGTTCGTTTCGAGCATCATGCCGATGCAGTTGCAGGAACTGAGTAACTACATCATGCGCAAGAAAGACATCAAGATCGCAGAAAGCGAAATCTATGCGGTCAGCCGCCGCGTCGTGCGATTCTACATCAGCCTGATCAAGCGCACCCGGGGTACGGACTATTACAACCGTTATGCGCATACGATCGTACGGATCGTCGAAACGGCATTCAAGAAGCAAAATTCCAGCGTAAACGAAATGGTACAACACGGCATTTCGATTTACAAAGGTTTCGAAATGGAAAACAAGTCGCTCGAAACCTTCGCCGGAGGCCGTATCAACTGGATTAACGAACTGATGACCAAGTGCGGCGTAATCTCGTCGGAACAGCCCGTACAGGAACACACGCGGATCGTTACCGACGCAAAAAAACGCGAATATCCGTTCCACAAGATCGACCGGGTGGAAAGCAAAAAGCCTGATGGGGAGATTCCTTCCGATTATCCGGCCGAATACATCCGCTACATCGACTTGCGGCCCGATCCGTCGTTCTTCGTACACCGCCTCGCACGTTTCGTCGCAAACATGGACTCGGACGACTACCGCTGCAAGGTGGTTAAACACGGTATCGTCAAGGAACTGGTCATCTTCCAGAAAGGTTACCTGAAATACCTGACCGACAACTACCGGCTCAATTATACGGAAGACATCAGCCTGCAGGACATCCGTAATTTCGTGCCGGACGTCATTTCGCTGCTCGGAGCCCCGGAAAAACTGATTTCATTCCCGCAGATCGGTTATTTCGACATCAAAGGTCCCGCAGGCAACATCAAGACGATCGTCACGCCGCTCAAGTCGGAAGCCGATTATTTCGGCGACGTAAAAAAACCGCGCCTGACGGTCATCAACGAAAAGGTGAAAGAGATGGGTGGCACGCCGCGCCACGGATCGCTGTTTATGGTCGAAGAGAACGACGGCAGCGTCTTCGTAATCGAGATCAACGGCGACAGCGGGGTAGGCAAGAGCGAAATGATCGCTGCCTTTGTCCTCAAATGGCTGCGCAACAATCTCGAAGGCATCCGCTCGGTGAAAATGGTCGCCGGCGACATGTTCCACGAATTCCAGGACGCCGACGGAAATCTTTACGGCATCGGCACCGAAGTGGGCGATTTCTCGCGTACGACCGATTTCGACCCCGACTATATCAAATACTACAAGTATCTGTTCGAAAGCAGTGCGGACAGCAACGTGGACGACCGCAACGCCCGCAGCACCGTGAGTGGCATGTGCGACATCACGATGCCTTACAAGGTGGATATCATGCTGTCTGCCAGCAACTATTCGAAAAACGAAGGCGGCATTACACGGATCGACAATCCAGAAAACTTTCTGCTCTATATCGATGCACACGGTGAACGCAAGGAGAAAGCGACCAGCGGAGACGGCCCGAACTTCCAGTGCACGCTCAAACGCTACACGGCCGACAAGAATATCGTCGAGGTGATTTCACGTCACGGCAACTACCTGGACGACATTCTCGACTGGGATTTCTCTCCCGCCGACCAACAATACTACCTCGCTTCGTCATTCAAACTGCTCGACAAGATAGATATCACCGAAGTGGTGAAAATGATCTTCGCAGGCAGGTCGTTTACCCGGGATGGGGTAGCCTACACGATCGAAAATGTGGCATTCGACATGATCCAGAACCGCTTCATCGCAACGGTTTCGTACCGGTTCGGCGATGACAGGCTGACCGATGAAAAACAGATCGACCGCAAAATGTTCAGCGCGATATTCGATGCACTGGCCAGTACGCCGGGCGGCCAGCCGTTCATCTCGGAAGAGGGACAGGTAGAATGTATTCACAATCTTATCACCTGTCTGCGCGGCGGCAAAGACGGCAAGGGTGGGGCACGCCACATCCAGTGCGGCGTACTGTCAACCGAAATCGGCAAGAAAGGCCGCGAAATCACGGGCCCGCAGAAGGCAGCGGCCGCACTCAAACAACTGATTCAGGAAGTCCGTGTGAACAAACCCGAAATCAACGAAGGCAAGATCAAGGTAAAACGGTTGCTGAATGAAAAGTACCAACATCTTTTCCACGGAGAGATGAACAGCTCCGAGTTGTGGCGCTACAACTTCTACCTCTACCAGCTCGACAACATGCGTAAAGCCGATTTGCGCCGGATGGACAACAAGTCCAAAAAGGTGGACATCACCAACCTTGTCAATTTCCATCCGTCCGACCCAAATCACGAATTCAGTCCGCTGTTGGTAAATCCCAACCTGAACATCGAACTGACGAGCTTCGGGGAAACATTCGAGGAATTGATGAGTTTTCCGAACTATCCCGATTTCGCAGAGGAGTTTGCGGCCAAAGTACCGACACTTTACATCGCCGAAGGCTACAGCGAAGAAACGAACATCAACAATATGATCGTGCAGTTATTGATGCTCGAAGGCTACATCAGCAGCGACGACCTGGCCCGGGGAAGCGTAATCGAGAAGGTAAACCGGGAAATCCTTTCGACGCTGTTCAAGGCATTCATCCCGGTACGCGAGAACCCGGAAGCGGCAGCGCCGCAACAACCGGTCGCTCCTCCCAAAACCGACATGTCGCGTATGCAGACTTCCCGGATGGAAGCTGCGGCCGCAGCCGGACAGGGGGACAAAAGCAAGCCCGCCCCGATCCATGTCGAGAAGAAAGTGGGCCGCAACGATCCCTGCCCCTGCGGAAGCGGCAAGAAATACAAACAGTGCCACGGCAAAGGAATGTAAACCGGAAATGGGCTACAACGAAGAAAAACAACGTCAGCTGGATATCCGCTACCTGCGCATGGCGCGCATCTGGGCGGAGAATTCGTACTGCGTGCGCCGCAAGGTCGGAGCGCTGATCGTCAAGGACAAGATGATCATATCCGACGGTTACAACGGCACGCCTTCGGGGTTCGAGAACATCTGCGAGGATGAAAACGGCCACACCAAGCCCTATGTCCTCCACGCCGAAGCCAACGCCATCACCAAGGTCGCCAAAAGCGCCAACAACTGCGACGGCTCGACGCTCTACATCACCGCCGCCCCCTGCATCGAATGTTCGAAGCTGATCATTCAGGCTGGTATCAAACGGGTGGTGTACTGCGAGGAATACCGCTCGGAAGAGGGGCTGAATCTGCTGCGCAAAGTAGGCATCGAATGCGTCCAGCACGCAATGGAAGATTGCTGACCGGAACGGCGATGCACCGTGAAGGGGCTTGCGATATGATTTCGTCTCCGGCTCTTTCCGACCGACGGCAGCTTGTGCAGACCAAAAAACAATCCGGATAAGGAGCCGCGTGCGGCTCCTTATTTCACAGACGCACAAAGCGTCCCCGGCAAAAGGCGGATTTGCATTTCCCGGAAAGAATCATTACTTTTAAGGTATAAACCACTAAAACCGCATCGGTATGAAACGCATCGTCATCGTCGGAGCGACATCGGGCATCGGACTCGAAGTCGCAAAACTCTGTATTCAGGCGGGTTGGCAGATCGGGGCCGCAGGCCGGCGCGAGGAGGCGCTCGAAAAGCTCCGCACCCAAGCTCCGGACCTGATCGTGACCGAATCGCTGGATATCACGCGCGACGATGCGCCCGAACATCTGTCACGCCTGATCGACAAGCTGGGCGGAATGGACATTTACCTGCACTGTTCGGGCATCGGGAAACGCAACACCGAGCTGCATCCCGACATCGAGATCGACACCCTGCGCACCAACGGCGAAGGATTCGTGCGCATGGTGACGGCGGCTTTCGGCTATTTCCGCGCTCACGGAGGCGGGCATTTGGCCGTCATCAGTTCGATCGCAGGCACCAAAGGACTCGGCAGCGCACCGGCCTACTCGGCGACCAAACGCATGCAGAACACCTACATCGACGCACTGTCGCAGTTGGCGCATATGGAGAGACTGAATATCCGCTTTACGGACATACGACCGGGGTTCGTGGCCACGCCCCTGCTGGCCGGCGACGGGCATTATCCGATGCTGATGCAGGTCGGGAAAGTCGCCGCACGGATTATGAAGGTCCTGAAGCGGCAGCGCCGCCGCGTGGTGATCGATCGCCGCTATGCGGTCATGGTATTCTTCTGGAAGATGATTCCCGAATGGCTTTGGGAGCGGCTCAACATCCGCAAGAACGACTGACGGCAAAACACCCGTAATAAGATACCCTTAATGAAGGGTTCGCGGCTACACCCCTGCGGACCGACGGCAGACCGTATCCGATACAGATGCGGCTCGAAAAGGTGCCGCCAGAAACTCTCAACGAGGCCGACACATAAAAACGAAACGGAGGTGCGGCTGAACGGCAACAGCAAGAAAAGCCCCCTATCTCCCGAATTATCGGTGCATCCGGTCCGTAAATCCGGTTCTTCACCGAGGTCGGATTCCACACAAACAGATTCCACACAAAAGTCGGCCTCCGGCCCAAACGGGTCCGGCGGTCAAGACGATGCAGATAAAACGAACCCCCGGTCTCTGCGGAGCCGGGAGGTCTTGTTTTCATATTTCAAAAACGGCAGGTCATCCGGATCAGAATGACAGGGCGTCCGGATCAGAACGGCAGGTCGTCCGGATCGTCGGCGGGAATCGACGGCGCGGGGGCGGGCTTCGGAGCCGCAGGCTGCTGATAGCCGCCTGCAGACTGTCCGGCAGAGGACTGCTGCGAACCGTAACCCTGCTGCGATCCATAGCCCTGCTGTCCGTCGGACGACGGGTTGTCGCTGCGGCGGCCCAGCAGATTCATCACATCGGCCAGAATCTCGGTCGTATAGCGTTTGTTATTGTCCTTGTCCATCCATTCACGGGTACGCAGACGCCCCTCGACGTAAATCTGCGTGCCTTTGCGGACATACTTGTCCACCACGTCGGCCAGACCGCGCCAAAGCGTGATCGTATGCCATTCGGTATGCTCCTTGGCCTCGTTGGCCTGCCGGTCGAACAACCGTTCGGTCGTAGCCAGACGGATACGTGCGACCTTCACGCCGCCTTCGGTGGTCCGGATTTCGGGGTCGATACCGACGTTGCCGATCAAAATTACCTTATTTACCATAATCTATAACATTAAAATTATCAATAAACACACGACGGACCGGGAGAAATCCACATCCGGCACTTCTGCGGAGCGGCCCGGCGCCAAAGCCGGGATACAGCGGTGAAGATCCAAGTCCCTCCCCGACGACTCCGCAGCGAACGTCCGTGACAAAAATCCGGAAGGCCAGTCCGTCCAACGCCGCAACACAACCGGCACGGCCCGAAACGACATTCCTTCTAAAGCGCTTTTATCATACGCTTGAAGAGCACCTCCATCTTGATTCCGGCCTTTTTGCCCTGACGCTGCACGTCTTCGTGGTCGCCCACTTCGTCCGAGAGTCCGCAGTTGGTGATGACCGAAACGCCGAAGACCGGGATCGACATATGGCGCGCCACGATCACCTCCGGCACGGTGGACATGCCGGCCGCATCGCCGCCGATATTCTTGAAATAGCGGTATTCGGCCTGCGTCTCGAACGTCGGCCCCGTGCCGCCCACATACACGCCGTACTGGAGCTTGATATTCTCCTCCTCGGCGATGGCGGTCGCCTTGGCGATCAGCTCCTTGTCGTAGCAGTTGTGCATATCCGGAAAGCGGGGACCGAGTTCGGCGATGTTGGGGCCGATCAGCGGATTGGGCATCAGGTTGATATGGTCGGTGATGACCATCAGGTCGCCGACGCGGAACGAGGTGTTGATGCCGCCCGAAGCGTTCGATACAAAGAGGTATTTGATGCCGAGCTGCCGCATGACGCGCACCGGGAACGTCACCTGCTGCATGCCGTAGCCTTCGTAATAGTGGAAACGGCCCTGCATGGCCACGACCCTGCGGCCCTCGACCATGCCGAAAATCATACGGCCTTTGTGTCCTTCGACCGTGGAGACGGGGAATCCCGGAATATCCTTGTATTCGATGGCGAAGCGCGTCTCGATCTTATCGGCGAAGCCGCCCAAACCGGTGCCGAGGATGACGCCCACTTCGGGAGCGAAAGAGTCGGTGGCGGCGTCGATGAAAGCCGCCGTTTTTTTAATTTCCTCTAACATCTTCTTCTAGTTTTTGCAGAAAATCCGTAGCCGAATCCTCTATGAATGAAATATTTATCGGTAAATAGTATATGCTGCGCCGGATCTCTTCGGGGATCTTGGCGCGGTTGGTCAGTTTCACGGCGTCCTTTTCGGTCGTCACGATGACCGCACCGGGACAGCGGGCCAGCAGTTCCCGCAGCCGGTTCAGGTCGCGGACCTTGTAAACATGGTGGTCCTCCAGCGTCATCTCCTGCACGACCTCGTAGCGTTCGCGCAGCGTCGCAAGGAACGGCTTGGGATTGCCGATGCCCGAAAGCGCGATGACCTGCCGCCCGTGCAGAAGCGGTTCGTCAGGAGCCGCATCGGGATAGAGCGGCTGGGGCATGAAGCTCTCGAAACGGGTGAAATACACCCGCTGGTAGGCGACCTGAATCAGCACCTTGCGCATGATGCGCCGGTCGATGGGAGCCATCTTCTCTGGGCACTTCGTGACCACGAAATAGTGGGCGCGGTGCAGCTCTTCGGGCAGGTCGCGCAGCGTTCCGAGCGGCAGCATCCTGTCATGCTGAATGGGACGCGTCGCGTCGATCATCACGATATTGATCTTCGGCTCCACATAACGGTGCTGGAAGCCGTCGTCCATGATGATGAGGTCTACTTCGGGGTGTTCGGCCCGGATGCGGCGGATGCCCTCGGCGCGTTTCTCGCACACGACGACCACCGTGCCGGGAAATTTGAGTTTGATCTGAAGCGGCTCGTCGCCCACGTCGCGGTAGTGGGAATCGGTCTTCACCTCCCGGTAGCCTTTGGTGCGGCGACCGTAGCCGCGCGACAGCAGGGCCACGTTGTGCATTTGCGACATGTAGGCGATCACCATTTCAGCCATCGGGGTCTTGCCCGTACCGCCGACGGTGATGTTGCCGATGCAGACGACCGGGATGTCGAACTTCTCGCTTTTGAGCACTCCCCAGTCGAACAAGCGGTGACGGAAAGTCACCCCCGCTTTATATAAGAGAGCTGCAGGTGCAAGCAGGCATTTCAACATCTTCGGTCTGTTTATCTACACAATTTTTCAAAGGTAGAAATAAATCTTCGGAACGCAAAACAAAAAAAAGCAAATCTCAGGCCTCACTGACAAACGAATAATAAAATTGGCGGAAGAGTCGTTTTTTTATATCTTTGTTTCGATTATGAAAAGTCTCAGATTACCCATATGCGCCCTGCTGCTGGTTGCGGCGGGGGCGTGCAGCAGAACGCAGCAGCAGGAGACGGCCGGGGAGGAAGCCGCCGAGCAGCACAACATCGTATACGGCATCAACGCCGACAATTACCGCACCGAGACCGGCGAGGTGGGAAGCGGCGAAACGCTGGGCAAAATCCTGAACGGATTCGGCGTTTCGGCGCTGACGATCGACCGGCTCGACAAGGCTTCGAAGGATATTTTCCCGCTGCGCAACATCCGCGCGGGACACAAGTACACGGCCTTCATCCACGAGGATTCGCTCTATGCCCCGCACTTGGATTATCTGGTTTACGAACGCAACGTCGCCGAATACGTGGTCTTCGGATTCCACGACGACTCGGTGAGCGTCCGCACGGGCGAAAAACAGTTTACCGTGCGCCGCACCAAGAAGAGCGCCACGATCAACTCGTCGCTCTGGGGCGCTATCATGGAGCAGGAGCTGCCCTATGCGCTGGCCGCCGAAATGGAGGACATTTACCAGTGGACGGTGGACTTCTTCGGCATCCAGAAAGGCGACAACTTCACGGTCATCTACGACGAGCGGTTCATCGACGACAGCGTCTCGGTCGGCATCGGCCGCATCTGGGGCGCGAAATTCTGTCAGGGCGGCAAGGAGTACTACGCCATTCCGTTCCGGCAGGGCGGCAAAATCCGTTACTGGGAGTATGACGGCGCAAGCCTGCGCAAGCAGATGCTCAAGGCGCCGCTGAAATATTCGCGCATCAGCTCGAAATTCACCTACGCCCGCAAACATCCGATCTACAAGGTGTACCGCCCGCATACGGGCGTCGATTACGCCGCACCGAAAGGCACGCCCGTGCATGCCGTCGCCGACGGCGTGGTCACCTTCAAAGGCTGGGGCGGCGGAGGCGGCAACACGCTCAAGATCAAGCATGCGGGCAACCTGATGACGGGTTACCTGCACCTGAGCGGCTACGCCAAAGGCATTTCGAAGGGTTCGCGCGTATCGCAGGGCCAGCTGATCGGCTACGTCGGATCGACGGGCGCTTCGACGGGACCGCATCTCGACTACCGCATCTGGAAAAACGGCACGCCGATCGACCCGCTGAAAGTTCCGCAGGAACCCGCCGAGCCGATCGCAAAAGAGAACCGGGCGACGTTCGAATTCGTACGCGACCGCATCGCGGCCGAGCTGAACGGCGAGGTGAAGGACGAAGAGCGCATCACGCAGCTGGATTCGCTCGTAATTCCGCAGGCTCCGGCGGCTTCCGCCCCGGCAGGCGAAACCACGGCAGGCGAAACCACGGCAGCGAAATAACGCATATGGCGGCAGCGGAAACAGACGGAAAAAAGGTGCAGCCGGCAGTCGCAACAAAAGCGGCGGAGAGGCGGGACACGGAAAAACCGGGGACGGAACACAAGGCTCCGGAAACGAAAACGGAAGAAGCCCCGGCTGAGAAAGGGAGCGTCCCGGCTGCGGAAAGCAACTCCCCGGCTACAAAGGGGCACGCTGCGGCTGCAGAAGGGAGCGCCCCGACTACAAAGGGGAACACTCCGGCTGCGGAAGAGAACGCTGCCGTTGCGGAAGGAAGCGTCTCGGCTGCGGAAAGGAACACCCCGGTTGCGGAAACGCCCGGAAGCGCGGAATCCGGGACGGCAAAAACGAGCGGCTGCGGCGAAGCAATAAACGAACGTTTCGTGCGTTTTCTCCGGCGGCACCATGTACTGACGCTGGCCACCGTCGCGGAAGGGGTCCCCTACTGCTCGAATGCGTTCTACTGTTACGACAAGGAGCGAAACCTGCTCGTATTCACATCGGACCCCGCAACGCGCCATGCGCAGGAAATGGAGCGCAATCCGCGTGTCGCGGCATCGGTGGTCCTCGAAACGAAAATCGTGGGCCGGGTGCAGGGATTGCAGTTGTGCGGCACGGCAGCGCGGGCCGACGAAACGGCCAGACGGGCATACCTCAAACGGTTTCCCTACGCGGCGCTGGCCGAGCTGACGCTCTGGGCGATAAGGCCCGATTATATGAAACTGACCGACAATACGCTCGGTTTTGGAAAGAAACTGATATGGAACGACAAACTGGAGTCATCATCGTAGCGGGCGGCGGCGGAAGCCGCATGGGAGGGGCGCGTCCCAAGCAGTTCATGCTGCTGGGGGGCATGCCCATATTGGCACGCACGATCAACAACTTCGCCGCGGCGCTTCCCGGAGCGGAAATCGTCGTCGTACTGCCCGCCGAACACACAGGCTTCTGGCAAAATCTGTCGGCGCGTTTCGAAGTGGCGCCGCACACGATCGCCGAAGGGGGCCGGGAGCGGTTCCACTCGGTGAAAAACGGATTGGCGGCCCTGAAACGCGATCCGGAGCTGATCGCCGTACAAGACGGCGTGCGGCCGCTGGGGTCGCAGGAGCTGATCCGGCGCACGGTCGCGGCCGCCGCGGAACACGGCACGGCAATTCCGGTCGTCGAGCCTGTGGATTCGTTCCGCGAAACGGACGGCGCGGCTTCGCAAATCATCGACCGCCGCCGCCTGCGCATCGTCCAGACGCCGCAGGTATTCCGCGCCGAACTGCTGCGCCGCGCCTACGAAACGGAATACCGGCCCGAATTCACCGACGACGCTTCGGTAGTCGAACTGTCCGGGGAAGCTGTATTTCTCTGCGAAGGCGAACGGGCGAACCTGAAGATCACGACTCCCGAAGATACGGTCATCGCCGAAGCCTTGCTGGCTGACCGCGAAGAAACACACGAAACGGATGGAGAAAATATATAAATACCGCTTCAGCCGCCGCACGATCTATTGGACGCTGATCTATCTGGTGGTCTTCGGACTGCTGGGCGGACTGCTGTACCACCTCTACGAGGGAGGTTATCTCTCGGCGTGGTTCACGTCGTTCATCGTGGCGCTCATCGCCCTGATGTCGCTGTCGATTCCCCGCTACATCGTGGTTACGGACGAAAAGGTCGAGGTGCGCTGTCTGCTGGACATCACCGAGATAAAGCGCGGGGAGATCGCCTCGGTACGCCGCGTCGATCCCAAGCGGATGAAATGGTTCTTTCCGCTCTTCGGCGGCTGCGGATTCTTCGGTTACTACGGCCATTTTCTGGACCTGCGCCGGTTCGAACGCGTACGTCTGTACGCTTCGGAGTGGAAGAACTTCGTGGAGATCACCGACATATACGAGGAGCGGCTCTACGTGTCGTGCTCCGACGCGGATTGTCTGGTCGCCGAACTCATGCCGCCGGGCGGCAACCGGCTGACCGAAGAGGCCGCGGAAGAAGAGGAGGAGGAACGGGAGGAAGCGCAGACCGCAAAGGAGACGCAGACGACCTGAGAAACGCAGGCGACATAAGACGGCATCCGATTTGCGGAAGCGACGGAATGCCCGACCGGACAAAAAACGGCCCGAAAAGGAGAGAATACGCAATTAACTGCATTATACCGAAATCAACACATTTTTTATTCACTTAAAAAGACAGAGAAGATGAAAAAGTACCGTTGCATCGTATGCGAATGGATTTACGATCCCGCAGTCGGCGATCCCGACGGAGGCATCGCCCCCGGAACGTCGTTCGAGGATATTCCCGACGATTGGGTCTGCCCCGTCTGCGGCGTAGGCAAAGACCAGTTCGAAGAGGTCGAGGAGTAAATCCGAAAGACCGGAAAAGTGCGAGACGCATCCCACGGGTGCGTCTCGCGGCGTATACGGCGTCGGCGTCAAAAAGCGGAAAAGGCTGTTGTGCAGTTTGCGGAAAATTATTATTTTTGTCTGCCGTGCATTTTGCACGGTACAATCCAAATTTATATAACGATGAAAAAAATCCTATTCCTGATGGCCGTAGCGGCCATGACTTGGGGGGGGGTAACGCCGTAACGGCACAAACCCTCGAACCCGATTTCGAGGGTGAGGTCGTCGGAATATATTCCGACGGATCGTCCGCAAAACTCGAAAAACACAACGTTCAGATGCGAACCGGCGGCGGCGTATACATTGCCGGATTCGCAGCCAGCAAATCCAAGACAAAAATAGTCATCGAAGGCGGCAGGGCCGGAATACGGTTCAAAACCGGAGAGCCGTTCGCCCTCATCGTCCGCGCCAAGGACAACAAGGCCAATGTGGTGATGTGCTCCGCCATGGGCCAGGAGGCTATGGTGATGGAGGCGGTACAAGCGGGGATCAAGGACTTTATCGTCAAGCCTTTCAAGGACGACCGCCTGATGAAAACGGTCAATTCCATTCTGGGCGCACCCTGATCAGAAAAGCAAAATGCGGGATGAAATACTGGAGCTGGTTTGGGCTCTGGCCGCGATCTGTGCTGTACTGCTGCTGTCCTACTGGTTTACCAGATATGTTGTGGCGGGGCGGGCGGCAGCAGGGCGGCTGAAAGGGCGGCATGTAACCGTCTTAGAAGAGATCCAGGTGGGGAAGGATCAAAAGCTGCTGCTGGTTCAGGCCGGAGAGCAGATCTGTCTGCTGGGTTCGGCGCCGGGCGGGATCACCTGTCTGAGGACACTGAACCGGGAAGAGATGGGGCAGTGGGAGCAGGAAGGAGCACCGGAGGGTGCCTGCCAACGGATAAGCTTTCAGGAGGCCCTGAAAAGTGTGCTTCAGCAGAGAAGGAAATAAGGGGGTGGGAGCTTGGACGCGCTGATC
>ERZ827528.680-NODE-680-length-40453-cov-5.095327_pt1 | contig 40453 bp, 39 predicted proteins | sample MGYA00519768_ERZ827528 | MGnify/ENA primary metagenome ERZ827528 (study PRJEB31778, sample SAMEA3449343) | human gut metagenome | biome: human gut; feature: human-associated habitat; material: faeces | place: United Kingdom | collected 2010/2012 ...
TATACCATGAAGCGGCAGCGGAATGGTATAATTGGCCATTGGGACGGGAGCAGGCGAAGCCTGCGGATCGTCCGGCCATAAAAACAAGTATAATAGCCGCCTTGCGGCTATTATAGCACCTTTTTATAAAAAGGAAAACGCCGGGGGAAAATACTGCCCGGGTCTATGGCGCAGAGCATTGGGATTGTGCTATACTGATAGATAACCAAAATCCCGACGGGAACAGACAGGGAGGAACCGTATGCAATCGGAACAGACACAGATCCACACACAGCCCGCACGCCGCAAGGTGCCCGGATGGCTGCTGGCCTTCGGCATTGCGCTGCTGGCGGCGGGAATCATGTTCCTGCCCTTCATCATCTATGAAAAGGGGAACTTTTTCTTCTTCGGGGACTTCAATGTCCAGCAGATTCCGTTCTACCGCATGGCCCATGATGCCGTGCGTTCCGGAGAAGTGCTCTGGAACAGCTATACCGACCTGGGCGCGAACTTCATTGCGTCGTACAGTTTCTATCTGCTGTTCAGCCCCTTCTTCTGGCTGACCCTCCCCTTTCCCAGCGGGATGGTGCCCTATCTCATGGCGCCGCTCCTCATGCTCAAGACCGCCTCGATGGCTCTGACTTCCTATTTCTATATCCGGCGGTTTGTGCGCACCGATGAGTATGCCATCATCGGCAGCCTTTGCTATGCCTTTTCCGGCTTTGCCACCTATAATATCTTCTTCAACCACTTCCATGAGGCCATGGTGTTCTTCCCGCTGCTGCTCATCGGCGTGGAGGAACTGGTCCAGAACCGCCGCCGGGGCGTCTTTGCGCTGGCTGTGGCGGTGAACTGCATCGTCAACTACTGGTTCTTCATCGGCGAAGTGGTCTTTGTGGTGCTGTATGTATTCCTGCGCATGACCGACCGCAGCTGGGGTATGACGGTCAAGCGGTTCTGTGCCGTGGCACTGGAATCGGTGCTGGGCCTCTGCCTTGCCATGGTGGTGCTGCTGCCGTCGGTGCTGGCGATCATGGGCAATCCCCGCACCACCTCGGATAACCTGCTCTATGGCTGGAACTTTTGGATCTACTCCACGGTGCAGCGCATTCCCCAGATCCTCCAGACCCTCTTCTTCCCGCCGGAACTCCCCAGCCGTCCCAACTTCTTCCCGGACGGCGGCGCCAAGTGGAGTTCCCTGTCGGCCTGGCTCCCGCTGTTCGGCGTGTCGGGGACAGCAGCCTTCCTGCTGGCGGCCCGGCGCAGCTGGCTGAAAAAGCTCCTGTTCACCTGCCTGTTCATGGCACTGGTGCCGGGACTCAACAGCGCCTTTATCCTCTTCAATAACTCCTACTATGCCCGGTGGTTCTATATGCCGGTGCTGCTCATGTGTCTGGCCACTGCCACCGCCCTGGAACGCCGGGACATCGACTATGTCCGGGGTGTGCGCTGGTATGCCGGCGGTGTATTGCTGTTCATGGTCGCCTGCGGTCTCACCCCCTCCAAGACCAGCGAGGGAGAGTGGAAACTCGGCCTCATGGAGGAACCCATCCGCTTCTGGCTGGTCTGCCTCATTGCGGTGTGCTGTGTGGCGCTCACCCTGTGGATCGTGCGCCAGCTGCGCAAAAATCCCGCCTTTGTACGCACTGCCATTGCCCTCACGGCGGCAGTGGGCTGTCTGCATGGCATGTTCTTCATCGGCAGCGGACGGCTCTACGGCACCAGCGGCAGCTTCCTGCGGGAACGCGCCCTGGCTGGCTATGACAGCATCGCCTTCCCCGGTGAGGACGAAGACGAATTCTTCCGCCTGGATCTCTACAACACCCTGGACAACCTGGGTATGTACTGGCATGTGCCCAATATCCAGGCGTTCCATTCCATTGTTCCCAACTCCATTATGGAGTTCTATCCCTATGTGGGCGTCAAGCGGGACGTATCCTCCAAGCCGGAGGTGAACAACTATGCCCTGCGTCCGCTGCTCTCGGTGAAGTACCTGGCAGTATCCCAGTCGGAAAAGGACGCTGAAAACCTCATGCCCGGCTATACCTTCAGCTTCTCCCAGTTCGGGTATGACTTCTATGAGAATGAAAACTATCTCCCCATGGGCTTTGGTTATACCGCCGGGGTGCGGCAGTCGGTGCTGGATACCGCGCCGCTCTCGCTCCGGGCCAATGTAATGCTCGAGGCAGTGGGACTGTCGGACGAGGCCATGGAGCGCAACGCCGATATTCTCACCGAGCTGGAATCCATCGACTATGCCTCTCTCAACGCCAGCGGCATGGAGGAGGCTGTGGAGGAGCGCCGTCAGTACACCTGTGATACCTTTGCCTTTGACAGGACCGGCTTTACCGCCACCTGCGACCTGGACGAAGATGTGCTGATGTTCTTCTCGGTGCCCTATGACAGCGGCTGGAGCGCCACCGTAAACGGCGAACCCGTGGTGATCGAAAAGGCCAGTGTGGGCTTCATGGCGGTACGGGTACCGGCAGGGGAAGCCGAGATCCGCTTTGAGTATATGACCCCGGGCCTGATCCCCGGCGCCTTTGTATCGGCGGGCGGCCTGGTGCTGCTGGGCGTCTATCTGCTGGTGATGCGCCGTCAGGACCGGCGGGCCGCTGCCGCGGACCCGGTGCCTGCCAGCTTCCGCAGCCTGCGGGAGCACCGGGAGGAGAGCATCCAGTCCGCGCAGACCGTGCTGACTCCGGAATCCCCGGCGCCGGCTCTGGAACAGCCCGAACCGGAGACCCCGGACGGGAAGGAGGAACAAGACCATGAGACCGAATAAACTGTATATGGTGATCCCCTGCTACAATGAGGAGGAAGTGCTGCCCGAGACCGCCCGGCGGCTGCGGGAAAAGCTGACCGCCCTGATGGAGGCGGGGACCATTTCGCCCGAGAGCCGGGTGCTGTTTGTCAACGATGGCAGCAAGGATCACACCTGGGAGATCATTGCCCGGCTGCACCAGGAGAACCCGCTCTTTTCGGGGGTGTGCCTGTCCCGGAACCGGGGGCATCAGAATGCGCTGCTGGCGGGTCTGATGACCGTCCGGGAACGGTGCGACATCACCATCTCCATGGACGCTGACCTCCAGGACGACATCGAAGCCATCGACGGCTTCCTTAAAAAGTACCAGGAGGGGTGCGAAGTGGTCTATGGTGTCCGGTCCAGCCGGGCCACCGACACCGTATTCAAGCGCTCCACTGCCCAGGGCTTCTACAAGCTCATGCGGCTGATGGGCACCCCGGTCATTGATAACCATGCCGACTTCCGGCTGATGAGCCGTCCGGCGCTGGATGCCCTCGCCCAGTTCGGGGAAGTGAATCTGTTCCTCCGGGGCATCGTCCCCCTGATCGGCTACAAGAGCACCTCGGTGGAGTATGAGCGGGCGGAGCGCTTCGCCGGGGAGAGCAAGTATCCCCTGAAAAAGATGCTGGCCTTTGCCTTTGACGGCATCACCTCCTTTTCCACCATGCCCATCCGGCTCATTACCCTGGCGGGCTTCGGAATCTTTGTGGTGAGCCTGCTGGCTCTGCTGATCTTCCTGGTACAGAAGCTGCTGGGCTATACTGTCCAGGGCTGGGCTACCCTGATGGGGTCCATCTGGCTCATCGGCGGCCTGCAGCTGCTGGCACTGGGCATTCTGGGCGAGTACATCGGCAAAATTTACATGGAAGTCAAGCACCGGCCCCGGTTTGTGATCGAACGGGTGCTGGACGATTCTCCGGCAGGCGAAACACTGCCGGCAGACCGGAACGGCTGGAAATAACCACCGCTGGCACAGTCCGCCGGGATATGATAGCATAGAGAGCAGAGGAGCTGCCGGCGGGCAGAGAAGTGAGGTAGACTATGGCAAAACGAGAATGGAACGGTTCTGCCCGGATCTGGGGCGGGATTCTGGGAGGCGCTGTGGTACTGGCAGTGCTCCTGGCCCTGGCAGTGCAGAATTTCACCGCGCAGCCGGCAGGTCCGGCACAGGAGAGCTCCATGGGATCGGAGAGCAGCAGCCTGTCCTCCGGTTCGTCCTCGGAGGAGGAGAGCAGCTCCCAGACCGAGAGCGGCGGCAGTTCGGAGGAGTCCTCCGAAAGCTCCTCCCAGGCGGAAAAGACCGATAAGATCACCATTACCCAATCGGGCGAATATGCCGGCATCGATCCCATGAAACAGGTGGTCATCCGCACCGGCGAGGTGACCATCCGGGATATGACCATCACCGGCGACCTGTTCATCATGGACGAAGTCACCGGCGATGTGACGCTGGAGAATGTCACCATTGAGGGCAATCTCTATGTCTATGGCTCCGACCTGCTCACCCTGGATTCGGTGACCGTACCGAATGCCCGGTTCCAGCGGGATAACCAGCAGCTGAATGTCATGGTCAAGGGGGACAGCCAGATCGACAACACCCTGGTGATGTGCAGCGCCACCCTGCGGGAGCGGGCACTGGGACGGAGCGAAGGCTTTGTGAATATGCAGGTGGAAAACGGCGGCATTCTCATCAAGAACAATATCTCGCTGCTGTCGGTGCATCTGGATCAGCTCACCGTCAACTACAACAGCCGCATCAGCCTGTCCAGCGGCACCGAGATCAAGCAGGCCGACGCCAATGCCAAACTGACCCTGGCCGGCCTTGGCAAGGTGCAGGATCTGGTGGTGCGCAGTGACTATGTGCAGTACACCGTTGACCCGGACAACATCACTGTCAAGCGCCGACCCGGTGAAGGTGGACCAGGAATATGAGGCGGACGAAAACGGCGAGGCCTCGCTGCTGGACACCGAAAGCCTGCAGCTGGACACGCCGGGAGATGTCTGGCTCTATGAGGAAGATGGGTATCTCTGTCTGGAGTACAGCCATGTGGACGCCAATGACGGCTACTATGTGGTGGTATACAAAGGCAGCGACCGTCTGCTGAGCGTTTATACCGATGTGGACGAGGAACAGCTGGTGCTCACCGAAATGGACCCGTCCTGGCAGGGCAAGCGGTTCTATGCCAAGGTCAAGGCACTGGGCAGCGTCTATGACAGCACCGAGGATTCGGAGTTCGGCGACAGTGAAACCTTCCGTTGGGAATAGAATCACGCTCATATATGTGCAATATGCATATAAAACTATCTGATTTTATGTGCATATAACATAATAATAGAAATTTTACATCTGACAAAGAAACAGCGCAGGCTTTTGCGGATTGCATAAAACCAAGCGCTGCTTTTCGAAGGAATCCGGCGAAATGCCGGGTAATTTTCCAGAAATGTGAGAGTTTTCCCAGAATTAACCTGAATTTTACGGGAAAAACACGGGAAAATCGAGGTTTGACATTGGGGGAGCGGGTCACTATAATCAGTATGACACCCCGTAAAGATGGAATGCAAGTTTGGAAAGCGGGACAACAACTGTCCTGATGAGTGAAAATTGGAGAGAGTGGAATGCTGGAACTGATTTCGTATTTTAATTTCGTGCTGGCGCTCACCATCAGCGCGGCCTATTTCTATCAGCTGGTTTATCTGATGTATGGTCTGGTAAGCCTGCGCAAGCCCTGGATCTTTGTGGCCCAGAGGCAGCACCGGTATGCGGTGATGATCTCGGCAAGAAATGAGGAGGAAGTCATCGGCGAGCTCATCGGCAGCCTGACCTCCCAGAACTATCCCCGGGAACTGCTGGACATCTATGTTGTAGCCGACAACTGCACCGATGATACCGCAGGCGCGGCCCGCCGGGCCGGTGCCACTGTCTATGAGCGGTTTGATACCGTTCACAAGGGCAAGGGCTATGCACTGGGCTATCTGCTCCATGAGCTGAAGGCCGACATCGGTGAAAGCGGCTATGACGGCTTCTTTGTCTTTGACGCCGACAACATCATTGACCCCAACTTTGTCAATGAGATGAACAAGGTATTTGATACCGGCGATTATCAGGCTCTCACCAGCTACCGCAACTCCAAGAACTTTGCCGACAACTGGATCAGTGCCGGTTACGGCCTGTGGTTCATGCGGGAAGCCCGGTTCCTGAACTTCCCCCGGATGCTCATCGGTACCAACTGTGCCATTTCGGGCACCGGATTCCTGATCTCGGCGGAAGTGGTACAGCAGAACGGCGGCTGGCCCTATCATCTGCTCACCGAGGATATTGAGTTTTCGGCAAACTGCGCCCTCAAGGGTCAGCGGATCGGCTACTGCGAAACCGCTGTCCTCTACGACGAGCAGCCGGTCACCTTCAAGCAGTCCTGGGATCAGCGTCTGCGGTGGTCCAAGGGCTTCTATCAGGTGGACTTCAAGTATGGCCTGTCCCTGCTCAAGGGCTGCTTTACCAACAAGACCAACAAGTTCTCCTGCTATGATATGCTCATGACCGTAGCACCGGGCATGCTGCTCACTCTGGTGATGCTGGCAATGAACCTGATGCTGCTGGTGACCTGCTTCACCGAGCCGGCCTATATTGCCCGCCGGATCTTCCATGAGGCCAGCGGTGCTGTGATCTCTGCCATTGTGATGTTCTATATCAGCCTGTTCACCTTCGGCGCGGCTACCACCATCACCGAGTGGAAGAAGATCGCTGCCACCACCAAGCAGAAGATCTTCTATACCTTTACCTTCCCGCTGTTCCTGTTCACCTATGTGCCCATTGCCATTGTAGCCCTGGTGCGCAAGGTGGAGTGGCGGCCCATCAAGCATACTGCCATGAGTGCTGCTCAGGTACCGGGTATGCGGTCTGCCATGGCAGAGGAAGCCACACGGAGCTGACCTCCGCTGCAATCTGAATCGTCCTTTCCAAAAGCCGGATATGCGTATCCGGCTTTTTTTGTTATAATAAATCTGTGAAATGCGGCTTGATAATTAGAATCTTAAATGTTATAATTCTAATTGTGATAAGAGGAAAGGGGAAAAACCGGATGACTTATCATCAGTTGATGTTGGAGAATCAACAGCTTCTGGCACGGAAACTGCTGGAACGGGTAGCGGAAGAAGGGCTGTCCAGCGGACAGCCCAAGGTGCTGGAATTCCTGCTGGAACACGATGGCTGTATGCAGAAGGAAATTGCCCATGCCTGTTCTGTGGAAGCGGCATCGGTGACTTCGCTGCTCAATAAAATGGAGCGGGACGGTCTGGTCCAGCGGAAGATCCCACAGGATAACCGCCGGGTCAGTCAGGTATGGCTCACCGAGGCTGGCAGACAGAAGGCACAGATGGTCCGTGATACCTTTACCAAGCTGGAGGAAAGACTGTTTAAGGGCTTTACTTCCAGGGAAAGACAGTCGCTGCTGGATATGCTCCAACGGATTCAGGAAAATCTCAAAGAGGATGGGAGCAGAGAATAATTTCATGGAGTATGCACAGATCGTATTTTATCAGCTGGTCATTTTTGTAATTTACGGGGCCATTGGTGTGGCAGCCGTAAAGGGCGGAATCCTGGACGAAGCAGGACTGCACGCTGTTTCCCGGGTGGTGATCAAGGTCACCCTGCCGGTGATGCTGTTTACCAATACCGTATCCGGCGTCACCCGGGAAAGCCTGCTGGAATCGCGTCCGGTCACCGGAGCCACCGCTGTGATGTATCTGCTGCTGGCGCTTCTGTGCTGGGGCATGAGCCGTGCTTTTGGCCTGCGGAGCGATAAGGCATCGGTATTCATGGCCTCCACCATGTTCGGCAATGTGGGCTTTATTGGAATCCCCATCATTGCCATGCTGTTCCCGGAACGGGGAATGCTGTACATTGCGGCATTTACCATTGTGGATCAGCTGCTCATGTGGACCCTGGGCATTACACTGCTCACCCCGGCTGAAAAACGGGGCAGTGTGGCACCGGCACAGAATCTGCGGCGGCTGGTGAATGCAGCGACCATTGCCATTGTACTGGCAGTGATCGTGGTGATGATCGGACTGCCGGTGCCCGGTGTCCTGATGGAAGCCCTCACCAAGGTGGGCAGCATCACTTCGCCGCTGGCACTCATCTATCTGGGCGGTGTATTCTGCTTTATGGATATCGGGCAGAGCCTGCGTCAGAAGGAGTTCTATGCCGCAGCGGTCATCAAAATGCTGGTATTTCCGGTTCTGTTCTTTTTGCTGATGCAGGCATCGGGACTGCTGGACACCGAAATGGCTATGACCATGACCATTCTTTCGGCTATGCCCACCATGACCTCCATTGGCATGCTGGCAAAATCCAATGGCTGCTGCGGAGAATACAGCATCAGCTGTATTTTTGTCACAACCATTGCCTGTATCATCACCCTTCCGGTAGTATGCATGGCAGTCAGCGCACTGGCTGCCTGAGCGGCGAAAAGGAGGGTGTATTATGGCAACCTGGAGAAAACCCCATACCATCAAGCCGGATTTCAGCAAGCAGAACCTGCCTGACTTCCCGGCGACCAAATTCTTTGATCAGCTCTCCTTTGTGGGAAATGAGCTGGTGAGCTGCTTTATTCTGGAAACAGCCAAGGGTTATGTGCTGCTGGACTGCATGAATCCCGATCTGGCGTCCCGGAACTGCATTGAAAAGGCCTTTGAGGATCTGGGCTTTGATATTCATGATCTGTATGCCATTGTGATCAGCCACGGACATGGCGACCACTATGGCTGCTGTGACTACTTCAAGGAGAAGTATGGCGCCAAGCTGTACATGTCCAGGATCGACTGGGAATTTGCCCGGAATATGCCTGAGCGGTTCCCCTGGCCGCCCATCACCTTTGAGGTGGATCACTTCCTGGAGGACGGCGAGGAGCTGGACTTCGGCGATGTGAAGATCCGCTGCGTATTCACACCGGGTCATTCCATCGGCTGCTTCTCCTTTATCATTCCGGTGACCGACGAGGGCCGTCCGCACAAGGCAGCACTCTGGGGTGGTTCCGGCGTGCTGAAGGACAGCAATGTGGACGACTATGAGGCATCGCTCAAAAAGTTCAGCGCCATCTGTGCCGAAGAGCATGTGGACGCTGAAATTGCCACCCATCCCTGTCTGGATCAGGGCCTGGCCCGTCTGCAGGTGGTACGGGAGATCGTGGACGGCGTACCCAATCCCTTTGTCATCGGGGAAGAGGGCTACCGCTACTATGAGACCCAGTTCTACAATCTGGTAAAGCGGGCACAGGAAGGCGAAAAGCCGGTTCATTAACGCCATACAGAATATAAAAACCCAGCCGGGATCGGAGTGTGGAACTGGGAAAATCTGCTGAATAAAAAAATTCAAAAAAAGGCTTGACACTGGTAGATGGTTATGATAAAATAGCATTTGTCGAAACCAAGCTGGTGTAGCTCAGCAGGTAGAGCAGCTGATTTGTAATCAGCAGGTCGGGGGTTCGAAGCCGTCCACCAGCTCCACAAAACGATCCAGCTTCGGTTGGGTTTATATATGGGAGAATTCCCGAGCGGCCAAAGGGGGCAGACTGTAAATCTGTTGTCACTGACTTCGATGGTTCGAATCCATCTTCTCCCACCATCTGGGGTAGACACTTTAGATGCCTACCCCATTTTTGTTAGTATTCATGCGGGTTTGCGGGCTTTTTAGCGCGCAAAATCCAAAATGATTTTCCATAGATGCCTTTTCCATAAAATGGCAATATCAAGATTTTTCGTGAGCAGATGCGGGGTTTCCGCCTGAAAATTCAGGCCGGAGGCCCCGCTTCTTTGCGTTTACCACCCTTTTTTCCCGTTGTCGGAAGTGTAGAAGTTTCCGGCAGTTTCATAGATAGATTGACGAATCCCCCCAAAAGGGCCAATTTTAAGCCCTCAAGATACAAGGGGGTAGTGCGCCCTTTTTCAAGACCTCCCCGGCAAGCCGCCGGGGAGGTCTTTCGCAGCGATTCTTCGCTTTCCCCCTCTCTCACACTCTCACCCCCTAAATTACTTACCTGGCTGGGAAAGAACAATACTTGTTCCCGAACAAGAGATTTTCTCCAGCAAGCATACTCTAAGCCCCCAAACAAAGCTCTTAAGTTTTCAACAACCGCCAAGAAAGGATGAGCAAAACCATGAACATCGGCATAGACCACGGCTATTACGCCATCAAAACCCGGCATTTTTCTTTCCCAGCCGGTATCGCTGTTTACAGCCATGAACCCTACACCCTGCAGAACACGCTGGAGTACGGCGGGAAGTTTTTCGTGTGCGGGACGGGCAGGCAGCCGATCCTGCGGAACAAGATGGAGAACGACAACTACTACCTGCTTACCCTTGCCGCTGTCGCCAAAGAGATCAAACAGCGCGGAGAAAAGGCTGAGTGTTCCGTAAACCTCGCAGCAGGGCTGCCTCTGGCCGGATTTGGCCGTGAGAAAAAGCCCTTCCGGGAATACCTTCTGCGTTCTTCCCAGCCGGTGTGCTTCAAATTTGAGGGAATCCCCTACAAAGTGACCATCGAAGATGTGAAACTGTTCCCACAGGGGTATTCCGCCATCGCCATCCATCCTGAACTTATCCAAAACGAACCTTCTGTTCTGCTCATGGATATCGGCGGCTGGACGGTGGATCTCATGCGGCTGGACAACGGCGTCCCCAACGCTTCCACCTGCCGGAGTCTGGAACTTGGCATGATCCGGTGCATCGATGAAACGAAAGAACAGGTCCGCCGGGATGTGGGGCTGTCCGTTACCGATGCGCAGGTGGAACGAGTGCTGGCCGGAAAAGCCTGCAGCATGGACGAGGACGCCCGAAGCATCATCCAAAAGCATGGCCGCCTCTACACCGAACGGCTTCTCTCGGCAGCCATGGAATCGGGGTTTGACCTGAAAGCCATTCCGGTAGTCATGCTGGGCGGGGGCGCGGCAGTGGTTAAAGGCAATGTGAGCGAACAGGACGGCCTGTGCCGGGTTTTTACCCTGATAGACGATAAGGTAAACGCCGAAGGATTCGAGCGAATTTTGGGGCATTTGTCGGGCGGTGTGAGCAAGGGATGAACAGGCCCCTATTCGGCTTCCGCCCCAACCTCCAGAATGAACGCCACCGCAGGGCTTGGGAAATCCTGCAGGCTGTGCCGGACGGACAGAAAAACGCCTTTCTGGTGCAGGCGATTCTGGAGAGCGAAGAAAAGGAAATCTTTGAAGCTACCCTGCGGCGGGTGCTGCGGGAAGAACTGCAAGCTGTCCCTTCCCAGCCTGTGAAGCAGCAGGAAGATGCCATCCCACAGGAAATGATGGGCTTCCTCGGTTCCCTACTGGAAGAAGATTAACCCTGTTTAAAAACGAAAGGAACTGACTTATGAGAAAAGAAATCTACAAAATCAAAAACCCCAAGCACATTGTGTTTGGCGATCCCCTGTATTTCGAGGAATTCAAAGGGGCCGAGCTCAAACGCCTCACCGTGGATTACAAAACACCCAAATCTTTCGACGCGGCCCGGCTTGTCCTGCTGGAGAAGCCGAATGAGAAATATCCCGAATACACAGACCGGACGATGACGCTTTACCTTGCCCCAAGGCAGACCATAGACGTTTATGCCGATGAGAAGGTGTATGCCTCCCAAAAAATAGACGGAAAATCCATCGGCGTGGATACCGCCCGCTATTACCTCAGCATTGACGGGCGGGACGATATAATCAAGACCGGCGCGGATGGCTGGTGGGGCAGCTTTGAGGAATACTACCGGGAAAACGGAAAAGGCCGCATCTCAGACGCCGTTGTCCTGACGGTTGCAATACCGGAAGAACAGGATTTTAACTGGATGAAGCAGATGGCCGGATATTTCTTTGAGGATATGCAGCCGGTTACCCCCAAAAAGCAAAAGAAAATGGATGGGCCAAGCCGCTGAAAGCCCCAAACATAGCCCTTGTTGGTTGTGACGTTTGTTGAGCCTGCTTTGGCTGAAAGGTTGTTGGTCTTGGTAATAGCTTTATCAGGCGGGTTGCAGTATGCTTGTGTTGCCCGAAAGGGAAAGAAAAGAAAAGGAGCGATAGAGCATGGAAACCAAGGGCATCACCTGCAAAATCCCATTAGACCTGCACAATCGCGTCAGCGAGGAAATCAGGGAAACGGAAAGCACAATCAGCAAATTCATCGAAATGGTCATTATGGAACATTATGAGAAAGGGGCTGTCAAAGTCATGGAAAAAGGAAGAACGTTAGCATTTCAGGTGAGCGAGGAATTGTTCCAGAGGGTAAAGGAATACCTTGAAAACTACGAGAAAACCTACCACCGCCGCCTTACCCAAAAGGAATTCGTGATCGGGCTGATCGAGCAGGCGCTGGAAGAAGCGGAAGAAGAATTCGAAGCCGCCAGAGCAGCCGAGCATGAGGAACAGGCAGAGAGCGGCTGGGAAGCCGCTGAAAGCCCCGAAACCGACGAGGACGAGGAAGTACCCGACGATGAGGGACCAGAGGGCTGGGACGATGACAGCAGCGATTCAGAAACCCCTGCCGAAGATGAGGGGCCGGAAAGCTGGGAACAGGACGATGACGAGGAAGAAGAAACCGAGCCTGCCGATGAATCCCCTGAAGATGAAGAAACCGCGCCGGATGACGATACCGTGGAAACCGGCGAAACCAATGAAAATGAAGAAGCCTACGCATAAGGCAGCCAGTAACAGCCCGCAGGAAACTGCGGGCTGTTTTCATATAGATTGTATTCCACTGAGAGAAAGGGGCGACGTCCATTGATTGTGTGTTAGCTTTTCATAAAACCTGAAAAGGAGCGTGATATAGAAAACCATACGATATATCGACCTGTTTTCCGGTATCGGCGGGTTCCGGGAAGGGCTCACCCGTGCCGGAGGGTTTACCTGCATAGGCCATTGCGAGATCGACAAAAAGGCAAACCAAAGCTATGAAGCCCTGTTCGATACAAAAGGAGAGTGGTTTTGTGAAGATATCCGAAAAGCCGATCCAAAAGGAATGCCGGGATTCGACCTGCTGTGCGGCGGATTTCCCTGCCAGTCTTTTTCGATTGCTGGACACCGTGGGGGATTCGACGATCCAAGAGGTACCCTGTTCTTTGAAATTGCCCGGCTGACTGCGGCAAAAAGACCTGCGTATCTGCTGCTTGAAAATGTTCCCGGACTGCTTAACCATGACGGGGGCCGGACGTTTGCGGCCATCCTCCATGCGCTGGACGGATTGGGGTATTTTGTGGAATGGCAGGTGCTTAACAGCAAAGATTTTGGAGTCCCCCAATCCCGAAAAAGGGTGTACCTTATCGGATATCTTGATAAGCGATGCCGGGGAAAAGTATTTCCTTTCACCGAAACAGCAGGCACGTCTCTTGTGCAAATCCGCCCCGGCGCGCAGGGCGAACGAGTGTACTCCCCGGAAGGGGTAAGCTGTACCCTCGCGGCGCAGACAGGCGGCTTCGGCGGGAAAACCGGCTTGTACGAGGTGGGCCTGCCCATCAAGGAGAACACCAAAAAGGGATACAAAATGGCCTACCCCGGCGACAGCATCAATCTGGCCTATGCCCAGCAGAATACCCGCCGCGGCAGGGTTGGACGAAAAATCGCCCATACCCTCACCGCCAGCAGCGACCAAGGCACCTTGGAGCCGCTCAAGCGTATCCGCCGCCTGACGCCAAGGGAATGCCTGCGCCTGCAGGGATGGACAGATGAACGGATTGACATTGTTTTGCCTCTCCAGTCCGACGCCCAGCTATACAAGCAGGCCGGAAACGGCGTAACCGTGAATGTGCTGGAAGCCATCGGGAAACGCCTTGCCGCCGCCCACCGGGAGGTGACCGCCATCGATTGATTTAAAAGACCAATACTTCGGCTGCGAGATTGAGATGACGGGGTTAACCCGTCAGAAAGCAGCGGAAGCGGTGGCTTCCCTGTTCGGCACCATGGCCCGTCAAACTCACGAATCCCGCACCTACGATCCGTGGGAGGTTATAGACAATGAGGGCAAAAAATGGCGGTTTGTCTACGACTCCAGCATCCATGGTTCCCAACGGATCGGGCGGCAGCAGCTTGCCATCAGTGACAGCGCCTACAAGGTGGAAATGAATTCCCCCAAACTGGAATACAGGGAAATGCCGAAGCTGCAGGAAGTTGTCCGCACCCTGCGTCATGCGGGGGCTGTCGTGAACGGAAGCTGTGGGATGCACGTCCATGTGGATGCTTCTAAACATACCCCGCAAAGCCTCAAAAACGCCCTTTCCATCATGTATTCCAAAGAGGATATCCTGTTCAAAGCCCTCAATGTCAATGAACACCGGGTGAAACGGTACTGCAAAAAGGTGCGGGAGCCTATGCTGGAAAAAATCCGCAAGCTGCCTACGAACACGACCATGGAACGCCTCAAGCGGGAATGGTACGGCGGGCGGGATGAAAGCTACGAGCATTACAACTGGACGAGGTATTACGCCCTGAACCTTCATTCCGTATTCTATCGGGGTACGCTGGAATGGCGCTGTTTTGAAAGCACCCTCCACGCCGGTAAGGTTCGGGCGAATATCACGCTGGCGCTTGCCATTTCCGCGCAGGCCATCAACCAGAGCAGAACCGTCATGCGGAAAACCGAGATCAGCGAAAACCCCGCCTTTACCTTCCGCACCTTCCTTTTGCGCCTTGGCCTTATCGGGCCGGAATACAAAAATGTGCGGGAGCATCTGCTCTCGAACCTCCCCGGCGATAGGGCATGGCGGTATGACAAATCCCAATACCCCAGCCTGCAAAACCGCCGAAACCAAGAACGATAGGAGATGATGAAAACCGAAAATTTCAAAAAGCCAACCGGCACACTGCTGTATTTTGCTTATGGAAGCAATATGAACCTGAACCAGATGGCGTTCCGCTGCCCGGACGCGGAAGTGGTGGATACTGTCCGGCTGGAAGGGTACCGCCTCGCTTTCCGCACCAATGGGGGCGGGGTTGGCGTTGCCACCATTATTCCGGAAGAAGGAAGCTGTGTGGATGGCGTCCTCTGGCGGATCTCTGAACGGGATGAACGGCATCTGGACCATTACGAGGGCTTTCCCTACCTGTACGGGAAAGAACCTGTTGTGGTAATAGATCAGGATGGGGTAAGGCATGAAATCATGGCCTACACCATGAACAGCCCTTACAAGGACGTCCCTGCCATGCCCTCCAAAGCCTATCTGGAAGGAATCCTGAACGGCTGCAGGCAGAACGGGATCGAAACCGCCCCTGTTCTGGAAGCCGTCCGGCTCACTCAACAGGAACTGCCGAAGAAAGTTGTTCCGCAGAAAAAACACCACCGCCGGAAACACGGCGAAGAACGATAATCTGAACACCGGCCCCCGTGGGATGGAGAATTTTCACTCCATTCTGCGGGGGCCTTTTTGCATTTTACGAATAAGGAGAATTGTATGAAAAAACATCTAAAACGGCTGCTGTCCCTGATGATGGCGGCGCTGCTCTGCCTTGGGATTTTTCCAAGCAGCGCCTTTGCCGCCTCCTACGATTACGACGGGTACATCTCCATGATCGACCATAATACCAGAGGCTATTCCCTCAGTTCCAATCTTCCCGCCCCGTTTGGCGGATACAGTTCCAATAAGTTCACCGAACTGCGGATCAACGACCTGAAAGCCTTCCGCACCGCCTACTGCATCCAGTTCAGCGTAGGCGTACACACAGGCGTCGGTTATGACCAGTCGGATGATTACGCCGCCTTTACCGCCGAGCAGAAATCCATGATCAACACCGCCCTGACCTTGGGGTACAACGTGGAAACCGGCACCAAGTATGGCGGCAGCGCCATCGACGAGTACATCGCCACCCAAATCCTCATCTGGCTCATCGCCCATGGGCAATTGGGGACCGGGTACGAAACGCAGATCGTCAATGAATTCACCGTCAACAGCCCCGCCGCGAAGCCGATCTTCTATCAGCTTCGGGAGAACGTCGTGAATTACCACACCATCCCGTCCTTTGCCACCGATGATCCCAGCGCGGTTGGGGCATACACCCATGACCTCAAATACAACGAGAGCAATGGAAAAAACGAAACCACACTGGTGGACGAGAACAATGTGCTGGGGAATTTCGCTGTCAGCTATCCGGGGGTGGATTTTTCCGTCAGCGGCAATGAACTGCACGTTTCCACCGATAAAAAGGAATTCGGCACCATTACCGCCGAAAAGCGGCTGCCCTCTTCTGTTCCCGGCGTGGTTACCGGCGGCACGAAATACTGGCTGCGGGACGAGTACCAGAACGTGGTCACCTTCGATGTGGAAGGCTCCGCCGAGCCGGTGAAATGCTACTTCTCCCTTGAAATCAAGGCGGGTACCCTGCAGCTTGTGAAAACCTCTGAGGATGGAGAGGTTTCCGGCATTCCTTTCCACATCTCCGGCAACGGCGTCGAAAAAGATGTGGTGACAGGGCCGGATGGCGCCATCAAGGTGGATAACCTGCAAGCCGGAAATTACACCGTAACCGAAAAGGCCCCGGACAAATACGTCCAGCCCGAATCCCAGCAGGTAACCATCTACCCCGGCCAGACCTCCAGCGTCAGCTTTTCCAATATTCTGAAGAAGTTTACCGTGGAGATGGAGAAAGTAGACTCCGCTACCGGCGAAGCGCAGGGCGATTCCACCCTGGATGGCGCTGTGTACGGGATGTTCAAGGGGGAAACCCTGCTGGATACCTACACCACGGCGAACGGGGGCAAATTTACCACCAAGGAATACCCCTGCGGCCCGGATTACAGCATCCGTGAAATTTCCCCCAGCGAGGGATACCTGCTGGACGAAACCGTCTATCCGGTAGGCGCGGAGCCGGGCAATTTCACACTGGAGAACAACAGCATCCCCATGACTGCCACAGAGGACGTCATCCTCGGCAGCATCGCCATCACCAAGCATACCGACCAGCCCGCCGTACCGGATCAGGAAGAACCGGCCCCGCAGTCGGAAGCGCCTGCTGAGGAAAGCAATCCCGCAGAGAGCGCCCCGGCTGAAGATGTCCCGGTGGAAGAACCGGCAGAAAGTAATTCCATCGAGGAAGCGCCCGACTCCAGTTCTTCGGAAATCCCTGAATCCACCCCTGTGCCGGAAGATGCGGATGTTTCCTCCAGCCAGCCGGAAGAAAGCTTGGAATCCGAAACCCCGGCAGAGCCTGCCGAGGAACCGTCCTCTGAAAGCAGCCCCGCGCCGGAAAGCGAGTCGGAGCCTGCCCCAAGCGCATCGTCTGTGCCGCAGCTTGTCCCTGCGGTTGCCAGCCTTGCCTCCAAAGCCTCTGTTCTTCCTTTGTCTGCCGCAGCCTCCAGCGATGAGGTGCAGATCGAGCAGCCGGAGGAAGGTGCGGAGTTTCAGGTGTACCTTGCCAGCGCCGGAAGCTATGAAAACGCCAAAGAAAGCGAACGTGACCTGCTGACCACCGATTCCCATGGTTTTGCCCAGTCGAAGGACCTTCCATACGGCCTGTACGTGGTGCATCAAACCGCAGGGGCTGAGGGGCAGAAATTTGTCCCCGACTTCTCTGTGTTCATTTCCGAGCATGGCAAGACCTATTATTTCATCCTCAATAACCCCACCTTTACCTCCCTCATCCGGTTTGAGAAAAAGGATCTGGAAAGTGGCAAAATTATTCCTCTGGCGGGGACCGCTGTCAAAATCCGCAATGCCGATACCGGCGAGTGGGTGGTGCAGCACATCAACTATCCCAGCCCTGTCGACATCGATACCTTCGTGACGGATTCCACAGGCACCCTCATGCTGCCGGAACCGCTTCCGTTTGGAAATTACGAGTTGTATGAACAGCAAAGTCCATGGGGATATGTTCTTGACAAAGAGCCGGTTCCCTTCGTGGTGGACGGTTCACAGGACGTTGTCACGGTTGAGAAATACAATGCCGCGCAGAAAGGAACCATCACCGTTTCCAAAGAGGGCGAGGTGTTCAGCCATGTTGTAGAATCCGGCGGAATATACCAGCCCCAATACGAGGTGCAGGGCCAGCCGGGGGCTGTTTACGATATCACCGCGCTGGAAGATATCGTCACCCCGGATGGCACCGTCCACATGAAAGCCGGTGAACTGGCCGCCACCCTCACCACTGGGAGCGATGGGACCGCCACCTCAGAACCCTTGTATCTGGGCCGCTACCAGATTTTGGAGCGCACCGCGCCGGATGGCATGGTAATTGATCCAGAACCCAAGGAAATCACCTTGTCCTACGCCGGGCAGGAAGTGGAGATCACCTCCGCCGACGTCGGCTTCTACAACGAGCGCCAGAAGGTGGAAATTTCTCTCCAGAAGCTGTTAGAGCAGGACGAAACCTTTTCCATCGGCATGAACGAGGAATGGAAAAACATTACCTTCGGGCTGTTCGCCGCGGAGGAATTGACTGCCGCCGATGGAACCTCCATCCCGGCAGACGGGCTGCTGGAAACCACCGGCATTGACGAAAACGGCAACGCCATCTTTAAAACCGACGTACCATGCGGGGCTTCCCTGTATGTAAAGGAAATCGGCACTGACGATCACTACATTTTGAGCGATGAGAAATACCCGGTGGCGTTTGAATACGCCGGGCAGGATGTGGCCAAGGTGCAGATTCAGGCCAACGATGGAGAAGCCATTGAAAACACCTTAAAGCGCGGCAAGGTTTCCGGCTGGAAGGTGGATCAGGATGGCTTTGAACTGGCGGGCGCGAAAATCGGCCTGTTCCGTTTCGACGAAACCGAATTCACCGAGGAAACCGCACTCATGGTTACCGAGAGCAATGAGATCGGGTACTTTGAATTTGACAAGGTACCCATTGGAAATTGGCTGGTTCGGGAAATCGCGCCTCCGGCGGCTTTCGTTTTGACGGAAGAAACCTTCCCGGTAGAGATCACCGAAGATGGGCAGACCATTGAAATCACCATCGAAAACCAGATCATCAAGGGTACCGCCGAAACCACCAAGGTGGACGCCGACTTCCCGGAAAACAAGCTGTCCGGGGCTGTCTTTGAGATTTACGCCGATGTGGACAACAACGGGGAATTCGACGCGGAGATCGACCAGCTGGCAGGCGAAATGGCCGAAACCGAGCCGGGCCTCTATCAGATGAAGGACCTCGTGTACGGAAACTACTTCCTGCATGAGAAGGAAAGCCCGGAATTTTTCGAGAAGGATGATGGATATTACCCCTTCTCCATCACGGAAAACGAAGCCATCGTCCGTATCGAAACCGAAGCTGGCGTTGGGTTCCTCAACAAAGCGCAGACTGGCGGATTGAAGATAGTAAAAACTGCCGACGATGATAAGATTGAAGGGCGCACCTTCAAAATCACCGGTACCGACTTCATGGGCAACCCCTACGAGCAGGAATTCCAGACCGATGAGAACGGCGAAATCAACGTCGAGCTTCGTGTGGGCGAATACACCGTATCCGAAGTAGCTGGCGAGGACGCCAAAAAGTACATCCTGCCGGATGACCAGACCATAGAAATCAAGGCGGGAGAAACCACAACCGTCAAGATGCACAACAAGCTGGTGCCGGAAGTGCCTACCGTACCGCAGACCGGCGATAACCCGTGGATGCCAGCCCTGCTCGGCGCGCTTGCCCTGTTCGCGGCCCTGTCCGGCGGCGCTTTGCTCTTCCTGCACCATACCGGCAAGAAGCGGAAAGCTGCCGGTGGCAGCGATGAGGATCAGGACGCAGAAGAATGAAAACCTTTTTAAAAGGGTTTTGCATCGGCCTTTTGTGCATGAGCCTTTTGGGGCTTCTCTGGTTCTTGGTGCTCCAACCGGGGCTGACCAATAGAGAAGCGCAGGATTTGAAAGAAGAATACGCGCAGCCCCTCCCCGGAGAACCCTCCGGGGAGTTACCGGCTGGGAAAGAACAGGCCGCCTCCCTTGTAAACCTCTCCGCCCTGCAAGCCGAATACCCGGATATCAAGGGCTGGATTTCCATCCCCGGCACCTGTGTGGATTACCCTGTTCTGCAGAGCAGCGCCGATGAACCTGAATACTATTTGCGGCGCACCTACAAGGGCGGGCATCGCACTGCCGGAAGCATTTTCTTTCAGTGGGACTGTTCCCCGGAAAGCAAAAACCTTGTAGTCTACGGGCACAACATGAGCGACGGGACCATGTTCGCTGTTCTACAAAAGATGGCGGACGAAGCCTTCCGAAAGGAGCATCCCAAAATCCTCCTGCAGACCAGCGACGGGCTGCGGGAGTACCGCATTGCGGCTGTGCTGAAAACCGATATCCAAAAGCTCCCCTTTAACCGCACCGAATTTGCGGACGATGCGGATTTCCTGTCTTTTCAGAAGGATCTCTTCGCGCAGTCGCTTTACAAACCCGAAACCATCCCCGGCGAGGACCGCCGCCTGCTGACGCTTGTCACCTGTTCCTATGAGTGGGAAAACGCCCGCACGGTAGTTGTCGCCGCAGAAGTGAGGTGAGAATCGACCTATGGAACCAAAAGCCATTATTCTGATTGTCTTATGCGCTGTCATTTTAGGCGGCCTTGTTTTCCTGCATATCCGTAACCGCAGGAAGAAATAACGGAAGCATGAAGCCGGGCGGGGGCCGTAAGGCACCTCGCCCATATATTTTGTTCATACTGGAGGGATTGATTGAAGAAAATCGGATTGTTAGACCTTTTAGCCGAACAGCACCGCACCTTTATCTCCAACCTGCGCCTGCTGCCGGAACTCAAGTGGGCGGCCCTTGGCGATTTGTACCGCCTGCCGGATAAGGAAAAATATCCTTTAAAAGAATGGGAAGAAGCCGTGTCCTACCTGTTGGGCTGCGAGGTGCGCTTTAACAATTACGAAGAAATCGGGAAAAGCCTCAAGCCCTTTTCCCTGCAAGTGAGGTGAAACTATGAGAGTTATATTAGTAGAACCGGACAAAGTTGCCCGGATAGCGGAAATTGGAGAAGAGCTGCATGATATGCAGGAAATTGTGGGCGGGCCCATTCAGGCGCTTTATCCATGGGATGATTCGGCAGCGATTATCTGCAATGACGAGAGAAAACTCAAGCGACTCCCCTTAAACCGTGTTCTGAAAAATTACGACATCATTGCTGGAACCTTTTTCGTTTGCGGACTTCAAGGAGAAAATTTCTCCAGCCTGACAGAACAGCAACTGCGAAAATATCGGAGGAAGTTTCGGTGCCCGGAAAAATTTATTCCCACGTCAAATGGGCTTCGTTGCCTCAAAATAGAGCCGGTGGTGATGCCGAAAGAGAAAAATAAGAAGTCCTCCAATTATGAACGATAAGGAGAATGCCATGAACCAATTCTATACCGCCGAATCTGTTACGGAAGGGCACCCGGATAAGCTGTGCGACCTCATAGCCGACAGTGTATTGGATGAATGCCTTTCTCACGACGCCCTTTCCCGTGTGGCCTGCGAAGTGCTGGCCACCAGAGGGCAGATCATCGTTGCCGGGGAAATCACCAGTCTGTTTGAGCCGCAAATCCCTGCCATCGCCCGTTCTGTTCTTCAAAAGGCAGGGTATGATCCGGCACGATACGCCATCCAGTGCCTTGTCCATAAGCAAAGCCCGGATATCGCCGCAGGGGTGGACTGTTCGTTAGAGCGCAGAAGAAATCTCAGTGAAAATCGCCACTCCCTGCAGCTGGGGGCCGGAGATCAGGGCGTAATGGTGGGCTACGCCTGTTCGGAAACCCCGCAGAGAATGCCTCTGCCGGTGGTTTTGGCCCACCGTCTCACCAGCGCCCTCGCCGCCGCCCGGAAAACCGGGATGATACGGGGCCTGCACCCGGACGGAAAAGCGCAGGTCACTGTGGAATACGGCGAGGATGGAAAACCCCTTCGGCTGGACGCTGTCGTCCTTTCGGCCCAGCACAGCCCGAATAAGCCCACGGACGAACTCTGCTGGGAACTCACCGACAAGGTGCTGGCCCCGGCGCTGCAGGCTTTGCCGCCGGACGAGGATACGAAAATCCTTTTGAACCCTTCCGGGCGGTTTGTGCTGGGCGGCCCGGAAGCCGATACCGGCCTCACCGGGCGAAAGCTCATGGTGGACAGCTACGGCGTGTTCGCTCCCCACGGCGGGGGCGCTTTCTCCGGGAAAGATCCCACCAAGGTGGACCGTTCCGGGGCGTACATGGCCCGTTACATCGCCAAAAACCTTGTGGCGGCAGGGCTGTGCGGAAAATGCCAGGTCACGCTGGCCTATGCCATCAGTAAAGCCGAGCCGGTCATGGTGGAGGTGGATACCTTCGGCACCGGCACAGTTTGCGCCGACGATTGTCTGGCGGAGGCGGCGCGCTTCGTGTTCGGCTTAACGCCTGCGGAGATCATCGCCCAGCTTGACCTTTTAACGCCAAGATACACACAGACAGCCGCCTATGGGCATTTCGGCAAGCCGGAATTTCCGTGGGAACGCACCGATCAGGCAAAAATCCTGCGGGCGGCTGTTATTTAAAGGAAGAAAGGAGCAGCCCTATGCCCGGAGTAACGGAAGAACAAATCATCGCCGCCAGACGGATGACCGCCATTGAATTTTTACGGCGGTACCGGCCCGGAGAACTGGTCAAAACCGACAGCCGGGGGGAGTTTGAACTCCGGGAACACGACAGCTTCAAGATCAATGAAGAAACCAGCTTCTGGCATTGGAAAAGCCGGGACATAGGCGGCAAATCCGCCCTTGATTATCTCGTTACGGTGGAAGGGGTAAAGTTTGTGGACGCGGTGCTGGCCCTGTGTGAAGAAAACCCCAGCTACATCCCGCCTCCTTCCCAGCCGGAGCAGGAAAAAGAATTCGCCCTGCCTCCGGCAGCGGCAAACAACCGCAGGGTGTTCGCTTACCTCCTGAAGCGCGGGATCAGCCGCAAGGTCATCGAAGCCTGCGTCCGGGCGGGGATTCTCTATGAAAGCGCCGACTACCACAACGCCGTGTTCGTTGGGAAGGATGAAACCGGCACTGCCCGGTACGCCTTCCTGCGTGGCACCTACACCAAAGGAAAGCCTTTCAAGGCAGAGGTATCCGGCAGCGAAAAACAATACTGCTTCTGCCTTCCGCCCAAGGGAAAAACCAACCGGCTGGCTGTATATGAAGCGTCCATCGAAACCCTCGCCCATCTGACTCTGGAAGGGACTGCGGATAAATGGCGGCTGTCCCTTGGCGGGATCAGCGCCCCGAAAGAAGGAGAACCGGCACGCTCCTTTTCCTTCAAAAAGCCGCTTGCGTTGGAATCTTTCCTCAAGAGGCACCCTGAAATTGAGGAAATCGAAATCTGCACAAATAACGACTTCGCCGGGCGATGGGCGGCTGAACACTTGGAAAAAAACTATCAGGGCAAGTACCGCATGGTGAAGAACCTGCCGGAAAAAGAGGGCCGCGATTACGCCGACCTGACAAAAGAACGATACGAGAAGCAGGCCGCCCGCCAGAGGGCGGCCTGCTCTCGTTAGAAAGGAGATTGGAACATCGACGAGAAAGAAATCATGCTGAAACTCTATTCCCCGCTGACCGGGGATTTTTACAAAAACGACGTGGATGAATACGGCTGGGACAACGGAGTGGCCGATTATCCCACTCTGTTTTCCGGCGTCGATATGGCCTGCTACGAGAACAACATTCAGGAAGCGATAGAGCAGCGCGGCGGCAGCGATGGCGGAAACCTAATGTTGTCCTACTTTGACGAGGAAGAGATTTCCAGCTTCAAGGAAAAGGTATTGAGCGCCATCCCCTCGGTGGAAATCCGGGGTGATGAGCTTAAGGGCTGCACCACGGTTCGTCTGAAGGAACCTCTCACAGAAGCGGAAATGCAGGATTTGCAGGGTTATCTCAAGAGCCAGTTTTGCGATGGCTGGGGCGAGGACTTCCAGCAGCAGGAAATCCAAACCTGCGACGGAATGCTGTACGTCTTTTTTGCGAATGAACCTTTCGACTTTGAAGTGGAACAGGTGCAAAGCACAGAAGCAGCCAAAGAACAGCCCGTTCCCCAGCGCCCGAAAATGAAGCTGGTGGGACAGGATGGAAATATCTTCGTTATTCTCGGCAGGGCTTCCCAGCTTCTCAGAAAAAATGGGCAGGCAGATCAGGCCAAAGAGATGATCCGCCGCGTTCAACAGTCCGAAAACTATTACAAGGCCCTGAATATCATCAGCGAATATGTGGAAACCGAACTGTCGGAGAAAATCCCTAAGAAAACGAAAAAAGAACGTGGAGAAGAACGATAGAAAGGGGGCGGCTGATTGAAGCACAGCGAACCGCTGATTTTGAACAAAGAAGAATTCTTCGAGGGGTTTGACAATCCCTCTTTACAGGAAAAAGTCGTTGGAATCAAGATCGCCCTTCTTCAGAATGACAACGGCGAAATAGGTCTTGGGCTTGGGATTGAAGCGCCTCCGTTACATTCGAGGGAAATCGAGGAAATAAACCGCTTTTTTGCGAAAAAGTACAATGCCGGCGAAATGATGCAGAAGCTCTTACAGCACTATCAGGATCAGAGGTCACAAAACGCAGACAGTAAAAGCCAATCAGATCAGAAGTATGAGATTACCGATATCGCTCACCCGCAATACCCATGGCTGCACCGCATCCGGGCGTTACAGGACGTTCGGGAAGATGTCCATCAAGGCGACCTTGGCGGCTTTGTAGAAAGTGAACGGAATCTCAGTCAGGAAGGAAGCTGCTGGATCTACGATAACGCGCTCGCTGGGGAAAACTCCCGTGTCATTGAACAGAGCACCCTGCATTGGGCCTGCCGGGCGCTTGGCTCGTCTATCATTTCCGGGGACGCCCGGCTGGATCGGAATGTATGGGTTTTAGACAACGCCATTGTTGCCGCAGGAACCATCACCAATATAGTTACCATCCAAGGGGATGCAAGAATCCTGCCCGGCTCCGGCCATAGTTTTCCTGTTATTAAGAACGACGCCGTCATCTGCGGAACCGTGGTAGGAAATGTGGAAATCTCCGGTTTCTATGAATTGCCGCCGGGAGAAAAACTGGAAAACCACAGCGGAGAACCTTTGAAAATCCATGCCGATGAATATACCGGTGCGCTTATGGAACCCCGTGAACCGCAAAAACCGAAAGGCTTTATCATGCCGGAACAACAGAAAAAACGCTCCGACAGGGAGCGATAACAGAAAGGAAGATGCCTCTGAACGAAACGAAAGAGCTCGCACAAGTCGTAGACGAATCCATTTTGCCTTTGGAGCACAGCGGCGGGGATGGCTGGACCATCCTGCATGGGGACACCCTGCAGATCATCCGTGCCTTCAAGCCGCAGGTGTTCGACGCCCTCATCACCGATCCGCCCTATGCTTCGGGCGGCTGGAAGCCCTCAGAAAAAAACCGCACCACCAACCAGAAGTACAGCAGCATGAACCCGAAAAACGCCCTGCCGGATTTTGACGGGGATAACCGGGACCAGAGAAGCTGGACGAGATGGATGGCGGAATGGCTTTCTGACGCACGGAAAGCCTGCAGGCCGGGAGCGCCTGTCTGCCTGTTTATCGACTGGCGGCAGTACCCCTCCATCACCGACGCTCTCCAATGGGCCGGATGGATCTGGCGGGGCTGCGTGGTATGGGATAAGATGACCAGCCGCCCGCAGAAAGGCCGTTTCCGGCAGCAGAGCGAATACATCGTGTGGGGCAGTAACGGCCCTATGCCCATCAACCGCCCGGTGGGATGTCTGCCGGGGGTATTCCGCTACGCCAATCCGCAGAACCGCACCCATGTCACCGAGAAACCTCTGCAGCTTATGCGTGACCTTGTGAAAATCTGCGTACCGGGCGGGCGCATCCTCGATCCCTTCTGCGGGGCGGGAACCACTGTCCTTGCTTCCCGGCTGGAAGGATACGAAGCCGTAGGCGTGGAAGTGACCGACGCCTACTACAAATTGGGTTCCGACCGGGTGCGTTTTGCCTTGGAAGCCCATACCGAAGCGGAAGAAACCGCCAGATAATCCTGTGGTTGTCCACGTGGATGACCAACAGGAAACCAAACGGCAGGCTGGACGTCCACATGGACAACCAGCCTGCCGCCGCCATTTTATTAGATATATATGAAGGAAAGGAAACTCATCATGGAAAAAGCATTCACCTACATTTGCGCTTCGGAAGAAGCCGCGCCCCGCCTGTTAAAACGCTACTGCCGCAAGGTTTATGAGCTGGGATACGTCCCCATCTGCCCAAAGCTGAGTGAAGCACAGTACCTCCAGCCGGATAACGCCGACGAAAAGAGGGATTTCTACAGCATCGCCCGTCAGAAGCTGGGCCGGTGCCGCATGCTGGTGGTATGCGGGAATGAGATCAGCCACAGTATGTCCGCCGAAATTGGAGACGCTGAAAAGCGAAATCTCATCTGCATTACGCTCGACGGTCTTGCCAAGATCAAGGAAGCGGATGAGAACGGCGGCCTCTAAATCAGCAGCGTTTTTTCTTTCCCAGCCGGTGACTGGTTTTGCAAGCATAGCGTTTGGATATCCAAACGCATCTTGGGGAGCGCCCCAAACCCCCGCTGAACCGCACCGGCTGATTTTACTCAAGAAATGAGAGGTGAAGATACTGAGAGAAAAGCAATACGCCGCGTTCGCGGCAAACGCCAAAACACTGGACAGCCTGCGCCGGAACGAGGTAAGCTACGTCCCCGGCGTTTTTGAGGTGGCGAAGGTTATCATCCTGAGCAAAGAGGATTTTGAAAAACTCTCGGAGGACGTCTCCCCGGAATACCCCTTCCTCAAGGATAACCGGGAAATCATGAGCGCCGATCCGGGCGGCCTGTTCCGCTGCCTCATGGTGCTGGGTGAGGGCGAAACGGAAAATATGCTGATTGCCCAAAGGCACGATACCCTGTACCTTGGCTATGGCAGGGATTACCGCAACATTGACCTGCAGGGGGTGCCGGTAGAACGCATCGCCTTGGAGGAACCGAAAGCCTATCAGGAAAAAGCCGTTTTTTACTATCGGCCCAAATACAATGACAAGCCAGACTTGGAACACTCTGAACCGGAACAACAAATGAACTTCTTGGTGGAACAGATTGTGGTTTTAGCAGATCAGCAATACCGCCGTTTTCGGGAGTCCGGCCTGTGGACCAATCAAAGCTATTTATCACTATACAGGGATAAGATGTGGTTTGATCCTCAAAAACTCTGCTGGCACTGCGTGCTGGTCAAGGGTGAAAACAGCAGGAATGGAATTCTCGCTGAAACAGAAGGGCATGACTATGTCCGGTATTCCGCATACATCCCAGATTGTGAGCAACTGAGATTGAAAGATGTGCCTGTATACTATGAGTGGCCGCAAGGGAAGATACGGGAAGAAAGGGCGCGAGAAGAAAAGAATCGCGCTGAACATTTTTCTTCTTTTGTAGGCTTGATGTTGTCCAGTCCGGCAACGGAGCTTCATTTTTTAGAGTATGATACAGATACCGGCCTTTTTATGATGCGGCATCAAGGCGGCCCTGAAATGTACATAGACCGTACATTTCTCCCGGAAGATCTGGCGGAAAGTTTTCATTTTTCAGGAGAATTGCTTGAAAATTTTCTGAATATGGATTACCGCAACCAAACTCACAATAGTGAATATTTTCGTCCGCCAAAGCAGAAGGAAACCCGGAAACGGAAAGAGCCGGAGCGTTAAAAGGAGCCTCACCATGAGAAAACGAAACCACATCATCCCTCTTCACCTGAACAAAAAGGAACTGGCGCATCTGGAAGCGCAGGTGAAAACAAGCGGCCTGCCCCGTGAGGAATTCCTCCGCACCCTCATCATGGGGGCCGAACTGCGTGCGAAACCCTGTGAGCATCACGCCGATTTGCTCCACAAGGTAGCTGGGCTCTGCAACAACGCCAACCAGCTTGCCAAGGTCGCCAATACCTACGGCGAAGCCAGCCAGCAGGATATCGAGGAAATGACGAAACTTGCCCGTCAGGTTTGGGAAGAAGTAAAGGAGAATTGGTAGCCTATCGCATATACCAGCATTATCCCCGTCCACCGCCTCGATAACGCCATCGACTATACCCTCGACGAGAAGAAATGTTCTCGCAGGGAAAACGAGGAATCGCTGGAGGGGGAAATCGATAAGGCCCTCAACAAAGACAAAACCGAGCAGGATCTGTTCCAGTCCGCCCTCGGCTGCACCTGTGAAACGGCTTTTCAAGATATGTGCCGCGTCAAGGAAATGTGGCATAAGGAAGAAGGAGTGCAGGGCTTCCATCTGGTGCAAAGCTTTGCCGCTGGAGAGGTTTCCCCGGAACTGGCCCATCAGATCGGGCTGGAATTTTCCGAACGACTTCTCGGCGGGAACTTTCAGGCGGTGGTCAGCACCCATCTCAATACCAAATGCATTCACAACCACATTGTCTGGAACTCCGTGTCCATGAAAAACGGCAGGAAATACCGCAGCAATGAAAGAACCTATGTCACCGAGGTGCGGCAGATTTCCGACGAACTGTGCAGAAAGCATGGCCTCTCCATTATCCATACGGAGAAATCAGAACGGGTGGCCCGCCCCTATGCCCAGTGGCTGGCCGAGCAAAACGGAGCGCCTACATGGAAAACGCCCATTCAGCAGGATCTCAATGCGGCGGCTGCCGCTTCCCTCACATGGAAGCAGTTCCTGCGCGCTTTAGAGCAGCAGGGCTATGCCTTCCGGTTTGACCGCAAATACCCCACGCTGATTCTGCCGGGCAACGGGCGCACCGTGCGGTTTAAGACCTTGGGCAAGCAGTACACCCCGGAGGCCCTCCAGCGCCGCATCCTCTACCCCAAGCCTCCCCGCCGGGCTGGGAAAGAACAGCCGCCAGCCAACCGTTTCCTTCTCCTTCTTGGGGAAACACAGCCCCGCAGGCTTTCCGGCCTGCGGGCGCTCTATTATTCCTATTTATATAAGGTAGGGGCGCTGCCCAAGAAGCCCCGGTACCCAAGCTATACTGTGCGGGAGGATATCCGCAGGCTGGACAAACGGATCGAGCAGGCGGAATTCATCTTCAAAAACCACATAGAGGACCGGGGCCAGCTTGCCGCCCTTCGGCAGAAATCGGAAGATGAAATCGCTGTCCTCATAAAGCAGCGCCAGAAGCTCTATCGTTATGAACCGGACTCTCCGCAAATTGCTGTTCTTACAGAGCAGCTCAAAAAACTGCGCCACACCGCCAAGCTGTGCCGGAATATCGAAACTCATTCCATTGAGATGGAACAGCGCTTGCAGGCGGCACGGCTGGAAGAACAGCAGCGCAAGGAACAGCAGGCAAAAGAAGAACAGAAAAAGCAATCCCGGAATCGGGATAACCAAAAAAGGAGATGATCATTTGAACCAACGGCCTACAAGGGAACAGATTGAATTCCTCCGGCGGCAGTACCCTGCCGGAACCCGCATCACCCTGCATTCCATGGACGATCCGCAGGCCCCGCCTCCCGGCACCAAGGGTACCGTTGCCTATGTAGACGATATGGGCACGATTGGAATTGAGTGGGACAACGGTTCCGCCCTGTCCCTGATTCCCGGCGAGGATTCCTTCTCTAAGGAAGCCGCGCCGGAAAAAAACAAGCACAAACGCTCCTGTGACTTGGAGCGATAAAAGGAAGGTGAATTGACTGAACTACGGAAGCGATCCAGCCGACCAGATCGTCCGATTTACCCTTGAGGGCACGGAAATGGCCCTCAAGCTGTCGGGCGCGGCGGCAAAAAACTTTGCGCTGTTTGTCTATGCCGTACTGAAGGACCAGAAGAAAACCCACGGCAAGACAAGGCTTGTGCGGATGCTCAGGGAACAGCGCCCGTTCAAATTCTTTAACGTCCCCACGGAAAACATGAAGGAATTCGCCACAGAAGCCAAAACCCACGGTCTTTTGTATGTTCCCATTCGGAACAAGCAAAAGGCGGACCGCATTGAAGTGGTGGTGTTCGCGGACGATGCCTCCAAGGTCCAGCGCATTTTCGACAACCTCGGCCTCGACGCGGTTAAGGCGCAGGCTGGCGAAGCCACCATCGCAAACGTACAGGAGCAGGAAAAACAGGCTCCCGCAGCCCCGGCCCCCGGCAAGACGGAAACCGTCAAAACCGAACAGGGCGAAGTGGAATTTGAAGTGGGCGGCTTTGAGGACGATTTCAATATCGGCCCGCCCCAGCAGGACGCCGCCGAAAATTTTACTTCTGGCCGGGAGAAGGAAGCCGGGGAACCGGCGGAAAAGAATCCGTCCGCGCCTTCCTCGCCCAGCAAAAGCTCTTCGCCCAACTCAATAAACCCTAAAGAGCCGGAGCATAAGCCCTCGGTCAAAAAGGAACTACAGGAAATCCGGCAGGAGCAGGCAGAGAAAAAGGCGTCCAAATCCAAACAGCAGGAGCGCCAGCATCCCACCCCCGGCCATGCCAAACAGAAGAAAAAGAAAAAACAGAAAGGAAGGTAATGCCCTATCGACTTATCCAGTTTAATCGGAAAGAAGCAGGAGCCGCAGCCCCAGCAGCCGGAGCAGCAGTACACCAAGGAAGAATACGCCGCCATGAAGCAGGCCGAGCGTGAGGAAGCCTGGTCGAGAGTCAACGCGCAGGCCGAGTTGGTGTTCAGGGATGACGATTCCATGAAAGGCTTTCTCAATTTCATGGCGGGATGTACGCCTCAAAGCACTCGAAACCTTCTCATCCTTTACGAACAGAACCACGAAATCACCCACCCCCGCACCTTCGATAAATGGAAGGAAGCCGGACGCTCCATCCGTTCCGGCGAGAAAGGATACACCTTCTTTGCCGAACAGGAATACACCAAAGAGGACGGTACCATAGGGAACGGCTATACCATTGCCAAAGCCTACGACATTTCCCAAACCAGAGGCCCCCAGCCTCTGCCCCCGCAGAAGCATCTGCCGGAGGAAATCATCGCCGCCATGGTAGAAAACAGTCCTGTTCCGCTTGCCATTTCCGACCAGCTTCCCCAAGGGGTGCAGGCGCAGTATGTGCCGAAACAGCATACCATTTTTGTCCGCAACGGGATGGACGAAACCGCCACCATCTGCGCCATCGCCCGTGAGCAGGCCCATGCCAGCTTCGATGCGGTGGGCAGCGGTTACTACCGGCAGGCGTATGCGGCCCAAGCCTACTGCGCGGCCTATGTAGCGGCGCAGAAATTCGGACTTGATACCTCAGTGTTTCAGTTTGATAAGGTGTGTCACAGCTGCGCCCAGCTGACACCGGAAGAAAAGCGCGGCTTTATAGGCGACGTCAAACGGGCGGCCTATTCCATTAACCGGGATATCCAGCGCAGTTTCCGGGATTTGGAGCAGGCCATCCAGCCGGATGAGTTCTCCGTCGCAGCGCCCAAGCCCGCCAAGGCTTCCAAAGCCAAGGCGGAGAAAGAGCCGGAACGATGAGAAAGCGTACCGCCGAGAGTTTTCCGTTTGTTTTCTTTTGCGCGGTAGCTTTCCGCCAGCCGTTGTGGTATGGTGGTTGTGAAAAAAGAGAAAGGAAGGGATCTCCATGACAAAGCAGCGGCTGGTGAAAATGACCGGCGGGGACCAAAACATACTGGTCAAAGCGCTTCGCGGCGCGCAGGAATCGGTTGGGCCGGAACTGTCCGTCAGGCTGCAGGCCCTTATTGACAAAGCCCTCGCCGCGCCAAAGCACAGGCTGTACCTGAGCGATGAGGAATACCAGTACGCCGCGCTGTCCCTAAACGGGATGCGGAACGACTATCTGGCGGCGGAACGAAGCTGCGGCGGGATTGACCGCCTCCTCATCAAACTGATGCAGGCAAAATACAGGTGTGCGCCTGCCCGATAAATATATCTGATACCCCCCCGGAACCTGTGGGAATGTTCTCCCATGGGTTCCGGGGGATTTTTTTGTTTTTTATGGAAAGGAAGGATGATCGAGAAAACCACAAAATACGTTGTTTCTTTATCAGGCGGCAAGGATTCCACCGCCCTATTACTGCGGCTGCTGGAAGAAAAAATGCCGGTGGACGATATCCTGTTCAGCGACACCGGGCTGGAGTTTCCGCAGATGTACGAGCATCTGGAGAAGCTGGAGCAATACACCGGCAAAGCGATCACCCGGCTGAAACCGCCGCACAGCTTTGAAACCTTTTTCTATGAGTATTCGCCAAAGAGGAAAAATCCGGCGCTGAATGGCTGCAGGGGCCTCAGTTGGCCCGGCCCACAGGCAAGGTGGTGTACCGGGCGGCTGAAGCACCGGGTTATGGACGCCTACATGCGGGAACTGCGGCGGGAATACACCGTCGTTCATTATGTCGGCATCGCCGCCGATGAAGCCCATCGCGTCCGGGAATTTCAATACCCTCTCGTCGGTTGGGGGATGACCGAAGCCGACTGCCTGAAATATTGTAGGGAGCGCGGCTTCGATTGGGGCGGCCTTTACAATATTTTCAGCCGGGTATCCTGCTGGTGCTGCCCATTGCAGTCCCTTGGTGAACTGCGGAAGCTGCGCGCTCATTTCCCCGACCTATGGCAAAAACTCCTGTATATGGACGCTCATACATGGCGGCAGTTCCGGGCCGACTACTCAGCGCAGCAGTTGGAATGGCGCTTCGATTTTGAACAGCAGCGCCAAGAGAAGGGACAGTCTATCCGAAGCCGGGAGTTTTACCGGCTCCTGAAGGAACACCTTCAGGAGAAAGAAAGGGCGGGTGTCTCTTCGACGGAATAACGGCAAGAAAAAATCCATGGTGGGTGTGGCTTCTGCCTCTGCCCATCGTCTGGTGGCTGGCCCTTTTGACAGCCGGAAGCTGGAGCGAAGGGATGAACCTTGTGGATCTGCTGGGGAAGCTCTCGGCGGCCATGAACCATCCCTTTTCTGTTCATTGGACGGGATATTCCGCCCAGTGCCTGCTGTTTTTCACGTTAGGGTATGGGATCGCTGCCCTTGTGATCGTTTCCAGCCGGAAGAATACCCGCAGGGGCGTGGAGCACGGCTCCGCCAAGTGGGGCGATGTGTTCCAGATCGCCAAGAAATACCGGGATAAGAAGAACCCCAAACAAAACCTCATCTTAACCCAGCATTTCCAGATGGGGATGGACGGCCACAAACACAAGCGCAACACCAACGTGCTGGTCATCGGGGGCTCCGGCGCGGGCAAAAGCCGTTCCTATGCCATCCCCAACGCATTAAACTGCGGGAACTGTTCGCTGGTGATCTGCGATCCAAAATCCGAAATCCTGCGGAAAACAGGCGGGGCCTTAAAGGAGAACGGCTACGAGGTGCGGGTGTTTGACCTGTTAAACCCCGACGCCTCCTTCTGCTACAACCCTCTTGCCTATGTGCGGGATGACAAGGATGTGCTGCGCCTGATTGAAACCCTCATCCAATCCACCACCCCGCCCGGAGCGCAGAGCGCCGATCCCTTCTGGCAGAAATCCGAAACCGCGCTTTTACAGGCCCTTGTCCTGTACCTCATGCACGAAGCGCCGCCGGAAGAACAGAACTTCGCCATGGTCATGGAAATGCTGGCGGCAGCGGAGGTGCGGGAGGAAGATGACGAATACGAGTCCCCCTTGGACGTCCTGTTCGCAAGGCTCGAAATGCGGAACCCGGAGAGCATCGCTGTAAAGCAATACCATGTCTTTAAGATGGGGGCCGGAAAAACTTTAAAATCCATTTTAATTAGCGTCGGTGTCCGGCTGTCGGCCTTCAACCTGCCGCAGATCGCAAGGCTGACCTATACCGACGGCCTCCATCTGGAAGAAATGGGCGAGAAAAAGGTGGCCCTGTTCTGCTGCATTCCAGACAGCGATAAATCCCTCAACTATCTGGTAGGCATGATTTACGGGCAGCTGATCCAAACCCTGTACTTTGTGGCGGACCGGAAATACAAGGGCAGGCTGCCGGTGCCGGTCCATCTGCTGATTGACGAGGCCCCCAATATCGCCCTGCCCACGGATAACTTTCTGCCATGGCTCTCCACCATGCGGAGCCGCAACATCTTCTGCAGCTACATCGCCCAAAATATGGCGCAGATCAAGGCGCTGTTCAAGGAGCAGTGGGAATCGCTGGTGGGCCTGTGCGATGAGTTCCTGTATTTAGGCGGCAACGAAAAGGAAACCCACAAATACGTTTCCGAACTCATGGGCAAGGAAACATTGGATACGAACACCTATGGCCGGAGCCGGGGGCGAAGCGGCAGCTTCAGCGTGAACGACCAGCAGACGGGCCGGGAACTCTTAACCCCGGACGAGGTACGAATGCTGGACAACCGCAAGGCAATTTTGTTTGTCCGTGGGGAACGCCCCATGATGGACGATAAGTACGACCTCATGCGCCACCCCAATATCCGGCTGACCGAAGATGGCGGCGCCGCGCCCTATGATTACACGCAGGCAAAGGACGCCGCAGACGATCTCGATTATTCTCCGGAGCAGTACGACGATTTTGAACTGCTGGAGCCGGAGGATTTTCTAAAACCATAACAATACACTTTGAACTGGAGGAATGCTTCTGAAGAAAACCCTGAATCGCTTTGTTTTGAAGAAAAATCCCAAGAAGAACAAAAAGCCTGCAAACGCTTTGCCCCTCGGCAGAAAGGGGCGGCTCGGCTTTTCCGTCTACGCAGCCACGGTGCTGTGCTTCTGCTGCCTTTCCATCCCGGCCTTCGCCGCCAGCGATCCGCTGGGCGTGGTGAACAACCTGTCCGACTTCATTTTTTCCCTGATCCGCGCCATCGGCCTCATCCTTTTGGGCTGGGGCGTGGTGCAGGTGGGCCTCTCCTTCCAGAGCCACGATCCCTCCCAGCGTTCGCAGGGTTTCCTCACCCTGGCGGGCGGCCTCGTGATTACCTTTGCCAAGGAAATCCTCGACCTCATCACCGCCTGAAATCCCTTTCCCAGCCGGGGCATCCGAAAGGGTGCCCCATATATTTTTCAGATAGGAGGTGACCAGCCGGAAACTGGATTATTGATAACTTGAATTCGGCGCTGGAAACATGGAACGACAAACTGGCTGAAATCTGGACGCTGCTTACCCAAGATCCCGCAACCTTTAAAGGCGGCGGGATCTGGCAGGTCATGCTGGACATCAACGGGGCCCTGAAAGCCATTGGGTACGGCCTGCTGGTTTTGTTTTTCGCAGTCGGCGTTGTCAAAACCTGTTCAAGCCTTGCCGACCTGAAGCGCCCGGAAGCGGCGTTTAAAATATTCATCCGTTTTGTGCTGGCAAAGGCGGCGGTGGGATACGGCCTCGACCTCATGCTGGCCGTTTTCAAAATCATTCAGGGGATGGTTTCCACCATCATCACTCAATCCGGCCTGTCGGGGAGCAGCGGCACCACGCTTCCGCAGGAGATCATCGACAAAATCAACAACGTGGGCTTTTGGGACAGCATCCCCCTGTGGGCGGTAACCCTGCTGGGCGGCCTTTTCATCACGGTGCTGTCCTTTATCATGATTCTGACAGTGTATAGCCGCCTGTTTAAACTCTACATGTACACGGCTATCGCGCCCATCCCCATGTCCAGCTTTGCCGGGGAACCCACCAGCAATGTGGGGAAAAACTTCCTGCGTTCCTATGCCGGGGTGTGCCTCGAAGGGGCCATCATCGCGCTGGCCTGCATTATCTTCTCGGTTATGGCCGCCAGCCCGCCTGCGGTTGATCCCAACGTTTCAGCCGTTACCGCCGTGTGGAGCTACGTGGGCGAACTGATTTTCAACCTGCTTGTTTTAGTTGGAGCCGTGCGGATGAGCGACAGGATCGTCAAAGAATTATTGGGGCTGTAGGCCCAAAAGGAGTGAAGCGATATCGAAGTAAAAGTACCAAAGGAAATCCGGGACTATCAGGAGTCCATCTTTTTCGGGCTCTCCACCCGGCAGTTTATCTGCTCCCTGCTGGCCGTAGGCGTGGCAGTCGGGATGTATTTCGGCCTGCGCCCGCTGGTGGGCAGCGAGGAAGTGGGCTGGATGTGCATCCTCGGAGCCGCGCCCTTCGCTGCCTGCGGATTTTTCAAATACCACGGCATGACAGCGGAAAAGCTGGCTTGGGCGTGGTTCAAGTCGGAATTCCTGTACCCCAAAAAGCTGGTGTTTAAATCCGACAGCCTTTACTATGAAGCCATGAAGGACGCCATCGCTCAGGGGGAAAAACCTCCCCGCAAACGGAAAACCCGCAAGCCCCAGCCACCGGCAGGGAAAGAACAGGGGGCTGAGAAATGGAACTGAACATCCACCCCTTTCTTCCCGAAGAAACTCCATATTTCTATAAGCAGTGCAAGGAGCTGGACGAAAAAACCGGGAATGTCGGATGTTTCATCGGAAGGTTTGAGGAACCTTCCTCAAAGCTGGTCAGCGATTGGACCGATCATACGTCCCGGCTGAACACAGCAGAATTCGCGGATGATTTTAACAACATGGTCGATACCCTGCGGCAAGATATGCTGAAAAGCCGAAAGGATCTGCGCATGTACTGCATGGACCATCCGGGCTGCATAATGCTGGACAGCGCCGGCACCGATCCGGATTATGGGTTTCGGATCAATACCGGAAAATACTCCTATATGCTCCGGTGCAATTTTTCCTCCCCTTATTACGCCTTTGTGCTGACAGCCTATTCTTTTCTCGCCTTGGACCGAAATATGCGGGAAGCCCGAAATGGCGTTCCCATCCTCGACTTGCAGGGGTATGAACGGTTCCGCATACCGGATGGCGGGAAACTGAAAATAGCTTCTCCGGATGGGTTTGCCGGTTTCTGCACCGTTCGCTATCTTGACCAGAACCGGCTGGTGCTGTTCGACGAATTCCATAAAAGCACCATCCTCCCCATCCGGGAACTGCCGAAATGGGCGGCCATCAACAAATATCAGCTTGTGCCTGTAAACCAGTCGATACGGGATAGCTGCAGGCCCCGCCGCAAAGGGCAGGAACGATAACGACCTGAAAATCTCTGAAACTGAAAGGATGGATGCCTATAATCAAAACGCTTACCAAAGCAACGAAATTAGAGAAAGAGAAATTCACCATACCAAAGTCCGTACAGGACGCCATCCCCATCCAGCGCGTCTGGCCGGATGGGATTTTTCAGGTGGGGAGCCGGTTCTCAAAAACCTTCTCCTTTACCGACATCAATTACAGCATCGCCAGCAAAGAGGATAAGACGGCGATGTTTTTGGATTATTCGGAACTGCTGAACGCGCTGGATTCCGGCGCTTCCGCCAAAATCACCATCAACAACCGGAAAATCAACAAAGAGGAATTTGAGAAATCCCTGCTGCTGCCCATGAAAGAGGACGGGCTGGACCATTATCGGAAAGAGTACAATGAAATGCTGCTCTCCAAGGTAACCGGCACCAACAACAGCGTGGTGCAGGACCGCTACATCACCATCACGGTGGCGAAGAAAACCATCGACGAGGCCCGCACCTATTTTGCCCGTGTGGGCACCGACCTCATCACCCACCTTTCCCAGCTTTCCTCCATAGGCCGGGAACTGGATGCAGCTGCCCGCCTGCAGATTTTCCGGGATTTCTTCAAGGGGAACGAACCCGCCGCCTTTGCCTTCGACCTGAAGGAGCACATGAAAAAGGGGCACAGCTTCAAGGATTGGCTCTGCCCTGATTCGATGGAATTCCAGAAAGACCATTTCCGCCTGAACGAACGCTGGGGCCGGGTACTCTACCTGCAGGATTACGCCAGCTACATCAAGGATTCCATGATTGCCGAGCTCTGCGACATGGACCGCAGCCTCATGCTCTCCATTGATATTTTAACGGTTCCCACCGACGAGGCGGTGAGAGAGATTCAGAACAAGCTCTTGGGGGTGGAAACGAATGCCGCCAACTGGCAAAGAAAGCAGAACGCCGCCAACAACTTCTCGGCTGTCCTGCCCTACGATATGGAGCAGCAGCGAAAGGAAACCAAGGAAATGCTGGACGATTTAACAAACAGGGATCAAAGGATGATGTTCGGCCTTGTGACCTTGGTGCATTTAGCAGATACCAAAGAACAGTTGGACAGCGATACCGAAACCCTGCTCACCACGGCGAGAAAGCACCTGTGCCAGATGAGCGTCCTGCGCTGGCAGCAGAAGGATGGGCTGGACACCGTCCTGCCCTACGGTCTGCGAAAAATTCAGGCGTTGAGAACCCTCACCACCGAATCCACCGCTGTGCTGATTCCTTTCCGTGCGCAGGAAATCCTCCAGAACGGCGGCATCTACTATGGGCAGAACGCTGTTTCCAAGAACATGATTGTGGCAGACCGAAGGAAGCTCTTAAACGGCAACAGCTTCCGCCTCGGCGTTTCCGGTTCCGGCAAATCCTTCTCCGCCAAGGAGGAAATCGTCAGCATCGCCCTGTCCACCAACGACGATATCCTGATTTTAGATCCAGAATCCGAGTTCGGCTTTCTGGTGGAAGCCCTCGGCGGCGAGGTCATCCGGGTATCCGCTTCCTCGGATACCCACTTAAACGCCATGGACATGGACAAAGCCTATGGGGACGAGCGAAACCCGCTGATTGAGAAATCTGAATTCATCCTCTCCCTGTTTGAGCAGCTGGTGGGCGCGGGCAACGTGAGCGCAAAAGAAAAATCCATCCTTGACCGCTGTACCTACGATGTGTACCGGGAATACGTCGCCAACAACTACGAGGGCGAGGCTCCCACCCTGAAAGACCTGTACCACTCCCTGTTAAAACAGCCGGAGCCGGAAGCCAGAGGGCTGGCGCTTTCGTCGGAATTGTTCATCACCGGCAGCCTCAACACCTTTGCCCAGCGCACCAACGTGGACACCAAGGCCCGGATCATCGCCTATGACATCCGGGAGTTGGGCGAGCAGCTTATGCCCATCGGCATGCTGGTGACCTTGGACGCCATCTTCAACCGTGTCATTCAGAACTGGAAGAAAGGCAAAACCACATGGGTATTTGCCGACGAGTTTTACCTGCTGTTCCGCTATGAGTACAGCGCCGACTTTTTCTACAAGCTGTGGAAGCGCATCCGCAAATACAACGGGCTGGTGACAGGGTTAACGCAGAACGTGGAGGAGCTCCTCCGTTCCGACACCGCCCGCCTCATGCTGGCAAACTCGGAATTTTTAATCCTCTTGAACCAGTCCGCTACAGACCGGGATGAACTGGCGAACCTTCTGCACATCTCCGAAAACCAGCTTGGCTACATCACCAATGTGGCGGCTGGCTGCGGCCTGATTCGCTGCGCCGGGAATATTGTGCCATTTGAAAACAGCTTCCCCCGCAGCACACGCCTGTACCAGCTGATGACCACCAAGCCGGACGAGGCCCTGAGAGGGGTGTAGCCATAGAGATGGTAATGGACCGCTTTTGGGCGATGCCGAGCAGATACACTTTTGAGATCAAGCCCATACGGGAACTGCTGATGCAGTACATGCCCCGTGGATTGGTGATCGATCCCTTCGCCAACAGATCGAAGCTCGCTTCCGTCACCAACGATCTGGACACCGGCTGCGACACCGATTACCACTTGGACGCGACGGATTTTCTCGCCATGTTTCAGGACGCCAGCGTGGACATGGTTTTATACGATCCGCCGTACTCCGCAAGGCAGGTAAGCGAATGTTACCGGAAAATGGGCCGTACCGTTAATATGCAGACAACGCAGAACAGCTACTGGAGAAAGCATAAAGAACAGATCCGCCGGATTGTAAAGCCGAACGGCCTTGTTCTTTCCTGCGGCTGGAACAGCGGCGGAATCGGGAAAAAGTATGGCTTTGAACCCCTGCATATCCGGTTGGTTGCCCATGGCGGCAATCACAATGACACGATTGTCGTGGTGGAACGGAGGATGGAAAACTGAATACAGAGCAGAAACGATACAGCAGGGGGCCGCCTTCGGCTCCCTGTACTTTTTATCGGGAGGTATGCCATTGAAAGAAATTAAGACGAAGCCGGAGGGCGGCAGGCCCAAACTGCTGGACAAAGCCGCCAAGGCTCCGAAAACAGCCATGAAGGATTTGTGGCTGAAATCCAAGGACAAATCCATCTCAGAACTCAAGGAAACGCCCTTCGCCAGCCAGCGTGGGGAATCCTCCAACGCCCCTGCCAACAGCGCCGGGGATCAGATGCTGTCCGGTATAGAGAGCACTGCCAAAAAGGGGGCGGACCTGACCTACCTGGGCGGGAAAAAACTGGCGCAGGCCACGGCCCGGAAGGTGAAAGAAAAAAGAGAGATTTCCCGCGCCCTGTCGGAAGCGAAAAACGCTGGCGGCAAAACAGCGGAAGCCGCGAAGGATACCGCTTCTAAAATACGGACGAAAAATACCGTGGCCAAGGCTGTCAAGGGAAAGCCGCGGAAAGCGGTGAAAACAGCCAGCCGGTCTGTGAAAGGCGTAAAGCAGAGCGCCAAGGGGATTAAGACCGCGCAGCGTTCGGCAAAAACAGCGCAGCAGGCGGCGAAAGCGGCACAGAAAACAGCGCAGGCCACCGCAAAGGCGGCTAAGGCAGCGGCTCAGGCTGCCAAAGCCGCGGCGAAAGCAGCGGTGACGGGAGTAAAGGCGGCGGTCAAGGCAACCGCCACTGCCATCAAAGCAGCCGCGGCAGCGATAAAGGGATTGATCGCCCTGATTGCCGCCGGGGGTTGGGTTGCCGTGGTCATTATCCTGTTGATTTGCTTAATCGCCCTGATTGTCGGTTCCTGCTTCGGCCTGTTTTTTGGCTCCGACTCCACGGGAACCGGTACCAGCGTAACGCAGGCGGTATCTGCCCTCAACGG
>ERZ827528.723-NODE-723-length-38959-cov-7.423144_pt1 | contig 38959 bp, 35 predicted proteins | sample MGYA00519768_ERZ827528 | MGnify/ENA primary metagenome ERZ827528 (study PRJEB31778, sample SAMEA3449343) | human gut metagenome | biome: human gut; feature: human-associated habitat; material: faeces | place: United Kingdom | collected 2010/2012 ...
AATTCGGTACGGGCGGCCTGCGCGGCATCATGGGCGTGGGTTCCAACCGCATGAACGTCTACACGGTAGGCGCTGCCACACAAGGGCTTGCCAACTACCTGCGCAAGAACTTCGCGGGCGAGCAGATTCGGGTCGCCGTGGGCCATGACAGCCGCAATAATTCGCGTATGTTCGCCGAGCGCGTCGCCGACATTTTCGCCTCGAACGGATTCACCGTTTTTCTGTTCGACGCACTGCGTCCGACGCCCGAACTGAGCTTCGCCATCCGCGAGCTGAAATGCCATTCGGGCGTGGTCGTTACCGCTTCGCACAACCCCAAGGAGTACAACGGCTACAAGGCTTATTGGACCGACGGCGCGCAGGTGACCGAGCCGCACGACAAGAACATCATCGCCGAGGTCGCCAAGATTACCGACGTGAACATGATCCAGCTGGGCAAGAACCCGCAGAACATCACGATCCTCGACGAGAAGTTCGACGAAATCTATTTAAATAAGGTGCATGAGCTGTCGCTGTCGCCCGAAAGCGTCAAAAAGCACCACGATATGAAGATTATCTACACCCCGCTGCACGGTTCGGGCGTGCGTCTGGTGCCGGAGTCGCTCAAGAAGTTCGGCTTCACGAACGTGAAGCTCGTGCCGGAGCAGGCCGTTATCGACGGCAACTTCCCCACCGTCGAGTCGCCGAATCCCGAAGAGCGCAAGACCATGTCGATGGCCATCGACCTTGCGGCCAAGGAGGGCGCCGATCTGGTGCTGGCCACGGACCCCGATTCGGACCGCATCGGCGTTGCGCTGCGCAACAAGAAGGGCGAATACGTGCTGCTGAACGGTAATCAGACCCTCGTGCTGCTGCTGAGCTACCAGCTGACTCGCTGGGCCGAGCGCGGCAAGCTGGACGGCAACCAGTATGTCGTGAAGACCATCGTGACCTCGCAGATGGCGAACGCCGTGGCCGACTACTTCAAAGTGAAGTGTTACGACTGCCTGACGGGCTTCAAGTATATCGCCAAGATTATCCGCGAGAACGAGGGCAAGGCCAAATACATCGGCGGCGGCGAGGAGAGCTTCGGCTATCTGGCCGGCGATTACGTACGCGACAAGGACGCCGTGTCGGCCTGCTCGCTGGCGGCCGAGGCGGCGGCTTGGGCCATGGATACGATGGGCCTGACGCTCTACGAGTGGCTGCAGGAGCTTTATGTGAAGTACGGCTTCTTCCGCGAGGGCCTCGTGTCGGTCGTACGCAAGGGCAAGGAGGGCGCCGAGCTGATTCAGAAGATGATGGTCGAATTCCGGGAAAACCCGCCCAAGACCATCGTGGGATCGCCCGTGGTGAAGATCAACGACTTCCTGTCGCTCGAAACGACCGACGTGAAGAGCGGTGCGAAGAGCCCTATCGAGCAGGATAAGAGCAATGTGCTTCAGTGGTTCACCGAGGACGGTTCGATCGTCTCGGTGCGTCCTTCGGGAACGGAGCCCAAGATTAAGTTCTACTTCGGAGTAAAGGCTCCGCTCGAATCGGTCGCCGATTTCGAGCGGGTGCAGGCGGAACTCGACGCCAAGATCGAAGCCATCAAGAAAGACCTCAAACTGGAGTAGCCGCGGCTGCCCAGTCCGACAAAAGCGCCCCGGTCCTCAGGCCGGGGCGCTTTTTGTCATATTACCCCGGTTGGAATTTGCACTTCTAAAAATTTAGTATTACTTTTACTAAAATTTTAGTAGCTTTTGAAATGAAAAATATGTTTATCCGTACGGCGGCTTTGGTTGCGGCATGTATATATATGGGGAGTGCGGCGGCGCAGGAACCCCGCAGGCCTGAAGCGCAGCTGCGCTTCGACGAGGCGCGGCAGGAAGCGATCGCCGATCTGCCCTCCCCCGCTTTTGCGGCCGATTCCTTGGCCGCCGCGCGTCCGTTCGCCTATAAACTCAACCGGCGGCGTACGACCGAAGCTGCGGCATACGATGCGGTGACATTGTGGAACGTGCGTAAGGTGAAGGCTAAAAACCGCCGGATGCGCTTGTCGGACACTACCCGGCGCGAGAAAGTGCGTTTGCTGAAATTCTTTACCGAGCGCAACCGGAAAAAAGGCGTGCGTCCGCACCTGCTGGGCAACGTTGCGGGATATACGTGGGCCGACGACGTATACGACGAACCCGGACACAAGTGGCGCAGCGCCCCAAAGCATATCGCCGCCTACACGCTGCGCGACGAATACGATTCGGTGCGCAGGGCCGGAGGCGAGCTCTCCCTATTCAAGGTTCCCAAGGAACTTTGGCGTACGTTGCCGCCCGACGCCGTTTATCTGCTCGACGGGGAGCGGGTTCCGGGCAGTAGCTTCCAGTTTATCGACGGGCTGATCCTGCGCACGCTCGAAATATACACCGACTCTGCGACGATGGCGCGCTACGGCGCCGGCCGGGGCGTCGTTATCGGGGACATCTATCCCGACCGGGTGCCGCTCGTGGTTTTCAACGGTGCTTTTTCCTCGATCGAATCGTGGCTGAAGATGTGCCGGGCCGATGCCTTCTCGGTGTCGGCGGACGTGCCGATGCACTATTTCTACATGCTTCCCGTCGAAGCCGTGCAGACCTATGGCGTGCGGGGGAAATACGGTGCGATCTGCATCGACATCGTGGAGTGATTTCGGCCCGAAGGATTGCCGACGACGAAGAGTTGCTGGCCCCCGCGCGAAAGCTCGCACCAAACGCGCTGTACCGTGCCGGGCACGTTCCACGGCAATAGCGGAGCGGGCCTGTCGGGAAGTTTAATCCGAGTCGCCGCTCCGCTTGTGTGAGAATGCGCTCCGTCAGAGTTTCGGATTGCTGCGGTGCCGCTCTTTGTCGCGCGAGGTTTTTTTGGCGAAGTTGGCTTCCATGGCCGCCGTGAGGTCCACGCCCGTCTGGTTGGCCAGACACGTCAGCACCCATAATACGTCGGCCATCTCGTCCGCGAGATTGCATTTCTCCCCCTCCTTGAACGACTGGTCGCCGTATTTGCGGGCCATGATGCGGGCCAGCTCCCCTACTTCTTCGGTGAGCACGGCCATGTTGGTCAGTTCGCTGAAATAGCGCACTCCGTACTCTTTGATCCACGCATCGACCCGTCGCTGTAATTCGCTTAGTTCCATTTGTCCGTTGATTTTTCCGAAAGGTACGAAAAAATCCCGCTTTCTCCGTGTCGGGGAAAGCAGGAAAAAGTCATTTTACAATATCCTAATCGGTTGTTTCCGGCTTATTTTATCCGAATCAGGTTCAGGCCGTCCCGCAGCGGTACGATTACGTTTTCGACGCGCGGATCTTCCCGGACCATGCGGTTGAACTCCATCACCGCCTGCGTGTGGCGGTCGTTGTGGGCGATCGGCTGCACGACTTTTCCCGACCAGAGGATGTTGTCGGCGATCAGCACCGAGTCGCTGCGCACCAGCGGACAGCCGCCGTCGTCGCCCATCAGCATCCGGTAGTAGTCCGGGTATTCGCGCTTGTCGCCGTCGATGAATACGAGGTCGAACACACCGCCCAGTCCGGGAGCTATATCCAGCGCCGAACCGATGTGGAGCCGGATGCGGGAGCCGTGCGCGCTGCGGTCGAAGAACGATTGCGCCAGCTCTTCCAGTTCGTCTTCAACCTCGACGGTATGCAGTTCGGCCTCCCCTTCCAGCCCTGCGGCCATGCAGAGGGCCGAGTAACCCGTGAAAGTCCCGATTTCGAGCACCCGCCGCGGGCGTAGCATCCGCACGAGCATTTCCAGCAGGCGGCCCTGAATATGGCCCGACAGCATGCGGGGCTGTATGACCCGCAGGTTGGTCTCGCGGTCCAGTTCGTGCAGCAACTCCTCTTCGGGCGAGGTGTGGTCGCGGATATATTGTTCGAGCGCGTCCATTACTGCCTGCAGAATCCGTATTTGTTGAACTTGTACGATGCCTCGATCCGGTTGGGCGTGTCGGCCTTGAGCGCGAGCAGGCATTCGCGGGTGAATTCGAGATACCCCGTGCCGTTTGCCGTCACGACGTTGCCGTCGCGCACGGCCTGCCGCTCCTCGTAGAGCGCTTCGCCCGTGTAGTTCGCCCCGCCCCACTGTTTCAGCATCTCGACCGTGTTGCCCGTATGCCGTACGCTGTTCAGCAGGCCGTTGGCGGCCATGAACGAAACCGCGTTGCAGATGGCGCCGACGAGAATCCCGCGCTTCAGCGCTTCGCCTGCGAGCGGCGCGATCCGCCGGGCGGCGGCCGACTCCCACTGCATGCCGCCGACCAGAATCAGTCCGGCGCAACTTTCCGGCAGCGTCGAAGCGTCGTAATCGGGCGTTGCGCGCAATCCGCCGATCGACCGGACGGACTCTCCGTCGGGAGACATGTATTTTGCGGCGTACGAACCCGGACGGCCCGGCATGACGCCCGAACAAAGGGCCGGGGCGAGGAATGCCGCCTCCCAGTCTGCAAATTCGTCGAGCAGGACGAATACGATCTCTTTTTCCATAACCTTATTTATAAATCAGTCTCGACATGCCGGAGAATATCTCTTCGGCGACTTCGGTCAGCTGCACGGCGGTCAGCGAACGCACCTTGGCGTAGACCTGTTCCATCGTGTCCACGTCGTCGTGCGTCAGGAAACTTTTTCCGGCGCCGAGCATGTAGCCCTCGTTGCTCTCGCTCGAAATGGCGAGCTGGGCGATGAACTGTTTTTTGGCCATCGACAGTTGGCGGCCCGTCAGCGGCGCGGTGCGCAGTTTGCGCAGCTCCCCTTCGATCAGGTCGATGCACTGCGCCGTGTTGCCGTTTTCCGAACTGAAGTAGATGGCCACGATCCCCGTGTCGCTGTAGGGCGTGTAGCTGGCTTCGATGTTGTACGACAGTCCGTTTTTCTCGCGCACCACGACGTTCAGCAGCGAATTGGCGCACGGCCCGCCCAGAATATTGGTCACGAGGGCCAGCGGCAGGCGTTTCTCTTCGCCGATGCCGTACGCGCGGCCGCCGATGATGCAGTGTGTCTGGTGGGTATGCTTCACCACGGTCTTCTCGAACGGCGGCCGGGGTGCGATCGCGGCCCGGACGAATCCGCGCGTCGTGGCCGCCTGCTGCGCGAAATAGCGCGCCGCGACGGTCTCGGCCGTCTTGGCCGAGAAGTTGCCGATCGAAGAGAAGACCATCTGGTCGGTCGTGTGCGTGCGGCCGGTGAAGGCGCGGATCGCGTCGCCGTCGTAGCGCATGAGCGCGGCTTTGCGGCCCAGAATGTTGTGGCCCAGCTCCGAGCCGGCGAACAGCATCTCTTCGAACGTGTCGTATATCAGGTCGGCGGGCGAGTCCTTGTAGGTGTTGATCTCGTCGGCGATCACCTCCTTTTCGCGTTCCAGCTCCCGGTCGGGGAACGTCGAGCGGAAGGCGATGTCGGCGATCAGCTCGACGGCCTTCGGGAAGTCGCCCCGCAGGGTCGTGGCGTGAATGGTCGTGTCCTCCTTGGTCGTGAAGGCGTTCAGTTCGCCGCCGAGGTTTTCCAGCCGGCAGTTCACCTGCCATGCGCGGCGGCGCCGGGTGCCCTTGAAGAAGGCGTGTTCCGTAAAATGCGCCAGCCCGTACTGGTCGGGGTGTTCGTCGCGGCTTCCGGCATTGACGACCAGCGCACAGTGCGCCACGTTGCTTTTCACCTGACGGTGGATGCCCCGGATGCCGTTGGGTAATCTGTATGTGAAGAATTCCATGATTATAATTTCGTGCGCAGGCTGAGAAATTTGCCCGTATAGCTATCCGGGCACTGTTCCAATGCGCGCGGAGTGCCTTCGAATACGACTCTTCCGCCGCCCGTACCCGCTTCGGGACCGAGATCCACGACCCAGTCGGCGCATTTGATGACGTCCATGTTGTGTTCCACGATGACGATCGTGTGTCCCCGTTCGATCAGCGCGTTGAATGCCGCCAGCAGCTTGTTGATGTCGTGGAAATGAAGTCCCGTCGTCGGTTCGTCGAAGATGAACATCACGCCGCCCTGCGCGCTGTCCTTGGTCAGGAACGACGCCAGCTTCACGCGCTGGCTCTCGCCGCCCGACAGGGTCGAAGAGGACTGGCCCAGCTTGATGTAGCCCAACCCCACGTCCTGCAGCGGTTTGAGCCGCTCGACGATCCGTTTGCAGGTCGAATCCTTCTTCTCCTCGCCGAAGAACGCGATCGCGTCGTCCACGGTCATCTCCAGCACGTCGTAGATCGACTTGCCGCGGTATTTGACTTCGAGTATCTCGTCGCGGAAGCGTTTGCCTCCGCAGGCTTCGCAGACCAGTTCGACGTCGGCCATGAACTGCATCGAGACCTTGATGACCCCTTCGCCCTGACACTCTTCGCAGCGTCCGCCCGCGATGTTGAACGAGAATGCCGAAGCCCCCAGCCCCGTATGTTGGGCGTAGGGCTGGTCGGCGAACAGCCGCCGGATTTCGTCGTAGGCCTTGATGTAGGTCACGGGATTCGAACGCGACGACTTGCCGATGGGGTTCTGGTCGATCATCTCGACCGATTTGAGCAGCTGCACGTCGCCGACGATGCCGTCGAAGTCGCCGGGCTTGACGCCCGTGTCGAAGAGCATGCGCCGCAGCGCCGGATAGAGTATTCCCTTGGCCAGCGACGATTTGCCGCTGCCGCTGACTCCCGTGATGCAGGTCATCACGCCCAGCGGAATCCGCACGTCGATATTGCGCAGGTTGTTCTCGCGGGCGCCTTTTATGACGATCGAACTGCTCCATCCGCGTTCCGCGGCGGGCGGGGCGATCGCGCGGCGGCCCGTCAGGTAATCCGCTGTCAGGCTTTTTTTGTTTTTCAGAAGCTGCGGCAGCGTACCGCTGAAAACCACTTCACCGCCGTTGTAACCCGCCTTGGGACCTATGTCCACGATGTAGTCGGCGGCGCGGATCACCTCTTCCTCGTGCTCGACGACGATCACCGTGTTGCCCAGATCGCGCAGTTGTCTGAGCACCTTGATAAGCCGGTTGGTGTCGCGCGGATGCAGGCCGATCGAGGGTTCGTCGAGGATGTAGAGCGAGCCGGTGAGGTTGCTGCCCAGCGAGGTCGAGAGGTTGATGCGCTGGCTCTCGCCGCCCGACAGGGTCGATGAAAGCCGGTCGAGCGTCAGATAGCCCAGTCCCACGTCGGCGAGGTATTGCAGGCGGCTGCGGATTTCGATCAGGATGCGGGCCGCGGTTTTCGTGTCGTGTTCGTCGAGCTGCAGTCCGTTGAAGAATACGATCAGCTCGTCCACCGGCATCACCACGAGGTCGGCGATGTTCCGGCCGCCGATGCGGACATAAAGCGCCTCTTTGCGCAGGCGGCTGCCCCCGCATTCGGGACAGGTCGTCTTGCCCGTATAGCGCGCCTTCATCACGCGGAACTGGATTTTCCGCCGCTCCGAGTCGATGTAGGCGAAAAACTCGTCCAGACCGTGGAAATATTGGTTGCCGCGCCACAACAGCCGTTTCTGCTCCTGCGTCAGCTCGTGAAACGGCGTATGAATCGGGAAATCGAACTTATAGGCGTTCTCCACCAGCTTTTCCTTCCATTTGCGCATGGTCTCGCCCCGCCAGCAGGCGATGGCGTCCTCGTAGATGGTCTTGCCCTTGTCGGGAATCACCAGATCCTCGTCGATGCCGATCACCTTGCCGTATCCCTCGCAGCGGGGACATGCCCCCAGCGGGTTGTTGAAGCTGAAAAGGTGTTCCGACGGATGTTCGAATTCGATGCCGTCCGCCTCGAAGCGCGACGAGAATTCGGCCGCGCCCTTGTCCGAGATGACGGTGCAGATGCCGTCGCCGTAGGAGAAGGCGCGCGCCACGGAGTCGCGGATGCGGGTTTGCGTGTCGTCGTCCGGCGCGATGCGCATGCGGTCGATCACGACCTGAATATCCGCGGCTCCGGTCGTTTCGTCGATCGAGGGGAGTATCTCCTCGATCAGGCGCGTCTGACCGTCGGTGTAGACTCTCATCAGGCCGTCGGAGAGCAGCAGCGTCAGTTTTTCGATGATTCCCTGCCCTTCGGCCAGCACGAGCGGCGCGGCGATGACGGCGCGGCTCCCCTCGCCCAGTTCCTGAATGTATGTCGCCACGTCGTCCACGCTGTAGCAGCGCACCTCCTGTCCCGATACGGGCGAAAAGGTGTGTCCGATGCGGGCGAACAGCAGTTTCAGGTAGTCGTATATCTCGGTTGTCGTGCCCACCGTCGAACGGGGGTTGCGCGTATTGACCTTCTGTTCGATGGCGATGGCCGGCGCGATGCCCGTGATGATGTCCACGTCGGGTTTGTTGATTTTGCCCAGAAACTGCCGGGCATAGGCCGAAAGGCTCTCGACGTAGCGGCGCTGTCCCTCGGCGAAGATGGTGTCGAAGGCCAGCGTCGATTTTCCCGAACCCGAAAGGCCCGTTACGACGACCAGTTTGTCGTGCGGAATCTCGACCTCGATGTTCTTGAGGTTGTGGACCCGCGCGCCTTTGATATAGATGGATTTTTCGTGTGTCATTTCGTATCGCTGAAACCGCGGAATGCGGCGGACCGCATTTCCGGTTTTCGATTTTTAACTTTCGATTCTCAAATGTCCTCGCCGGCGATGCTTCCTCCGGCTTTTTTCAGTTTTTCGGTCAGCTCCCCGGCGCGGCTTTCGCGGATGGTGAGCACCATCGTGCAGAGGTTGTCGAACTCCTGCGATGCGATTTTAGGCTGCTGCTCCTTGATGACGCGCATGATGTCGTTCATGGCGATGTAGGGGAAATCGACGCGGATCGTGCGGTCTACGGTGCGTTCGACGATTCGGGCCGCCGCGATCGCCTCCGCCGCCGATTCCCTGTATGCGGCGATCAGCCCCGGAACCCCCAGTTTCGTGCCGCCGAAGTAGCGGACCACGACGATCAGGCAGTCCGTCAGGTTGTTCGAAAGCAGCTGTCCCAGAATCGGCTTCCCGGCCGTTCCCGACGGTTCTCCGTCGTCGTTGGCCCGGAATGCGGCGCCTCCCGGCCCCAGCCGCCATGCGTAGCAATGGTGCGTCGCGTCGTAGTATTTCTTGCGCAGTCCGTCGAGGATTTCGCGTATCTGCTCCTCCTGCTGCACGGGGTAGGCATAGGCGAGGAACTTGCTGCTCCGCTCCCTCGACGACGCCTCGGCGGGCGCCGCAATGGTCAGATAGCTGTCCTCCGGTTCCACCCTACCGCACCTTTGTAAACAGACGGTTCCAGCGGATGTTCGCCGGGAACGACTTGTTCGCGTCGAGCGACAGCCAGACGAACGAAGCCTTGCCGACGATATGGTCTTCGGGAACGAAGCCCCAGAACCGCGAGTCGGCCGAATTGTGGCGGTTGTCGCCCATCATCCAATAGTAATCCATGCCGAACGTGTAGCTGTCGGCCTCGGCTCCGTCGATGAATATTTTGCCGTCGCGCTCTTCGAGCGAGTGCCCCTCGTACGTCTCGATGATGCGGCGGAACAGCGGCAGGTTCTCGGCCGTCAGCTCCACCGTCGCGCCTTTCTTGGGCACCCAGATCGGTCCGTAGTTGTCCTGACTCCAGTGCGGCTCCTTCCACTGCGGGAAGACCTCCGTATTGGGGGAGAAAATGTAGCGGCGGACGGAGATCACGTTGTTCAGGGCTTCGATTTTCCCGGCGGCCTCTTCGGTCAGGAACATGTCGTATACCGAGCCGTTGCCCCGGTACTCCGTAATGCCGAGATTCTCGATGGCGTACTGCGAAAGGGGCGACGACACCTGTACGGCGTACTGGTACTGGATGCCCGGAATCCCCTCCTGCGGCGCGCCGTTCACCCACACCTGCCCGTTGCGTATTTCGAGCGAGTCGCCCGGAACGGCCACGCAGCGTTTGATGTAATTCTCCCGTTTGTCCACGGGGCGGCTGATGATGGTGTATTTTTCGGCCAGACGCTTGCGTCCCTCCTCTTTGCCGAACGAATCCTCGTAGCTGCGCAGCACGTCGTAATAGGTGGCGTTCTGATTCTCCAGAAGGACGGTGTCGCCCGCCGGGAAGTTGAAGACCACCACGTCGTTGCGTTTGATTTTGCGCAACCCCTTGAGCCGGTGGTACGGCCACTTGACGGCTTCGGAGAACGATTTTTTGGTCTGCGAGAAGGGCATCGTGTGATGCACGAACGGGAACGACAGCGGCGTGTTGGGCATCTGCGGTCCGTAGGTCACCTTGCTCACATAGAGATAGTCGCCGATCAGCAGCGACTTTTCCATCGACGAGGTCGGGATGACGTACATCTGGAAGACGAAGATATGCACCAGCGAAGCCACGACCGTGGCGAAGATGATGGCGTTTACCCATTCGTATACGGTCTTGTAGACCTTGCTCTGCTGGCACATACGCGCGTTGTGGCACCAGACGTAGCGGTAGAAGAACTTCGTGATGTAGAGGTCGAAGATCACCGCCAGCCCCAGCAGCATCCAGAGATTGCCGGTCCATACGACGAACCAGAGCGTGTAAAGCAGCGAGGCGAGCGCGAAGCCGACCCATTTGTTGCGGAAGAATGCCTTGATTTTTCCCATATTCGTAAATTTATTTCAGCAGGTCGTCCATCGAGTAGACGCCCTGCCTGCCGCATAAGAACTCGGCGGCTATGACAGCCCCCATTGCTAACGTACGGCGGTTCTTAATCGTATGTTTCAGTTCCAGAATATCGTCTGCCGATTCGTAGGTCACGGTGTGTATGCCCGGAACCATGCCTTCGCGCACGGAGCGGATTTCGAGCTGGTCCGCGGCGGCGTCCGCCGGAGTTTCGATCCGGTTCGTCGCGTGTTCGATCCCCGGCGCGTAGTTCACCCACGCGGTCTTGTCGTGCAGCTCCGAGATGACGCCTTCGGCCAGCGTGATGGCCGTGCCGCTCGGAGCGTCCTTCTTCTGGGTGTGATGTACCTCTTCGATCTTCGCGTCATAGCCGCCGACGCGGTCGATCATCGCCGCCAGCTGACGGTTGAGGCGGAACATCAGGTTTACGCCCAGACAATAATTCGAAGTATAGAACAGCGCCCCGCCCTTCTCGCGGCACAATTGCTGCAACTCGCCCAAGCGGTCGGTCCAGCCCGTGGTGCCGCTCACCACGGGAGTCGCGTTTTCGATGCAGGTGCGGATATTGGCGTAGGCCGTCGAGGGCATGGTGAATTCCAGCGCCACGTCCACTCCGGCGAGATTCGCGGCGTTGAGGTCCGCGGCGTTGTCGGTGTCGATCACGAGCGTCACGTCGTGACCGCGTTCGATGAGTATTTTTTCGATCTCGCGGCCCATTTTGCCGTAACCTATGATAGCTGCTTTCATGCTTTCCGTCTTTATTGTCGTGCAAATTCGTACAAAGATAATACAACCCGGCCGCACTGCCAAATTTTTCAACTGCCGCCGCGGGCGCGTTTATCTTTCCAATGGACGCTGAACGGACGAAGAACGGGAAAATATTTTTCTGTTCGGGAAATATTTATTAACTTTAAATGGTTGTTCGATTTTAATTCGAAATGAAAGAAGGCTTTAATCTTTATAGTTTGTAATGAGTATGGAAAAAGAACAGAAAAAGACACGCACCGAGTGCGACCTGCTTGGGTGTGTTGAGGTGCCGGAAAACGTATTGTACGGCGTGCAGACCATGCGCGGGCTGGAGAATTTCCCGATCAGCAAGTTCCGGTTGTGCGAGTATCCCCTCTTTATCCGGGGGCTGGCGATCGTGAAACTGGGCGCCGCCGTCGCCAATCACGACATGGGGCTGCTTTCGGACGAGCTTTTCAACGCCATTTCGCAGGCCTGCCGTGAAATCATGGAGGGCAAATTCCACGAATTCTTCCCCGTGGACATGATTCAGGGCGGTGCGGGCACCACCACCAACATGAACGCCAACGAGGTGATCGCCAACCGTGCGCTGGAGATCATGGGGCACGCGCGCGGCGAATACCAGTACTGCTCGCCCAACGACCATGTCAACTGCTCGCAGTCTACCAACGACGCCTACCCTTCGGCGATCCACCTCGGACTTTATGCCACGCACCTCGAACTGCGCAAACATCTCATGGAGCTGATCGCCTCCTTTGCCCGCAAGGGCGAAGAGTTCGCCCACGTGCTCAAGATGGGCCGCACGCAGTTGCAGGACGCCGTACCGATGACCCTCGGCCAGACTTTCCACGGCTTTGCGAGCGTCCTGCAGGGCGAAGTCGAGAACCTCGACCATGCGGCTTCGGAGTTTCTGTCTATCAACATGGGCGCCACGGCCATTGGTACGGGCATCTGCGCTGAACCGGGCTATGCCGAGCGCTGTACGGCCGCCATCCGGGAAATTACGGGTTGGGACGTGAAACAGGCCGAGGATCTCGTGGGGGCCACTTCGGACACGGTCTGCATGGTCGGCTACTCTTCGGCCATGAAGCGCATCGCCTCGAAGATGAACAAAATCTGCAACGACCTGCGCCTGCTCTCTTCGGGTCCCCGCTGCGGGCTGGGCGAATTCAACCTGCCGGCCCGCCAGCCCGGCTCGTCGATCATGCCCGGCAAGGTCAATCCGGTGATTCCCGAAGTGATGAACCAGATCGCCTTCAAGGTCATCGGCAACGAACTCTGCGTGACGATGGCCGACGAAGCGGCGCAGATGGAGCTCAACGCCATGGAGCCGGTGATGGCCCAGTGCTGTTTCGAGTCCGCCGAACTGCTTGTCAACGGCTTCGACACGCTGCGCATCCGCTGTGTCGAGGGCATCACGGCCAACGAGGAGAGGTGTCTGCAGTACGTGCATAACAGTATCGGCGTGGTGACGGCGCTCAATCCGATCATCGGGTACAAGAATTCGACGAAAATCGCCAAGGAGGCGCTGGAAACCGGGCGCGGCGTTTACGAGCTGGTACTCGAACACGGCATCCTGAGCCGCGAGGAGCTGGACGAGGTGCTGAAACCCGAAAACATGATCCGTCCCGTAAAACTGAATATCAGGCCGCGGCGTTAGAAAATTTTTTGTAATTTTGCGGAAACCTCATTGATCGCCATGCGTTATTTTCTCGAACTTCGGTACAACGGAGCCGCCTACTGCGGCTGGCAGCGCCAGCCCGACATGCCGTCGGTGCAGCAGACGCTGGAGCGGGCGCTCACTACCCTGCTGCGCGAAAAAATCGAGGTGACGGGGGCGGGCCGCACCGATACGGGCGTCAACGCTTCCTATTACGTGGCGCATTTCGACTGTGAGGAACCGGTGCCCGATCCGGCGCAGGTCGTCTACAAACTGAATTTCCTGCTTCCGGGTGACATCGCCGTCGGGAGCATGACGCCCGTCGGAGCGGATGCGCACGCGCGTTTCGCGGCCCGCGAACGCGAATACCGTTACTATATCGAACCGCGCAAGAATCCCTTTACGCGGGATGCGACGTGGCAGTATTACGTGCCGCTGGACATGGACCGGATGAACGAGGCGGCGGCGGCGTTGTTGGAATACGACGACTTCACCTCGTTCGCCAAGCTCAATTCGAACAACAAGACCAATATCTGCCGCATCATGCACGCGGCATGGACGGCCGACGAACGTGGCGTGCTCTGCTTCACGATCCGCGCCAACCGTTTTCTGCGCAACATGGTCCGGTCGCTGGTCGGGACGCTGGTCGATGTGGGACGCGGGCGCTATACGCCCGACGGCTTCCGCGAGATCGTCGGGAGCCGCGACCTTTCGCGGTCGAGCGGCGGCGCTCCGGCGCAGGGGTTGTTTCTGAGCGACGTGGTCTATCCGCCCGGTGTATTCGAACGAAAAATGTTTTACTAAACTCTAATACTTTAAAATTATGATCGGAACTATCATTTGGCTGATCGGTGTCGCCTGCGCAATCTGGTGCGTCATGGACATCTTCAAGAAAAACATTTCTACCGCCGGCAAAGTCATTGCCGCGATCGTGGTACTGCTGACCAGCTGGCTGGGGCTTGCGGTTTATTATTTCTACGGCCGCGACCATCTGGAAGAGTGGTTCAAATAAACTGCGGAGAGTCTCGGAAACGGGACTCTTTTTTGTTCCGGGCCGGGGATGCGTCTCGTGGTTGCGCTTTAAGGCGAGGCCGGCCGCCGCGGATACGAAAACCGCCCCTTTCGGCAGGAAAGGGGCGGTTCTTTTTCGGCGCGATATTCGGCCTTACAGATGGATTGCTGCGCCCATAGCCGCTTCGGCCGCTTCCATGACGCCCTCGTTCATCGTCGGGTGGGCATGGATCGTGCGGGCTATCCGGTGGCCCGTCGCGCCCAGCATCCGTGCCAGCGTCGGCTCGGCGATCATCTCCGTTACGTTCATGCCGACCATGTGGGCGCCCAGCAGCGTATCGTCCTCGCCGAAGAGGAGTTTCACGAAGCCGTCGCGGTCGCCTGTGGCCGTGGCTTTGCCCGACGCCGTGAAGGGGAAACGCCCCGTCTTGTAGGCGATGCCCCGTTCCTGCGCCTGCTGCTCGGTCATGCCGACCGACGCCACTTCGGGCGAGGTGAAGACGCACGACGGAATGGTCGAATAGTCCACCGGAGCCGGATTGAGGCCGCATATGGCCTCCACGCAACAGATTCCCTCCGCCGAGGCGACGTGCGCCAGCGCGGGGCCGCCCACGATGTCGCCGATGGCGTAAACGCCCGGAACGTTGGTGCGGTAGAACTGGTCTACGACTACCTTGTCCCGCTCGACGGCGACGCCCAGCTCTTCGAGACCGATATTTTCGATGTTGGATTTGATGCCCACGGCCGAAAGCACGATGTCGGCCGTCAGGGTTTCAGCGCCTTTCTTGCCCTCGATCTCCACCTCGCAGCGGCCTTCCGTATTGACGCGGACCGACTTTACGGTCGTCGATGTCAGCACCGCAGCGCGCAGTTTGCGGAATGCGCGCTCCATGGTCTTCGACACCTCTTCGTCCTCCAGCGGCATCATGCGGGGCATGTACTCCACGACGGTGACTTTGACCCCCAGCGCCGCATAGAACCAAGCGAACTCGCTGCCGATGGCGCCCGAACCCACGACGATCATCGTTTCGGGCAGTTTCGCAAGCGTCAGGGCCTGACGCGACGAGATGACGCGCTCGCCGTCGATGGGCATGAACGCCATTTCGCGCGGGCGCGCCCCCGTGGCCAGAACGATGTGGTCGGCTTCGTACTCCGTGCCGTCCACGTCGAGTTTTCCGGGGGCCGTGAGCCGTCCGAATCCCGGTATGAGGTCGATGTTGTTCTTGCCCAGCAGGAAGGCCACGCCTTTGCTCATGGTCTCGGCCACGCCGCGCGAGCGGGTCACGATTTTTTCCAGATCGGGCTTCACTTCGCCCGTGAGGTCGAGTCCGTAATGTGCGGCCGATTTGCAGTAGGTGTAAACCTGCGCGCTTTTCAGCAGCGCCTTGGTCGGGATGCAGCCCCAGTTGAGGCACACGCCCCCGGCTTCGGCCCGCTCCACGAGCGCTACTTTGCGGCCCAGCTGCGAAGCGCGTATGGCGGCGACGTAGCCGCCCGGTCCGCTTCCCACGACGATAATATCGTATTTCATAATTCGGTTGAATGTTTGTTGTCCGTTACCGTTCCCCTCTCGGTCCGGTCCGTCGGGACGGGATTTGCCGGAAGGGGCTTTGCCGCATTATTTTACGACCCGGAGGATTTCTCCGTTGTCCTTCGCCACGGCGCGCTTCCATTTCTCGTTGTAACCGGGGAACTGGATCTTGTCGGGAATGTTCCTGCCGTTGCCGTTGTCCACGAAGTGCGCCGGTCCGCCGTCGCCGTCGAGGAAGGTCAGCACGTCGGCTTTCTCGCTCTTGACGTTGCCGTCCATATATTTCACCAGCAGGTATTTGTCCAGCTTAGACCAACGGTCGAACAACTGCTGCGCCGTCGCCGTGCTGAACGCCGTGAGGAACTTGCCGCGCGCTTTGGGCGAGAGCGACAACGCTTCGGCGTCCACCTCGCGTACGGTTTCCAGCATGCCGTTCTCCCACTTGTCCACGACTTTGCGGATGTCGGCCGAAATCATGTCGTAACGCATGTAGGCGAAGTTAGTCACCCGGTTGAAGAGCCAGAACGCCGCCGTGGGCGAATATTCGAGCATCGAGCCGTTCTGCTCGCTCAGGCATGCGGGAACCTCCTGCGCCGAGCAGTAGATCGGCGTCAGGCACGAAGTCGCCGCGTCGTCCACGCCGAACCAGAGGATGCCCATGTCGGCGGGATTCCACGGCCGGGCCTGCGCCACGAACCAGAATCCGGTCTGCTGCGTAGCCGTCGCGCGTTCGTTGACATAGCTCACGCCGTCCACCTCGAACTCCATCGGACGCCAGCGGTAAGGGCATGCACTGCCGCCCGCGCCGATGTCGGCGGTCATGTCCATCGGGGTTCCCTCGTAATGGTCGCGCATGCAGTCGAAGACCGTTTTGGGCGACACTTTTTCGCGGGGCATGACCCACAGGGGCATGCGGTTCGCGGCGTTGTGGCCCATCGCATAATCCGCGTATCGGTCCATATCGTCGGCCACCGTGCGGAAGAAGGCCCAGACGCGGGCTTCGCAGGCGCGCAGGGCGCCGAAGTCGAGCGGCGCATATGCGTCGCAGAAGCTGAAATCCGCATCGGGGCCGTCGTAATACCCCATTTCGCGGGCGAATGAAACGACGTCGGGCGCGTAAAGGCAGTTTTCGGGGTCGTTCTTCGGGAAGGTCGTGATGCGCGCCTGATTGGCGTGCGCCGAAACATATCCGTCGGGAATGCGGCGTGCGACCCATACGATGCCCTTGTTGGCGTTGCCGCCCTTGCCGTCGGCCTTGTATCCCTTGCCGATCAGCTCCATGATCCACGCTTCGTCGCGGTCGACGATCGAGAACGATTCGCCGCTCGACGCATAGCCGTAGGTGTTGGCCAGCTCGGCGATCGTGGCGATGGCCTCGCGGGCCGTCTTCGCACGCTGGAGCGTGATGTAAATCAGCGAACCGTAGTCGATCAGTCCGGTCGAGTCGGCCAGTTCCGGCCGGCCGCCGTATGTCGTCTCGCCGATGATGAGCGAATGTTCGTTCATGTTGCCCACCGTCGAGTAGGTCTCGCGCAGCTGGGGAATGTCGGTCAGATAGCGTCCCGTGTCCCATTCGTAGACGGGCATCATGGTGCCGGCCTTGTGGCTTCCGCCGGGTGTGTGGTACAGCGCGCCGTACAGCGCGTGCGAGTCGGCGGCATAGGAGACCATGGCCGAACCGTCGGTCGAGGCTCCCTTGGTGACGATGAAATTGGTGCAGGCCGCTGTCGCGCCGTAGGCGAATACGGCCGTTGCAGCAAGGCAATAGCGGAGTTTTTTCATAGATTTCTAAGGTTTTGATTCCAAATGTACGAAACAAATCCTAAACGGCAAAACGCCGCGCGGGTGAAAAGCGCGATTTTATTTGGATATAAGGGCGTTAAACCTTATCTTTGCGTCGAATGCGAACCGGTCGTATTCCGGCCCTCCCCCGGTGCCGGAGGATGACAACAGACTGACGACGATGAAGAAATACCTGCTTTTGCTGCTGCTCGGAACTTTCCTCTGCGCATGCAGTTCGGACGACGGCGAAGGAATCCCTTTCGTAACCGACGTGGTGATGCCCTCCGAGGCGCGGACGTTCGCCCCCGGCGACGAGGTGACCGTTTCGGCCAAAGGATTCGAAGCCGGCGACGACATCATGCTGCGCATCGCGTGGCCCCTGACCAACGCGGCGATCAGCGAAGGCTACGCCGACGGCGTCTGGGGCGTAGTGACCTCCCGCACCGAGTCGAGCATCACGTTCCTCGCTCCCGGCGGCTATCCTGCGGGTACGGCCGAGGTGAAGCTTTTCCGCCGCGGCAGAGCCATGCCGCTCGGCAGGATCTCCGTTTCCGACGGCACGCCGCCTGCGTCGTATACGCTCTACGGGGTTCGCAATGACGATACGGGCGAGGTCGCAATCAGCGAATTCGACATGCAAACGGGCGAAATCGTCCGCACCGAACGCTTCCCCGGCAGCCACTTCATCCATCCGGTGAACCGCCCCGGTTCGAACTGCATCTTCGGACTCTCGCTCGACGGCGGAAAACGGTCGGCCGCCTTCTACGACCTGACGATGCGCTATTTCAGAAATTCCGGCGGCGACCGTGTCGTGACGACCGGCGTGCTGCCCAATTCGGAAGCCGCCTACCTGTTGTGCGAAGACAATTACTGCATCATTCTGGGCATGACCGAAACCCGCACCAGCGTCGTCGTGCCGCCTTCGTGGCGGATGCCGGAGGGTATCGGCGCCGGAATGCTGACCGGCAGTCCCTTCGTGATGAACAGCGACGGCTATGTGATGCTCTCCGTGAACAACGCCGAGGGATGCTATACGCCGATGGTGTTCGGCAGGCGTTCGGCAGGCGCCGAAGCGCGGCTCGGCGATCCGGTCTATGCCGACGGGATGATCCCCTTCTGGATCGTGGAATCCGCGTCCGATGCCGCCGGACCGAAACACTCCGTCTGCTGCGGCTATGCCGTGGTGAAGGACGGCGCGACGGAACTCCGGCTGTACGATCCCGTGGCGATGACCTTCGGAGAGGTGCTGGCGGCAGTGCCGGCCGCCGTACGCTCGGTAACGGCCGTGACCTTCCCCGACAGCGATATTCAGGATCGTATTTACATGCTCTGCGACTTGGGCGACGGCGGAAGCCGGGTGCAGGTCTACGACCGTGCGGCGAAGTCGCTCGACATCTTTTCCGGGACCGTTTACTGTACGGAAATCGTGCTGGTGCGCTGATCCTGCGGGAAAATAACGGCATGCACGCCCGGAATTTTTCCGGGCTTGTTCCGTCTTGTACGAATTTTGCGTATTTTTACGCATCGAAATCAAGCTTACTATGTCTATAGCATGTCAATTATCATTCGTGCGCAGCACGCTGCCCGAAGACGTCACGCTGGTCGCCGTGTCGAAGACCCACCCCGTGGAGGCGATACGCGAAGCCTACGACGCGGGACACCGCGTCTTCGGCGAGAGCCGTCCGCAGGAGCTGCGCGAAAAATACGAGGCGCTACCCCAAGATATCGAGTGGCACATGATCGGCCACCTGCAGACCAACAAGATCAAATATATTGCGCCGTTCGTCTCGCTGATCCATTCGGTGGACAGCGCGCGTCTGGCCGAAGCCATCCAGCGCGAGGCCGCCAAATGCGGCCGCACGATCGAGATTCTGCTGGAGATACATGTCGCCGACGAAGAGACCAAGTCGGGCTGGGAGATCGGGGAGCTTATGCGGTATGTCGGCACGGCGCCCTTCGCCCGGATGCCCGATGTCTGCGTCCGCGGCGTGATGGGCATTGCGACCAATACCGACGACGGGGAGGTTATCCGCCGGGATTTCACGGAGCTGAAACGCTGTTTCGACCTTTTGCAGCCCTATTTCGGGGCGCGGTTCAACGTGTTGTCGATGGGCATGTCGCACGACTACCCCTTCGCCGTCGAGTGCGGTTCGAACATGGTGCGCGTCGGGTCGCTGATTTTCGGGGAGAGGGACTACGCGAAGTAAACGGAGAAGCCGTCCGTTCCGGCCGCGGTAAATCCCCGGAGGTGCGCAGGAGCGGGATTATAAACGGCGGACAGCCGGAATGAAGCCTAAATTTGAAAAATGAATCGTATTATGAAGGTAGGATTTATCGGATTCGGAAATATGGCGCAGGCTCTTGCCGAAGGGTTTGCCGCGACGGGGGCGTTGAAGCCCTGCCAGATCGGCGCCTGCGCCCGCGACCGGGCCAAACTGCGGCGCAATACGGAGCCGAAAGGCTTTCTGGCTTTCGACGATGCCGCCCGTGTCGCGGAGTTCGCCGACATGGTGATCGTAGCCGTGAAACCCCATCAGGTCGAAGCGGTTTTGTCTCCCGTGAAGGAGCTGCTGGCCGGGAAAATCGTCGTTTCGGTGGTTGCCGGCATGACGTTCGGAAAGTACGAAACCATACTTGCGCCCGGAACGCACCATCTCAGTACGGTTCCCAACACGCCGGTCGCCGTCGGCGAGGGAATCGTTGTCTGCGAACGCCTCCACTCGCTCTCCGATGCCGAGTGGAAAGAGACGGAGCGGCTGTTTTCGCACGTCGGGCTGGTGATGCAGGTCGATACTCCCCTGCTGGGACTTGCCGGGACGATCTGCGGCTGCGGTCCCGCGTTCGTGGCGATGTTCATCGAAGCGCTCGCCGACGCCGCCGTCAAACACGGCATCGCACGCGCCGATGCCTACCGCATGGTCAGCCAGATGGTCGTCGGCACGGGCAAATTGCAGCTGGCGACGGGACAGCATCCCGGCGCGATGAAGGATGCGGTTTGTTCGCCCGGCGGCACGACGATCGTCGGCGTCGCCGAACTCGAACGCAAAGGTTTCCGCGGCGCGGTGATCGACGCCGTGGACGCGATTCAGGATAAAAAGTAATCGGATTTTTCGTAAAAAAGCCCGGACCGGACGTCCGGGCTTTTTTGTCTGTCATGTCAGTGTGCAGGATCGCCGCGGAGGACGTGTCGTGCGCGTTCGACCGGACTTGGATGCCGGCGCTTGTCTTGTGACTGCGGCGGGGATATGTCCGGAGCGGACGTTACTTTGCGGTACGCGGGTTTGCGACCGAGTCGCGGACGATCCTTTCAGGCGGCAGTTGCAGCTGCGTCCGGCAGCGTACCTCCTCCCGGATGCTCTCCAGCAGCAGCCTGACGGCTGTTTTCCCGATCTCTTCGACGGGCTGGCCGATGCGGGTTATGGCCGGAACCAGAAAATCCAGATAGGGATTGTCGTCGAACGACACCACGGAAATATCTTCGGGGATCCGCAAACCCGATTCGCGGATGGCTTTGACCGCGCCGAGCAGGATCGTATTGCTCAGGGCGAATATCGCCGTGGGACGGTCGGGACCTGCCACGGCGAGCTTGGTCTGCCGGTAGCCGTTCTCCAGCGAGAATGCGTCGCCGGTTATGATGGCTTCCTCCTGCAGTCCCGCTTGTCGGAGCGCGTCGAGATAACCCTGCACGCGCCGGCGGTTCGGCATCGAATGGGGAACGCCCTGTATGCAGGCGATTCTGCGGTGTCCTCTCTGCAGCAGAATCCGGGTCGCCTCCACGCCTCCGCGGTAGTTGTCGGTGCAGACGTACGGCAGCGAGGTTCGCTCGAAACTGCGGTCCACCAGCATGACGGGAACCGAGCGGTTCACCTTTTCGAGGTGGTCGGGCGTCCGGCCGCACGGAACGGCCACGATGCCGTCCACCCGGCGCGAAAGCATCGTCCGGATGCCCTCCTGCTCGTTTTCTTCGTTCTCCATGGTATCGACCACCATTACCGTATATCCGTGGCTGCGGGCTTCCCGGATGATGGCGCTGGCGATGTCGGCGAAATAGGGGTTCGACACCTGCGGAATCAGTAAGCCCAGCGTATTGGTGCGTTTCATGCGCAGTCCTTTTGCCAGAAGGCTCGGCGTGTAGTCGCACCGTCTGGCTTCGGCGAGGATCAGCTCGACGGTTTTCCGGCTGATGCGGTATTTCTCCGCCTGTCCGTTCAGCACCCGCGAAACGGTCGATATGGCGAATCCGGTCCGTTTGGATATGGTGACCAGCGTCTCTTTCATGCGGCGTTCTGTTATATTATTTTATGGATGCCGGAACCCGTATGGATGCCGGCCCCGTTTCCGGTTCTTCCGGTTCTTCCGGTCAGCTCTCCAACCTGTTTACCAACCTGTTTACCAACCTGTTCTCCGGCCTGTTTACCGGCTTGTTTTCTGGCCTGCTCTCCGACCTGCTTCCCGCCTGTTTCCCGACCTGCTTTCCAACCTGTTCTCCGGCTCTGTCTGCCTGTCCGAGTACACCGGCGCGGATTGTTGCCCGGTTTTTGTTCCGAACAAAAGTAGCCATTTTTTCGGATGCGGCAAGAAAATAATGATAGGCATATGAAAAAATACCATAAAAAAGCTTGTAATTTTCTTTTATTGTCTTTATACTTGCATATGTGATTGCACAAACGATTGCGCAATACCTGATATTGATAATCTGAAATTATAACCTATGGAAAAAATTGTGATTGTCGGCAGCGCCAATACCGACCTGATCGTCCGGGCCGACCGGATTCCGTCGCCCGGCGAGACCGTTCTCGGCGGCGAATTCCGGATCGTTTCCGGCGGCAAAGGTGCCAATCAGGCCGTCGCCGTCGCGCGGCTGGGCGGCGACGCCCTTTTCGTGGCGCGTATCGGGACCGACCTTTTCGGAGATGAACTGATGGCCCGCTACACCGCGGAAAAGATGGATACTTCGCATGTCGTCCGCGATTCTCAGGCCCCTACGGGCGTGGCGCTCATCACGGTCGATAATTCGGCCGAAAACTGCATCGTCGTGGCTCCCGGAGCGAACGCGCGGCTTTCCAGAAAGGATATCGACGACGTCCGGCCCGAACTGGCGAAGGCAGGCTATCTGCTGATCCAGCTCGAAATACCGCTCGAAACCGTGGAATACGCGATACAGACCGCCGCCGAATTGGGCGTGAGGGTGATTCTCAATCCGGCGCCTGCGGCGCAGATCGACGAAAAGTACCTGAAATACGTCTACCTCCTTACGCCCAACGAGTCGGAGTGCGCCCTGCTTACGGGACGTCCCGTACTGAACGGGACGGATGCGGCAGCCGCAGCGGAGACGCTGTTGAACAAGGGGGTGAAGAACGTGATCGTCACCTGCGGTTCGCGCGGCGCGCTCGTGAAAAATGCCGATATTTGCACGGTGGTGCCCGCATGCCGTGTTTCGGCAGTCGATACGACCGCGGCGGGCGACGTTTTCAACGGGGCGCTGACCGTGGCGCTGGCGGAAGGCTTGCCGCTCTTGGACGCTGCGCGCTTTGCAACGCACGCCGCCGCCCTCTCGGTGACCCGCATCGGGGCGCAAAGCTCGATCCCGACGCGCTGTGAGGTGGACGACGCCCGTTTTGCGAATAACGGCTGATCCGCCGACCGAATGACAACCCTTTAAAACTTCGAATATGTTTGTAGTAAACAATTATGCGACAGCCGTGATACTCTGCATTGTCACGATGCTGTGCTGGGGCTCGTGGGGCAACACCCAGAAACTGGCAGGCAGGACATGGCGTTATGAACTTTTCTACTGGGACTATGTCGTCGGCATGCTCCTTTTTTCGCTGATCCTCTGCTTTACGCTGGGCAGCATCGGCAGCGAAGGGCGTCCCTTCCTCGAAGATCTCGCGCAGGCTGCGCCCAAGGCCCTCGGCAGCGTACTGCTCGGCGGCGTCATCTTCAACGCCTCGAACATCCTGCTTTCCGCCTCCGTGTCGCTGGCCGGACTGGCCGTCGCCTTTCCGCTGGGCGTGGGTCTGGCGTTGGTGCTGGGCGTGGTCATCAATTACTTGGGAGCGCCGAAGGGCGACCCCGTCATTCTGTTCCTCGGCGTGGTGCTGATCGTCATCGCCATCGTCTGCAACGGAATCGCTTCGGGACGGGTCCGGAAGGAGCCGGGTTCCTCGGCGCAAAACCGCAAAGGCATTCTGCTGGCGGTGCTGGCCGGCGTCCTGATGTCGTTCTTCTACCGCTTCGTGGCCGCGGCGATGGACCTCGACAACTTCGAATCCCCCACCCCCGGCATGCTGACGCCCTATTCGGCGATCTTCATCTTCTCGGTGGGCGTTCTGCTGAGCAACTTCGTCTTCAACACGCTCGTCATGAAACGGCCCTTCGTCGGTACGCCGGTCGGTTACGACGCCTATTTCAAAGGCTCGGCCCGCACCCATTTGGTCGGGATGCTGGGCGGCGCGGTCTGGTGTCTGGGTACGGCGTTCAGCTACATTGCGGCGGGGAAGGCCGGGGCCGCCCTTTCCTATGCGCTGGGACAGGGCGCGCCGATGGTCGCCGCCGTCTGGGGTGTTTTCGTCTGGAAGGAGTTCCGGGGCGCGGGCCGCTCGGTGGGCTGGCTGCTGGCGGTCATGTTCCTCTTCTTTATTCTCGGTCTGGCATGTATCATTCTCTCCGGAGGCAACTGAATAACCTGAAACGATGAAGAAACTTTTGATTCTGGCGGCGCTTGCCGCCCTCTGTATGCCGGCGGTCCGGGCGCAGCAGACGCCCGCCGCACCCCTGCGGGTGATTTTCGATACCGACATGGGCAACGACGTGGACGATCCGCTGGCGCTCGATATGCTTTACAAGGCGGTGGACCGGGGTGAAATCACCCTGCTCGGCATTCTCAGCAGCAAGGATACCGAGTTCTCGCCCCGCTATATAGATATGATGAATACGTGGTACGGCTATCCCGAAATTCCGGTCGGGAGGGTCCGTGATGGCGTGGTGCTCAAACGCGACGACTACGCACGCGCCGTCTGCGAGTCGGGACTTTTCCCCCGCAGCCGCAGGGACCGGGACTACGGCGATCCCGTAACCCTTTACCGCCGCCTGCTGGCCGAGAGTCCCGACAGCTCGGTCGTGGTCGTCTCCGTCGGTTTCTCGACCAATCTCGGCCGCCTGCTGGAGAGCTGGGGCGACAAATATTCGCCGCTGGACGGCATCGAACTGGTGAAGCGCAAGGTGAAGTTCTGTTCGGTGATGGGCGGAAGCTTCGGCGACAAGCCCCGCGCCGAATACAATATCGTGAACGACATCCCCAACGCCAAGCGGCTTTTCGCGCTCTGGCCCGTACCCGTGGCGGTCGTGTCGCTCGAACTGGGCAAGACGGTGAATTATCCCGGAGCCAGCATCGAAACCGATTTTGCGTGGGCCGGAAAGCACCCGATGGTCGAGGGCTACAAAGCCTACCGCAAGATGCCTTACGACCGTCCTACATGGGACATGATGTCGGTGCTGTATGTCCTGCGTCCCGAAATGTTCGGGGTGTCCGAACCGGGAATCATCTGCGTGGACGATCAGGGATACACCTATTTCACGCCGACGCCGCGCGGAAAGCATACGGTGCTCACCCTGACGCCCGGACAGCAGGATGCCGTGCTGCGATTCTTCGTGCGGGAGCTCTCTTCGAAGCCTGCGAAGTACAGATAGATACCCCTGCGGTCTGGGAGACGGCTCCTTGGGGGCGCGGTCTTTTGACGAAATAAGCCGGAGTCCGAGACTCCGGCTTATTTCGTGTCCGGGGCTTGGGAGCCCCGTATGCGGTGCGCCGCCCTACCTCACCCGCAGCGAGCGGCCGATGCGCAGCACCGTGGTCGATTTGATATTGTTCATGCGGCAGATGTTGTTTACCGTCGTGCCGTATCTGCGGGCTATTGCACCCAGCGTATCGCCCGACTTGATGCGGTGATACTTCATGGCGGCCTTTTCGGCGGCCTCCTTCTTGTCCTGCTCCTCGTTGGCGATCTCGTCGTCGAAGTCCTGCCCCGCGTTCGAATAGATGCTGAAGAACGATTTCTTCAGCAGGAACGTTTCTCGGCTCAGGATGCCGTTCTTGAAGTCGATCAGCCGTTCGGGGTCGAACGACTGGCCGTAATAGCGCGTCTCGAAATGCAGATGCGGACCCGTCGAGCGTCCCGTCGAGCCGCCCAGACCGATGATCTGTCCCGCTTCGATCCACTGGTTCGGCTCGACCATGCGCTCCGAAAGATGGCCGTAATAGGTCTCCAGCCCGTTGTCGTGGCGGATGATGACCAGATTTCCGTACCCGCCCTTGTTGTATTCCGAGATTCGCACCCGGCCGCAGAATGTGGCGTAAACCGGATCGCCCGTCTTGAGCGGCAGATCGACGCCCTGATGCTGGCGGCGACGGCGCGGACCGTACTTGCCGCGCGGATGCACCGAGCCCTGATACGGGCAGTGGTAGCCGGTCAGCGAGTCGATCAGGTCGATGACCACCGATTTGGGCATCGACGACATGTCTACCTCCTTGTAGGGGAAGAGCGTCTTCGTATCCCAGTATTTCTCGAAGATGGTGCTGTCCTTGGCCACTTCGCGGTTGCGGACGTATTTCCATGTGTTGTTGCTGTAGAGCACCACCTGCACCGCGTCGTTGCCTGAGTCGAGCGTGTCGAGGACTACGACGTCGTTGGTATCGAAAATCGACTCGATCTGCTTGGGCGCCAGCCGCAGGCGCAGCGCGGCGATGGAATCCACCGCTGCGGCCTCTTCGGGCGACAGGGCCGCGACGTGCAGCGAATCGGTTTTCTCCGCAGCCTGCGGTTCGGCGGCCGCGGCCGTGAGCGCCGCTACGGCGGCCATACATGTAAGGCAGTATTTTTTCATACGCAGTCTATTGTTGTCTGATAAGTTCCTCGGCGGCTTCCAGCGCCTTGTAAAATTCCTCGCCGAAGCGTCGCACGATCGGCTCCCTGAGCGCCTTGTAGACCGGGATTCCCAGTTTTCGTCCGCACTCGCGCGCCGGGGCGCACACCGACCAGCGGTGGTAGTTCAACCCTACCGTGCCGTTCGAAAACCGCATGAGCCGGATCGGATATAAATGGCATGAGATCGGCTTGCGGAACGCCGTCTTCCCCTCCAGCCACGCCTTTTCCACGGCGCAGAGCGTGATGCCGTTCTCCCGGTAGGTATAGGCGCACTCGGCGCCGTCGACCAGCGGCGTGGTCAGGTCCCCGTCCTCGTCCACGACCATGAAGCCCTGCCGCTCGACGGCTTCGATGCCTTCGGGTGTCATATAGGGCCTGTAGGCTTCGTATTCGCGTTCGAGAATATCGATCTCTTCCGCTTCGAGCGGCGCTCCGGCGTTGCCTTCGACGCAGCAGATGCCCTTGCAGGCCGCGATGTCGCATGCGAAGCACTCGCGCAGCAGGTCGGCGCTTACGATTTTGTCGTCTATCTCGATCATTTGCGGCAGGTGTCGGCGATAACGAGGTCGAACATCTCCCCCAGCGTCATGCCCATGGCCTTCGCCTGCTTGGGCACGATGCTTCCCGCACTCATGCCGGGAATGGAGTTGATCTCTATCATATAGGGTTTGCCTTCGGGCGTGACGATGAAATCAACGCGCACCACGCCCGAACAGCGGCACGCCTTGTAGGCGATGCGTGTCATGCGGTGCAGCTCCTCCGCGATTTCGGGTGCGATCTGCGCCGGGGTTATCTCGTCCGAATACCCTTCGGTGTATTTGGCCTGATAGTCGAAGAAGTCCTTCTTGGAGACGATCTCCGTGATCGGGAACAGATACTCCCGGCCCCCCGCCACCATCATGCCGCAGCCCATTTCGCGGCCTTCGATGCACTCTTCGATCAGCACTTCGTCGCTCTGGGCGAAAGCCGCTTCGACGGCGGGCAGCACCTCGTCGCGCGTGTGGACCTTCGTCACGCCGAACGAACTGCCGCTGGCGTTTGGCTTGATGAAAAGCGGAAGCCCGAATTCGGCGATTACTTCGTCCGGGTCCGCGGTCTCGCCCTTGCAGAGGAAAATTTCACGGGCGAGGTTGATGCCGCGGCCCGCCACGGTGCGCTTGGTCGTGACTTTGTCGAACGTGATGACCGAAGAGGTCATCGAACACGACGAATAGGGAACGCCCATCATGTCCAGATAACCCTGCAGCCTGCCGTCCTCGCCGGGCGTGCCGTGGATGATGATCAGCGCATAGTCGAAAACCTTGCGTTCGCCCTCCACCGTCAGCGAGAAGTCGTTCTTGTCCACCTGCCATTGGCGGCCGTCGGGGGCTGTGTAGTGCCAGTCGCGGTGGTGGAGGTCTATGACCGTAATGTCGTATTTTTCGTGGTCCAGCGCCGATTCGATCTGCGCGGCGCTCTGAAGCGCGATTTCCCGTTCGGGCGAATCGCCGCCCGCCATGAGGGCAATCTTCAAACGTGTCATTGTCAGGGGTTGTATATGTCTTTGTATCTGAATTCCAGTATTTCCTGCACCATCTGCGCATACTGCCGCGCTTCGGCGTGGCTGGCGTCCAGCTGCAGTACGCGGTTGAAGTCGTTGAGCGCCGCGCCCCACTCGTTGAGCCGGTAATGGAGTTTGCCGCGCTCGGCGTACAGTTCCGTATTTTCGGGTTCCGCGGCGATCTGCGCCGTCAGTGCGGCCTTGCGCGCCGCCGGGCTCCAAAGCCCTTTGCGGCGGATGTACTCCGCGACTCCCGCGTCGAGCATCTGCGAGACGTCCTCGCCCCGCTCGATCCGTCCGCGCACCTCCGTCGAGGAGAAATCCTGCAGCGGAGCATCCTCCAGCACGGTGATGCGTCCGGCGAAACGCCCGACCTGCTCGCCGCGGCGGGGATAGACGTATATCGGGTATTCGAGTATTTTTTCGTACTCCTTCCAGCCGTCGAGCCGTTCGAGCTGGTCGGCGCCCATCAGGATCGAAAACTCCATCTCCGCGCCGTGGTTCTCGGTCAGATAGCGCAGCGTGTCGATTGTGTACGAGGGTTTGGGCAGCAGAAACTCCACCACCGAAGGTTTGATCCGCTCCGGCAGGCGCGATGCGGCGCAGGCCCTTTCCGCCATCTCGAAGCGGTCCATTTCGGGCGCCAGTTCGGCGGCCCGCTTGTAGGGGCTTTGGGGCGAGACAATGAGCACCGCTTCGTCGCACAATCCCTGCTCCACGACATATTCGGCCAAGGCGATATGGCCTTTGTGTACGGGGTTGAACGACCCGAAATAGAGCATTACGCGCTTCATGACCGGCCGGTTATGAATTTGTCGATGATGCGGGTGGTCTCGGCGATGGCTTCGTCGAGCGAGTCGTTCACGACGATGTGATCGAATTCGGGGGCTTTTGTCAGCTCGAATTCGGCCTTCGCCACGCGGCGGTCGATCACCTCCGGAGCGTCCGTGCCGCGGCCTTCGAGCCTGCGGCGCAGCTCCTCGACCGAAGGCGGCATGACGAATATCGAACATGCGTCGCTGCCGAAGATACGCTTGAGGTTGATGCCGCCGATCACGTCCACGTCGAAGACGATGATGTTGCCTTTGGCCCAGATGCGCTCCACTTCCGAGCGCAGCGTGCCGTAGCAGGTGCCTTTGTAGACCTCTTCCCACTCCACGAACCGGTTTTCGGCCACGGCCTGCATGAACTCTTCGTGCGTCATGAAGTGGTAGTCGCAGCCGTGCCGTTCGCATCCGCGGGGTGCGCGGCTGGTCGCCGAAACCGAAAATTCGAACTGCGGAAAACGCTTCAGCAATTCGCGTACGATGGTGGTTTTTCCCGAACCGCTCGGAGCGGAGAATATTACGACCTTGCCCATTATAATATGTTCAGTACCTGTTCCTTGATCTTTTCCAGCTCATCCTTCATCTTGACTACCAGAATCTGGATGTTCGATTCGTTGGCCTTCGACCCCATGGTGTTGATCTCGCGGCCCATTTCCTGCGCGATGAAGCCCAGTTTGCGGCCGGCGCCCTCTTCGCCCGCGGCCACTTCGCGGAAGTATCTGCAGTGGTTCGCAAGGCGGACCTTCTCTTCGGTGATGTCGAGCTTTTCGAGGTAGAAGATCATCTCCTGTTCCAGCCTGTTGCGGTCCACGTCGGCCTGCAGCTTTTCGAGGTTGTCCAGAATCCGGGCCTTGATCGTCTCCGTGCGGGCCTTTTCGAAAGGCACGACCTCTTCCTTGTAGCTTTCGATCCTGTCCACGCGGCCGAGCAGGTCGGCGATCAGGATGGCGCCTTCCTGCATGCGGAATGCGTCGAGCCGGGCGGCGGCGGCTTCCGTCGCGGCGATCAGCGCCGCATGCTCCTCGTCGGATATGCTCTCCGTTTCGGTCGATACCACTTCGGGCAGACGCATGATGACGGGCACGATGGCGTCGTAGTCGGCGTCGATGCCCGCGAAGGCCAGCGTGTCGGTCATCTGGTGCAGGTATTCGCGGAACACCTCTTTATTTATACGCGCTGGCGTCTCCACGTCCTGCGACTCGACGGTCACGAAGACATCGACCTTGCCGCGCTGGATCGTGCGGGCGATGATGTTGCGTATTTCGTATTCCGACTGGCGGTATACGGCCGGCAGCCGCAGTCCGAGGTCGAGCTGTTTGGAGTTGAGCGAGCGGATTTCTACCGTGATCTTTTTATTTTGCAGAGCGGCTTCGCCTTTGCCGAAGCCCGTCATCGATTTTACCATTGCGGCGGATGTTAAGTTTCGGCAAAAGTAATAAAAACAATTCAAAAATGCCGGGTGTTCGGGACGCCGGGTGAAATTTCTTTGAACAAGTTTTGCACAAGTGTTGTATTCTCAGGAATATTTTATTTATATTTGTGTTAGCAAACTAACAGAATGGAGTTCCGAAACCCTAAATTCACATCAGAATATTATGAAAAAGCACAATTTCAACGCGGGACCGTCGATCCTTGCAGACGAAGTACTTGAAAATGCGGCCAAAGCGATTATCGATTTCAACGGGTCGGGCCTTTCGCTGCTTTCGATTTCGCACCGCACCAAGGATTTCGACGACGTGATGGCCGAAGCCGACGCGCTTTTCCGCGAGATGCTCGACATTCCTGAGAACTACAAGATTTTCTATATCGGCGGCGGCGCCAGCACCTTCTTTTACGAGGTGCCCGCCAACTTCCTCGGTAAGAAAGCAGGTTACGTGAATACCGGCGTCTGGGCGAAGAAAGCCATGAAGGAGGCCAAGCGTTACGGCGAAGTGGAGCTGCTGGCGTCGTCCGAAGACCGCAATTTCACCTATATTCCCAAGGGTTTCGCCATCCCCTCCGATCTGGATTACGTGCATATCACCTCCAACAATACGATCTACGGCACCGAGTACCACGAGGACCTCGTTTCGCCCGTCCCCCTGATCGCCGACATGTCGTCGGACATCCTTTCGCGTCCGGTCGATGTGACCAAGTACGCCATGATCTACGGCGGCGCGCAGAAGAACCTCGCCCCTGCGGGCGTTGCGTTCGCCATCATCCGCGAGGATATGCTCGACAAGATCGTGCGCGACCTGCCGACGATGGTTTCGTTCCGCACCCATGTCGAGAACGGCTCGATGTTCAATACGCCGCCCGTGTTCCCGATCTACGTGCTCAAGGAGACCCTCAAGTGGCTCAAGTCGATCGGCGGCGTTCCCGAAATCTACCGCCGCAATCAGGCCAAGGCCGCGCTGCTCTACGACGAGATCGACCGCAACCCGCTCTTCCGCGGCACGGTGGACAAGGAGGACCGTTCGCTGATGAACATCTGTTTCGTGATGGCCGACGGTTACGAGGAGCTGGCTCCCGAATTCATGGAGGCCGCCAAGAGCCGCGGCATCGTGGGCATCAAGGGCCACCGGCTGGTGGGCGGTTTCCGCGCTTCGTGCTACAACGCACTGCCCGTCGAGAGCGTCAGGGTGCTTGTGGAGTGCATGCAGGAGTTCGCCGCCAAACACGCGAAATAACATCCGTCCATGGCGCATTTTTTTACCTTTACACCGAGGAAACGTGCGGCGTCGGACATAGATTTTATTCATTTAATCGAAAATACAGGTATGAAAATATTGGTTGCGACGGAAAAGCCCTTTGCCAAGAAGGCCGTAGACGGCATCCGTCAGATCGTCGAAGGCGCCGGATACGAACTGGCCCTGCTCGAAAAATATACCGACAAATCGGAACTGCTCTCGGCCGTGGCCGACGTGGATGCGCTGATTATCCGCAGCGACAAGGTGACGGCCGAAGTCATCGAAGCGGCGCGGAACCTCAAGATCGTGGTGCGTGCCGGTGCCGGTTACGACAACGTGGACCTCGCGGCGGCTACCGCACGCGGCATCGTGGTGATGAACACTCCGGGCCAGAACTCCAACGCCGTGGCCGAACTGGCGCTCGCCATGATGATTTTCATGGCCCGCAACGGCTTCACGCCCGGCACGGGTTCCGAGATTCAGGGCAAGACCCTCGGTATCCATGCTTACGGCAACGTGGGCCGGCTGGTGGGCCGCAAGGGCAAGGCGATGGGCATGAACGTGATCGCCTACGATCCTTTTATCACCGATTCGGCCGTTTTCGAGGCCGACGGCGTGAAAAAAGTGAATTCGGTCGAAGAATTGTATAAGAACTCGGACTACCTCTCGCTGCATATCCCCGCGACGGAGCAGACCAAAGGCTCGATCGGCTACGACCTGCTGATGTCGATGCCCAAGGGCGCGACGCTGGTCAATACTGCCCGCAAGGAGGTGATTGACGAGCAGGGAGTGATGAAGGCCCTGACCGAACGCGAAGACCTGAAATACATTACCGACATCGCCGCCGGCATCCAGTCCGAGCTGAACGAAAAATTCGGCAGGCGGGTGTTCGCCACGGCGAAGAAGATGGGCGCCGAGACCGCCGAAGCCAACATCAACGCCGGCCTTGCCGCCGCGAATCAGATCGTGGACTTCTTCAAGAACGGCAATACCCGGTTTCAGGTGAACAAATAGTGTATAACATATGAATCATAACATATGGTAAGAATCAAACCTTTCCGGGGAATACGCCCCCCGAAACAGTACGCTTCCGAGGTGGCGTCGCGTCCCTATGACGTGCTGAACTCCGCCGAGGCGAAGGCCGAAGCCACCGAGCGTTCGCTGCTGCACATCATCAAGCCCGAAATCGACTTCGACCCCATTGCGGATGAACATTCGCAGGAGGTTTACGACAAGGCCGTCGAGAATTTCCGCGCATGGCGCGAAAAGGGCTGGCTCGAACAGGACCCTGAAGAGTACTATTATATCTATGCGCAGACGATGGACGGCCGCACGCAGTACGGCCTGACGATGTGCTGCAACTACGAGGATTACCTTTCGGGCGCGATCAAGAAGCACGAACTGACGCGTCCCGACAAGGAGGAGGACCGCATGATCCACGTCCGCAACCAGAAAGCCAATATCGAACCGGTGTTCTTCGCCTACCCCGACAACGCCGAGATCGACGCCATCGTGGCCGGCGTGGTGGAAAACAACGCTCCTGAGTACGATTTTACGGCCGCCGACGGCTTCGGACACAAATTGTGGGTTATCCGTGACAGGAAGACCAACGACCGCATTACGGAGATTTTCAAGGATATTCCGGCGCTGTACGTCGCCGACGGCCATCACCGCACGGCCGCCGCGGCGCGTGTGGGACAGGAGTGCCAGCGCAGGAATCCCGACCATACGGGGCATGAGGAGTACTGCTACTTCCTTGCCGTGACCTTCCCCGCGGGCCAGCTCCGCATCATCGACTACAACCGCGTGGTGAAGGACCTGAACGGTCTGACCTCCGCCCAGCTGCTCGAAAAGCTGGCCGAAAACTTCACCGTCGAGGACAAGGGCGCCGAAGAGTACCGCCCTTCGGGACTGCATAACTTCTCGATGTACCTCGACGGCCGTTGGTACAGCCTGACGGCCAAGCCCGGCACTTACGACGACAACGACCCGATCGGGGTGCTGGACGTCACGGTGCTGTCGAATCTGGTGCTGGACAGGATTCTGGACATCAAGGACCTGCGCACGTCGAAGCGCATCGACTTCGTGGGCGGCATCCGCGGTCTGGGCGAATTGAAACGCCGCGTCGACAGCGGGGAGATGAAGGCGGCTTTCGCCCTCTATCCCGTCTCGATGGAACAACTCATCCGAATCGCCGACACGGGCAACATCATGCCTCCGAAGACGACGTGGTTCGAACCCAAGCTCCGCTCGGGGGTGGTGATCCACTCATTCGAGGAGAAATAATTGAAAAAGAGCTGCCCGAAAAGGCAGCTCTTTTTTTGCAGGATGTTCCGGACTATTTCCGGGTATTGTTGGCGATCGACGCCAGCGCGCGGTAGAGCTCCGCGAAGACGCGGGCGACGACCACGATCAGGAATCCGTAGATCGGGAAGAGCAGACACGACCAGATGCTTCCGCCGACCAGATTGCCCATTCCGAGGGCATGGCCCATCATTCCGGAGCTGTCGCCCAAGAAGAGGGCGGCCACCAGCGACAGGACGAACCCGCCGACACCGACGTACATGCCCAGCCACTCGCCGCAGGTCTGGAGGAAATGCGAGAAAACGGGGATGGCGACGAATTCGTCACCGTCCTGCGACGATGCGTTGACCTTGTCGCGGCGGTTCCACCAGATCTGGAATCCGAACCACGAAAGTCCGCAGATGATGAGGAAGAGCACGATGAACGCCACGACGAACTTGCCTCCCGCGTTGAAGACGTGGTTGTCGATGGCCGCTACGAGCACTCCGATGGGAACCAGCAGGTTGAGCGCCGCCAGCAGCGTGTAGAGCCAGCGGAACGGTTTGCGGAAGAACGCTCCGTCGTCGATGAGTCCGAGAATGGGATCAAGGAAGGTGAAGAATTTGTTTTCCATAAGGCATTGGGTTTTGGTGGTTGGTTGTCCGGAAAAATGACCGGATGCTATAAAATTAACACTTTTTTCGTTATATCCGAACTTTTCGGGCGCTGAATTTTCTGAAACAGGGACAGTTGACCCTTTTGGAGTGTAAACGTTTTTTTTTAAGAAGCGTTGTTTTATCACGGATCGGCGATTTTTTATAACGAAAAACAAGCCAAGGCATGGAATTTTTCGTATATTTGTAAGCAACTTAACAATACTATAGCGTTATGGCTAAAATCAAAGGAACAATCGTTGTCGATAAAGAGCGCTGCAAGGGGTGCGGGGTCTGCGCCTCGGCCTGCCCGTGCGACGTGCTCGCTCTGTCGGCAGAGGTAAACAGCAAGGGCTACCCCGTGGCGCGGATGGTGAATCCCGATGCCTGCACGGGCTGCGCTTCGTGTGCGGTGATCTGTCCCGACAGCGTCATCACGGTTTATCGTCAAAAATTCGAATAGGCTATGGCAGAGAAGGAAGTAAAACTGATGAAAGGCAACGAAGTGATCGCCCATGCGGCCATTCGCTACGGTTGCGACGGATATTTCGGATACCCCATCACTCCGCAGTCGGAGGTGATGGAAACCCTCATGGAACTCAAACCGTGGGAGACCACGGGCATGGTCGTTTTGCAGGCCGAGTCGGAGATCTCTTCGATCAACATGGTCTACGGCGGCGCATCGACCGGAAAACGGGTGATGACCTCCTCGTCCAGCCCCGGCATCAGCCTGATGTCCGAGGGGTTGAGCTACCTGGCGGGCGCCGAGCTGCCCTGCCTGATCGTCAATTGCCAGCGCGGCGGCCCGGGCCTGGGCAGCATTCAGCCTGCGCAGAGCGACTATTTTCAGATGACCAAAGGCGGCGGCCATGGTGATTACAGGCTTATAGTATTTGCGCCTGATTCAGTTCAGGAGGCTGTTGACCTTACATATTCGGCTTTTGAGACGGCTGATAAATACCGCACGCCGGTAGTTATACTGGGCGACGGCATGATAGGCCAGATGATGGAGCCGGTAGAGATGCCTGATGAGATCGCCGAGCTTCCCGAAAAGCCCTGGGCTACGACGGGCTGCGGCAAAGGCGAGCGCCGCATTATAAACAGCCTTTATATTGAACCGGACGTTATGGAAAAGGTTAATTTCAGGCTGCAGGAGAAATATAGGACCATTGCGCAGAATGAAACGCGCTGGGAAGAGTATTTTATCGACGACGCTGAAATGGTTATCGCGGCCTACGGTACTACCGCCCGCATAGCTAAAAAGAGCGTAAAAGAGCTGCGCAAGGCAGGCATAAAGGCTGGGTTAATAAGGCCCATAACTTTATGGCCCTTCCCTGCCGAGGCTATTAATAAAGCTGCGGATAAGGCCAAGGCCTTCCTGACGGTGGAAATGAGCTGCGGGCAGATGGTAGAGGACGTCCGCCTGGCCGTCAACGGCAAAGCGCCCGTTGAATTCTTTGGACGCACAGGCGGAATGATTCCTAGCTGGAAGGAAATTTATGCTGCGGCAGAAAAAGCGCTGGGAGGTGTGAAATAATGGCTGTGGTTTTCAAAAAGACTTCAATGCTTACAGACGTGCCCTTCCATTACTGTCCTGGGTGTACGCACGGCATAATTCACAGGCTGGTTGCCGAATCCCTGGAGGAGCTGGGAGTGGGTGAGAAGGCGATAGGCGTTGCGCCGGTAGGCTGCGCTGTGTTTGCCTATAATTATTTTAACTGCGATATGCACGAGGCAGCTCACGGACGCGCTCCGGCGGTTGCTACGGGTATTAAGCGCGCGCGTCCTGAGAATGTGGTATTTACCTATCAGGGGGACGGCGATTTGGCTTCCATAGGTACGGCTGAGATAGTGCATGCCGCAACCAGGGGCGAAAAATTCACCACTATATTTGTAAACAACGCTATTTACGGCATGACGGGCGGTCAGATGGCGCCTACTACGCTGCCGGGGCAGGTGACTACTACTTCCCCCTACGGCAGGGATACTAATCATTGCGGCTATCCGGTAAGGGTGAGCGAAATGCTGGCCACTCTTAAAGGCTCTTACTATATAGAGCGCGTTTCGGTGAATAACGTCAAAAATGTTATTGCCGCCAAAAAGGCCATTAAAAAAGCGTTTGAATACCAGCTTGAGGGCAAGGGCTTCTGCCTGGTAGAGGTGCTTTCCACCTGTCCCACCAACTGGGGGTTTACGCCTATAGAGGCTTTAAAATGGCTGGACGAGAATATGATACCCTATTACCCGCTGGGAGTTTATAAGGACGAGGGGGCGCAGAAACAATGACTCATGAAATAATTATCGCCGGTTTCGGCGGACAGGGCGTGCTTTCCATGGGACAGCTTCTGGTGCGCGCCGGCTTAAATGAAGGCAAAGAGGTTTCCTGGCTGCCCAGCTATGGACCTGAAATGCGCGGAGGCGCGGCCAACTGCTCGGTTATTATTTCGGACGAGCCGGTTGTGGCTCCTATTGTTACCGACGCTACCTGCCTTATGGCCATGAACAGACCCTCTCTGGAGAAATTCGTAGGCAACGTGATACCGGGCGGGCTGGTGCTGGTAAACAGTTCCCTTATAGACATTAAGGTGGAGCGCACGGACGTTACCGTATATTATATTCCCTGCAACGACCTTGCAAACGAATTGGGCAATTCAAAGGTAGCGGGTAACATAATGCTGGGCGCGTTTTTAGCGGCGACCAAGGCCGTGCAGCCTGAGCATGTTGAAGCCAGCCTTGAATATGTGTTCAAAAAGAAGCAGCATCTTATCGAGCTGAACAAAAAGGCTATTGAAGCGGGAGAAAAGACGATAACGGGCTGAATGCGCCATAAAGCTCTTGTTTTGACGGTTGATTGTATATAATATATAGCTGCGCGTTTAATGCAAGATAAAATGATTTAAAAAGAGAGGAAGATATTTTCTCTCTTTTTTATTATATGTGCTTAATTTTTATTATATGCTGAAAGTTGGTTTTAAACAGATTATTATGAAAAAATGTGCTTTATTTTGCATGTCAAAATAAAGGATAATAAATTTTTCCAGTAGTGTTGGTGAGTTTTGAAAAGGTGTGCGGTTTTTAACGGGGTAATGGAAGGAGAGGGGGAGGGTGGGGAAAGAAAAAAGGGGCGTATAAGTAAGGCTTTTCATATCAAAATACCGCAGAAAGCTTGGATTATGCTCGCATAACCCTGCTTTCAGTCGTACCGGTTTTGCTTCAGCTTAAAGCTGCTTTTGGGGTCGAGCGGGGAAATTGCGGATGGGGGTGGAGCGAGGTTGTATAAGTTAACCTTTCCACATCAAAATACCGCAAATCAGTCTATTATTTTATAAACAACTAGGTTATACGTCATAAAATAAACTTATATGCAGCATACCAACCGGGGCGCCCCCGCCCTTTTAATGAGGGCGCGCCAGCTAACGTATTTCTATATGCTTTAACGTATTCCGCGCATGTTTTACTTTAACTGCTTTCCCTATGCGCCCGCCCCTCGCCCTTTGGGCGCGGGGCAATGTAAACCCGCCGCCTTAACGGCGGCCTGCCCGCGCCCCTGGCGCCCAACGATAGAGATAAGTAAAAGTATAATTTGCTTAAGTACTATTTTGTATTTAGCTCATCCTCATAATATATAGAAAATAATTCATTTGGCGTACAATCCAAAATGAAACAAAGCATTTCGATGTTTTCAAATCTTATAGATATAGTTTGATTATCTATCATTCGTTTTACATTATTATAACTTAATCCGAGCTGATTATAAAGCCAGTAAATACTTTTACCTTTTTCATCTAATAATTTACGAATATTTAGCTTAATCATAAATTTAACCCTGCAAATTATTATTTTTTGTTATTATAATATATTTAGTTCGTAAATTTGCACTTATACAGGTGCAATGAAAAAAATTATGCTGCCATGCTATTGCAGGCAGAACTTAGTTGGTAATAAAATAATAGATGGCTTTACGATATTTTGATGCGAAAATATTAATTTATAAACTCTCTTCAACCTTCATCGCTATTCCGTTGCGATAAATGAAAAGTGGCTTATATTCGGAGTGCAGTTGAATGACGGAAAATTATGTATAATTATTTTGGAAAATTTTGATATCCTGTATTTTGATGGCGATAATAATGCTAGCATCTTATATCACAGGCATGTAGCTGGACTGCCGTTAAGGGGTAAGGGAGGATTATATGGTTCCAAGTCCGTAGAGAGGTAGGGAGCAGGTGCGGGGGGGGGCAGGGTGGTAACTATTATAGCCTGGCAGAAGAGTGGCGTAATTCATGGAAGGTGCCTGCCAAACTAAGTTGAAAGTAAAATCTTTGCGAATGTGTAAGAAAAAATTAAACAATGTTGATATTGGATGATTGGAGCTAAATAAAGTTAAATGTGGAGAACGATTATTGATAAGTGGCATTTATTGATAATTATTTGGGAATATAAAAATATATCTGAATTATTAAAGAATTTTTTGAAGTAGCATATATAATTGTAATGCAAAATAGTTTTAAAATTTTATGAAATAGTTATAAAAGATATCAAAGTGGGTTTAACGAATAATATCGAGCTAACGATAACGAAGAATAAGATTTTTGTGGAAAAAATTTATCTTAGCTACGTTTTCTGCGGCAGCATAGCTGATTTAATAATTTTGAATAATCATAGAATTTGCGAAAGATGTCGTGATAGATTAGTCAGCGCTCAAGCTGGTGATGTTTTGTATCCTATAAGCTATGATAAGTAGCATTTTAGAGAAAAAGCTTGGTTTATCGCAGGGGCGCGGGCAGGCCGCC
>ERZ827528.769-NODE-769-length-37542-cov-16.132499_pt1 | contig 37542 bp, 29 predicted proteins | sample MGYA00519768_ERZ827528 | MGnify/ENA primary metagenome ERZ827528 (study PRJEB31778, sample SAMEA3449343) | human gut metagenome | biome: human gut; feature: human-associated habitat; material: faeces | place: United Kingdom | collected 2010/2012 ...
GGCGGGAGCCTGACGGCGGGGACCGCGGAGGTGGTCAACGCCGGAAATGGCGTGCGGGTCCGCTCTCAGCCCAACACCAGCAGCGAAATCCTGGCTACGGTGCCCAACGGCGCCACGGTGCAGGTGGTGCAGAGCGCCGGGAACGGCTGGTATCAGATCTCCTTTGTGGCCTCCGGCGGCGTGACCACCACCGGCTACATGCTGGGCGAGTATCTGCAAAATACATAAGAAAACGGTGCGAGAGATCCCCGGATGTGTGGAGACATACGGGGATCTCTCGTTGCGTCCGGAGAAAAAATGTGCTATGATTTGATGGATGCGAATTGTTGAAAAAAGGAGAGTACCATGACAACCCGACAGTTTCAGGAGACCTCCGCCCTGCGGATCTTCCTGTCCTACTTCAAGCCCCACCGGCGGCTGTTTTTCCTGGATATGTGCTGCGCACTGATGATCGCCCTGATCGACCTGGCGTTTCCCTATGTGTCCCGGTGGTGCATGTACGAGCTGCTGCCGAAGAGCGCCTATCAGACCTTTTTCGTGGTGATGGCGGTGGTGTTCTGCGCCTACATCATCCGGTCCCTGTTCACCTATATCATCTGCTACTACGGCCACACCTTCGGCATCCTGGTGGAGGCGGACATCCGCCGGGACCTGTTCCGCCACATGCAGGAGCTGAGCTTTGACTATTACGACCGCAACCGCACCGGTCAGCTGATGAGCCGGCTGACTGCGGATCTCTTCGACATCACGGAGCTGGCCCACCACGGCCCGGAGGATATTTTCATCTCAGGGGTCACAATAGTGGGCGCTTTGATCATTATGTTCACCATTCAGTGGCAGCTGGCCCTGGTGATCGCCTGTATCATCCCGGTGTTCTTCCTGGTGGTGTGGAAGTGCCGCAAGTCCATGCAGGACGCCTCCATCAAGGTGAAGCAGCGGACGGCCACCATCAACGCCGACATTGAGTCCGGCCTCTCCGGCATCAAGACCGCCAAGGCCTTTGACGAAGGCGTGGACTTCACCGGCGTGGTGCTCTCCAAGCTCGATGGCGACGCCCGCGGTGGTGCCGCGCTGTCCGTGGCGTCCGTGACCGGCAAGCCGATCCTGTTCGCCTCCAACGGTGAGGGCTTGAAGGATTTCGAGGTCTTCCACCCGGACCGCATGGCCTCGCGCATCCTCGACATGGGCGACATCATGACGCTCATCGAGCAGGCGCAGAAGCAGTTCGATGAGGAAGAGGCCCGCAAGGCCGCCGAGAAAATCTCCGAAGGTTCCTTCGGCCTGGACGACTTCCTCGATCAGCTGCAGCAGGTGCGCAAGCTGGGCTCAATGAAGTCGCTGCTCGGCATGATTCCGGGCATGGCCCAGCACCGCAAGGAACTCGAGCAGTTCGATGAGAGGGAAATCGACCGCACCGAGGCGATTATTCGCTCGATGACCCCGGCCGAGCGCCGCGATCCGTCGATTATCAATGGTTCCCGCCGCGCCCGTATCGCCTATGGTTCCGGCGTGACGGTTTCTCAGGTGAACGCTTTGCTGCAGCGTTTCGAGCAGGCCGCAAAGATGATGAAGCGCATGTCCAATCGTGGCGGCATGGGCGGCGGCATCCCCGGCTTCGGCGGCCCGGCTATGGGCGGCGGCAAGAAGAAGGGCAAGAACAAGAAGAAGGGCGGCAAGTCCGGCAATCCGATGAAGCGCGAGGCCGAGGAGAAGGCATTGCGCGATAAGCTGGCCGGCAAGTCCTCCGGTTCGACCGGCGGTTCCGCCTTCGCCAAGAAGCCACAGAACCCGGCCCTGCCCGCTGGCCTTGAGCAGATGATGGGCAACGTCGACGGTGGCACTGAACTGCCGCCGAACCTCGGCGGAGGCCTTGGCGGACTGTTCGGTCGCTGATCTCACAACTTGGCTCCCCTCGCAGAGGGGAGCCAAATTATATCTCGGTTCAATTTATATTTCGAAAGGAACTTCCATGACGACAATCCTCAGCGCGGTGGCAATCATCGCACTGTTATGGACGACCTTAAGCGCGCTGCCCGCCGGTCTCGAGGCCCGTATGCCGCTTCCGTACATGATTGCCCTGACGCCGCTGTTGTGGGTTCCTTTGATGATTCTGGCCGCGGTCGCCGCATGGCAACATGAATGGACTGCGATGTCGTTGCTTATTGTGGTCGCGCTGATTGCCAGCTCACAGCGCATCAACTACTGGGGTACGTCAATCGACCCGGCCGGGAAACGCAAAGAATCCCACCGTGAAACAGCCCGTGAAACAACTTCGCCGACGCTGTCAAAAAGCCATAACAGCAATACATCGGGTACCTCAAACACTCCGAAGGAAGGGCCCGAAACCATCTCCGATGGACACTGTGAAACAACGCGTGAAACACTCTCGCCCCAGTTCTCGGTTATGACGATGAATTGTCGATACGGACGCGCCGACGCCGCTGAAATCATTCGCAATATTCGCGAACGCAATATCAGCGTATTGGCCTTGCAGGAAGTCACCGACGACCTCATCACACGTCTTACCGAAGCCGACATCAACGAACTTCTCCCCTACCATCAGTTCGGAGACGCCAAAGAGACCGATAATGGCGGATTCAACGTGATCTATTCCCGCTACGAGCCGAGCGCAGCGGTGCCCAACGTGGTCTCCATCCCCGCCGCCGACGTTCCCGCCATCACCCTCAAAACCTCCGGTAATCGCACGGTGACGCTTTGTTCGGCTCACCCGAAATCGCCGATGCGCGGCTGCGCGGATTGGTCGGCCGGCATTCTGGGTCTGCGAGAACTCGCCCGTGCAAAATCCGTCAGCAATCGCAATATCGTCGTCGTTATGGGCGATCTCAACTCGAGCACCGACCATCCGAGCTTCCGCGCGTTGCTCAAGTCCGGATTCAAGGACGCAAGTCTGATTCAAGCCGCCGGCCCGAATCTCACCTTCCCGAGCTGGCTCAAGTGGCCGCGCATCGAGCTGGATCACGTGCTGTTCACTCCCGGGCTCAAACCGTCCGGCGTGAAGTCGTTTGAGGTCGAGGGCACTGATCATCTGGCCCTGACCGCAACGCTTGCACTGCGATAGCCGGCATTTTCGCGATACATTCCCCGGAATGTTGCGCAACGGGGAACGCGCACCACACCGCAACCACAGTGCGCCACGCCCAGTCCGGCCCTGTGCGCTATAATAGGCCAGTTATTCGCGCGCGCGTGGCGCCCTCTACACCCCGAGCCGCGAGGACACGTGGATTCCGGACGGCCATGCCCCACATGGCAAACCGAGAACCCGCACACCTAGCATTACAAGGAGAGCCATTTTGGCAACCAAGATTCGTCTGAAGCGACAGGGCAAGAAGTTCTACGCCTTCTACCGTGTGGTGGTCGTCGATTCCCGCAAGAAGCGTGACGGCAAGGTCATCGAGGAGATCGGTACCTACAACCCCAACACCCAGCCCTCGACCATCCAGATCAAGTCTGATCGCGCTCAGTACTGGCTCGGCGTCGGCGCTCAGCCGTCCGAGCCCGTCTTCAAGCTGCTGAACATCACCGGCGACTGGCAGAAGTACAAGGGCCTTGAAGGTGCCGAAGGCACCCTGAAGACCGTTGAGGCTGGCCCGGACGCCGAGGCCCGCATCGCGGCCGTTGAGGACCAGGCTCAGAAGCTGAAGGCCGCCAAGTCCGAAGCTGCTGCCAAGGCCAAGGCTGAAGCCGAAGCCGCTGCCGCCGCTGAGGAAGCCCCGGCTGAAGAGGCCGCCGAAGAAGCTCCGGCTGAGGCCTGAGCGGAAACGAAAGGCTAGCTATGCTTGCACAAGCTGTGGAACACCTCATCAAGAACATCGTTGATTTTCCCGACGATGTTTCCGTCAAGTCTCATGAGAACGCGCGCGGCGAACTGCTTCGCGTACGCGTGAACCCGGAAGACATCGGCCGTGTGATCGGCCGTGGCGGCCGCACCGCCAACGCGATTCGCACCGTGATTCAGGCACTGTCTGACCACAAGGTCCGCGTTGACATCATGGACGTCCGTCGATAACCGATAAGGAACGATTCACAGCATGGCACAGCAAGACATGCACGACGACCCTCAGCAGCTCGAGTTGCTGAGGGTCGCTCGTATTGGCCGCGCACAGGGCCTGAAGGGCGAAGTCACCGTGCGCCTGTACACCGATGATCCCGAGTGGCGCTTCGAGCCGGACTCCGTGCTCTACAGCCAGGATGGCGAGACCGAGTACATCGTCGAGGGTTCGCGCACGTTCAAGGATCGTTGGATTCTCAAGCTTGAGGGCGTCGACGACCGCAATGCCGCCGAGGCCCTAAACGGTGTCGAACTCTACGGCGAGGTCGACGATGCGGAGGACATGCTCGAGGCCGACGAATGGTATCCCAAGGATCTTATTGGCCTTGAGGCCCGTCTAGTCGAGGGCAACGGTCTGGGACTGCCCGCCGGCCAAGTGGTCGGCAAAGTGGTGGATGTGATCGACTCCCCCGCCCAATCCCTGCTCAAGATTCGTTTGACCGAGCCGGTGGTAACCGGCCAGAATTCCAAGGGCGAGGATGTGGTCGAAAAGACCGCGTTGGTCCCGTTCGTGGAGGCCTTGGTCCCCGACATCGATCTGGAGGAGCAATACCTCACGCTCGATCCGCCCGGCGGTCTGATTCCCGGGCTGTAAACAGTCTTTCAAACCAATACCGAGTTCCACACTCAATTTATTCCATTGCAAAGGGCGGTCTTTCTGAGACTAATCTCAGAAAGACCGCCCTTTGATTGCTCCTTAACGTTTATACCGCGTAATATGGCTGAGCCTCACAGATAACCAAATGGGATGCCGAAGCGATCAAGACCCGTACCGATCAGCTGATATCCGTTGCGCTAAAACTACTGCGACTGCAATAAACTATAAAAAATGTGTAACGCTTACACGTTTATGATATGATAAATGTGTAAGCGTCGCACATTTATCATAGGATATCCGTCATGAAGCTCCAGCGAAAAGCACTGAAAACGCTCAAGCAGTGGAAGACCACACCTGACCATAAGCCTCTCCTGATCCGTGGCGCACGGCAGACAGGCAAGACATGGCTTGTCAACGAGTTCGCGAATGGACAATACGACAACATCGTCTCGGTTGATTTCATGCAGCGGCCATCCCTATCCGGGATATTCGAGCAGGATCTTGACCCGCAACGAATAATCCGTCAGCTCGAACTCGCCGCCAACCAACGGATACTCCCCGGCAGAACACTGCTCTTCTTTGACGAGATACAGGAAAGTCCGCTCGCGTTGACCTCTCTCAAATACTTCACCGAGCAGGCACCCGACTATGACATCATCGCCACCGGCTCCTACATGGGAATATCCAAGCACGGCAAAACCTCTTTTCCTGTAGGAAAAGTCACCATGATGAACCTACATCCGCTCTCCTTCGTCGAATATCTGGACAGCATCGGACAAGACATGATCGCCGACACCATACGTGAAGGCCGGTTCGAGGACATTCCACAAGCTCTCGAACCTCAGATGAATGACCTACTCAAAACATATATGTGGGTCGGCGGCATGCCAGCAGCATTAAGCGCTCACCTGGATAACGGGATTCCGCAGGATGTGCGAGCTGTCCAACAAGATATTCTCAACGCCTACGATCTTGATTTTTCCAAGCATGCCGCATATACGCTGGGCGAGCGTATCCGGCTTGTATGGAACACACTGCCATCACAACTTGCCAAGGAGAATCGCAAATTCGTTTACGGTGTTGTCAGGCAAGGAGCCCGCGCCCGCGAATATGAGGAAGCGCTCACTTGGCTGACGGACTACGGAATCATTACCAAAGTCCCCTGCCTCGATGCTCTGCATATTCCTCTGACCGGATATGAGAGTCTTAACACGTTCAAGATCTATCTGGAAGACACGGGCATACTGGGCGCACTGTCCGGTCTCGACGTGAATACTCTGGTGAACAAGTCGAAGCTCTTTTCCGAATTCAAGGGCGCGTTCGTAGAACAATACGTATGTCAGCAGCTGGTAGCTCAAGGAATCAAACCCCGCTATTGGGCTAACCCAAATCCTCAAGGAAATGCGGAAATAGATTTCGTAATGGAACAGGGAGACGAGGTTTTTCCCATCGAAGTGAAATCCTCTTCCAATATTCGTGCGAGAAGTCTCTCGTATGTCTGCAACAGATACGGGCTCCACGGTATCCGTATAGGAGAAATAGGCTATAGGAAGCAATCTTGGCTGACGAACATCCCACTTTGGTGCGTGGATGGGCTGGGCGAATATCTCAAACGTCAAATCGAAAAGAGCAGGGCCGAAGCGTAATCGTTCACCCGCGCGCGGCCGCGGTGACGCGGGTCATGAAACGGTCGAGGAATTCCGGCACGTTGACGCCCAATGCGACTTGGGTGTGTTTGTCGGGATCCTGGAGCCGTGAACGATCGCCGATGGTACGGCCTCGGAACGGGCCCTCGAGATCGACTTGCAAGTTGAACCCGAAGGTCGTGACCAGCGATGGGTCGAGCGCGGCGGCCACGGCCAGCGGGTCGTGCAGTCCACATCCGTGAATCTCTGGCTGGTTCTTCAGGTAGAAGTCGATGTAGTAGTCGGTCATGGTGACGAGGAAGTCGCCGGCCGGCGTCCCCAAAGACGCCCATTCATGGGCTTTCTCACGGGTGAGCGCGGTCTGGTGGGTCACGTCGAGGCCGATCATGGTGGTGCTTGCGCCGCACTTGAACAGATAGTCTGCTGCCTCTGGGTCTTGGGAGATGTTCGCTTCGGCGGCCGGGCTCACATTGCCGGGCAGCGTCAACGCACCGCCCATCAACGTCACGTTCACACCGGAATCCTTCAGGTCCGGAGCGTTGCGGAATACGGTGGCCATGGTGGTCATCGCGCCCGTAGGTACGATGGTCAGGTCCGGGCCGTATTCGCGCGCGGCGGTGATGATGAAATCGACCGCCGAGCCTGGTGCTTCCGGAGCGCGCGGGAAGTCGGGGATGATTGCGCCGCCGATGCCGTTGGGATGGTGGACCGCCACCGAGCCGGGAGTTGGTGACCACGAAGCGTCCGTTTGCCAGCCGTCCGCGCCGCCGTTCTGCCAGCGCGCGTAGGCCTGGGCCCGCTCGTCTGGTGTGGTGCCACGCATTTTCGGCAATGTTGCCGGGGCGATGGGATGGTCGACTCCGGGATAGACCGGAACATCGTCACGGCCGAACAAGTGCAGTACCGCCAGCGCGTTGCGCGCGGCCAGCGGCACCGCGACATTGCCGTAGGTGGCCGTGATACCGATCAAATCGATCTCGTCGGCACTGCCTAGGGCATATGCGATGGCGAGCGCGTCATCGATGCCGGTATCGAGGTCGAGGATGAGTTTTTTGCGCACAATTATCTCCTTGTGGAACTACCCGGGACTACTCCGGCGACTACCCCTCAGTCTCGCTACGCGAGACAGCTCCCCTGACAAGGGGAGCTGAGAAAGTTCAGCCGAGCTTGGCGAGTTCTTCGGGGGTGAGTTCGAGCTGGTCGGCCTTCAGGGAGTCGAGGATGGTTTCGGGACGGTGCGCGCCGGGAATCACGAACATGTGGTCGCCCTTGGCGAGCTCCCATGCCAGCACGACCTGCTGGTAGCTCACGCCGTGGGCCGCCGCGACCTCGCGGAACGGGTCGAACTTGGTCTCATCATAGGGGTGACGGTAGCCGCCGAGCGGGCTCCAGCACACGAAGGCCAAGCCAACCTTGGCGCAGTAGTCGAGCGTGTCCTGGGTCTCCAGGTGAATCGGCGAGTACTGGTTTTGCACGGCCACGAGCTTGTCGCCCAGAATACCGCGCGCAATGTCGATTTGCTCGATGGAGGCGTTGGAGATACCGGCCTCCTGCGCCACGCCCTCGTCCACCAGCTGCTTGATGGCTTCGACGGACTCGTTGTACGGCACCTTCGGATCAGGGCGGTGGAAGTACAGCAGGTCAATGGTGTCCACGCCGAGCGCCAGTGCGCTCTCCTTGCCGCGACGAATCAGGTTCTCCGGGCGACCGTCCACATCCCACGTGGGGCGGCCGTCGGTGAAGTTGCGGAAGTGGCCCACCTTGGTGGCCACCAGCACCTCGTCCTTCGGCCCCTTCCAGGTCTCAAGGGCCTCGCGCACCAGCTTTTCACCGGTCTGTTCTTCGCCGCCGGAGCAGTAGTAGGCCCAAGCGGTGTCGATGTGACGGCAGCCGGCGTCCAGCGAGGCATGCAGGGTTTCGATGCCGACCTCGTGGCCACGATTGTTTTCGATGGTCAGCGGCATTTCGCCGTGGCCGATGGCGGTGGTGGAGAACGGTCCGAGGTTACGGAACAATGCCATGGTGATTCCCTTCAACAGTAATGAGACGGTCTGTGTCCGATTCCAGCGTAAGCAGAACGCTGGATTTACCGCCCGCCGAACGAGCCGCCACCTGAGCCACCGAACGAGCCGCCGAAACCGGAGCCGCCGCCCGAACCGAAGCTGGAGAAATCGCCACCGGAATCGGCGGATGGTGCTGCCGCGCTGATGGTCGAGCTGATGTCAGCCAGACCGGAGTTCAGCTGCGAGCCGAGGTCGGAGAATCCGCCGGCAAACGACGTGCCTCCGTAAGCCGGAGCTGGCCCGCTAATGCCCGGGTCCATCTGCCCGGCAGCATCGTGGTCGAATGGACCATTATGACGGTGGCTGTACCAGCCATACGGGCGGTAGTTCCAGTAGAACAACGAGTTGGAGGCGTTGGCATCCAGCCAAGCCGGGTCGTTGACCTGAGGATATGCTTTGGCCAGTTCACGCATCACGCGATCGGAAATGCCAAACGCGGCGGCGTAGACCATATACCAATCCCACAAGGCCAAATCGGCGGTACCCCGGTCGGTGAAGTTGGAGAAGTCTTCCATATAACGCTTAAGGCCCAGAGTCCGGCCGGCGATATCCTGCCCTTGATCAGTGAGCACGGTCATCGCGCCGGCCATCGAGCAGAACAGTCCGACCAGGAATATCGGCAGCCCGATAAGACCAGCCACCGGGTATCCGATAAAGCTGTTGGCCAGCAGCGAACCAAATCCCAGCACGGCGGCCAATACGCCGGGTAGGATCCATTGCCAGCCCACAGAGCGCGTGGCACCCAGCCGCTGGTATTCCATGCTGCATGCACCGGTGAATTTGCCGAGCTCAATATAGCCGTCTTGCCAGTTCTGGCAGGTCGCCTTCATCTGGTTCAGGTCGAATACCGGGCTGCCCACGCGCTGAGAAATGACGATGAGCAGGTTCAGCAGCGCATCTTCCGATTCGCTCAATCCCAACTGTTGCGCGTTGGGTGCCTCATCAATGGCGAGCGGCAGAATCACGATGGTGCTGGTGATGCCTGCCGCATACTGCTTGCCTTGGTCGGCGGCAATCATTTGGCTCAAGCCCACCGGCGTGGCCTGGCTCATGTCGATGCCGCGATACATGTCCGACGGCCCCGGATAAATGGCGATGGCCTTCTTGACGGCGAGCGACAGCATGGTGGCGGTCAGCTGGCGGTCTTCATCGGATTGGCGCGTCGACGGATCGACCACGCGAATCAGACGGGCTGCGGAAGCCGGACTGATGCCGGGCTGGTCGCGCCAGTATTCGACGCTGCCACGGTATTGCGCACGCCGGTTGCTGGAGATCACAGCCCAGATACCCCACGCGCACAACGCGATGCCGAGCACGATGCTGACAATCCAGAACACGAGACGAGCTCTGGCAGCGAATCGTTGCTTGTCGAGCCAGCGCTGCTGTTGCTTATATTCGTCCTGTTTCAGGTCCTTGAGATGATTGCCGGTTCCCTTGCGGGCGATGCCCTTGGCTTTGGCGGCATCGAACGCCGCGACCACATCGAGGTAGTCGCCATTGTGGATGTTGTAGGCCATGAACGTGTAGCTGCCGTCGCTGTTGCGCTTGGTTTCCGAGGTGCGCTCGGTGTGCAGCCATGTCCATGAGGTTTTGCCGGTGATGCCGTTGGGGAAATGGACGGTGCCGGTGACCGTGCCGATAGGCACTTGGTTCTTCTTGCCGAACGGCTCCCATTGGAAGGAGGCCACGTCTTTCCATTTGGTGGCCACATCGTGCATGGTGAAGCTTACATCGAACTTCATGCTGTCGGCCTCGGTGGTGACCGGAATATTCCAGCCGATCTCCACGGTTGTGTCATCTTCGGTGGCGGAGGCGCTGGGCTTGAGGCCATCGGTACCGGGCGTGTATGCCTTTGGATGGTCGCTGCCATCGCTCACATCGGCGACATACCAATGGTTGGCGTAGTCGCTGTTCCATTCCTTGTCGGAAGAGACGTCACTGGGCAGCTTGGGCTCGCTCTGTTGTGCGTAGTCGATGCCGTCGGTGACGTTGCGCACGCTGATATCACTGATATCAGTCAAGGTGCCGGAGTTCAGCGTGTATTGCTGGAACAGCTGCTTCCACGGCTTGGTGTTGTCGTCACTGTCGGTACGCTCACGCATCTTGACGTCGATATGCTGCGTGACCTTCAAATCACCGTTCGCGGTGGCGGTCACGTCATAGTCCAGCGTGCGGTAGCTGAGGTCGGCCGAATCGCCGAACGCGGAAGTCCCGATTATCGCCAAGGTGATAACTGCCAACACCACCGTGGCAACAATGCTGATGATTCCGGCGCGAATGAATCGTATCCGCATGTCTTCCCTCTCTTAAGACAATACGGGCCCGGCCGGCGGCTTACCGGACGGGCCTGAAGCGGGTCAGAACTGGACCTGTGGCACCTGACGGGAAGCGTCATCGGCCTCGAAGTATTGCGCCTGCTCAAAGTGGAACAGACCGGCGATGATGTTCGTCGGCACGGTTTCGATGGCGGTGTTGAGCTTCAGGACCACGTCGTTGTAGAACTGACGGGCGTAGGCGATCTTGTTCTCCAGTTCCTTGAGCTGGTTCTGCAGATCCATGAAGTTCTGGTTGGCTTGCAGCTGCGGATATGCCTCAGCCGTGGCTTGCAGGTTGAACAGGGCGCGGGACAGCTGGTTTTCGGCGGCGGCGCGCTGAGCAGTGGTCGTGCTCGGGTTGCTGGCCGCAGCCACTACGCCGGCGCGGGCGGCGGTCACCTGAGTGAAGACTTCAGACTCGTGGGATGCGTACCCCTTGACGGTATTCACCAGGTTCGGGATGAGGTCGGCGCGCTGCTTCAACTGCACGTCGATTTGCGCCCAACCGTTCTTCACACGGTTCTTCAGCGTCACCAGGTTGTTATAGGCGCCGACGCCCCAACCAATCAAGACAACGATAATAACGACAACGACAATGCCGACGATCAGACCAGTACTCACCTATGCTCCTTTGCTGGACCTCGCTGCGACCATTCTTCCATACTCGCACGTTAACAGAAAATTTATCACGGAGTATTCATCGTGCGGACTTGTCTTGTACCGCTTTACCCGCCGTTCTCCCGTCGATCGACCGAAGCGGGAAGTCGCCGCCCAGTCCGACAAAGTATTCCAGCTCGCTCCGTTGCGAGAACGATAATACTCGGCAATACTCGCGTTGAATATGCGAAAGCCCGCCTTGCGGCGGGCTTTGCCGTTTCTCCTACGCACAAATCATTACGCTGCGCGCAGGAAACGATCAGCCGAACCTTCCAGAGATGTAGCGCTCGGCTTCTTCGTTTTGCGGGTTGTTGAACATCGTGATGGTGTCCGCGAAGTACTCGAGGTGACCGGGCTGGCCCACTGCCTTCAGGTTGAAGAAGGCGGTGTAGTCGGCGATACGGGCGGCCTGCTGCATGTTGTGGGTCACGATCACGATGGTGTAGTCGCTCTTGAGCTCGTTGATCAGATCCTCGACAGCCAAGGTCGAAATCGGGTCCAAGGCGGAGCAGGGCTCATCCATGAGCAGCACCTGCGGGTGGACGGCCACGGCGCGGGCGATGCACAGACGCTGCTGCTGGCCACCGGACAAGCCGATGCCAGGGTTGTCAAGACGGTCCTTGACCTCTTCCCAGAGGTTGGCACCGCGCAGAGCCCACTCGACCAGATCGTCGGCGTCGGACTTGGCCAGGTGGTGGTTGTTCAGGCGCACACCGGCCAGCACGTTCTCACGGATGGACATGGTCGGGAACGGGTTCGGGCGCTGGAAGACCATGCCGACGTCGCGGCGCACGGCCACCGGATCCACGTCCTTGTCGTACAGGTTCTTGCCTTCGAGCAGCACCTCGCCCTCGACGTGAGCGCCAGGGATGATCTCGTGCATACGGTCCAAGGTGCGCAGCACGGTGGACTTGCCGCAGCCGGACGGGCCGATGAAGGCGGTGACCTTGTTCGGCTCGATGTTGATGTTCACATCTTCCACGGCCAGAAAGTCGCCGTAATAGATGTTCTCGTGGTTGACGTCAATACGTTGTCCCATGATGTTTCCTTATATTTCCTTGTGTTCTTAAGGCTTAGGCTTAGCGACTGGCTTAGCGCTCGGTCTTGACGGCGAAGACCTTCGCCACGATTCGGCCAATGAGGTTCAGCAGCAGCACGATGACGATCAGCACGAGAGCCGCAGCCCACGCACGTTCCATCGGAATCGTGGTCACGCAGGTGGCGTCGGCGTTGGGCGGGCAGTTCGCGCTGAGCTTCGAGTACTCCTGGTAGACGAACACCGGCAGGGTGGTCATCTGGCCGGAGAACAGGTTCACGTTGGTGCTGGAGATGTAGCCGGCGGTCATCAGCAACGGTGCGGTCTCACCAATCACGCGGGCGATGGCCAGAATGGCACCGGAGACGATGCCCGGCAGAGCGGTGCGCAGCACGATCTTGGTAATCGTGCGCTGCTTGGTAACGCCCAGAGCCAAGGAAGCCTCACGCAAATCGTTCGGCACGATCTTGAGCATTTCCTCGCTGGACTTGACCACGGTGGGCAACATCAGCAGGGAGAGAGCCACGGAGCCTTCGAAACCGTTGATGGTACCGGGGCCCAGCAGAATCGTGAACATCGAGAAGGCGAACAGGCCGGCCACGATGGACGGGATGCCGCTCATCACGTCGACGAGCAGGGAGATCGTGGTGGCGAGCTTGCCGCGGTTCGAGTATTCGACCAGGTACACGGCGCACATCAAACCGATCGGAATGGAGATAACCATAGCGCCAGCGGTGATTTCGAGAGTACCGATGATGGCGTGCAGCACACCGCCGTAACCACCGGACGGGGTCTGGTTACCACCGACCACACCGGTCATGTTGTAGCTCAGGAAGTTCAGGTTCAGGCGCTTGATGCCGTTGACGATAGTGGTCCACAGCAGGGAGATCAGCGGGATGCAGGCGATCACAAACGCCACCGCGATCAGGGCCCACATGAAGTGGTCCATGATATTACGGCGCTGGATGGCGGAACGGGTCGGGCGGAAACGATCGAAGTCGATTTCGGGCGCGCCGTCCATCGGAGTCTTTTCAGTGTTCTCAGCAGCAGTCATCACGCAGTCGCTTTCTCGGTAAGCTTACGGGCGATGAAGTTGACCACGAACGTGATCAGGAACAGAATCAGACCGGTTCCGATCAGCGTGGAGACGCCCAGATCGTTGGCTTCAGGGTACTGTGCGGCAATATTCGCGGCGATGGTCTGGTTCTGCGAGGCCTGCAGCAGCTTGATGGAGTAGTTGAGGCCCGGGGACAGGATCATCAACACGGCCATCGTCTCGCCAAGCGCGCGGCCGAGAGCCAGCATGGAGGCGGACACGATACCGGACTTGCCGAAGGGCAGCACGGCCAGACGAATCATCTCCCACTTGGTGGCGCCGAGCGCCAGCGCGGCCTCTTCGTGCAGGCGTGGGGTCTGCATGAAGATATCGCGGGACATGGAGGTGATAATCGGCAAAATCATAACGGCGAGCACCACAGCCACGGTGGCGACGGTGCGCGGCGGGTTGGCGGCCGGGCCCTCGAACAGTGGAATGAAGCCCAGGTGGTTGGCAACCCAGTTCCAGAACGGGTAGATGGCCGGCACCAGAATCAGGCCGCCCCACAAACCGTAGATAACGGACGGGATGGCAGCCAGCAGATCGACCACATAGCTCAGCGCGGTGGCGAGCTTCTTAGGCGCATAGTGCGAAATGAACAGCGCAATGCCGATGGACACGAAGAAGGCAATCAGCAGTGCCAGCAAAGACACGAGCACAGTACCGAACAACAGCGGGAGCACGTAGCCCCAGAAGCTGCTGGCCTTGCCGCCGGTAAAGCTGGACACGGTGTCGCTGTTGGCGGCCTGATCGCCACCGATGAGTGGCCAGGCGCGGAAAAACAGGAACAGGAACACAGCGGCAAGTACAACCAGGATCAGGATGCCGCAGGCGTATGCCACACCGCGAAACACCTTGTCGGCGGTCTTGCCTCCAACTGGCTGCACAGCCGTTTTGTCTTGCGAACTCACGGATTCTCCTTATATAGGGTGGTTATCAAGTATTCAAGTGGTGCGGTTTTCGTCTGTGACGTTGCCAAACCGTTCGGGTCCTGACCCGCTTTAAGCCGCAGCCGTATGGTTTACGACTGCGGCTTAAAGTTGGCGGCGACTGCTCTTACTACTACAGTCTATCGTTCAGTTGTCAGGTCCAGTCCACACGACCCTTGCGGGCCGACGTCATCACTTGGTCTTGATGGCCTCGATGGACTTGGTGATCTCGGACTTCAGGGAGGAGGGCAGCGGAGCGGTGCCGGCGGCATCCTGAGCGGCCTTCTGGCCCTCGTCGGAGGTCACGTAGGTCAGCCAAGCCTTGGCGAACTCAGCCTGCTTGGTGTCCTTGTAGGCCGGGCAGACGATGTCGTAGGAGACCAGGACAATCGGGTAAGCGCCCTCGGCCTCGGTGGCGTGGTTGATCTTGATGACGATGCGGTTGTCACCCTTAACGGTGTCGTCCTGCTTGGAATCCCCAATGACCTTGGAGCCGGCCTCGGCGGAAATCTCGTTGTACTTGTCGCCGACCTTGACGGCCACGGTGCCCAGGTCGCCGACCTGGGAGAAGTCAGCGTAGCCGATGGTGCCGTCGGCCTGCTTGACGGTGGAGATCACGCCGGAAGTGCCCTTGGCACCCTGGCCAACCTCGTTCGGCCAGTTCTCGGAGAGGTCGTAGGTCCAGTTGTCAGGGGTGACGTCCTTGAAGTAGGAGACGAAGTTCTGGGTGGTGCCGGACTTATCGGAGCGGTGCACCACGGTGATGGCGGTGTCGGGCAGCTTCAGGTCCTTGTTCTGATCGGCGATGGCCGGATCGTTCCACTTGGTGATCTTGCCGTCGAAGATCTTGGCGATGGTGGCAGCGTCCATGTTGATGTGCTTGCCGGCATCGGAAACGCCCTTGAGGTTGAAGACCACGGCGATCGGGGAGATGTAGACCGGGACATCGAAGGCGGTGCCTTCAGTGCACACGGACTTGGACTGCTCAACTTCGTCATCGGCAAGGGCCTTGTCGGAGCCGGCCCAAGCGGTGGCACCGGTCAGGAAGGTCTGCACGCCAGCGCCAGAACCGGACGGGTTGTAGGCGATCTTGGCCTCAGGGTTGGTGCCCTGGAAGCCGGCGATCCAGGCTTCAACGGCGGCCTGCTGAGAGGAGGCGCCGGCGCCCGAGAAGTTGCCGGAGATCGGGGTGGACTTGGAAGTGGAATCGGAGGAGGAGCTGTTGTCGGTCGTGGTGGCGGTGTTATCGCCGCAGGCGGCCACGGAAGCGAGCATCACAATGCCGGACAGAGCGGCAATGGAGCGAACGAGGATGTTCTTCTGCATGATTATTACTTAATCCCTCTATCAACTATTCGCGGGCGGCTCAGCGCTGCCCGGTCAATTCATGACAACTACAAGCGTATTGGTGGTTTCAAGGGCCCAAAACCGAAATCAGTAAACAGAAGATGAACACTTGGATGTTTGTGGGCTACGTTGAGGCTACGTAGTTTTTGGAGCGGGCTCGCCTGCGGCGAGTCCACAGCGAGCCCACAATCCACAACAAAAAAAGGCGACCCGAAGGCCGCCTTCCATTTACTCCGCGGGAGTATCGATCTTGTATCCGAGACCGCGCACGGTAGTCAGATACTTGGGGTGCGCCGGATCTTCCTCGATCTTGGAGCGCACGCGCTTGACATGCACGTCGAGCGTCTTGGTGTCGCCCACATAATCCGAACCCCAGATGCGGTCGATCAGCTGGTGACGCGTCATCACACGGCCCTTGTTCTGCATGAGGTATTCGAGCAGTTCGAATTCCTTGAGCGGGAAGAACACGGTTTCGCCGCGTACGGTGACCTGATGCTGGCCAACCTGCATGACGATATCGCCACACACCAGCGGAATATCGTCATCCACAGTGCCGGAAGCCTGGGCAGTGGCCTGATTGCGACGCATCACGGCACGAATACGTGCCAGCAGCTCACGGAAAGAGTACGGCTTGGTCACATAATCGTCCGCACCAATCTCAAGGCCAACGACCTTATCGATTTCGGCGCTCTTGGCGGTGAGCATAATAATCGGCACACGGCTCTGCTCACGAATGCGGCGGCACAGTGCAGTGCCGTCAATGCCCGGCAGCATCAAATCAAGCAGCACCAAATCGATGCCGCCCTTGGTGAACAGTTCCAGACCTTCCTCGCCAGTGGCGGCGGCGGACACGTCGTACCCCTCGCGTGTGAGCTGGTATACCAGCGGCTCGCGATAGGATTCCTCGTCTTCGACGATAAGAATGCGTGTCATAGTAGCCTTTCTTGGGTATGTTCCCGTGCGCATAGGCGCAAAGTTTTCCGACATTATCGTAACCATTTGTTCTCCGTTAGCCTGCTGTTTCCCGAAAGTACGTAATTGCGTAATTGGGCTACGCGCGGTGTGCGCACCTCGCCCACTGTGTGATTGTGTGGCAATGGAATGGCACCATGTCGGGCACCAACCAAGGCCCTACGCTTGTGTCGACTCGTCCGACCGGGCCTCGTCGTCATCCTCATCCGGGGCGGCCGGCAGCTCGATGGTGAACGTCGACCCCTCCCCCGTACGCGACCAGACCGAAATCCGACCGCCGTTCTCCTGCACGCAGTGCTTGGTGATGGCCAAGCCGAGTCCCGAACCGCCGGTCTCGCGCGAACGGGCCGGGTCGACCCGGTAGAATCGCTCGAAAATGCGGTCCAGCGATTTGGCGGGGATGCCGATGCCCTGATCGACCACGCGAATGGTGACTTTGCCATCGCGCTCCCCCACGCCGACCGCCACAGTGGTGTGTTCGGGCGAGTAATGGATGGCGTTCTCTACGAGGTTCTTGACGGCGGTTTGCATGGCCTCTTTGTCGGCCTTGATCATCGGACCGTTCGTGGCTGGGCTGCCTGATTCTTCCAAGGAACCTTCGCCATCGGCCGGCTCCTCGACCTTCGTGGGTACTGACTGTCCGTTGACACTCAGTCGGATATCCACATGGCGGGAGTCGGCTTGGGTCTGATTGGCGGCGATGGCGGCGCGTGCCACATCCAGCGCGGAAATGCGCCGCGCATCGATCACGCTTTGCGGGCTTTGGGCTTTCTGCAAGTCGATAAGATGATGCACCAGTTCGGTCAGGCGCGCGGATTCCTTGGAGATACGGCCGGAAAAATACCGTACGGCGTCCGGATCATCGGCGGCGTCGGTCACGGTTTCGGCCAGTAGCGCGATGGCACCGGCCGGAGTCTTGAGTTCGTGCGAAACGTTGGTCACAAAGTCACGGCGGACGGCCTCGAAACGGCGCTGCTCGGACATGTCGTTGATGAAGATGGCGTACAGGTCATCGCCGATATCGCCAATGCGCACACGCAAATACAGCGTGTTGGACGGGCGTGACTGGCCGGCCTCCAGTCCTCGGCCATTAGAGGACGGATAGGAATTGCGATTGACCGGCAGCTGAACCTCACGCTCACGCATGCCACCGTCGGCGGCGGCCTGAGTGAGGATGTCCTCGACTTCACGCGAGTTGAGTCGGTCGCCGGAGACTAGGCCGAATGGCACTGAGCCGGGGCTTGAATATTGGACCAGACCGTTGCGGTCGGTGACGATCAGGGCTTCGGGCAGGACTTCAATCAGGCGACGCTCGGTGGGGCGCACGGGCGCATCATCACCGAATAGAGAATGCGTATCCTCGTCGCCGGACAGGTCCTGTTCGGCGGCGAGCCGGCCTGAAACGCGGCCTTTGTTGTAGGCGATGACGGCAACCCACACCAGTATCAGCGCGGCGAGCACCACAATCACGACGATCTGCCAGATATCCATGATTTCCAGAGTAAAACGTGCGAGGCGTAGTGAGATGCCTAAACTACGTAAGTTCGTCTATTGTTCATTTTTGGCGGGACGACATAACAAAATGCTCCCGCTGGCGGGAGCATAATATGGGGAGCTCTATTTACAGCTCGTAGTCCTTGTCCTTGCTTTCCTTGATCAGGAACAGAGCGAGCAGAGCGAGGGCAGTCATGATAGCCATGTACCAGCCCACACCGGCAACGCCGAACTTGGAGGTGACCAGTTACAGGCGCTTGACGATGTCGACAGCCAGACGGGCGGCGGTATCGGCGTATTCGGAGATGTCGAACTCCTTGAATACCTCGTAATCGGTGTCGGCGTTGTCGGAAAGGGCACGAATCACCAGTGCCGGCACGTTATTGCGGGCGGCGACCTGTGCCACGGCGGCGCCTTCCATCTCCACGGCGTCAGCCCCGGTGAGTCGGATGACCTCCTCGACCTTTTGGGGCGTGTCCACGAAGTAGTTGCCGGAGGCGATGATGCCGGTGATGTGGGTAATGCCCGCATTGGCAAGCGCCTCGTCGGCGACTTCCAGCAGACGGTCATCAGAGTGGAATTCCTCCACCGGAGCGTCCGCAGTGCCGGGCTTCCACTGGCCTACGAGCCGCATGTCAGTGTCGAGGTAGCGCAGGGTGCCGCCGAGCACCACGTCGTTGATGTGCAGGTGGGTGTTGAGGTTGCCGGCGATGCCGCTGAAAATCACGGCGTCCGGGGCAATCTCGTCAATCAGCAGCTGCGTGGTGGCGGCCGCATTGACCAGTCCCATGCCGCCTACCGTTGCGGCAACCTTGATGACGTCAGAACCGAAGGAGTCGACCGTGCCGGACACGATGTCAAGGCTGCCCTTGGCGGTGTGCGTCACATGCGTGAGCGATTTGGCGATCAGCGCCACTTCCTCATCCAATGCGCCAATAATAGCTACAGTTTTCATACCCATACGTAAGTTCCTTTCACAACACTTTCGGCTCCCCTTGTCAGGGGAGGTGGCCGCCGAATGGCAGGCTGAGGGGTAGAGACGTTTCGTTGCATTGCTCCCGCGAGAGAGCCGATGACGCAACTCAGTGCCAACGCCGTGTGGCTACGGCTTCCGCAAGCTCGCGCAGCAAGGCCTCGGTTTCTTCCCAGCTGATGCACTTGTCAGTAATCGACTTGCCATAGACCAGCTGATCAAGCGGCGCGGCCTTCTGATTGCCTCCTTCAATAAAGCTTTCCATCATGATGCCGGTAATACCCTGTTCGCCAGCTGCAATTCTGCTGGCAATATTGCGCACGACTTCGGCCTGACGATGTTCGTCCTTGCCGGAGTTACCGTGCGAGCAATCAACAATCAGACCATGCGAGGCTGCGGATTCGGCGGGCATTTCGGCGCGTACGTCTTCCATGGCTTTGGCCACGGATTCGGCATCGTAGTTCGGGCCGTGAATCGAGCCGCGCAACACCACATGGCAGTCCGGGTTGCCAAGGGTCTCGACTGCGCAGGCACGCCCCAGATGGTCAATGCCGAAGAACGTGTGCTGCTGAGCAGCGGCGAAGCAACCGTTGACCGCTGCCTTCACCGAGCCGTCAGTGGCATTCTTAAAGCCGACCGGCATGGAAAGCCCGCTGGCCAATTGGCGGTGGATCTGGCTTTCCGTGTTGCGCGCACCAATGGCGCCCCAACTCACCGCGTCCGAGATGAACTGCGGGCTGGTGGGCTCCAGAAATTCCGTGGCGGCCGCCAATCCTTCCTTCAGCACACCAAGCAAGGTTTTGCGAGCAAGCAACAGGCCCTTGCGAATATTGTGGCTGCCATCAATATCCGGGTCGTTGATCAGGCCCTTCCAGCCAATGGTAGTGCGCGGCTTCTCGAAGTACACGCGCATGACGATGAGCAACTGTTCACCGAGCTCATCTTTCAGCTTGGCCAATCGGCGCGCGTAGTCCAGCGCGGCCTTCGGGTCATGAACCGAACAGGGGCCGACGATGACCAACAGCCTGTCGTCTTGGCCGTACAGGCACGCGCGAATCTCATCACGCGAGTAGGCGACGATTTCCTGAGCCTGATCAGTCAGCGGGAGTTCAGCGAGCACTTGCGCGGGCGTGGGCAGCGGCTCCAACTCCAATACGCGGCGGTTGATGATGCGACTGACACCCACCTGATCTTCCCAACGCGGCACATCAGTGGCAACGAGCGGGTTCTTCCCCTCCCCCATCGCCTGACGAATGGCGCGAAGCTCTTCTGGGGTGTTCAACGGCTGCGGACCGACTTGCAACGGATGCAGCGAATGTGCTGCTTCCTCCTGCTGCTGCATAACATCTCTCCTTGGGTCAGTATCCTTCCCAAGGATAAGGTGTCACGGGAACAAACTGACATGACCACCGTTATTGGCAAAAAATGCTCACTGAGTGGGTCTCAGTGAGCATTTTTACAAAGACAAAGCTATTTAGCCGAGCGGCGAGCGGTGACGGCGTCGGCTAGGGTGTGCAGCAGTTCGTTGGTGCGTTCCCACGGCACGCAAGAGTCGGTGACGGACTGACCGTAGACCAACTGGTCGAGCGGGGCCGGCTTTTGGTGACCGCCGACCAAGAAGCTTTCCATCATTACGCCGGTGATGCCTTGTTCGCCGTGCGCCAGGCGCTCAGCGATCTCTTCGATGACTTCGGCTTCGCGGTTTTCGTCTTTGCCGCAGTTGCCGTGGGCGGCATCGATGACGAGGCCATGCTGGCTCGGGCCGGACGCTTTGGAAACCTTGAGGTCTTCCAGAGCTTGACGCACAGATTCGGCATCGTAGTTCGGGCCGTGGCTGGAGCCGCGCAGAACCAGATGGCAATCCGGGTTGCCTTTGGTTTCGGCGGAAATCACGCGACCGTCCAAGTTAATGGACAGGAAGTGATGCTCGAAGCCGGCCGCGAAACAGGAATCGGCGGCGGCCTTGATGGAGCCGTCGGTGGAGTTCTTGAAGCCCACCGGCATGGACAGGCCACTGGCCAGTTCGCGGTGGACTTGGGATTCGGTGTTACGCGCGCCGATGGCACCCCAGCTGATCGCGTCGCAGATGTACTGCGGGGTGATGGGGTCAAGCCATTCGGTGGCGGCGGGCAGGCCGAGGCTCAGCACGTCGGTGAGCACCTTGCGGGCCAGCCACATGCCCTTACGAATATTGAAGCGACCGTCCAGATCGGGGTCGTTGATGAGGCCTTTCCAGCCGATGGTGGTGCGCGGCTTCTCGAAGTACACGCGCATCACGATCACGAGTCGGTCTTCCAACTCGCGCTTGACGGCAGCCAGCTTTTCTGCGTACTCGTGCGCGGCCTTCGGGTCGTGGATTGAGCAGGGGCCCACGATGACGAGCAGTCGGTCGTCGCGGCCGTTGAGCACATCGCGGATTTCCTGCCGCGAGTGGAGCACGAGCTCGCTCATCTCATCGGTGAGCGGCTGCTCCCTGAGGAAAGCACGCGGCGCGGGAATGGGGTCAAGCTGACGAATGTTGACATCGACGGTCTCAGGAAAGACGGCCTGCTCCCCCAAACGACGTTCATCCTCGGAACTATCCGGACCACGTAGTGCTGCCATTGCTCGACTCCTTTCCTTGTATACGTACTGTCGGTATGTCGCCATAGACGCAAAAGCCCAACTATAGCAGTTTGTTACGGGGACTGCTTGTTGGGCCGGCAGTTATGGACTTTGGGTGGACTCGCCTGTGTGGACTCGCCTGCGGCGATGCTGTGTTGTTGTGCGGCCTGCGACCGCGGTCTCTCCCTCTGTCAGCGGCTTCGCGCTGACAGAGGGAGAGACCCTAGCAGCCGACAGGCTGCGAGAAAACACAGCATTGGCCGTCAGGCCGATTCCGGGAGGCTGACGAAGTCAGGCCAAAGCGCCCATCGGATCCCATGCGGGGAGCATGGTGGCTGGCTCTTCGAGGGCCTTCTGGTATTCCTCGGGCAACAGGGCCTTCGGGACGGCTACCTCGTAGACGTATTCGGTGAACCAGTCGTCGGACATGGTGAAGTAGCCCTTGTCGGCGATCTTGGCGCCCCAAGAGTTCTCCACGCGCCAGCGGCGGGTGGTGCCGTCGTCGGCCACGTCAACGCCGGCGAAAGCCATGGCGTGGTTCATGGCGGAGTCGCCGAAGCGCACGCGGGCTTCCTTGTCCAAATCGAAGTCCACGTCGTACACGCGGCCGTACTCGAACAGGTCGGTGGCCCAAGCGCCGTTCTCACGGTCCATGAACGGGTGGCAGTCGGCACCGAACCATACCGGAATGCCCTGCTCAACGAGAATCCGCTTGACGCAGTCCTTCATGAACTGGTTTGGCACGTTGAGGTACTCGGTGGCGTCGCCGCCAGCCACATTGCCGAGGTGCTCGATGCCGATCTTCTTGCCCTTGGCGTGCTCGGTGCGCGGATCGTCCACCAGGCACACGTAGTCCTCAAGATCAGCCGGACCCACGTACTTCTTCCAGAACTCAACCGGCGTAATCTCGCCGTCGCGGTGGAATTCGCCATCCTTGTCGGTCCATTCCCAGTCGAAGGAAACCGGCGGCTCGCCCAGGTGGATGGTCAGAATACGGTGGCCGGCAGCAGTGGCGTCGGCAATAATCGCCTCGACCTTGGAGGCATCGCCGTCAGCGGCGTACATGTGCGCCACGGCGGTGTGCAGCATGTGGCGCAGCTGGATGTTCATTTCACCGGTGTTCTTGGAGGATTCGGTCTCCGGGAACAGGTCCTTGGGCACAGCGCCGTACTTCTTGTACACGTTCATGGCCATGGTCCACTGGCCGCCATCGCCCATCACGTCGGCGAGCAGGTGCTGCATCAGGCGGGAGTCGGAAGGCTCTCCGGCAGCCACCAGAGCGGCCACATCCTTAAGGAAGTAGTTGACGCGCTCCAGCTTGTCGTAGTACATCGCGTAGTTCTGGGAGAACTCGAACTCCTTCAAGTTCATGTTCTTCTTGGCCACGAAACGGGCCACGTTCAGGGAGCTGAACAGCCAGCAGCGGCCGGAGCGATCCTGATGGGTGGCTTCGCCATTGTCAACGATGGTGGAGAAACGACGCTGCATCAGACGAGCGCGGTCATAATTGCGAGCCACCTTGTCGATGCCGGCGGCGGTCACCGCGTTCATGGCCAGACGGTTGGTGCCGCTCTGTGCGAAATCGCCGCGCAGGGTATTCAACGCTTCGTCGGTCAGAGGCGTCAATTCACTCATGTCATACTCCTTCTGTGATGGTGCGCTTGTGGCGCAGATTCAAACGAATACGGCACCTGGCTCGAAAGCGCAGGTGCCGTAATTCTTACCGCTAGTAGTCTAATCGAAGGCCTGTCATTCGCCGTTCTGCTCAGATACGGCCGGATTCTCCTGAGTCGGGGCCTCCGGTTCGCCCTGTGTCTGGTGCTCGGACGGCTCAGACGATTCGGACTGCTCATTCTGCGCAGCCGAATCAGCCGAATCAGCCGAATCAGCCGGTGCCGCATCTGTCTCATTGTGATCGTCGGCAGCCGACTCGTTTCCGCTCAACTCACCCGGCTGGTCATCGGCCTCGTTGTGTACAGGCTTGACTTCCGGGACGGGCGCAACCACCGGCAATGCCGCCGCGGCAGCGGCTTCCTGATCCTGACCAGAGGCCGCCGCATTACCGCCGAAAGCGAATCCGGAGAACGCCTGCGAGAACATAGAACGCAGTTCCGAAACACGCTGGGTGATGACGGACTCGCGTTCCTGCAGATCGGCGATGCGCTTGGACAGACCGTCAAGCTCGCTTTGGGCGGCGGCGCGACGCTCCTCGATCTGCGCATCGGCTTCCTCGCCCGCCTTATGTACGATTGCGGCGGCCTGGATGTCCGCCTCCTCGCGCTTGGACGCGGCATACGAATCGGCTTGGTCGCGAGTGTTCTTGGCCTGACCGACCAACTCATCGGCTTCCCGCTTGGCCGCCACACGACGCTCTTCGAGGTGCTGCAGCAGTTCGTTGACCTTCTTCGTGGCCTCATCCTGCTGAGCGGCGATGTCGTGACGGATCTGCTCGACCTCGGCGTTGACCTGGCTCATCGTGCTGGTGCGCTTGACCTCGGCCTCATCAGTGATTTCCTGACCCTTGGTTTTGGCCGCATCAATGATTTCGCTGGCCTTGCGCTGGGCTTCGGTCATCATCTTGGACACTTGCTCGCGCACGTCGGCGAGCTTCTTGTTGGCCTCGGCGAGCGCCGCCTCAATCTGATCGTTGGAATCAGACTTAAGCTTGGTGATCTCCTCATTGGCGCTTTTGCGCATTGCGGCAACCTGCTGGGTCGCCTCCGCCTTCATGTCGGCGATTTCGCGCTCTTGAGTGGAGCGTTCGGAAGCCATCTTCTTAGTGTGCTCTTCGCGCGCGTTGCTGAGCTCAAGCTCGACGGTCTGACGCTGTTCGGTGATGGTCTTGGCAGTTTCGGAGCGCAGTTGTGCGGCATCCTCGTTGGCGGAGGTGGTCACTGATTCGGCTTGATTGCTGGCGTTCGTCAGAATCGAGGCGGCCTTGGCATTGGCGTCGTCAACAATATGCTGGGCATCCAGCTTGGCGTTGTTGATCAGTGTTTCGGCCTGAGCCTGAGCCGTGGTACGGATGGAGGACGCGTCCTGCTTGGCGCGTTCCAGCAGTTCGGTACTCGTCTGTTCGGCGGAGGCAAGCATCTGCTGGGCGTTCGCTCCCAAGGAAGCGAAGCTGTTGCCTTCCGGCTTCTTGTTCTTCTCTTCCTGAAGTTGGGCCTGCAGTTGCAGAATACGGTCGTCATCCGCCGCAATCTGCTCACGCATGCTGGCCAACGTCTGCTGCGCACGCTTCATACTCTCCTGAGTAGCGTCGAAGGCAGCATCAACCTTCTCCTTGTCATATCCTCGCAGCACCACCGGGAAACGATCCACCATCGCTGTTTATTCCTTTCGCACACGCATAAAGCTCTTGGCACATCCTTGAAGCACTGTAGCGCATCGCACTAGCGCTGAGCGTTGAGCGACGCGCAATCGTTACAATGCGTGCGAACCATGTTCTATTCCGGCGTGGCGCACAGCGTGCTAGGCGATGAGGATGTCGGAGCTGGAGGGCTTGAGATAGTAGCGCACGGCTTCGCGCACCACATCACGGCCAGCGGCGATCTGCTGGTCGAGTGGTAGACCATGCTGGCTGGAATGCGCCGGAACGACCGGAGGGAAGCTGACGAATCCGCCCAGCACCTGCTCCTGGGTGGCGGTCCAGTTGAGCAAGTTGTAGAACAGCGAATTACATACGAACGTACCTGCGTCCGAACTCAAGGTGGCCGGAATCGAATCGTCCGTGAAATCATTCAGGATCGAGCGCAACGGCAGGCGGGTCCAATAGGCGGCCGGGCCATTGGGATCGATGGGTTCGCGGCGTGGGATCACGTTGTCCGCGTCTGGCTTGATCGCGTCCATCAGGTTGGTGGCGCATCGTTCAAGCATCACGCCTCGGGCTGCGTGCTTGAGCCCGGTGGCGATGACGATATTGGGCTTGGTGGCCTCAATCGTCTCTTTCAGCGTGGGCCAGGCTTTGGCGAAGCTCACCGGGATGCTGACAGCATGAACGGTGACGGCGACCTGCTCCAACGGATCGTCCGGAGCAGAGGAGACGCCCAGTCCCTGCTCGGCGATGGCCTTGGGCACTTCGACGGCGGGATTGACCTCCACGCCGTCATAGTGGTCGAAGCCGGAGATCACAACATTGAGTTCACGCATAATGCCAGTCTAGCGATGCATCTGGCCGGCCGCTTGGGCCAGCAGGGCGTGCATGCGGGCGCGGGCCTCTTCCTTGGGATCACGACCGAGAATCTCCTCGGCGATACGCTCAGCTGTGGGAATATCTTCCAGCGTGGTGATCTTCAGGTTGGTTTCCGCACCGGAGACAATGGCGACGGGTTCATCAGGCAGATAATCGACCACTACGCGCGTGTCGTCGGTGGGATGGAAGTCCGGGTCGGCGGCAGCCAAATCGTAAGCGTGACGAATCGTCGCGAAGCGGAAGGATTGCGGGGTCTGCGCGCGGAAGGTGTTCGGGCGGTCCGGCACCGACTTGACCACTTTCAAATCGCCCAGATCCTCGGTCAACAGCACGGTGTCGGTTGAGGCGTAGGCCACGGTTGCGGCCGTGAACTGGTCGAGCGCATCAATCGAACCGTCGATGGCGGACTGTTCCACGAACGGACGGACGGCGTCATGGATCAGAATCTTGGCATCGTCCGGAATGCCAGCCGTAGCCAGCATGTCGAGCGCGGTGGCGGTACTGTCCACACGCTCGTCACCGCCGTCAATGATGACGCGGACCTTGGTGTAGCCCATCTCGCCAACCAACGTTTCCACTTCACCGCGCACCTTGGGATTGACCACCACCACGATGTCGCTGACGCGGTCGCAATGTTCAAAGGCATCAATGCTCCAGCACACGATGGGCTTGCCGCCCACGGAGACAAGCTGCTTGGGATTATCGGGGTCGAAGCGCGTACCGAAGCCGGCGGCCAGCACCACGGCCACCACCGGCACGGTTTGCGCCGGTTTGGCGCCCTGAGCGGGGGCCGGCTGGACGGTAGGCGTCTCGACGGGGGTATCGAAATCTCTCTCAGTCATAGGCACCACCGTAGGGTGAGGGCTGGCCGTCCGTGAACTGCATCACATCTTCTCCACGGAATGTGCTCGCATTCTCCGTTTAGTCACGCACGATGAGGGCGAGGAGGCGGCCTTCGTGTGTTTTGTTGGCGAGCGCGGCGCGGCGGTGCGAGTACCACAGTGGGTTTTCGAGCGTGCACATGCTGTGGCTGATGTTGTCGATGCGCTCCGCGAGCTCGGCCGGGCCTTCGCCATCCGTACGGCACAGTTCGGCGAGTTCCGGGTCTTCCTCAAGGTACTGGGTGGCGGCGTGCACGCGCGGCATCGAATCGACCACCTGATGTACACCGGCGAAAGCGAGGTCGATCATCGCGGCTTCGGCGATGTCGATGCCGGCACCGCCGAAACGGGTCTTCGTCTTGGTCAGCGGGAAGCGCTTGATGAACTGGTCGGCGATCTCGTCGCCCACTTCATAGCAGTCGCCGCAGATGCGCGGGCCGAGTGTGGCCACGATGTTCGCCGGGTCGGCACCCTTGCTCTTCATCAGGTCCACCGTGGCGCCGATCACGCCGCGCTCCAGACCACGACGGCCGCAGTGGGCCGCACCGATGATACCGGTGACCGGGTCGCCCAGCAGCACCGGCAGACAGTCGGCCGCGAACATGCCTAGGGCGATGCCGGATTGTGCGGTGACCTGGCCGTCCGCCTCGATGACGTGCGGAGTGTCAGTCTCACCATGTGTGCCGGACACGTCGAAGCCGAAGGGGGTGTTGATGACGAACGAGTCGTCCACGTCCACAGCCACGCCGGAATGTACTTGGGAGACCAGCGATAGGCGGGCTTGCACCGCTTCGGCGAGTGCGATGCGGTTCGACAGCACGGCCTCAGGTTCGTCGCCGGACTTGCCGCCGAGGTTCAGGTTGCCGTAATCGCCGGTGCTCAGGCCGCCCAGTCGCGTGGTGTACACCACCTTGATGCCGGGGGCCAGTGCGATGGGGATGGTCACCGGAATAGGGCGACCGGCTTTATCGGTAGAGCTGATGCTGTTGGAATCGAGGATTTCTTCGCTGTATTCAGGCATAAGGCATTCTTTCTTGGGTGCGGGCGGTGTTCATGATTTTCATGACCACCCCCAGTCAGCGGGGGCGGAGTGGTAGGTTATTCGGCTTTGAGGGTGGGCTTTTTGGTGCGCGAGCGGATGGCGGCGTTGATGGGCACCTGGTGCGGGCAGGGCATCGAGAACACGTGCGCCGGATTATTGATGGCGGGTACTGGCGCGCCATCGGCATCGCGCAGGCCGGTTTCCGGCACGGTAAAGACCAATGGTCTCTCGCCAGGCAGCAGGAATTCGACCTGTTGACCGGGCTCAATCTTGTTACGGCTCATCAGCGTGACACGTCCGTCTTCGTCCGCGCTCCAGCTCAGCACTTCGCCCACTACCAGCCATGAGCGGAAGTAGGCGGAGCGGTCGGTGTTCTGTGTGACCTTGTGCTCCGGGTAATAGAAGCCGGTGGAGTAGTCGCGGTGGGCCACCTTGTCGGTTTCCTCGAGCAGCCATTCGGGCAGTTCGACGTGTGGGGCCGGGCGAACGGCCGCATGTTTCCAATCGGTCTCAATCTGTTCGACCGCGGTGTTGGACTTGCGGCGCGTGGAACGGGCGTGAGAGCTCATGCCGTCGGGTTCGACGGCGGTGCCGGCCGGCGTACCAGAGGCAGTTGAGTCGACGGCATCAGCAACCGTCACGCGGTCACGTTCTGCGGCAACCGAGCCGGTGACCGAATCGGCAACCGCAGTATCAGAGCCACGGTCATATCCCTCATCGGCCACACCGGCGAACGCGGCATCAGCATTGCGCATCACTTGATCTTCGGTTCCTTGGCCAAAATCGGGGTCGCCCGGGCGAATCACACGGTCATGGAAAGGCTTCAAAACATTGCCATCAGCGTCTTCAAAACCGCGTTGAATCATGTATTCATTAACCGCGGTTTTGTAGGCGTTGGTCATGGCGGCGATATAGTAGGCGCTTTTCGCGCGGCCTTCGATTTTGAGGCTGGTGGCACCGGAGTCAATCAAATCATCCAAGTGCCCCAGCATATTCATGTCCTGCGAATTGAACAGATAGGCGCCGTTCTCGGTCTGCTCGATCGGGAAGTACTGGCCGGGGCGCTTCTCTTCCACGATCGAATACTTCCAGCGGCATGGCTGGGCGCATTCGCCGTGATTGCCATCGCGGCCGGTCAGATAGTTGGAGAACAGGCAGCGGCCGGAGAAGGCCATGCACATAGCACCGTGGACGAAGCATTCGATGTCGAGGTCATCGGGAATGTTGGCGCGAATATCACGCACGGCCTGCAAGTCCATCTCGCGGGCCAACACCACACGGCGAGCACCAAGCTCGTAGAAGGCGTTCGCAGCCTGATAATTAGTCACGCCGGCCTGGGTGGAGACGTGCAGTTCCAGATTCGGAGCCACCTGACGGGCCATCATCATCACGCCAATATCGGAGACGATCAGCGCGTCCACGCCGGTGTCTTTGAGCTGGCCGACGTACTCGCGCATGGCTTCGATCTCGTTGTTGCGCGGCAGCACGTTGCAGGTCACGTACACGCGAGCGCCGCGTTCATGGGCGTAGCGCGATCCTTCCTCGAAATCCTCAAGGCTAAGGTTTTTGGGGGCCGATCGCATGCCGAAGGCTTTGCCGCCGCAGTAGACGGCGTCGGCACCATAATCGACCGCGGTTTTCAGGCCCCTCAGGTTGCCGGCCGGGGACAACACTTCGGGCTTTTTGCGGGTGGGGAGGTTCATCGTCGTATTCATCACCGCAATAGTGTAGTGGTGGCCGTGTAATGCGGGAGGGGCTACCGTTAGGCTGGATGACATGAAGATCGATATCGTGAGCGTGTTCCCCGAATACTTTGAGGTGATGAACCTCAGCCTGATGGGCAAAGCCCAGGCCAAGGGATTGTTGGAGATCAAGGCGCACAACCTGCGCGACTGGACCCACGATGTGCATCATTCGGTGGATGATACGCCAGTCGGCGGCGGGGCCGGCATGGTGATGAAGCCCGAAGTGTGGAGCGAATGTCTGGACGAACTGCTGGGATTCTCGCAGCCGTCCGGCTCCCCCGCCCCATCCGGCGCACCGGTGCTCATCTTCCCGAACCCATCGGCCCCGTTGTTCACCCAGCGCGACGCCACCGAGCTCAGCCATGCCGACCATCTGCTGTTCGGTTGCGGCCGGTATGAGGGCTACGATGCGCGCATCCCGGACTACTACCGCGCCCAGGGCGTCGACGTACGCGAATATTCGATCGGCGACTATGTGCTGAACGGCGGCGAAGTGGCGGTGTCGGTGATGCTTGAGGCCATCACCCGCCTGATGCCCGGATTCATGGGCAACCCAGATTCGATTGTTGAGGAATCCTACACCGGCGAGGGCGCACTGCTTGAACATCGCCAGTACACCAAACCGGCCGTATGGCGTGGTATTGCGGTGCCGGACGTGCTGTTGTCCGGCGACCACGGCAAGGTGGACCGTTTTCGCCGCGACGAAGCGCTGGCCCGCACCGCCGAGATTCGGCCGGACCTTATCGCGGCACTGGATTGCAAGGCGCTGGATAAGGCCGATCGCAAGACCCTGATGGCCTTGGGCTGGGAGGTCTCCGCCGCCCATCCGCGCCGGCTCGCCGATTAATTCACCACACGGGGGGAGATTCACTACGCGGCGGAATCGTCGGAACGCTCTATATCCGAGTCGTCATCCGCGGATTCGATGTAGAAGACGGCGGTTTCGCCGTAGTTGCGGCTTTCGGTGATTTGCCAGCCTCCGGGGGCAGTGGGATCATCCGAGCGTACCGAGCGTTCGAGCATGATCACCGTGTTCTCGTTGGTGGCGCTGCCCGCCGCCAGATCGGACAGTAGCTGATTGCATTCAGCGGTCTCATAGGCATAGGGCGGGTCGATGAATATCACGTCGAATGGTTCGCCGAAGCCGCCAGCCACTTGCTCGGCTTTTTTGACCAGCACACGGGCCTTGAGCGAAGCATCCCACGAACGATTCTTCTGTAGCTGCGCCAAGGTCTTGGTAATCAGCGCCGCCGCAGGCCGGGAACTTTCCACGGCCACGAGTTCTCGCGCGCCACGGCTCAGCGCTTCGATGCCCAACGCACCAGTACCGGCGAACAGGTCCAGTACACGGGCATCATCCAGCACTCCCCATGAGTCGAGGTGCGAGAAAATCGCCTCTTTGGTGCGATCCGTGGTAGGCCGGGTACCCGTTTTCGGCGTAGCAAGCGCCACACCCTTGAATCGTCCAGAAATTACACGCATAGCTTTCACTGTACAGGTTCATCTGCGCATACCAATCATGAACAACAATGGGGTGCTCGAAGCGCACCAATGATATATGCACTTCGAGTACCTCATGTACGAATGGTCTTGCCTCCACTGAAGCACATTCGAGGGCTTCCCGACCGTGATTTCCTCACGATCGGCATACGGAAAAACTATATCGTGCGATTACGGGGGCGCAGCCCTAGCCTCAGCTGGAGGTGCCTCAGCTGGAGGTCAGGAAGGTTTCGTTGCCTCGGGTGAAGTCGAGGACGGCACCGGCGAGTTGGACCTCACCTGCCAGTTCGGGGTCGGCGGCCAGAAGCTGCCCGGCACGGGTGCGGGCGTCGGCGATCATGTCGGCGTCCTTGACCACGCGCAGGAGCTTCAGGCTGGACTTGCCGCCGGATTGGGCGTCGCCGAGCACATCGCCGGCACCGCGGAATTCCAAGTCGGCTTGGGCGATTTCGGCACCGTCGAGCGAGTGGTGAATCACTTCGAGCCGTTGCTCGGCCGGGGAGCCGGGTTCCGCACGGGAAATAAGGAACGCCCACGAGTTGGTGCCGCCACGCCCCACGCGGCCGCGCAGCTGATGCAGCTGAGAGAGGCCGTATCGGTCGGCATCAAAGATGACGATGCAGCTGGCCTGCTTGACGTCCACGCCGACTTCGATCACCGTGGTGGACACCAGGATCGGAGTCTCGCCGCCGGCAAAATCGGCCATGACCTGGGTTTTGACGTCATCCTTGTCGCGGCCGGTCAGAGTCGCAAACCGAATGCCTTGGAACTGTGGAAGTTTCTGCAACCGGTCGGCGATTTCGGCCACCGCATGCAATGGCGGGCGAGCCACGGTTTCGCCATTTTCGTCGAAGGTTTCGTAGGGGTCGTCGATGCCGATGGCATCGGCCGCCGCGCGCGTCGCACGGCCGCCTGCAGCTGTGCGGGCACTGGAACCAGATGCTGCGGCGCGTCCGCGGGCAGAACCGGCTGCTGCCGAAACGCCGGAACCGCCTTCGTTCTCCTCATCATCCGCATCAATGCGCGGGCACACGATATAGGCCCGCTCCCCCGCGTCGACTCGCGCGCGAATGTGCGCGAACATACGCCCCATGGTGGCGGCGTCGGCCTCATTGACCACCACGGTACGAATCGGTTTGCGGCCGCCAGGCAATTCGGTGAGCCAGGAAATATCGAGATCGCCAAACCAAGTCATGGCGGCGGTGCGCGGGATGGGCGTGGCGGTCATCACCAGTAGATGCGGCGTGGTGCCGTCATCGGTTTTGGCGTTGAGGCTTTCGCGCTGTTCCACACCGAACCGGTGTTGCTCGTCGATCACCACCAAGGCCAAGTGCGGGGCTTGGAAGGTCTTGGAAAACGCCGCGTGCGTGGCCACGATAATGCCCGGCTCACCACTGGCGGCCGCAGCGAGCGCCTTACGCCGGGCGGCAAGCTTCATACCACCGGTCAGCAGGGTGACGGGAATTTCCGCAGTCACCTTGGAAGAAGAGACCGTCGAAGCACCGGACGCGCCCATCGCGCCCTCAACGTCGGCCGCGGCATCGGTCTCCTTGGCACCCGGCTGTGCAAGGGTCAACCCCGACACCATCTTGCTGATGGTCTCGTAATGCTGTTCGGCAAGCACCTGAGTGGGAGCCACCAGCACCGCCTGATAGCCGGCGCCGACCGCCTGCAGCATGGCCGCGAGCGCCACTACGGTTTTGCCGGAGCCGACTTCGCCCTGCAACAGACGCTGCATGGGCCAGTCACGTTCAAGATCGGACGCGATGTCGTCCACCACCTGACTCTGCCCGGCTGTCAGTGTGAACGGCAACGATGCGATGAAGCGGTCGCGCAAATTGGGCAAATTGGGCAGATCAGGCAGATCGGTCGCAGAACCGCGCTCCGATGCTTCTGGTTGCGTACTTGGCTCCGCAACCGCTTCGCCCACCGACGCTCGAGCTGTTTCCAGCGCCTCGTTCAGCGGGCAAGGATGCGCCGATGACTTGTGCGCGTGCTGTCGAGACTTCAGCAGCGAGGTCTGCGAAACGAAAGCCTCCTCATAGCGCAGGGTTTCGATGGCCTCCTTGAACCGGGTCGTGGAAGCCGGATCATGAATGGCCAGGAACGCCTCAGCCCGATGCATGAGGTTCTTGGCCTTGCGCACCGATTCGGGCAGCACATCTGGGATGGATTGGGAGAGCGCCTCAGCACCGGATTCGGCGGTCGTGCCGGACTTCTCTTCCCCGTTTTGGACGGCGATGGTGTCAGTCGCGGGAGCCACAATGCCGGCTGCCCCAGCGCCAGCGAGTTGCCCGTCAGGCGTGGATGACGTGCGGGCCCCCATCATCCACAGCAATCCCAGAATCGTCTCATGAATATGTTCGGACGAGATACGCGAACTGGCGTGATATACCGGGCGGGGCCGGCAGACGCGGGTAAGCGCCTCTTGCACGGTATCGGCGTCGTATTTCAACGCGGCCCCGGAAGGGGCAGTCGCGGCCGGCGGATACGCGGACTGCGCACTGGCATACGGATCGGCACTTCCCGCAAACGCACCATTGCCGGATGCCGCGCCCCGAGCGTAACCCTCAAGCCCCGCTCCTGCTCCGGCCGGCACGGGCTCGACAGTGAGGATTTCGGGATGGGTGAACTGCAGCTGACCCATGTATTCGCCGGGCATACCGGAGACCACCACAGACGTGCCGGCGCGCAGTCGCACGCTGACCCAATCCACATACGATTTACGATACGAGAAGAACGTGAGCCGGGCCGTACTGCCGGGTACGCGACGAGACCGGGCGAAGTCGGCGTCATCGACCGTCGCTTCGAGTCGGTAGCCGCGGCGAGCGTTCATCGGCACCACGCGCATATCTCGTATCACGGCGGCAAATGCCATCTGCTGGCCGGGTGCGGCCTCGCGGATGGCGCGAAGCGGCACCGGTTCGGTGACGCGGAAAGGATAGTAGGTCAAGGCGTCGCCGACAGTGACGATTCCCAGCGATTTGAGCGCGGACACGCGACGCTTGTTGGTGACCAGCGAAGCGAGAGTGGTGCCCATAGTGATGCTCATATTGGCCTATTCTATTCGCACGGCCTCTTTAGGCCGCAGAAACAACAAAACCCGCCAAGCCGAAGCTCAAACGGGTTTTGCTCCACGTTAGTACGCGATTCACGCGGCCACGCGCTGAACCTTGCCAGCCTTGAGGCACTTGACGCACACGCGCAGGCGAGTGTTCTCGCCATCAATCGTGGTGCGCACAGACTGCAGGTTCGGGCGGAAGCTACGCTTGGTACGACGGTGCGAATGGGAAACGGTGAAACCGGTCTGCGGTCCCTTGCCGCACACTGCGCAACGAGCTGCCATGATGGACTCCCTTAACCTTGATGTGTCAAGTCTTTCACGCATTCGACCGCCGGTTTCACCCGACATGCCGAACACACAACTTCACAAATATATAGCCCAATACCGACAACCGCAACTCTTGCGTGTATCATGGGCGAACCTCGGCGGTTCACGCGCGGTTCGAGCGTAACTTGCGAGTGGGCCATCAGCGGTTCACGAGCGGCTCGGCATTGGTTCGCCAGCGGTCCGCAAGTAGTTCGTCAGCAGTTCGCCAGCGGCGAATTACGCTGCAAATCATAGCGTTTACCCGATAAAACACGCCGGCCTTCCTTTTCCGCATCCAGCAAACTCTCATATAATCTCGGTATAAGAGACGGCAAGGGACGAAGGGGTCCTCGTGCAACTTGCGACGTGCAACTTACGACGAAGGAGGCTATCATGTTGAATCTCAAGCGAGGTATCGGCACTCACGAGCCCAGCGTGATTTCACTGGGGCAAGTCTGGGTGGACATCATGCTCAATGTGGACAAGGTGCCGGCACAGGGCGGATTCGCCGTGGCCGATCATCCGAAGCCCTCCATTGGCGGCAGCTATCGCGTGCTGCAGGCGGCCAGCCGCATGGGCGTGCCGACCGAGCACGCCGGCATTCTGGGCAACGGCCTGTGGGCGCATTTCATCCGCCAGTCATTCCAAGACAACGGCATCACGCATATCGGCCAGGATCGTCTTGATGAGGATTCCGGCTTCCGCGTGGTGCTGAGCTCCGGCGCGCCGAAGAAGACATTCATCGCTTCCTATGGCGCCGAGGCTCATGGCGACTCGGACACGTTCGACACGCTGGAGCCGCAGCCCAAAGACGTGGTGCACATCAGCGGCAACACACTGATGGACCACACGGCCACCGGCGTGGACGGATTCCTGCTCAAGGCCGGTACCGACCCGGCTGCACGCGACTACACGCTGGTGATCAACCCCACCAATACGTTGCGTTTGGTCAACGACCATATGCTTGAGGACCTGGTGCTCGCACGCCCGGTCTGGTCCTGCAACCGTCAGGAGGCCATGACGCTGGCCGAGCGACTTGGTGCGCCAATCGACGACAGCAAAGTCACCATTGGCGGCGGACTTGACGACTTCATGCACCAGTTGTGCGACGGCTTGGGCGCTACACTGCGCGCGCCGCTGGTGGTGCGTGTCGGCGCCCGCGGCGCTTGGATTCGTGAGCCAGGTGGCGAGACGATTCATATCGAGGGATACCCGACCAAGGCCGTACACACCCGTTCGGCGGGCGGTTGCCACACCGGCGTGATGTGCGCGATGCTGGCAAAGGGCCATAGTCTGGCCGAATCGGTAAAGATCGCCAACGCGGCGGCATCCATCGCCATCCAGCACAGCCTCAACGGCGTGCCGCAATGCCCCGATTACGACGAGGCCATCGCGCTGATCGGCGAATAGTCGACTATAGGTAGCTCCCCCAGTCCGCTTCGCGGCCAGCTCCCCTCAGCGAGGGGAGCTATTTTTGCTCTGGCTCCCCTTAGAAAGAGGCCCGGCATTATTCATCCGCCGTTCAACCGGAATGGCTCCCCTACCCTAGTCCGCGCTTCTACGATAGATTGAGTTGAATACTGTCGAGGAGTGTATATGACTGATCCCACGAATGTCCACGAACCGGTGCCGCAAAGCGCCAAACTGACCGCCCGCGAGAAGAAGTGGATCATCTACGACGTCGGCAACTCGGCATTCGTGCTGCTGTCCACCGCCGTCATCCCCATTTACGCCAAATCGCTGATGCCGGCGGACGGCAACATCGTGTCCGCCTGGGGCTACGCGCAAACCATTGCTTCCTTGGTCATCGCGCTGCTCATGCCGTTGCTCGGCTCCATCGCCGACGTGCAAGGCATGAAAATCAAGTTCTTCCTTGGCTTCTTCGGCACTGGCGTGGTCACCTGCTGCGCAATGGCCCTGCCCCTGACCTGGCTACCGTTCCTAGTCGTCTACATTCTGGCGACCATCGGCCTCAACGGCTCGCTAACGTTCTACGATTCGATGCTCATCGACGCCACCTCGAACGAGCGCATGGACAAGGTCTCCTCGCATGGCTACGGCTGGGGCTACATCGGCTCCACCGTGCCGTTCATCTTCTGCATCGCGCTGATCTTCGGCGGTGCGTTCGCGCTCATCATGGGGGCCATCACCCCGGCGGGCGGCAACATCAAGCTGAACCAGCTCATCAACACGCCCAAGGAATTCCAGGGCAAGGAGTTCAACATCCTTGTCACCGGCGTTGACCGTTCGTCCACCGGTGATCTGTCCGCAGGTGCGGCCAATGACTCCAACGTCAACGACGGCATGACCGATATGATTTTGTACGTCCATTTCAACAATGAGACGGGCGAGATGAAGATGCTGCAGATCCCGCGTGATACGATGGTCACGACGGACACGAGCGTCTCCGGCAACTTCCGCATCAACGGCGTGGCCAAGACCCAGGGCAGCGACAGCAACAACAATATGGCCGCCCTGTGTGAGCTGGTCGCAGACCAGTACAAGCTGCCCATCGACGGATTTATGACGATCCGCCTGGAAATGCTGACCGAGCTGGTAGACCTGTTCGGCGGCGTGGAGATCAACGTCCCCATGGATGTAGACTACGCCGCGCTGGGGCTGGGCGACAGCGTCATTCACGCCGGCTACCAGACGTTGAACGGTGCGTCGATGGAGTTCCTGCTGCGTGCGCGTAAAATTTACCCCGACGGCGACATTGGCCGCCTGAACATGCAGCGCCAGTTCTACGCGGCGCTGTTCCGCAAGCTCAAGAGCATCGGCAACATCTGGGACGTCGCCAAGCTGACCCCCGCCGTGCTGAACTATATGGAGACTAGTTTGAGCGCCTCGAAGCTTGTCAGCTTTGCGGTCAGTATGCTGAAGATCGACTCCAGCAAGATCATGATCTGCCAGATGCCGGTCATCAGCGGCCCGCAGTACAACGGCCAGTCGCTTTTGTACCCTGCGCGGCAGGCGGATGCGGACCTGCTGAACCAGTACTTCCGCGAGA
>ERZ827528.781-NODE-781-length-37115-cov-9.181409_pt1 | contig 37115 bp, 30 predicted proteins | sample MGYA00519768_ERZ827528 | MGnify/ENA primary metagenome ERZ827528 (study PRJEB31778, sample SAMEA3449343) | human gut metagenome | biome: human gut; feature: human-associated habitat; material: faeces | place: United Kingdom | collected 2010/2012 ...
GTCTTCCTCATCGCGAGGAGCCTGATTCGCTACGCAAATTCCCTAAAGAAAGGAGGCGGTCCTTCAAAGCAGGCAGCCGAAGACAAAAAAATCACTCTTCATGATTTATAAAAACGTTACCAGATATATCGAAGTCAAAATCGCATTATCGATGCCTTGCATGGCAGAGCATCTTATTCCCCTGGCGGATCAGACATCCGTGGTGCGTCCGCGGGGCGGAGCCGGAGTGTCCGTTGCGCTTTTTAGGCTGGAGTCATGGATACGAATGTGATTATTGCGATTGTCGCTGTTGTCGTTATTGCGGCAATTCTGGTGATTGGTGGTTGGTGGCTCGGTAAGACCCGCAAGAACGCCGTCAACAAGTCCACTGAGGATGCGAAAGCGGCTGCTGATGCCCGTCTTGCTGCGGAAGCAAAGTCGGCTGCGGCTGATTCTTCCACGGTGAAGCCGTCCGTTGATTCCAATGTTGATGCAGCTGAAAAAGCTCCGGCTGAAAGCCAGCAGAAGTCCTCAGTTCAAGCTTCCTCTTCCGAAACGGCGGCTCCTGCACCAGCCACCGAAGCCAAGCCCGAACCGGTTCATGAAACCCCCGAATCCGCAGGCTCGCGCATGCAGCGTCTCAAGGCACGCTTGTCCAAGTCCGGCAATCCGTTCGGCAAGGCACTGTTCAATATTCTTGCCAAGGATCAGCTCTCCGAATCCGATTGGGAGGATGTCGAAGATACCCTGCTGCTTGCCGATGTCGGCGCGGAAGCCAGCGAACAGCTGGTGGAGGAGCTGCGTAACGACGCCCGCATCGCAGGTCAGTCCGATCCGGCCGAGGTGCGTGCCGCGCTGCGGGACAAGCTGCTTGATGTGGTCGGGCGTGATATGGATCGTCGTCTCAACGCCGACAAGGAGGGCGCGAACAGACCGAGCGTCATTATTATGGTCGGCGTCAACGGTACGGGCAAGACCACGACCACGGGCAAGCTTGCACGCCTGTTTGTGGCGGATGGCAAGAAGGTCATGCTGGGTGCGGCCGATACGTTCCGTGCCGCTGCCGCCGACCAGCTGGAAACCTGGGGCGCCAAGGTGGGTGTTCCGGTGGTTCGCTCCGACAAGGACGGCGCCGATCCGGCGTCCGTCGCCTTCGAGGCCAGTGCCAAGGCCAAGGAGGAGAACGCCGACGTGCTCATCATCGATACGGCCGGGCGCTTGCAGAACAAGGCGAATCTGATGGATGAGCTGGGCAAGATCCGCCGTGTGACGGAGAAGAACCTGCCGGTCGACGAGGTGCTGCTGGTGCTCGACGCCACCACCGGGCAGAACGGCATGGCGCAGGCCAAGGTGTTCGCCGAGGCGATCGGCATCACCGGCGTGGTGCTGTCCAAGCTCGACGGTTCCGCCAAGGGCGGCATCGTGGTTTCCGTGCAGAAGGAGCTGGGCGTTCCGGTCAAGCTGGTCGGTTTGGGCGAAGGCCCCGACGATCTCGCCCCGTTCGACCCGGAGGGCTTCGTGGACGGCATTCTCGCCTGACCGATGCGCTGGGCGTTGTAAGACGTTGGGATCATTGGCCGCATGCGTTCGCGCATAACACGCTTTTTACATGTTTAACACATGTGTAACGTGCTGTAACGTGCAGAAAACGCGTGCGGCGTTCACTACACAACTGTAAGCCCGGTTAGGGGCCGAATAACTGACAAAGCCCGATGTACGGGCGTTGGATTTAAGAGAGGGAGGGTGACATGGATACCGGAAATGCCGCATGGATATTGACCTCCGCATCCCTGGTTTTCCTCATGACGCCAGGCGTGGCGTTCTTCTATGGAGGCATGGTTCGTGCGAAGGCCGTTCTGAACATGATGATCATGGAGGCCGCGGCTCTGTCGGTCACCATGGTTGTCTGGGTGTTCTGGGGCTGGTCGATCGCGTACGCCGGCAAGTCCATCGGAGGGATCTTCGGTGACCCTGCCAGCGGTTTCCTGCTGAAGGATTCCATGATCGCCAAGGATGGCGTGTTCACCGCCACCGGTTTGAACGACAATAAATACCCGGTGAGCATTGATGTGGCGTTCCAGGCTGCGTTCGCCATGATCACCGTCGCATTGATCTGCGGCGCCATCGCCGAGCGTGTGAAGTACAGCACATGGATGATCTTCGTGGCGCTGTGGATCACCTTCGATTACGCTCCACTCGCACACATGGTGTGGAATGGTGGTCTTCTGTCCTCAGACGGTGCGATCTCCCAGGCCATTGGTGCCGCCGCCCACGATTTCGCAGGTGGTACGGTCGTCCATATCAACGCCGCAGTCGCCGCACTGATCATCGTGCTGATCATCGGCAAGCGTAAGGGCTTCGGCATGCAGCCGTTCCGTCCGCACAATGTTCCGTTCGTCATGCTCGGCGCCTTCCTGCTGTGGTTCGGCTGGTTCGGCTTCAACGCCGGTTCCGCGTTCGCCGCCAACGGCACCGCCGGCTACGCGTGGGTTTCCACGTCCGCCGCCACCGCCGCCGCAATGCTGTCCTGGGGCTTCACCGAGAAGATCCGCACCGGCCATTACACCGCGATGGGTGCCGCTTCCGGTATCGTTGCCGGCCTGGTCGCCATCACTCCGGCTGCCGATGTGGTGTCCCCGCTGTGGGCCATGGTGATGGGTGCCATCGCCGGTGTGCTCACCTGCCTGGCCTGCGGTTTGAAGTTCAAGCTCGGTTACGATGATTCCCTTGATGTGGTCGGCGTCCACGGCGTGGGCGGCTTCACCGGCACCGTGCTCATCGGCTTCTTCGGTGAGGGCACTGGTCTGCTGGCTGGTGGCGATTGGCGTCAGCTGGTCGTGCAGCTGCTCGTCGCGCTCGTGGCCATCATCTGGTCCGCCGTGATTACCGGTATCATCGCCTTCGCACTCGAGAAGACCATCGGTTGGCGCGTCACCGAAGCCCAGGAGGTCGGCGGTATCGATCTCGCCGATCAGGGCGAACGCGCGTATGATTTCGCTGGTACTGCCAGCTCCGTTCTCAAGGAGGTGAGGTGAGATGAAGCTCATCACCGCTATCATCCAGCCGCATAAACTCGATGAAGTCAAGGAAGCCCTTGCAGCGGCGGGCGTGCATGGACTGACCGTTTCGGAGGCTAACGGGTATGGTCGTCAGCGCGGCCACACCGAGATCTACCGTGGTGCCGAATACACCGTCGATCTGATTCCGAAGATCCGCATCGAGGTGCTGTCCGACGATGCCGATGCGGAAACACTGGTCGGTGTAATCGTCAAGGCGGCCGGCACCGGCACGATCGGTGACGGCAAGGTCTGGGTCGCTCCGCTGGATTCCGTGACCCGCGTGCGTACCGGCGAAACCGGTTCTGCCGCGATTTGATCCGCGATTGCTTCGAAATGATATGAATCCCCGCATGTGAGCCGGTCTCCATGCGGGGATTCGTGTACTCGGAGCGGATTGCGAGGCTACGGGTTACGCAGGGTCGTTGATCGCGCACGACGCGCACATGGAAGTGGAAAGAAAGGGATGATGGGCGATGACTTCGGCGGTTGACGGGCTGAAACAGCGGTTCATGGAGATGAGCCGCGCCGACGGGGACGGCGTGTACCGCGATGGGGCGGCGAAACGCAAGGCCAGAACCGATCTGGCGATGGCGTGCCTGCGTGACCTGTGGGATGAGGCGTGCGAGGCGGTGGCATTCGACGTGCCGAAGACGGGCGTGGGCTTGGGGGCGGTGGGATCGTTGGCTCGCGGGCAGGTGGGCCCGTGCTCGGATCTCGACCTGGTGCTCATCTACGACGCCAAGGCGCTGAACGACCAGCAGTTGAACGTGCTGGCCAACAAGCTGTGGTACCCGGTGTGGGATTGCGGGCTTGATTTGGACCAGTCGGTGCGCACGCGGGCCCAATGCGAGGCGGTCACCGACCATGATCTGCCTGCTGCGATGGGCTGGCTGGATGTGGTGCCGGTCGCGGGGGATACGGAGCTGATCCGTTCCACGGCGTTGTCGATTCTGGAACGGTGGCGTAAGGCCGCCCGCAAGCGTCTGCCTGAACTGCTTGATTCCGCCAAGGCCAGACTCGATGAATTCGGTCGCATGGAATACCTCAATCAACCCGACATCAAGGAGGCACGCGGCGGTTTGCGCGATTCAGTGCTGGTGTCGGCGCTGGCCGCGTCCTGGCTGGCCGACCGCCCGCATGGGCGCTATGACGATGCGGTTGAACGGTTGCTTGATGTACGCGACTGCATTCATCTGGTGGCCGGCAAGGATGCGAACAGGCTGTTGTCGCCCTACCAGGCCAAGGTCGCCGCGATGCTGGGGCTTGCCGATCCGACGTTGCCGCAAGGCGAACGCGAGGCGAAGTCCGTCGACGATTTGCAGACGCTATTGGCCCGTCTTGGCCGGCAGATCGCGTTTTCGCTTGATGCCACAGCGTCCCGTGCCGGGCATTCGCTTACGCATGAGAAGCCGCGGTTCGCGTTCTTCCAATTGGCCAAGCCCTGGGCGCATGGCAAGCGTGAGGCGCCGAAGTTCGAACTGCTTGCCCCCGGCATCGCCAAGCATGAGGGCGAGGTGGTGCTTGCTCCCGGCGTCGACCCGGCAGCGGATGCCACGCTGGCGTTGCGCGTGGGTGTGGCCGCCGCCGAATCGGGGCTGCCTATCGCGCCGGCCACGCTGAATAATCTCAGGCGTTGCCCGATTCGAGACAGCGTGTGGGATGAGGAATCGCGTGAACTGTTCGTGCGGCTGCTGGAATGTTCCGATTCGCTGCTCACCGTCTGGGAGGAGCTTGATTTTGTGGATATTCCGGGGCGATGGATTCCCGAATGGCTGGGCGTGCGCAATCGCCCGAGCGCTTCCGCCGCGCATCGCTACACCATCGACCGTCATATGGTCGAGGTGGTGACCAGGCTTGGCCGTATGTCGCCAAGCGGAACGCCGTATGACGATGCGCACTATCATGCGTTGCTGCTGGCAGGCATCCTGCATGATATCGGCAAACGCCCTGGGGTGCGCGACCATACGGCCGAGGGCGCCCGTCATGCCGGTGCCATTCTGAAACGTATGGGGTATAGCGCGGATACGGTCCGGTGGGTGATGGTGCTGGTGCGCGAGCATCTGACGCTGTCCGACTATGCGACCGGCAGGAATCCCAATGATCCCGTGGTAGGCGACGATCTTGCCGCATGTGTGGACCGCGACCCGGTGCTGTTGGATATGCTGTTCGATCTCACACGCGCCGACGGCTCGTCATTGGGTGCCACGGCGGGGGAGACGATCGGCAAACAGTACGGGTGGAGCAGGTGGCGTGAGAGCCTGGTGCGCACCATGTACGCCGCCGCGCGCTACCACATGTGACTGGCAGGGCAAAATGGTTGGAAAATAAGGGTTTTGGCGAATACGTCGAACGATTTACCATGGAATGTGCATTTCTGCAACTCGGCTGATCGTTGTGGAAAAGTTATCCTCATGTTATACACCGACTTATCCCCACTATGTGGAAAACCGCATACGTTATCCACACAGTTATCCCCGAAATGTGGATAACTAAAATTTCTATCCACATTCATGGTCCGCGCGTGTTGCGTTTGTCATGCGCTGTTCAACTTCCCTTCATATATGCATACCGTCAATGTGCGTTTCCGTGAGGGCTTCCCGCTGCTTTGCGTCAACCCGCGGCCACCTTCCCGCACCTCTCCTATACTGGGGAACCATGGCTCAGGAACCTTGGGAAGACGATATGCAAGACGACGCAGCCGGCGGCTATGTGCCCGGCAGAACAGGCACGCCGGTGCGCGATCCACTATTCGACCGTGTACCCCCGCACGATGACGACGCCGAGATGGCGGTGCTGGGCGGCATGCTGATGAGCAAGGACGCCATCGGCGAGGTCAGCCAGATGATCGAGGTCACCGACTTCTACCAGCCCAAGCATCAGACCATCTACGAGGCCATCATCAACCTCTTCTCCGCATCGCAGCCGGTGGACGCCGTGCTTGTCGCCAACGAGCTGATGAAGCACGGCGACCTCGACAAGGTGGGCGGCACCGACTACCTGCATTCGCTCGTCGCATCCGTGCCTACGGCGGCCAACGCCACGTTCTACGCCGAAATCGTGCATCAACGCGCCATCCTGCGCAACGTGATCGCAGCCGGCACCAAAATCGCGCAGCTCGGCTACTCGGCCGAAGGCTCGCAGGCTGAAGACGTGGTCAACCTCGCACAATCCGAGGTCTACGAGATGTCCGTGGGCAAGGTACGGCAGGACTACACCGCCATCGGGCCGGTGGTGCATGACGCGCTCGACCAGATCGACCAGTTGCAGCAAGGACTGGTCAACAAAGGCGTGCCGACAGGCTTCCGCGACATCGACGACCTGACCCAAGGCCTGCAACCCGGCCAGATGGTCGTCGTGGCAGGTCGACCGGCCATGGGTAAGTCCACGCTCGGCATCGACTTCGCCCGCGCGGCCGCGCTGCACCACCAACTGACCACCATCGTGTTCAGCCTGGAAATGAGCAAGGTGGAGCTTGCACAGCGCATCATCTCCGCCGAAACCGACATTCCGCTCGGCGCATTGCGCCGCGCCGACGAAATCACCCCCGACCGGTGGGCCACCCTGAACAACTTCTGGTCCAAGCTCGACAACGCCCCGCTGTTCATCGACGATTCGCCGAATATGAGTCTGATGGAGATTCGTGCGAAATGCCGCCGACTCAAGCAGACCAATGATTTGAAGCTCGTCGTCATCGACTACCTGCAGCTCATGACCTCGGGCAAGCAGGTGGAAAGCCGCCAGCAGGAGGTCTCCGACTTCTCCCGTGCGCTCAAACTGCTCGCCAAGGAGCTTGAGGTGCCGGTGGTGGCATTGAGCCAGCTGAACCGTGGCCCGGAAATGCGCAACGACAAGAAGCCGCAGCTGTCCGACCTGCGTGAATCCGGCTCGATCGAACAGGACGCCGACGTGGTGTTCCTGGTGCACAGACCCGACTTCTACGATAAGGAAGACAGACCGGGCGAGGCCGACATCATCATGGCCAAGCACCGTAACGGTCCGACCGAAACCTTCCATCTGGCGTTCCTTGGCGCAACATCGAAGTTCAAGGACATGCCACAGGACTACGCGCAAGGAGTGTGATCCCTTTTGTTCGCAACAGTAGCCATAGGGCGATGCGTACGCCATCTCGCACGCCTGACCCATCACGGCGGCAGCGCCCTGCCAGGCAAAGTCGTTGAACGCATCGACCCCGGATTCCTCGCCCGCACCCTAAGCCAACTGCCCTACGGTGTGGTGCTGGTCTCCGGCACGAACGGCAAAACCACCACCACGCGCATGGTCGCCTCCATGCTCAGCGACCTGGGATTGCGGGTATTCACCAACCCCACCGGCTCGAACTTCACCCGTGGCGTGGTCTCCGCACTGCTCACCGAAGTGAGCCTGACCGGCAAACTGAACGCCGATATCGCCGTGCTGGAACTCGACGAAGCCTATGCCGTGCACTTCGTCAAGCAGGTCAAACCCCGGTACAGTCTGCTGCTCAACGTGATGCGCGACCAACTCGACCGATTCGGCGAAATCGACAACACCGCGCGCCTCCTCGGGCACGTGGCCGAAGCGACCACTGGAACCGTGGTGCTCAACCGCGAGGATCCGCGCATCGCCGCGCTCGCCGGCAAGGTGCCGCACGACACGGCCGTCAGGTATTTCGGTTTGGCGAAGGCGCTGAAGCACTATTTCCCGACCGATGACGAGATGAACGCCGAACTCACCGGTGCGGCCAAGATCGCGGGGCATGCAGAGACCGCAGCGACCGCCGCCGGGAACGCCGGCGACGCGGAACAGGCACAGCCCGGGCAGATGCCCGCAAACGAGCATTGCGCCGACGTGACATTGGTGGAAGTGCGCGACCATGCGGCCACCTTCCTGATGGACGGGCACAACCACGATACCGCCGTCAAACTCGAAGGCGTCTACAACCTGTACAATGCCGCCGCCGCGCTCGCTCTGGTGCGCGCCGTCGCCGCCGATGTGCCGCAAACGGCGATGCGCAGCGACGCGGACGCGCTGATCAAGGCCGTATCCGGCGTCACCCCGGCCTTCGGCCGAGGCGAAGTGATCGAGGTCAACGGTTCGCCGGTGGAACTGCTGCTGGTCAAGAACCCCATGGGATTCAGACTGTCGCTCGCCTCGTTCGCGCCGGAAGGTTGCGACACCATGATCGCCATCAACGACGAATACGCCGACGGGCGTGACATGAGCTGGCTGTGGGACGTGGACTTCACCTCGCTGCGTACGGCTGGCGTCGCCATGGTGTCGGGCGTACGCGCGTGGGATATGGCATTGCGACTGGGCTACGAGGAGGTGCCGGTGGCCAAGGTCGATACCGACTTCGAACACGCCGTCACCGAATTCGTAACCGCTAATCCAGGCAAACCGAAACACATGTATTGCACGTACACCGCCATGCTCAAGGCGCGTGCCGTGCTTGGGCATATCACCGAAGTCTCCGATGCGGGGGTGGGCAGATGAGCAAACAGATCGACATCGTATCCCTGTACCCCAAGGATATGAACATCTACGGCGATACCGGCAACGTGCTCGCCATCACACGCCGCCTGCGCCTGTACGGGTACGATCCGCAGGTGCACCTGGTCAACCAGGGCGACCCGTGGCCTCAGCACGCCGACATGGTGCTTGGTGGCGGAGGCCAGGACACCGGCCAGAAAAAGATCATCACGGACCTGTTCGCCCGTGCCGATCTGCTGCGCTCGCTGGTGGAGCAGGGCGTGCCGATGCTCATGATCTGCGGCCTGTACCAGCTGTTCGGCGAATACTTCGAAACCGTGGACGGCACCAGGCTGGACGGCATCGGCGCGATCGGCGCGTACACCGTGGGCAGCGACGTGCGGCGCATCGGCAATCTGGTCGAACAATCCGAGGATTTCGGCAGCATCATCGGCTACGAGAACCATTCCGGCCAGACCTTCCTGCGCGAAGGGGTCAAGCCGCTCGGTACCGTGGGCGAAGGCCTGGGCAACAACGGCGAGGACGGCACCGAAGGCGCACGCGTGCACAACATGATCGGCACCTACATGCACGGTTCGCTGTTGCCGAAGAACCCGGCGATCAGCGATTTCCTGATCCGCACCGCAGTGGAACGCCGGTACGGCGGCTTCGACCTGTCGGAGCAGACCGACGCCCAGCGTGACGAGCTCGCACGGCTTGACAACTACTGTGCCAAAGCCCGCGAGGTCGCCGCGTCCAGGCCGCGCTGATCGCCTCAATGGCGTCGGCCTGACAATCCCGGCGTTTTGTTCATAAGCCCGCGCCGATTCGGTGCGGTAGGCTAGAACGTAGCGATGCGGCATGCGGCCGCACCCACACTGCAACAAGGAGGGCATCATGGCTGATCTCAATCTGGGCGACGGCCTGCGCAAGATCGTTCTGGCCGGCATTGGCGCCTTGGCCACCACATACGAGAAGAGCAGCGCAATCGTGGACGAACTCGTCAAGAAAGGCGAGATCACCGTCGAACAGGGCAAAGCGCTGAACACCGAGCTCAAACGCAAGGTGAGCGAAGTCGTGGACGACGCGAAGGCCACCGCCGCCGAAGCCGCCGACAGGGCCGCTGCCAAGGCCGATGACGAACAAGGCGAGCAGGCCGAGTGAGCGATTCCACGCCACAGCCCGCCGAATCCGCAACGGATACGGTGGATCTTGAACGAACCGTGCAGCGGGAAGGGGAGACCTTCTCGCTGTTCGGCTTGCGTCGAGACAGCTTCTCCGAGCGCTACCATCTGACCAGGCGCGGCAAGGTGAAGCGGCTGAACCAGATCATCCATATCGCCAGGCAGTTCGACATCTTCCACGGCCTGACACCCGTCAAGATGCGCCTCATGTTCGAAGCGCTCGGACCCACCTTCGTCAAAGTCGGGCAGATCCTGTCGATGCGTTCCGAAATGCTGCCGCAATCCTTCTGCGACGAACTGTCCAAACTGCGCGCCGACGCCGACCCCATGCCCTACCAGGTGGTGATCGACACGCTCGCCGAGGAATACGGCAGACCCATCGAGGAGATCTTCTCCCACATCGACTCCAAGCCGTTGGGCTCGGCCTCCCTGGCTCAGGTGCATCGCGCCACCCTGGTGACCGGCGAGGACGTGGCCGTGAAGGTGCAGCGCCCAGGCGTGAGCGAAACCATGGCGCAGGACGTGTCGATCATGCGCTCGCTGGCCAAGGTGGCCGCGAAACTGTTCCCCGATGCGCAGATCGTCGATTTCAAGGGTGTGGTCGAGGAACTGTGGGACACCTTCGAAGCGGAGACCGATTCGCTGGTCGAGGCGCGTAATCTGGCCGCGTTCAAGCGGTTTTCAAAGCCATACAAGTACATGGATTGCCCGGCGCCCTACCCGGAGTTGTGCACCGAGCATGTGGTGGTGATGGATTACATCGACGGCATTTCCGTCTCGCACCCCAAGCAGCTGCTCGCGGCCGGCTACGATCTGAAGGAGATTGGCACCAAGCTGGTCGACAATTACGCCACGCAGATTCTGGACGAGGGCTTCTTCCATGCCGACCCGCACCCGGGCAACATTATCGTGCGCGGCGGGCAGATTGTGCTTATCGACCTTGGTATGACGGGGCGTTTGGATCAGCGCACCCGCACCGTGCTCAAGGATATGCTCTTCGCGGTCGCCCAGCAGGATTCGCCGGCTTTGGCGGACAGCCTGCTGCGCTTCGCCAACACGAGTCCGGATGCCGAGGATTACCCGGCGTTGCTTGACGATCTTGACATGGTCGTGCAGGAATACGGCAAGGTCGATCTGGCCGAGCTGGATATCGCCGCGTTCCTTGCCTCGCTCACCCAGCTTGCCGCCCGTCATGGCATCGAGATACCGAGCAGCATCACCACGGTGGGGCGTGCACTGATCACGTTGGAGGGGCTGCTGGATGAGTTCATTCCCAACGTCAATATGATTCAGATCATCTCCGATCACATCGCCTCTTCGGAAAGCCGGGAGACCATGGTCAAGAAGGAAGCGAAGTCGCTGGCCATCGAAGGCCGGCAGGCGTTGCACAGCACGCTGTCGGCCCTGACCGAGCTGAAGCATGCCACGCGGATGCTCACTCGTGGCAAGTTGCGCGTCAATATGGAGCTGGTCGGCTCCGAGGAACCGTTCCAGCAGCTGTCGGATATGGTGAACAGGCTGACCATGGCGCTGATTGTGGTGGGGTTGTTCATCGGCTCGTCCATTGTGTACTACGCGGGTATCAAGCCGGTGGTGTTCGGCATTCCGATCGTCGGGTTCATGGGCTATATCGTGGCGTTCGTTCTGGGCTGTTGGATTGTGCTCGACATTCTGATCAAGGGGCGCAAGCGCAAGCGCTGAGCGGCTGGCAGCTCTCCAAAGATCCGGTCGACACCATGACGCAGCTGGAGGAGATCAAAGCTGATGGTGCCGGCAATGTGAGCGGCGAACTCAGACAGTGCACGGCAAAGGTGAACGATCTGCCCTTCACCGGCGGCGAGACGATGCGCGGCGTGCTGATCGCCGGCATACTGATCGCCGGTCTGGCCGTGGTCTCGTACGCGGCATACCGCAAATACGGCGATTCCTCGCGCAGACGCGGCACTCGACTGGTGTGAGCGTGGCCGGCATGCGTTGCATCTGCTGAGACGCGGCGGCAATGAACAGGCATAACAAAACTCCCCTGCACAGGTGCGGGGGAGTGGAAGTGTAAATGCGCCGAACCATGAAAGCGCCTGTCGGCGCAAAGGCCGCTCGCAGCGGCAAAAAATGGAGCCCGGGGCTTAAGCACGGCCCGGCGCAGACAACAGTATACGCACTATTCGAGTTTGCCACACCGCCACAGCGCGGCGCCGTGATGGAAATCCTTTGCAGTCACGCTCAGATTGCCGGCCGTGTGCAGCAGTCGTGCCGCCTTCGTACGTATCTGCTTTTCCGATTCGGGGTGCATCTGCACTGCTTTGGTTGTCATGATTTTCGCTTCGATACGCAAGCCAAGCGTCACCACGTCTACGAAGGCGGCCGCACGGTCGAGCGCCACGGCGAAATCGCCGGTGAACGCACCGGAGAGAATCGAATCCGCGGTTCGTGCGATATCCTCTTCGGTTGGCGCCTGATCCACGCCGGCAATGGCGGAGGCGCTGGTCGCCACGGGTTCGCCGACGCGCCACAGGCGTGCGATGCTGTCGCGGTGTGTACGCATCCAGGTGCGTAGCAGATACAGGCGCCACAGGATGCCAGGCAGCGAATCGGGCTCCGATTTGCTCCACAGTTCGGCGATTTCGTCCACGCCGACCGTCTCTACCAGTGTCAGCACGCGGTGGACCACCTCGGGGTCCTCGCTGTGCTGCACGCGGTCGAGCAGCGCCGCGGCGGACAGGTGGCTGATTTCGCTGATGTCTTGCGGATTCATGCCTCCGGCGATATTCTCGGCAACGGCCGGGCTTAACTGGCCGGGGCGTGAGGGGCGTGACGCCCCAAGACGTGCGGGGGCGAAGCCGGTGCCCGAAGTGCGTAGCGACGCGAATCCCGGGCCGTTAACGGTGTAGCGGGCGGCGCGTGACGCGGCTGCGGCGGCGGAGGAGTTCGAGGAACTGGGGTCCTGTGGTCTAGTAGACAAGCGGTACCACCTTTTGCAGGTCGATGATGGTCAATGTGCCATCGCTTTTCGGGATGGCGAATACGGCGATGGCCGTTCCGGTGGCCATGTAGGGTGTTTTGGCGATAAGTTGTTTGGCCAGTGATTTCGTGGCGCAGATGCCGCGCATATGCTCGAACATGCCGCCGATGACCGGCCTGTGCATGCAGATCGCGGTCGGTGTGCCGGAACGTACCGCGTTCAGCATTTCCGTATAGAAGCATTCCCATGATGTATGCGGGTTCTGCGCGAACGCGTCCTCGGTAAGCTGCGGCAGGTGAACAATGCTCTGATGGGTCTGCCACGAGAACATGTCCAATGTTTCCAGGCAGCGAATCCAAGGTGATGAGACGAGTCTCGTCGGGTTGAAGCAGGCAAGTTCGTAGCTGAGCGCGAACGCGTATGCGGCGCCGCGTGGGGTGATCGGGCGATGGGCCTCCTCGCCCTTCCATGCTTTGCGCGCCTCGGCCTTGCCGTGACGGACCACAAGGAACGCGACGGCCTGTTCGGCTCCTTCGCTGATGCGATCCATAAAGACGGCGAGCAGGTCCTTATCGGTGGAATGGGTGAGTTTCTTGCGTGCCTCGGCAGGGGTGAGCCAGAGCACCGAGTTGATTTCGCCCACGTCCGCACGGTGCACGGGGCCGAACGCCGCCGACCGTTTGCGATCGTCCTCGGTGCTGATCGGCGTGGCCATCCAGAACTTCACATGTTTGAGTACGGAAGCGGTGCCTTTCGCCTTGCGGTTCTTCTTCCCCTCGTCGCTTAACGGGTATTCTACGTCATCCAGGTAGGGGCCGAGCACAACCGGCAGGCCCGTCTCTTCGCTGATTTCGCGTACTGCGGCATGCCGATGCGATTCGTTGGCGTCGAGTTTGCCTTTCGGCCAGCTCCAATCGTCGTATTTGGGGCGGTGCACCAGGCATACTTCGAGTTCGCCTGGGTTGCCGTCTTGGCTTGCGCGTCTGCGGTATACGATGCCGCCGGCGGCCTCAACAATTCGTCTCACAATATGCCTTCTGTCATGGGTTGGGAAAACTGTGCGCGGGTGTGACGCGGCACAACGCAGCGCCAATGGCAAGGGAAGAGCCCGGGGATACCGGGCTCTTCCCTTGCCATTATGCAGTCAGTGTGCGATGCCGGTCAGCTATGCGTCACCGGACGGCGCAGATGCTGCTTGATGAGGTATTCCTGGCTGTCGATCAGCGGCCTGCCCTCCTCATCCTTGGAATGATGCACGTACGTGCCATCGGCCTGCATGTGCCAGCTGATCGTCGAATCGGCCATCTGCATGTCGATGTACTTGATGAGTTCGTTGATCTGTTCGGGCGCGGTGATGCGGACCAGCGCCTCGACACGACGGTCGAGGTTGCGGTGCATCAGATCGGCGGAACCGATCCACACTTCGGGGCCGGACAGCGGACCTTCGCCGATCTGCGGGCCGTCGGCGTTGCAGAACGCGTAGATGCGGCTGTGCTCCAGGAAACGGCCGAGAATCGAACGGACGCGGATGTTGTCGCTCAACCCGGGAACCTCGGGCTTGAGCGAGCAGATGCCACGTTCGACGATATCGATCTTCACGCCGGCCTGGCTTGCGCGGTACAGAGCGTCGATGGTCTTCTCGTCCACCACCGAATTGACCTTGATCTTGATCCACGCCTCCTTGCCGGCGCGTGCGGCCTCCTCCTCGCGGCGAATGCGCTGGATCAGGCCGGTGCGGATGGTGCGCGGTGCGACCAGCAGACGATGGAAGCTTGACTTGGGCGCATAGCCGCTCAGCTGGTTGAACAGACGGGTCATATCCTGGCCGACGACCGGATCGCAGGTCAGCAGGCCAAGATCGGTGTACAGTCGTGCGGTCTTCGGATTGTAGTTGCCGGTTCCCACATGGCAGTAGCGGCGCAGGCCATCCTGCTCTTGGCGCACCACTTCGATGAGTTTGCAGTGCGTCTTCAGGCCGACGATGCCGTACACCACGTGCACGCCGGCACGTTCAAGCTTGCGGGCCCAGTTGATGTTGGCATCCTCGTCGAATCGGGCCTTGATCTCGACCAGAGCCAGCACCTGCTTGCCGGCATGGGCTGCGTCGATCAGCGCGTCGATGATCGGCGAGTTGGAGCTGGTACGGTACAGCGTCTGCTTGATGGCCAGCACCTTCGGGTCGGCGGCGGCCTGTGAGAGGAACGCCTGCACCGAGGTGGAGAAGGAGTCGTACGGGTGGTGCAGCAGAATGTCACGTTCGCGGATGGCGGCGAAAATGTCCTGTGCACGGCTGGATTCGACTTCGGCGATTTGACGGTTCGTGGTTGGGATGAACGGGCGGTTCTTCAGATCCGGACGGTCGATGCCGCCAAGCTCGAACAGCACGGTCATATCCAGCGGGGTCGGCAGACGGTAGACTTCGTCGACGCTGACGCGCAGCTGATCCGCGAGCAGCTGGGACAGGAACGGGCTGGTCTCGTCGGAGATTTCCAAGCGGATCGGCGGCCCGAAACGACGGCGCAGCAGCTCCTTTTCCATGGCATTGAGCAGGTTTTCGGCGTCGTCTTCCTCAACGTCGATGTCTTCGTTACGGGTGACGCGGAAGGAACGTGCCTCCTTGATGATCATGCCCGGGAACAGCGATTCAAGGTGCGCGATGATGAGGTTCTCCATGGTGATGAAGCCATAACGCTCCTCCTTGGATTCCTCATCGGTCATGTCGTCCACCGGAACCAGGCGGTCGAGGTTGTCCGGGATCTTCACGCGGGCGAAGTGGGACTTGCCGCTGGTCGGGTTCTCCACCAATACGGCGAGGTTCAACGAACCACCGGAAATGTAGGGGAACGGGTGGGCCGGATCCACCGCGAGCGGGGTGAGCACGGGGAACACCTGCTGGCGGTAGTAGCGGGAGAGACGCTCCTGCTCCTCGGTGGTGAGCTTATCCCAGCTCAGCAGCACCACATGTTCCTTGGCCAGCGCAGGCAGGATGTGACTGATCACGTAGTGGGCGTGCTCGTCCTGCAGGGCGTGCGCCTGGTCGCTGATGGCGCGCAACTGCTGGCGTGGGCTCAATCCGGAAGCGGAAGGAACCGCGATGCCGGAGTCGATACGGCGTTTGAGACCGGCCACGCGAACCATGAAGAACTCATCGAGGTTATTGGCGAAGATCGCTGCGAAGTTGGTGCGCTCCAACAGCGGCTGATCCTCGTCCTCGGCAAGCTCCAGGACTCGCTTGTTGAACTTCAGCCAGCTCAATTCACGGTCGAAGAAACGATCGGGAGGCAACGGTGCCTCGCCTTCCAGCGTCTCTCGTCTGTCGTTCTTGTTCGTCTCAGCGATGTGCTCTGCAATCTGACTACGCAGAATCGCCTTTGAGGGTGCGTCAAAAATCTGTGCCATAGGTCTTATCGTAGGCTTTCCAAGGTCTATACGTCCAGTTTGGTTCCACAAAATTCAAAAGGGGTTTACATTTTCGATAACCAACGGTATGTCGCTTGGTGTCTAACTGCTGAAGGCATCTCTGTCTGTGCTTTCGTGCATCTTCTGTCCATTGGGGTTTATAAGGCGTTTCCCGTGTGGCCGGTGGGCTCGCCGAGCAGTTGCGTGCATGGTTGTAACGCATGCCGTTCAGCTGTGTGCACGCCGTTCAGGCGGCGAATGAGGCGATGGCTGGGATAATGCCGATGAGGATGAAGGCCGGGAGGAAACAGAGTCCGGTGGGGCTGAGCAGTTGGATGGAAAGTCGTGCGGCGGATTGTTCGATGGCGCTGCGCTCGGCGCGTTCATGTTCCGCAACGGCAAGACGAAGCTGTGCCATGGGCGACGCGCCATGATGCCATGCCGCCTCCAGACAGTTGGCGATCAGCATTGCCTGACGGCTGATATCGCTATGGAAATTGTTGCCGTTGCCGGTTCCGTTGCCGTCGCCAGTGCCATTGCTGGTGCTGCTGCCGGTGCCGGCGTTGCCGTCGCCATCGTTTTTGCCGGCGCCTTTGCGTGCATGTCTATTAGCGTTTTTGCCGGCGCATATGCCGTCGATGCTTCTTACAGGGATTCCTTCCGGTGTGGCGGAACAGACGGGCCTTCCCCGTACATGGTGTGGGCTGTGGGGCTGCCTCCGGTATGCACTCGCACATGCCCTGGTCCACGCTTCGCGCCATGTTGTCTGGTTCAGCAATGCCTCTCCCGCGTTGTGTAATACCGTGGCAATTCCTCCCGTTCGGTCCCCTTCAAGGGCTTGCCCTACGGCGGCCAATGCCATTGGTATGGGCGATCCCTGCGAGATGGCGGCTCCGATCATCTCCAATGCCAACGGCACTGGCGGCCCGTCGTGCCAACCTGCATTGAATCGCGTAAACAAGCGGCGTATCCACAGCAGTCCGAGAACGTACCAAACCGATCCTGCAACAAGGCAGGCCAATCCGGTGGGCGAGCTGAACAGGAATGTTATCGGGTGCGCTCCCATGAATTCGCCGAGCGCCACTGTGGCGAGGGGGAGCACGCTCATCAGGCGGATGGTCGCCTGAGGTGCGGCGAATGCCTCCTTGCGTAGATCGCGCGCCTTGCACTCACGCCGGTATGAGTCGGATACCGATTGCAGGCAGCGGTGCACTTCGCAGCCGAGTCGCTCGCTTAATGCGCATGCCGAGGCAAGATGCCCGGCAATACGGGTGATGTCATGCTCGGTGTCGTCATCGGAGGCATGGCGGCGCAGTATCATCGCGATGCGTTCGGTGGTGATGCGCGGGGTGGCGAATCGTGCGCCGAACTGTTCCTGGAAGGCTTCGAGAGCGCTGCCTCCGCTGGCTGTCCGTGCGATGATCGCGGCGATGACGGAACCGATGCCCGAAGCGTTCGCGGGCGGTGTTGCGCGTGCCATGGTGAGACCTGCCATGCGGTGTTGTTCGCAGCGTAATCGGATCCAAGGGATTGTGAAGGCTGTGGCAACCATCGTCACGGTGATGATGATGGGCAGGGTGTGCATGGTACGCATGGTGTTTCTCCAATGCCATGGTCGGAATATTGCGGTCGGCTTGGCCATGTGGCCGGTCTGGCCGTGCAACCAATCTGGTCGTGCAATCGGTCTGGTCGTGCTGTCGGTCTGACTGCCAATCGGTGGTGAAGCGGTCTCAAACCAGTTTCGAATTGTTTTTCAGGGGCTCGGCGCTGGCTCGGAATCGATTTCCCTAAAGTCTCCACGTCAATGGCAAGTCCCAGCCGGTTGGTTTTCAAGCTGACAAACCAGTCTCGACGGTTTTCGGACGGGCTTCGCGTTGTTCTTCTGCTGTCTTGCGGGCGGCTTTTCCTCGGCATAGGGCCTTTCATACGATTGCCATCTGCCGGCGAAGCGGTTCCATTCCGCTGAATACGAGGGTGGTCCAGTGCCGCTCCAGGTCGATAGGGGGATGCCGGCGAGCTGTGTTCCGGCACTGCCTAATACGCCGAGTTGTGCGATGCGTCGGTGGCCTGCAGTGCGTTCAAGATGAATTACTATGTCGAACGCCCCTTCGATGAGCAAACAGAGCGCTTCGGGGCGCAATCCCGCGAGCATACCCAAAGAGATGAGTCGTGAGGGGACGCGTGCCACGCCGTCCGCATGCAACGTGGTCATGCCTCCGCGGTGGCCGGAATTGTATGCGCGAAGCAGGTCGGCGATTTCCTCGCCACGGCATTCGCCCAGCACGACTCGATCCGGGCGCATGCGCAGCGTGGCCTTAACCAGTTCCGGCAAGCCCACGGCGCCGGAACCTTCCACATTGGCCTCGCGAGTGGCCAATGCCACATGATTGTGCGAGGTAATGTCGTTCAGCTCGCGTGTCTCCTCCACGGTGACGATGCGTTCGTTGGGTTCGGTTTCATTCAGCAGTGCCTTCATCAGCGTGGTTTTGCCGGTACCGGTGCCGCCGGTGATGAGTATGGTTGCCCTCTGCCGCACCAGATTGCGCAGTACCGGCAGCCATGGGGTGGGAAACATGCCTTGGCGAAGCAGCGCGTCGAGCGTGGGGTTGGATCGTGCGGGGAACCGGATGGATATTGAGGCGCCTTGCGGTACCAGCGGTGCGATGGCCGCGTGCACGCGCACTCCGTAATCGTCGGAGGCGTCGGCGATCGGGCGGGCGTCGTCGAGCCTGCGGCCGAGCTGCGAGCATAGCTGAACGGCGTATTCGCGTACCGTTGCGGGGGAGCGCAGTGGGATGCGCGGATGATATTCGCTCATTCCGTTGCCGCGATCCACCCAGACTCTTCCTTCGCAAGTGATCGCCACATCGGTGATGCCGGGGTCGGCGCCAAGCTCTTCCAGCGGTCCGAGCCGTAATACCGTCATGATCGTCTCCTGTGTCGACTGACTGTGTACATGCTTTGACTGTGCATGCTTTCCTGCATTCGCGCTGCCTGCGCCGGGGGATTCTCCATCGCTTCGTGATCGGCATTGCTTCGTGGTTGGTCTCGCCCAGGCCTGGTCAGGTCTGAATGTTTGCGGATTGCACAATCCGCTCGCTTAGGGCCTCGATGGTGGGGCGGTTGCATCGAGGGGTCGATTCAATGCCAAGACCTTCCAGGATGTCTGCGCATAATCGGGGAACATGCTGTATAGGGCCGAGCGCGTCACCGCCAAGGTAGGCTATGGCCTCCGTGGTGGCGATGGCTGATGATGCTGATCGTTTTGGCGCCCCACGTGGTTCGGTAAACACCACAATCGGTGCGGGGTGGTCGATGTCGTCTCCCTGAAGCTCCTGGCGCAGTCGTTGGAGCCGTGCAAGGTGTGCCTTGGCACGGGCCAGGCCAAGCACCGACAACTCCACGGCGACAACATGCTGTGCCATGAGCAGTTCCGGCACGTATTCCCAAACCGTTCCGTCGCCAACATCGGCCAGTACCATACGGTTGGCTTCGCATAAGGCCTGTATGGCCGCCTGCATCTGCCACCATTCAGGCAGTTGCCCGCGCCATGATGCGCAGGCGAGCACGTTGATGCCTTCCCAATGAGGCAGTTCAAGATTGAAGGCCTTGCCGTCGATCCGGCCCAGCGGGGCGTCGATGTCCTGCAGGCTGAGTCCCGGCTCGTGCTCTATGCCAAGCAGAATCCCCAGACCTCCATGCGGGATGTCGGCGTCCAGCAGTGCGCAGTCGATGTCTTGCATGCTGAGCGTGAGCGCAACGAGTGCAGTGATGGTGCTGAGCCCGATGCCGCCACTTGGAGAGGTAAACGATATGAGATTTGAGTACCGTGGCGTGGCGATGATGCTCCCATAGCCGGTATGTGGCATGGGCGTATGCGCGTTGGCGATCGACGATTGCCTGCCCGCCGACGTATGCGCCTGCAGGGCGGAGCTTGCCGGTGCCGGCCGCCTGTATGTGTTGTTCGAGAATGATGTCATAGTCATGCCTCGATTGAATCCTGTGATTTCGGTAGAGCACAACGGCGTTCGGGTATTGTGGTCGACACTCCCATTGGTTATCCACACCCCGGCGTGTTATCCACCGGCCTGATCCACGGATGTCATGTGATATTACGTGTGGATCTGTCTTTTTCTGTGTGTTTGCGCGATCTATGTGAGAGAAAAAGACGATGAGGGCAGACAAGGGCAGCGGAGCGGAGGGGCCAACGGAAGGGGGGGTGAATGCCTGTTTCAATCGCTGGGCGTATGGAAACAGGATGTGCGCAAACGATATTGGACAAGGGTGGACCAGACGCATGAAAAAAGGGAACCCGCCGAAGCGGGTTCCCTTCCAAGTCCAACCTGAGCAGAATCTCTGCACAACATCATCGTTGCAACGGTAAGTCTATCCAATGCCCGTCCAACGTACCAGTCCTTATGACCATTACTTCTTTGTGGGCTCTGCTCTGTTCTGTTGTCCTTGTACCTCACAATTTAGGCGCGTTCGAGAGCCTGCGCAACCTGGTCGGAAACCATGTTCGCTTTCGTGCTCAAATGGTGCAAATCGACAGGAAAACACAGTGATTTGAAATGGAATGTGCACTTCGCTCCATCCATATGTTTCCTTGTGTGCATTTGCGCGATATTGACGGCGTGTCGGTTCAGGGGAAACGAACGGAACACAACATTCGCCCTAGCCTGATTGCGGTGGATAACACGCCGGGGTGTGGATAACCAGGGGGAGTGTCGACCACAATCCTCCAGCGCGTTGCCGGCGCCCGAACTCATGGGGCACAGTGATGGGGCCGGTCGAAACAGATCGGCAACGGACTACAGTCAAGGAGGGGCAACATGCGCCAGACATCTGCATTCAATACCGGGAAAAGCCCGGGATTCGCAAACCGGGCGGAACGACACATATCGACGGTGCGAGAGGGAATCTACGGAAAGCTGTGCCTGATGGACGCCAAAGCACGGCTCGGGCGCATCGAACCGGAAGAAGGTGCGGCAACCGCCGAATATGCGGTCGTACTCGTTGCGGCCACGGGTTTTGCGGCACTGCTGGTCACAATCATGAAATCGGAAACAGTGCGGAAAATGCTGCTGGACATTGTCAAACAGGCACTCAGCATGGGAGGGTGAGCCGACCATGACGCGTACGGCTCATCGCGCTCGCCGCCCGCCCAACGAATTGATTGGCCGCACGCCGCGGGCGGTGCCATTGCCGCATGCTCCGCTCGAACGAGGCTTGGTTACCGCGGAGTTCGCCACAGTGCTGCCTGCCGTAATGGTGGTGGCATTGCTGTTGCTCTCGTTGACTCGCCTGGTGGGGGTGTCCATTGGCTGCCAGGATGCGGCATCGGCCGCGGCACGTGCCGCCGTCGCCGCTGGCGGCGGTGCGGATGCGTCTGTGGCGGCGCGCAATGCGGTCGGTGACGGCATCGCCTTGAATGTCAGTACTGCAGGGCAGCGGGTGAGCGTTGTCGCTCGCTGCCCGGTACTGCCCGACCCAAGAGGCGTGCTGCCTACCGTGGTCGAAGGCCGGGCAGTGGGAATACTGACATGATTGCACGTAGCCAATTGCAGCGATTGCTTCTGTCGATCCGGCGGTTCTGCATCCGTCTGCACCGGTCGGATAAAGGGTCTGGAACCGTGGTGGGCGTCGCGCTGGTCATGGTGGCTGCAACACTCGTCAGCGTGATGAGCGGAGCGGGGCATGTTGCGGTGCGCCATGCCCAGGCCAGATCTGCGGCTGACCTGGCCGCATTCTCAGCGGCCCTTGCCTGGCGAAACGGCCGGCGTGATCCGTGTTCGCTGGCGGGAGCCGTGGCTGAGGGGAATAACGCCAGCATGGTGTCATGCCATATGGAAGGAGAGCATATGGGCGATGTGGAGGTGAGCGTAACCATGCATGTGGACGTACCCCTGGTTTCCAAGGTCGTCGCTTCGGCGAGTGCCGGTCCCTCGGCATGCGATTGACTGTCGCATCATGCGATGCGTATCGTGTGGTTATGAACAAGCAGAAACGGCATGCGATCGTAGCGGTAGTCGGCAATCCGGCGTCAAACAACGGCAAAGGAGCCAAAGCCGGCAGCCGTGTGCTGGATTTGCTGAATGAGCGAGGCAGGGCACACGGTTTTGCGGCGAAGGACCTGACCGGCGAAACTGTTGCCGAATCCATTGCCAACGTGCAAGCCGCGCAAGGAACCTACGATTATCTGATTGTGGTCGGTGGCGACGGCATGGTCAGTCTGGGTGTCAATGCCGTTGCGAATAGCGGCACGCCAATGGGCATTGTCGGGGTTGGCTCCGGCAATGATTTCGCCAGGGGACTCAAGTTGCCGGTGAACCGTATCGAGACTGCGGTGGAGGGCATCGTCGGGGCCATCGTATGCGGCTCATGCATGGATATCGACATGGGGTATGTGAGCGGGCAGAACCTGGCCGATGCCATGCCGGGTACAGGTGACGCCGGGCTTGGAAACGGGCGTTTCTTCGCGGGAATGCTGTCCTGCGGCATTGATGCGAGCATCAATGATCGAGCCAACCGTTCACGACTGCCGGGCGGATCGTTGCGCTACTTTGCCGCGGTGCTTGCGGAACTGCTGCATATGAAGCGATACGGGTACCATGTCGAGGCCACCACGGCCGACGGAACCGTCGAGGAATGGGATATGGCCACACCGCTGCTCACAGTGGCCAATTCAAGGCATATCGGCGGCGGCATCGAGGTTTCGCCGTATTCGTCCCTCGACGACGGATTGCTTGACATGGTGTGGATGAATCGTATGCCTGGCTGCGTTGAGCTTATGCGAGCTTTGCGCCACGCGTATGATGGCAGGTTGCTGGCCTCGCGATTCCTGTCCTGGCAGCGCGTGCGATCCGTGAGTATCACGCGGTCGGCTGATGGTGACGAGCCGCCTACGGCGATGGCCGATGGTGAGTGCGTGGGGCCGCTGCCGTTGCATGTCGAATCCCGCAAACAGATGTTGCGCGTACTCCTTCCTCCTGCGGTTGTCGACTGGCATCGAGGTCGGCGCGGCAAGGAACAGATCGATCAGTTCATCGCACGCGATGGCCGTGCCATATGAGCCGGGAACGCATCGGAAAAACATCCCGGGATTACGCCGGCACGAAGCCGAGACTGTTTAATCGAGGTGAACGTAATCGTTGAGATGCAATGTTTGCGCGATGAGCTTCTTCACCGTCAGATTCGGCACGTCAGGGTGCGAGCGGATAAGCGAGATCATTCCGGAGACCAGCAGTATGAACGTTTCATGCACGCAAATAATCGGCATGCCATAGTGGGTTTCGAAATCCTGAGCGGTGGTCCGCTGCAACATATCGGCTATGCGGTCGGTGATACGGTCGAGAAAACGGATGTACAGCGCGGCGTTGCCATCCTTGACTATTCGGTTCGAGAAGGGGCTTTCCTCCACGATGAGTTTGCGAATGAGCTTGACGAAGTCGTTCAACGACCCGTCGATGTCTCCGGGTTTGCGGGAGGCATCCCACTGCTCCAGCTGTGCGAGAATGTCGCCGACCACATCGTCGAGAACCGCATCCGCCACCTCGTCTTTATCGGAAAAATAGTGGTAGAACAGGGAGCGTGTCATATGTGCCCGGTTCGCGATGTCGCTGACAGTGACTTTGGAGAAGCCCTGTTCGGCGCATATGTCGCGTGTCGCGCGCACGATGGCTGCGCGCCGGGCATCGCCCTTTCCACTGGGCATTGGGGTATTACCGGAGCTCATAGCACCAGTGTACGGGATGATGCAGGATACAACCGTACGATGGGCTGTGGTGTTGGCAGGCGGAAATCAGTACAGTAGATGTGTCGTGCGTCTTCCCCCTTAGCGGGCAAGACGATGTTGAGACGGGAATGCGGTAAGGTGACGGTGCGTATGCGATGCGTGCTGGCTAGTACCGGAAGGTGTTGAGAATTATGGCGTTGGCCCTTTATCGTCGTTATCGCCCTGATACGTTCGAAGGCGTTATCGGGCAGGAGCAAGTCACTGTGCCACTGATGAGGGCCCTTGACGAAGGCAAGCTGACGCACGCCTACCTGTTTTCCGGACCGCGGGGATGCGGCAAAACCAGTTCCGCGCGTATTCTCGCGCGTTGCGTCAATTGCGCTAAAGGCCCCACCTCGCATCCCTGCGGCGAATGCGAGTCGTGCAAGGATCTCGCTACCGGAGGCCCCGGTTCCATCGACGTGGTCGAAATCGACGCGGCTTCGCACAATGGCGTCGATGACGCCCGCGAACTGCGCGAGCGTGCCGGTTTCGCGCCGGCTCGCGACCGCTACAAGATCTTTATTCTCGACGAGGCGCATATGGTTACGCCGCAAGGTTTCAACGCCTTGCTGAAAATCGTTGAGGAGCCGCCGGAACATGTGATGTTCATCTTTGCCACCACCGAACCGGACAAGGTGATCGGCACTATCCGCTCACGTACCCACCATTATCCGTTCCGCCTGGTGCCGCAGGAGATCATGGGCCCCTATCTTGAGCAGATCTGCGACAAGGAAGGCATCAAGCCTGAGCCTGGTGTGCTGAAACTGGCCATGCGCGCTGGTGGCGGATCCATGCGAGACACCTTGTCGGTGCTTGACCAGCTGATGATCGGTTCCGTCGATGGGGTCATCACGCATGACGCTTCCGTGGCATTGCTGGGTTTCACGCCGGAAACGCTTATCGGGCAGGCCGTCGATGCGGTTATCGACGGCAATGGCGAAGCGCTGTACGACGTGGTGCAGAAAGTCGTGGTCGGTGGTTTCGACCCCCGTCGTTTTGTCGAGGATCTTCTGGCTCGTGTACGTGATCTTATGGTGCTTACGCTGGCTGGCGATCGAGCGGAAAGCGTGCTATCCGACTCCGCCGAGGGCGAGGATCTGGACGAGCTGCATCGTCAGGCCAAGGCGCTCGGTCTTTCCGCACTTACGGTAATGGCCGACACCATGAACTCCACGTTGAGCACTATGACCGGTGCCATTTCGCCGCGTATGCGATTGGAATTGCTCGCAGCACGCCTGCTGGCCGAGCATGAGAGCGGATGGTCCATCATGCAACAGACCGCTGCCGTTCCAGTCGCGCCCGGCGGCAATGCCGCTGCTCACGATACGAAGCAGGCCGTCACACCGGGCGCGCATACCGGTTTCGCCGGAGCTTCACGTCATGCCAGCGCGCCGGCGCAGGGCGGTTTCGCCGGCGCGGCCCGTAATCAGGAGCATGACCGGGGAAACGCTGGGGCGACGGTTTCGCCGGCACCCTCGGCGACGGTGCCCGTACAGGCGGCCGATGCCTCGGAATCCGCACCTGCCGTAGTATCGGCTCCCGCAAATCTCCAGGCCGATGGCTGGGCGATGGGAACGCAGCCGGATGCCACTGTGCCGAATAACCGCACCCCGGACGAAACATGGGATGCGTTGGTGCGCGATCTTCCCGAGGACGTGCGTCGGTACGTGTCCCGCAGCAAAGTACTGCGCATCAAGTATGAAGCCCAGTCGAAATCCGGCAATCCTCGCCTATGGCTGAAATTCGATAAGGCATTGAGCAAATATGCGTTCGCCCTGGCCGTGGCCAAGGAAGAAATCGACGGCACCACCAAGGTCGTGGACATTGTGCGTGCCGAAGTGCGTAAGGCATTCGGCGAGCGCGTTGAAATCGCTCCTACCAGGCTGACGGACGATGGCGTGCGTGCGCCGGCGTTCAAGCAGCTTCCGGCGAGCGAACAGCAGCGCATCAAAGCCCAGGTGCTTCAGGAGAACATGCGTTCCACGGCGGCTGGCGCTTCGCAATGGGCGGAGAATTCCAATGATGCCGACCGTGAGCAATCCGACGCGTCGAACGAACAGCCGGGAGCGTCCGACGATGGTGACTCCCATCGATCGCTGAACGGGTTCGCCCCGGAAAGACCGGTTTCGCAAGCATCGGAGCAGAACGGAAATGGCTCGTCCCAAGCTGCCGAAGCGCAATCCGTAGTGGGGGACGACGATGACCCGTGGGCGACGCCCGCAGTGCCGGCGGTGCCGGCGAACCCCGGTCGTCAGGGCGAGGGGCAGTCCGGCGAACATCAGAGCGAGCATGAAAGCAAACATGTTGCGGTGCCGGATGTCAGCGATGGCATCGATCCGTGGGCCGTACCAGCGGCATCCGCACAGTCGGCATCTGCACAATCTGCATCGCCTGCTTCGGAACAGTCCGCAACGGTGACGGCACCGTCTGCAACCGGTGAATCCGTGACGGGCGATGCGAGTCGTCATAATGCGCAGGGGCGTGATTACGCTGCCCAGGAACCGCATTGGGGTGCCTCCGCAGGCGAGCATGTCCAGCAGCAGGAGAATGCCGGCACCAGCCAGCTTGCGGCGACTGACCCATGGCAGGCGTCAGGCGAACCTATCCCTCCGGGGCCTGAACTGGCTATCGACCCGGCGGTGGAACCCGACCCGTGGGCTATGTCCGCAGCCGCAGCCGCGCCGCCTCAGCCGCAGGTTGCCGCGGACGAGGACGAGTACTCGATGAGTGACGAATCCCTGGGGGAGGCTACGGCCATGAGCATGGACGACATCAAGCGCCTGTTCGAGGTCAAGAAGGTTGAGGAGTTCACGGCCGACGATCCGCACAATCCGCGTAACATGCACCAGACAACGAAGCATACGGAGGAGTGACGTATGGCATTGGCTTATGACGGTGCGATCCAACGGCTGATCGATGCTTTTTCCAAACTGCCGGGAATCGGTCCCAAAGGCGCTCAGCGCATCGCTTTCTACATCTTGGGCAGTGACGAACGTGAGGCGGCCGATCTGGCCGATGCCATCACCGAGGTGAAAGCGAAGGTGAAGTTCTGCGAGGTGTGCGGAAACGTATGCGAGGCGTCACCATGCCCGGTATGTCTGGACCCGCGCCGCGATCACAGCATCATCTGCGTGGTCGAGGAGCCCAAGGACGTGATGAGCATCGAACGTACCCGCGAATACCACGGCCTGTACCATGTGCTCGGTGGCGCCATTAACCCCATGGCGAACGTGGGGCCCAACGATCTGAACATCGCCAAGCTGCTGGAACGATTGGGCGACGGCAGCGTTACCGAGGTGATCCTTGCACTCGACCCGAATATCGAAGGCGAGGCCACGACCACCTATCTGAGCCGGTTGCTCAGCCAGGTCGGCATCAAGGTGACGCGTCTGGCAAGCGGGTTGCCCGTGGGAAGCGATCTTGAATATGCCGACGAGATAACGCTCGGCCGTGCGCTTTCCGGTCGTAGGGAAGCCTGATGGTCAGCTGTATTACTGGCATCGGCAACGTCCCAAATCGTGAACGAGGTCAAGAACGGTAATACGCTTCTCCATATAATCGTCACACTTGCGTACTATGAGACGCGGGTTTGAAAACTTTCAAGACAGAGGATAGGACAGCAGTGGCTCTCATCGTGCAGAAATACGGCGGCTCCTCCGTGGCCGACGCCGAATCCATTAAGCGCGTCGCCCGCCGTGTTGTGGAGACGAAGAAAAAGGGCAATTCCGTTGCAGTGGTCGTTTCGGCCATGGGCGATACCACCGACGATCTCATCGATCAGGCGCTGAGTATCGATTCCAACCCGCCCGAGCGCGAGATGGATATGCTGATGACCGCAGGCGAACGCATCTCCATGAGCCTGCTCGCCATGGCCATCCACGCCGAAGGCGCCAGCGCACGTTCCTTCACTGGTCAACAGGCCGGCTTCTTCACCGACGCTCGGTATGGTGCGGCGCATATCAAGTCCGTGAAGCCGGATCGTGTGAAGCATGCGCTTGAGGAAGGCGATGTGGCGATTGTCGCCGGTTTCCAGGGCATCAACGCCAACGGCGACGCCACCACGCTCGGTCGTGGCGGGTCCGATACCTCCGCAGTCGCTTTGGCGGTTGCCCTCGATGCCGACGTGTGCGAGATCTACACCGATGTGGATGGCATTTTCACCGCCGATCCGCGCATCGTCCCGACCGCCAAGCGCATTCCCAGCATCGACTACGATTCGATTCTTGAAATGGCCGCATGCGGTTCGAAGGTGCTTGCGCTGCGCTGCGTCGAATACGCCCAGCGTTTCAACATGCCGTTGCATGTGCGTTCGTCCTTCTCCCACAGGCCGGGCACGCTGGTCGTGCCGAATGGTGTGGACCCGCGCACGCTGCCGAATCTCGACTAGTCAACGAAACCCCCATCCCAACAGAAGCGAAGGCAAGAGAACATGAGCGATAAGAACGAATCCATGGGCGACCTGTTCCCCGATCTTGGCCCGGAGGCCCCGGTCATCTCCGGTGTTGCGCACGACCGCAGCGAGGCTTTGGCCACCGTGCGTGGCGTGCCGAACGAGCCCGGCATGGCGGCCAAGGTGTTTACCGAGCTGGCCATGGCCGGCGTGAACGTCGACATGATCGTGCAGGCGGGCGCTTCCGTCGGCACCGCCGACATTTCCTTCACCGTGCCCGAATCCGCGGTCAAGCAGGTGCAGGAGATCCTCATCGAAAAGCACGATGTACTCGGTTACAAGTCCTTTGACGTGGATTCCAATGTGGGTAAGGTCGCCGTGGTGGGCGTCGGTATGAAAACCCATTCCGGCCTGGCCGCCAAGTTCTTCAACGCATTGAGCGACAAGGGCATCAACGTGCTGATCATCTCCACTTCCGAGATCCGTATCGCCGCCCTGGTGCCGCTGGATCAGCTCAACGACGCCGTCAAGGCGCTGCACACCGCCTACGGTCTTGACGCCGACCAGGTGGAAGCCGTGGTGTACGGCGGCACCGGTCGCTGATTCGGGTTCCGACTTGACGTTTTCCGCATGAGGCGGGTTCCACGCAAGCGTGTGGGCCCGCCTCAAGTGTTATGTAAGCATGTTTGTGTGTTTGCATATTTGCGTATTCGCGCATCATGCTGCGTACCGTTTTTCGCATCGAGCCTCCCTGCAAGCCGTGCTGCGCGGCATCAGCCATATAAGCACAAAAACGGAGGCCGGATCGGTTTTACCGACCCGGCCTCCGTTTTGCGATGTATTGATGCGAACGCGTGCGTTATATGCGGCGCATTGCAGCATCGCCGCGAATCACTTCTTGGTGATGTAGCCCAATGCCTTGAGCATTTCGGCGCTTTCCAGAGCGCCGCCGGCGGCACCACGCAGGGTGTTGTGCGCCAGTCCCACGAACTTCCAATCGAAGATGGAATCCTCGCGCAGGCGTCCGATGGAGACGCCCATGCCGCCCTCGTAGTCCACATCCTTGAGCACCTGCGGGCGATCGTCCTCGGTCAGGTACTGGATGAACTGCTTCGGGGCGTGCGGCAGACCGAGTTCGGAGGCCTTGCTGGTGTAGTTGACCAGACGGTCGATGAGCTCATCCTTGGTCGGGTTCTTGCCGAAGTTGATGAACACGGTGGCGGTGTGGCCGTTGAGCACGGGCACGCGGATGCACTGCGACGTGATCTTCAGCGGGCCGTCGAACGGCACGATCTCGCCCTTGGCCTCGTCGATATGTCCGAAGACCTTCAGCGGTTCCTTCTCGGACTTCGCCTCTTCGCCGGAGATGAACGGAATGATGTTGCCCACCATTTCCGGCCAATCCTTGAAGGTCTTGCCAGCGCCGGAAATGGCCTGGTAGGTGCTTACGATAACCTCATGCGGCTCGAACTCCTGCCATGCGGCCAGTGCCGGGGTGTAGGCCTGAATGGAGCAGTTCGGCTTGACGGCGATGAAGCCGTGCGTGGTGCCGAGACGCTTCCTCTGGTGTTCGATGATCGCATAATGCTGCGGATTGATCTCCGGCACGACCATCGGCACGTCCGGCGTCCAGCGGTGGGCGCTGTTGTTGGATACCACCGGGGTTTCGGTTTTCGCGTATTCCTCTTCGATGGCGCGAATCTCGTCCTTTGGCATGTTCACTGCGGAGAATACGAAGTCGACGTCCTTGACCACGTCTTCAACGTCGGCCACGTTCTTGACCACCATGTTCTTGACGAACTCGGGCATCGGGGTTTCCATCTTCCAGCGGCTGCCGATGGCTTCCTCGTAGGTCTTGCCGGCGCTGTGCGCGGATGCGGCAAGGGTGACCAGTTCAAACCACGGATGGTTTTCGAGCAGCGTGACGAAACGCTGACCGACCATACCCGTAGCTCCGAGAATGCCGACTTTGATTTTTTCGGACATAACAACCTCTCGCTTACATGATGGAATTGTTGCAAATTTCGTATGATTCACGCTTGAGGTCGACCAGCCGGCCCCAAACGACGTCGTGGGCGGCCACACGCGTTGTTTAATTCTACGAAAACGTGCAGTCAAGCCGTTTCCGCTATCCGTATGGTGGCCGTATGGTGGTCTGCGCGTCGATGCCTGCCGGGGTTTCGGCTGGTTGTATGGTTGTTCGGCGGTATGATTCGCATGCCGTGGGTCTGGCGTGGTGCTGCGCTGGCGGAAACGCTCGTGCATGGTGCGTACACTGGTAGACATGTCGAAGGCATCAGAAGAGGCGCAAAAGCAGCTGGATCGAATCGTGGCGTTGGGATACCCGGATGTGGCCGATATGTCGGCCGACGCGTTCCGTGCGCTGGCGCGTCCGCTTATCCGTGCGTTGGAGGACTCCGACTTGGGGGCTGAGATTCTGCTGATTCCCACACGTGAGCTGGTGTCGCCCGAATCGTTGATCGCCCGAACCTCCATCAATCGCATGGCCGGGTTCACCACCATGCCGCCGCGTGATATCGCCAGTTTTCTTCCGCAGGACGGATTCGAGCCGCCTGAGGGGCCGTTCTATCTGGCGATCGAGCCGCATACCGGAACCTGTTATCTCAATCGTGAGCCCGATGTGGCGCGCAAGCTCATCGATGCAGACGATCGCCTCCCGCTTACCCTTGAGGAGGGGCTTGCCATCGCCACCCAGCATCCTGACTGGCTGGAGGTTAAGAACGGGTTCAATCTGCTTGGCTCGCGGTCGACGGATGGGCGTGTGCCGAGTATTTGGATGAGTCAGAATGCCCCGCGTCTGGGTGCGGTCTGGCCGAACTCCCGCCACGCGTGGCTGGGCAACGCCTACTGTGTCGCCCGTCGTGGTATCAGCCTGTTCCGTTGACTCTGCCGCCCTGCACGCATGCGCCGAGCGGTTCGATGTTCCGCGAAGCAAAGGGCGTTCATCAGGCCTTGTGAGGGCCGTTATGTGCGTTTTCCCCGGCGGAAGGCGGTGCATTGGTGTTTTCCCGCATATACATAAAGTAAAGGTGTTGTCTGGTTGGGCTGCCGTATAGGTTCCGTAGGTGGTTTTGCGGTTCCGTAGGTGGTCAGATGTAGTACCGGACTTGAGAAACGGCTTACATAAGGCCGTTTCTGTTGTGGTTTTCAACGGCCAACCACCTACGGAAGGCGTAAACCCCCTACGGAACCATCCGTGTTTGCGAAAGACGCCGTCTCGCATCACATCGGGGCCGACCGGCAAATATACTGGCATACAGTGGAAGGGTTTGCCGCACCGTCAGAGAGGGGATAGGGGTATTCTGCACGCAATGCGGGAGCAGGAACGGCGAATACGATAGGTTCTGCACCAGTTGTGGTGCCGCCTTGGAAGCGGTGTCTCAGGAAGATGCGCTGCGGGATCAGCCTAGGGAAAATCTGGGTGACCCGGCGATTTCGGTGCAGGAACCTGCGCAAGGCGATGATGGCCTGCCGGCGGATATCGTGGGCCGGGACGTTGCCGGGGTGAAGGCGGATCTGGAGTCCAGAGGCTACACCGTCAAGACGGAGAAGCGGTTGTCTTCCAAAAAATACGTGGGCAAGGTATCCGGTTCCATTCCCGGCCCCGGCAGCAAGCTTAGCGACGGGCAGACCGTGACCTTGTATGAGGGTCGAGGCTTCGATGGGTGGGGCGAAGGTGCCGGGTTCAAGTGCGAATGGGGGCGGACCGCCGTCATATTGGTCGAACTGTTGTCATATCACGAAACGCGGTTAATCATTGGCGCGGGGAGCCGCTAGGATTAGCCCAAGCGCATAGGTAACATGCGCGTAACAATTGATGGCCGGAGGAACCGGCAAAACCAAGATAAGGAGGAGTGATGGGTCAGGATCAATCGTCTGTGTTTGATCTCGCGGCTGTGGCTGCGGCGTCCAACGGAGGTAACAACGACCCGCTGCTGCCTCCGGCGCGTTTCATTGGAGCTCCGCAAAAGCCCAGCAAGATGCCGTACGCCAAGTACGTTGCATACGATAAGCAGGTGCCGTTTGATTACCCGGAGCGTACGTGGCCGGGCAAGCGACTGCAGCGTGCACCGCGTTGGTGCTCCGTCGATCTTCGCGACGGCAACCAGGCCCTCGTCAACCCGATGGATTCCGAGCGCAAGCTGCGTTTCTGGAATCTGCTCGTGTCGATGGGCTTCAAGGAGATCGAGGTCGGCTTCCCGTCGGCTTCCGAAACCGATTTCGACTTCATCCGCATGCTGATCGAGCGCGAACTCATCCCCGACGATGTCACCATCGTCGTGCTCACCCAGTGCCGTGAGCATCTGATTCGTCGCACGTATGAGGCGCTGAAGGGCGCCAAGCGTGCCATTGTGCATTTCTATAATTCCGTATCCGTGCTGCAGCGTGAGGTCGTCTTCCGTAAGAACAAGGAAGAGATCAAGAAGCTGGCCATCGACGCCGCCGAACTGTGCAAGAGCCTGGAGAGCGAAGCCGAAGGCATCGACCTGTACTACGAGTATTCCCCGGAATCCTTCACCGGCACCGAACCGGAATACGCCGTCGAGGTCTGCAACGCCGTGACCGGCGTGATCAAGCCGACCCCCGAGCATCCGATGATCATCAACCTGCCGGCAACGGTGGAGATGACCACTCCGAACGTGTTCGCGGACGAAGTGGAATACGTGTCCAATAATTTGAACGACCGCGACGCCATCGTGCTGTCCCTGCACCCGCATAACGACGAAGGTATGGGCGTCGCCGCCACCGAGCTTGCGGTGCTGGCCGGCGCCGACCGTGTGGAGGGCTGCCTGCTGGGCAATGGCGAGCGCACCGGCAACGTCGATCTGGTCACGCTTGGCCTGAATTTCCTGACCCAGGGCATCGATCCGCAGATCGACTACTCGAATGTTCCGGAGATTCGCAAGACCGTCGAATACTGCAATCAGATCAAGATCTCCGAGCGTCACCCCTATGCGGGCAACTTCGTGTTCACCGCGTTCTCCGGTTCCCATCAGGACGCCATCAAGAAGGGCCTTGAGGCTCGTCAGGTGGCCGCCGATCGTGCTGGTGCCGATCTGGACAAGTTCGTATGGCTGGTGCCGTATCTGCCGATCGATCCGAAGGATATTGGACGCTCCTACGAGGCGATCATCCGTGTGAACTCCCAGTCCGGCAAGGGTGGCATGGCGTATCTGCTCAAGACGAACCATAATCTTGATCTGCCGAAGCGCCTGCAGGTCGAATTCGACAAGGTCGTGCAGAACTTTGCCGATGAAACTAAGAAGGAAGTCAAGGACGAGGATATCTGGCGTCTGTTCAAGGACGAGTATCTGCCGGTCGAGGAGTCTGGTGCCACTGCCGCTGGCGTGGTGGTCGGTGACAGCAGCGATGAGACCCTGAAGCAGTGGGGTCGCTTGAAGCTGCTCAAGGTGGCTGTGTCTTCCGGTGAGGACGGTTCCGATACCGTGCTGAAGGCCAAGGTGCTTGATCGTGGCATCGAACCGGGTGATGAGCCTCGTGAGCGTGAGGTCTCCGGCATTGGCAACGGGCCGATCGCCGCGTTCCTTAACGCGCTGTCGAACTTCGGCATCGAGGCTTCCGTCATGGATTATGCCGAGCACACCATGTCCGTCGGCACCGACGCCATGGCCGCCTCTTATGTGGAATGCCAGGTTGGCGAGGATGCCGAAGCCCAGATCATCTGGGGTGTCGGCATTGATTCGTCCATCACCACCAGTGCGCTGAAGGCCATCATCTCGGCCATCAACCGTTCCGAGCGCTGATTGTCGGCAACGCTTGCGCAAGCGTGAAGGATAAGGGCTGCACCTGTTTTCCGTTGAACGGGTGCAGCCCTTGCTTGTTGCCGTTGCGTTTCGTGGGCTAGAGCGTTGTGCCTTGTTGCCGTATGTGCGATGGCGAAAGTGCGGCCATAACTATGGAAAACCCCGTTCCGTATGAAAGCATATGGAACGGGGTTCTTGTGTTCGCAGCGTATTGTGCTGGCCGCTAGGCCCGTTGATGCGGACTTACTCGGTGCCTCCGGTGGTTCCTCCGGAATTGGATTCGCCGCCGGTGCCGCCGCTGTTGTCGGTGGTTCCGCCGGTGTTCGTGCCGCCAGTGCCGGTGTTGGCACCGCCGCTGTTGTCGGTGGTATTGCCTCCGGTATCGGTGCCGCCGCTTGTGGTGCCGCTATTGGTGTTCGTGCCACTGTTGCCGGTGGTACCACTGTTGCCGGTGCCGCCGCTGTTGCTGTTGGTGCCTCCGGTGGAGTTCCAGCCATAGGATCGGTAGGAGTAGGAGTACGAGCTTGAATAGCCGGTGCCCCAGGTACCGTCGGAGCCGCCCACCTTGCCGTTGTCCTTGGCGGTCGGGAATACCTCGTTCGTGGTGTCCGCCAACGCCTGCTTCATGTACTGCGTGAACAGGTGCACGGGGTAGTCGGAGCCGCCGGTCCATTGTCCGAAGGCCGGGATCTGCTGCGGATTGCCGTTCGCATCCGGGTACCACATCGAGAACACGGATACCACGGAGGGCGTGTAGCCGCAGAAGCTTGCCGCATACGAGTTGTTCGAGGTACCGGACTTGCCGGCAATGGTGTGCCCGACGTTCAACGCTTCGGTGGCGGTGCCGGATTGCACGACGCCGGTCAGCGCCTTGGTCACCAGGTTCGTATCGTTGGCTTGGAACACACGTTCGGTGGAGGACGGCGCCAGGTACAGGTCCTTGCCTGCGGAGCTTTTCACGCTGGCCACGATGTGCAGGGTCGGCTTGTTGCCCTGATTGGCGAGTGTGGCGTATGCCGCGGTCATGTCCTTGACGGTGAGCGCGTTGTTGCCGAGCACGGTGAATGGTTCGGAACCGTCGAGCGAAGTGCTTTCCACACCAGCCGTGCGAGCGGTTTCGGCGATTTTCTTCGTGCCGAGTTTGGTCTGCAGGTCCATGAACACGGTGTTCGACGACAGTGCCGTGGCCCGGTACAGGTTGATGTAGCCGTAGTTCTCGTTGCCGAAGTTGCTTACCGTGCTGGTGATGCCGGGGAAGGTGCGGTAGGAGTTGCCGTTGAACACGGTGTTCAGACTCACGCCTTCCTGCACCGCGGAGAGCAGTGCGAACGGCTTCATGGTGGATCCGACTTCATACTGTGCCTGCGTGGCGTTGTTGTACTGCTTGGCCAGGTAGTCGTCGCCGGCGTACACGGAGAGGATCGACCCATCCTGCGGGTTGGCGCTCATCGCTCCGAACTGCATGCCGTCCGGTACGACTCCGCTCATGCCGTTGTTGGAGGGGCTGACGACCTGCTGCATCAGATCCTGCTTGCTCTTGTCGATGGTGGTGATGATCTTGTATCCGCCGGTATCCAGATCATCGGTGGTGAAGGCCTTGGCTTGCACCAGTTCGCTGCGCACCATTTGCAGCAGGTAGCCGTTCGGCCCCTTGTACACGTCCTGCAGCTGGGTGTTCTGCGAAGTGGCCGGCATTTGGGCTTCCTTCGCTTCCTTGCCGGTGATGTAGCCGTCTTCGCGCATGATGTTGATGACGCGCTTGAATCGTGATTCGGCTTTCTTCTGGTTCACCGCCGGATCCCAGTTGGAGGGGGAGGGGATGATGCCGGCCAGCATGGCGGCCTCATTGAGGGTCAGATCCTGGGCGTTCTTATTGAAGTAGGCTTTGGCTGCCGCCTGGATGCCGTATGCGCCGCGGCCCAGGTAGATGGTGTTCATGTAATTGCACAGCACCTCATCCTTGTCCTGCGTCTGCGCGATCTTCAGCGCAAGGATGGCTTCTCGGATCTTGCCCTTGTAACTGGTGGTTTCGCCCAGATAATACCGTTCGGCGTACTGCTGGGTGATGGTGGAACCGCCTTGGCGCGTGCCTTTGGTCAGATTGTTGACGAGTGCACGGGCGATGCCCCTGATGTCGATGCCGTTGTCTTCGTAGAATGTGCGGTTTTCGGAGGCGACGATGGCGTTGCCGACGTATTTCGGCAGAGCGTTGCACTGGATGATGGTGCGGTTTTGCTTGGAGAATGTGCCGAGTTCCGTGACTCCGTCGTTGTAGTACACGGTGGTGTTCTCCGCCATGGCGACCTTTTCGGGCTGCGGAATCTCCGTGGTGATGTACAGATAGGCGAAGAGCCCGATGCCTGCGACGAGTCCTGTCCCGATCAGGCCGAGAATCCATTTGAGAATGAGATGCTTGCGGCGGCCTTTGAGTTTCGGGCCTTTGCCGTTGGTGCGATGGTTGCCGCCGCGGTAGTGGCGTGCGGCGGGCGTGTTCGTCGTCCTCTTCCTGGCCTTGGAACCGCTGTTCGTGCGACGAGTCCCGGTCGTTTTCGCGGAACCGGCGGATCGACCCGACGAGCGGGTGCTGCGGTCACTGCTTGTGCTACGAGTTTGTGACATATGTTCTACCGTAACCATAAGGCATGAGAAAACCTCTGTTTTTTCGTCCGATGGGAGCGGAAAAACAGAGGTTTCCGTCGAATCCTCACAAATCCCTTCTGCCCGAGGGCCGGTGTTTGCTACCTCTTGTTTCCCGGGTGTCGGCTCACTTCTTGAGCATTGGGGCGACCCGCTCCTCGTACGCGGTCAACGCCGTGTCGATCACCTGGTGCATGTCGTAGTACTTGTACGTGCCCAGACGCCCGCCGAACACCGTGAGCGGCTCCGCCTCCGCCAGCGCCTCGTAGCGCGCGTACAGCTCCCTGTCGGCCTCCGTGTTGATCGGGTAGTACGGCTCGTCGCCGCGCTCCGCGAAACGGCTGTACTCCTCCCACACCACCGTCCTGTCCGGGTTCTGCGAGTCCCGGCGCTCCGGGTTGAAGTTCTTGAACTCGATCGCGCGCGTGTACGGCACGTCCGCGTCGGAGAAGTTCATCACCGGGCATCCGAAATGGTCGCCCTCGTCGTAACGCACC
>ERZ827528.790-NODE-790-length-36721-cov-7.475809_pt1 | contig 36721 bp, 35 predicted proteins | sample MGYA00519768_ERZ827528 | MGnify/ENA primary metagenome ERZ827528 (study PRJEB31778, sample SAMEA3449343) | human gut metagenome | biome: human gut; feature: human-associated habitat; material: faeces | place: United Kingdom | collected 2010/2012 ...
AATACATGCCTGTCACGCATGGGGTCACGGGTTCGAGTCCCGTACGCACCGCAAGCTTACAAAGTAAAATTAGGAAAAGCTCTGATTCACAACAGAATCAGGGCTTTTTTCGTTTCCGGGCGTAAGCAGAATATAGCGTTTCTACGAAGTTTGTCAGGTGCAAATTCAGGGTCCTTTTTTAGGGACAATAAAAAAGCACCTGAAATGTATAATACTTCATTGATTATCATGTTTTTGCGTAGGATTTTCCTGTTCCTCATTTTCTAATTTTACAACGTAAATAAAGTGGTATGAAACAGGAATCAATGAAAGTTCTGTTCTTTATCCGTAAGAGCAGACTAAAGAAAAACGGTGAGGCACCGATTTTTTTGCGGGTGACAATTAACGGACAATTGGATGAAGTCCGGATTCAACGTTCTGTTCCGTTGAAGTTATGGGACAATGTGAAGGAACGCAGCAAAGGGAAAGATCGGAGTTCAACGGAATTGAACAGCTATATCGAGGCATTGAAAGTAAGGCTGTATCAGATTCACAAGGAACTTCTTTGTCGGGAAGCCCTGATTACCCCAAAGAATCTCCTCATAAAGTTGTTCTCTAAAGAGGAACGGCATCTGGTTCTGCAGACCATGCGGAAATGTATCGATAACTGGACTTCCCTGATCGGTACGGAGTACCAGCCCTCCACCATTTCACGTTATAACAACTGTTATGAATCGCTGCAGACGGTCATCAAGGATTTCTACAGGAAAGAGGACATTACATTTCATGAACTGAATGGGGAGTTCATCGACCGGTTTGAGATGCATCTGAGGACGGTACGCAAGCTTTCCCAGAATACCCTGACCAAGTATATGAGCTGTTTCCGCAAATTTCTCGGACTGGCCCGGGAAAACGGATGGCTGGAACTGGATCCGTTGGCCGGAAAACGCAAGCGTCTGTTTCGGAAGGAGGAGACGTGTCCTACGTTCCTGACCCTGGAAGAACTGAAACGGATTATGGAGAAGGACTTTTCCACGACACGTCTGAACACCGTGAAGGATTTTTTCCTGTTCTGCTGTCTGACCGGCCTGTCGTACATTGATGTGAAGACCTTGTGCCCGGCACATCTTTACAAGGACAATGAGGGGAAACTGTGGATACACAAGGCCCGTGTGAAGATAACGACCCATAAGGAAAGCTGTACCTGCAATGTCCCGCTTTTGGGACCTGCTCTTGTTATTCTGGAGAAATACAAGGACTGGAATCCGGAAAATCCTGAAGGTCCCTGTTTCCCGATTCCGTCGAACCAGAAGATGAACGAGTTCCTGAAAGAGATAGCCACCCTGTGCCGGGTAAACAAGCGGCTGACCGTCCATGTGGCCCGGCACACATTCGCGACGACTGTTACCCTTGCCAACGATGTCGCCCTGCAGAATGTGTCGAAGATGCTCGGTCATTCTTCAACCCGCATGACACAGCATTATGCCCGTGTGCTGGACAACAGTATCATGAAGGACATGCAGGATGTCGCCCGGGTCTTCGGATAAACGGAAAGGCTATACTTCACAACGCACAGTGATGTATAGCCTTTTACATAATGAAGAGTTGTCTGCTTGTATGGATTGGCCCCGCTTTTACCGAGATTATCTCTTCTTCCCTTTTTCAATCAGTCTGATAACATCCTGTCTCCGATAATAGGTTTTCCGGTCAATCTGGGAGAAGGATAAGGTGCCGTTGCTTCTCATGGCCTGCAATGTTCTCTGCGATATGTTCAGTGCCATACATACTTCCTGATTGTCCATCCAGTCATCCAGACTCTTTGGGGTTTGCCTGCCTTTGAGGTTTTCCAGTTTTTCTTTCAGTAGCCGGATGGACGTTACCATTTCCCTGAAAGTACCGGCTTCAATGTTTACGATTTCCATAAAGTGTAGTTGTTTGGTTTGAGGCAAAGATAGACGGTATGGTCTGGCTGGTCAATACCATGTCATCAGATGGCATCACAAGTCATCAGATGTCTCATGTTGTCTGTTGCAGGAACCGGTCTTTCAGAAATATCCGGTCATTGAATCCGGAAAGTACAGCCGTGTTCAGGAAAGGTATGTATTATACTTCGCAATATTGCGCAATTTTGCATAGTGTTGTATTTCAGCGTATTTACTAAGTTTGCACCAAAACAGAACGTATGAAAGGAAACACACTGAATGTAATGTTCTTCATCTTGAAGAACAAGTTGTTGAAGAACGGTGAAGCACCGGTCGTTCTTCGGGTGACAATCAACGGGCAACGGGATGAAATCCGTATCCAGCGCTCTATACCGGTGGAGTTATGGGACAATGCAAGGATGCGTAGCAAAGGAAAAAACCGAAGTTCGAGGGAACTGAACATGTACCTTGAGACACTGAGAGACAGAATATATGTCATCCACAGGAATTCCGTGTATGATGGGGAAAGACTGACTCCGAAAAAAATCCTGGATATCCTGTATGCCAGGGAAGGACGGCATCTGGTTCTGAAGACCATGAAGGAATGTATAGACGGATGGGCGGCTTCTCCCGGGAATTTGCATCCTGCCACCCTGGCGCGTTACAACAGGTGCCGCGGATTGGTGGAGACAGTCATACGGGATGTCTATAATAAGGAGGATGTCGCGTTCTCCGAACTGGACAGGAAGTTCATCACGGCATTTGAAAGATATCTGAAGGAAACCTGCGGGCTGGCCCGGAATACGGCGGCTAAATATCTGGAGTGTTTCCGTAAGGTTCTCAAGGTGGCCCGGCAGAAGGGTTGGATGGAGGATGGCAAGTGCCTGAAAGAACTGGGACGGCTGTGCGTGAAGGAGGAGACTTCCCCGTCTTTCTTGGACTGGGAGGAGTTGAGAACAGTGATGGAAACGGATATGCCGGCCGGACGTTTGGAGCGGGTGAAGGATGTGTTCGTCTTCTGTGCGCTCACCGGACTTTCCTATCAGGGGGTAAGCACCCTTTGTCCGTCGCACCTGTTCAGGGATGACGAAGGAACACTGTGGATTTGCAGGACACGTGCTGAAGGAACGGAGGCTGGAGACAGCTGTACAAGCCGTGTTCCTCTTCTTAAACCGGCAATGGTCCTGCTGGAGAAATACAGAGGCTGGAATCCGATGAATCCGGAAGGTCCGTGTTTTCCTGTCCCGTCAGTCCAGAAAATGAATGAATACCTGAAAGAGGTTTCGGCACTATGTCGGATTTCCAAGCGTCTGACCACCCAGATGGCCCGCAATACGTTCGCTGCGACAGTCACCCTGGCCAACCGGATTCCCAAAGAACACGTCAGGGAAATGCTCGGCTATTCTTCCGACTATATGTTGCGCCATTATATGCAGGCTCAGGAGAGAAATTCCTGAAAAACATGAAGCGGACATACGCAATACCCTGATAAAAAGTGAAAGGCTATACTCCAACGGATGTGGTGGTATAGCCTTTCCCATAAACGGAACCGGATGTCAGAACGCTTCTTTCCGGTTCTTTTCCAGCAGTCGTACGATATCGCTTTCCCGGTATAGGATTTTTCCTCCTATCTGGTAATAAGGCAATATGCCGCTCCTTCTGTAGTCCAGCAGCGTACGCTTGCTCAGCTTGAGCTTTCCGGCCAGTTCCGTATCTGTCAGGTAGTTTTCCCCGTCCAGTAGGTGCCGGTTTTCCGCCGGCAAATGGTCTATGAGGTCCGATACCCTTTTCATTTCATCGAAGAAATGAAGCACTTCCTTGTCTGATCTGGTGATGATTGTTCCCATAAACTGTCCTTTTTGGTTTGAGACAAAGATATCCGCATTCCCATGCCGCCGCAAACCGCCGGAGGCTGTTGTCATCAGATTTCATTAAATGTCATCAGATTTCATCGGACCGGATTCCGGCTTCCAGTCCTTCAGCTTGTTCTTTAATACCTTCATGTCCTCCGTGACTTTTCTGTATGTGATTTTGGCATAGGCTTGTGTAACCCTCAAATTGGTATGTCCAAGCATTTTGGAAAGCGTTTCTATCGGAAGTCCGTTTTCCAGGCAGACAGTCACGGCGAACGTGTGCCGGGCCACGTGAAATGTCACCCTTTTTCTGATATGGCAGATATCGGCAAGCTCTTTAAGGTAGGCGTTGCTTTTCTGGTTCGAGATGGTCGGGAACAGGTATTCCGACTCGCCTTTCCCGATGTAGAGGCTGACCATTTTCCTGGCCTGGGGAAGAAGTGGAATGAATGCGGGGTGATTGGTCTTGGTCCTGTACAGATGGATATACATTCTTTTGTCAGAATCTGAAATGATTTGATCCTTTCTCAACCGACAGATGTCTGAGTAGGCGATGCCCGTGAAGCAGCTGAAGATGAATATGTCACGGATGGAGGCCAGCCTGGGAATATCCAGCCGCTTGCCCATTATCCTTATTATTTCCTGCCTGTTCAGGTATTGTTTCTGACTTTCTTCCTTCTTTATCCGGTAGGTTGAGAACGGATTGGTCAGGATGATTCCACACCGGTATGCCCATAGAATTCCTTTTCTTACCATACTCATCATCTTGGCTGTCGTATTGACCGACAGTCTGCAGTCAGTTCTGAAGAACAGCTCCAGTTCGTGTATCATCTGCCGGTCGAACTGTTCCAGTGGCATATCCTGTCTGCCCATTTTCTTGCAGAACTCTTCAAGCCGTCTGTAGACCAGTTTATGTCTGTTGGAATGGGACATGCTGATTTGTCCGGCATGTGTCAGCCTGTCCGCATCTTTTACTTGTTTGTCAAACATCTCTAGAAGGGAAGGCGGATTGGATCCTGTGGCCATGAAGCGTTGTTTCAGCATGCTTGCCGTAAGCTGTTTTCCTTCCAGTTGGGCCTGTCGGTAATGATGCTGCAATGTGGAACTTACTTTGTCCAGATATGCATTGATGTCGTGCGCTTCCGGGTTTATGGCAGAAACACGCCTGTTCTGCTTGTCCCAATGCTCCTGCAGGATGGAAGTCTTCAGGCTTACGTCTGCTGCCTTGTTGTCGACTATGATGCGGAGCATGATTGTTGACTTGCTGTCTTTTTGAAGCCTTCTACGCTTCAAATAAAAGTAAATGGAAAAACTATGTCTCATAAGAATAAATATTAATTGTGTCCATATCACAGACGGATGCATAGGACACGGATAAGACATAGATTATGGTTCTGAATGGAATGTAATATGTTGATTATTAATAGCCTTGGATAAAACGCTACAGGAGAAGGGAATAAAGTAAATGCGTGATTTTCAGATATTTGTTAGGGTCATAGGGAGAGGTTCAAATCCGCTTGGGGCCCGAACCCAGAGCCCCAATCTGCCTTGGAGTAATTGGGCGGAATGTAATGTGTTTATTATCAGATGTTTGTATCTGTATAGCTCGGTATTGCTTACAAAAATAGGTTCAGTTCCTACATAATTTGCTGGTGAACCTTGTAGGATATTAATATTCAACCAGATACATCGGGCTACTAAGTGCGTACTTTTCAAATAACCACCTCTTCCCGTCTACATCAGAGAAGAATTTGACGCTACGGAGGTAGTGTTTTGGCTCGCCGGAACGGACAGGAAAAGCTGGTTATTTCTGTTTCTTTTGGGAGTTCCTACATTCCGCAGTTTTGGCATGTCCGTTCACATAAGTACGGGCTTCTTCACGGAATCTTTCACGTTCCGGTGTTCCGGGTTTACCGAACTGGGAATCCATGAGTTCGTCGATGTTTGTGAGACCGTTTTCTTTTAAAAATTCCTTTTTTGTCTTCATATTCCAAAGATATCTCTCTTGCTGGAAAATGACAAGTTTTATGGTGTAAAATTGTGAAGAATGATGTTATAAAGTTCTATAATAGCACAGTAACTTGGTATGAAGGACTTGTTTCACAGGAGGGGTATTAAATTGAATATTGATATATTGCCATTAGTATCCTTACCTAACGTAGACTTCATATAGAATTGGCTTAGACTCTCTATAACATTCCATCTTGTCTTCCTGTGAAGCATATTGTTTATGACTTTATTGTAGGTATATTTTCCAGGTATTTCTGGAGGATAATAATTTATATTTATGTGTACTTCCATTAGATGGTATAATAACAAACCTCGCTTTCTTCCTCATAAAGTTGAAAGCAAGACTTATTCCAATTTTCGCTACATTCCTAAATATTACCCAATGTCCTGCACTAGTATTACTTTCTCGAACCAATACTCCCATCTTCTGTAAAGCTGCTAGTTCATGTTCTAACGTTCTCTTTGCTACTGACAATTCTACCGTCATCTATTCAACGGTTACTTTGGGATTGTTTTTTATTGTATTGCAGATTTTTTTTTGTCTTTCTGTTAGTTAGTTGTATTACCGCCAAAATTACCGTCACGATCGCCATTATCAGTTGTACCTGATATTTTCATAAATTTTGTTCGTTCTATTGTAACCTGAACACCACCACATAAATTTTGGACTTTTGGCATAGGCATACCTGCCGTTTCAAATCCGTCACGTATTTTCTTGTAACCACGTCCCCATGTGTCAATGAAACCTGCCTTGAACATCGTGTCAGCAATGTTTCGATAGCGCGGTTTAGACGAATGCTTGCTGTATAGCCTATTTTCATCATGCCCTCTAGGTAATGTACCTTCGTTCCAAATTTCTATTAGGTCGTTATAAAAATGCATTTGTATATCTGGTCCTGTATAGTCTGTCGTTATATGCAATGACATTTATAGTATTTCGCATAAAGCCTTCTTAGGGATTTTCAGTGTTTCATAACGTTACATATCCTCAAAACGTACTGGCGACACAAGATATTTAGCTTGGAGTGCTTCCATAACGCGATCAGCCATTTGAATGATATTGTCCTATATGACATCTTGGAACATCAGGTCGGTTTCATCTTCTCAAAACGGTCAATCTTAAACCAGACGCTTGGGAAAACTTCAGCGGATTCTTACCGAAAAGTAAGATAGCTACATTTTTGAAAAATCCCTTATAGTCAATAAGTTCGAGATTTGTTGGAATGAGAATTTTTCTAATTTAGTCAGTTCACGTAAACCGGTTGGCATAGCGACTGATGTCCAATTATCACAGCAACAAATTGATAGCATTAAAATATATGCTTACCCTAAAGACGGTTTTGTTAGACGTAATGAAGTAAAATCAAATATAGAATGGGTTGACTGATATAAGGTTTATATCTCTTATGCTTATGGGGAACGTGGTGATTTTCCCTATTTTGTTATGGGGAAACCATTTTTAGGCGAGCCTAATACTTGTTGTAGTGAAACCTATCTTGTAATTGCGCCTAATGAACAAATACAGTATTGTATGAATGTTATCAAATATCTTAAAACTAAGTTTCTACGCTTTCTTGTGCTGCTAAAAAAGAATACGCAACATGCAAAGTATATGCATTTGTTCAAATTCAAAATTTTACATCCAAAGGTGATATTGATTGGAGTAAATCAATTCCTGAAATCAACCAACAACTCTATGTGAAATACCATCTAACCGATGAAGAAATTGCATTCATTGAGAAGATGATAAAGCCAATGTAAAAAAACAAAGTGCAAGTCGGTGGAAACTTTGTAATAGTCAAAATTCACACTTGATATTTCAAGTTCTGAACGATGCTTATTCAAGGGTTGTAGCCAAATTAAATTTCATTCACCTTTGTTACTCCACTTGTTATAATATTGAAATACAGCACAGTATATCAGGCCTTGGTGCTGAATAGTTTTTCATAGGAAAATATTTCCATTGGTATTCGGTCTTTAGCTTATAGAGAATGACATTGATGATTTCAATCAGACTGTTTTTGACACAAAACCGCATTTCATTATAGAAAAATGAAGAAGTATTTCGTTTTTTATCGTATCTTTGTCCAAATACAGCGTACATAGATTGTTTATTAATAATTCCTATTTATACGCTGTTTGACGACATTTTAATCGATATACATAAGTTTAAATCACTTCAATATGTGCAGCGAAGGGAAAATATCAGAAGGCGTAGTCGTGGATATGTATTATTTTAGCGATTCACGGCCTGATCCAGTTGAACATGAAATAATACGTAAAGCAATACTTGAACTTATTGAGAACCGTTTGGATGACAACAACATACTTTGTCTGTACGGAGATGACGGTGTAGGAGTAACGACGGTTCTGTCGCAATTCGTTCAAAAGCACTCCACACATTGTGTCAGCTACTTCTATGACGGATTGAGCGTTATGTGGCTTAATCCGGATGTGATGGAACATAGCATTGTGGAGCAATTATATTGGTTTGTGTTTGGAGGTGATGAGTATTTCAACAGGTATGACGCTCAAAATCATACTTTGGCTACATTGTGGACACGAGTATCACGAAAAATAAAAAATGAAAAGAAACCGCTCTATTTTGTGTTTGACGGGTTCGATGATTTGCCGGTAGAGAAAAAGGAGGGCGTAAAGCGCCTTTTGGCCAATATGGATTGGAGTAGAGGTAGGTTTATATTCACAGGGAAAAAAGAGAAAATCAAGGAATTATTGCCAATAGACAATAATTTGTCTATTAGCGAACATGAAATAACACCTTTTGAGCAAGCAGACATCAAAGAGTTTTTCAGAAAAGCCCAAAACAACATTTCTGATGAAGAACTTGGCTTTCTTTGTGAAATTACAAGAGGGAACGGTCATCGAATGGAGATAGTTCTTCACCGCTACATCACTAAGAATAAATTGCAAGATTTGTTGCAATCAAATTTAACAGGTGAAAGTGATTTATACGATGAGGATTTCAATTCTTTATTTGAGGAAAGCGACTCGCTGACGAAAAATTTCTTCGCCTTGCTGACTTATGCGGACTTTCCCTTGCACAAGTCTATTGCAGCTGCAATCTTGAATGTCTCAACGGAATATTTGGAAAATATGGCGAAACGCCATAGTGATTTTGTTTCTATTTCTGCCGATGGATATGGCAGGTTATCGCAACAGGGTTTTCACAAATACCTCAAAAGAAAGCTCAAGAGTCTCAAGCAAGAAACAGAATTGCGAATACTCCACGAGTTGCAAAAACATGAGAACGAGGTTACTTATACTCGTGTGATACCAACACTGATGAAATCATTGGGACAGACGGAAAACCTTGTGTCTTATCTCAGCAATGAGAATATGCAGCAAATTCTTGTAACAGGACAATCACAGGCTGCACTAAATGAACAATGCGAATTTGGCTACAATGCTTGTAGTACAAAGATTGGTAGATATGCTTCAGCTATATTCCGTTTTGCCGTCAACAGGTCAATGTCGCGAGAGACAGAAAAAAATGAACTTTGGGATTATGAACTGGAAGCCTTGCTTGCAACAGGCCATATTGAACAAGCATTGGCATTAGCACAAAATGTCTACCTGTCAGAAGAACGGCTAAAATCATTCCTCATAATAGCAAGAAGGAAAAAACTACTCAGTTCCAATGACTATGATATAGTGAAAGATAATATAGACCAGTTGGTTTCTATCATAGAGTTTGAAAAGATTCCTGACAAAGCTATCGAATTAGCCAAACTATTACTCCCTATTGACTACAAGGCAGCCATCTGTATTGTTGACCGGGTAACAAAAGCCAACAAAGAAACGATAAATGCTGACAAAGTATATTCGATGATGTCTTTACTGGCTAACAACAAGACCGACGATGAGATGGGTAATATTACCAACTTTGATGTGGTCAGTTCAAAAATAGAGAATAACGAACTGCGCTCATTTACCCATGCAGCCAAGAGTTTGTTTGCAAATGCCTCTGTCGACCAATTCCTGACAGAACTGAACAAGTTGCCGAACAATTCTCGAAAACTTCATCTACTGCAGTTCTGGTTGCCGGAGCATAAAGAGAAAGAGGGTATTGGTAAAGCCATACTGGAAGCTATTCAATTGATTGTGGCAGTATCAGGTACAGATATGCCCAAAGCGAAAATACTCAATAGAGTATGCCAATCCATGTCGAAAATGAACGAAGATGAGATGATAAAGGCGATGGCATATATTGAATCAATGTCTGAAACCATCAAATATCCCACTTTCGACTATGTGGATGCTGAGTTGACAATCATTGAAGCGACAAAGGATGTCTTGCCTCAAAAGAGCAAGGAGCATTTAGAGAACATATATCTACATATCCTTGATTTGACGGATGATTCTGTGAAGGTGGCTTGTCTGTCTAAATTGTTAGGAAGGTTTGATCATTTAGGTGAGAAGGCGGAAACAGAAAAGACTTTGGGGTGTTCAAGCGTTGATATAAGGAAAGAAATCACAGAATTTGTCAATAAGCTCCTGCAAGAAACAGCGTATCATCTTAAGGTCGTGGAAGAACCTATTAAGGCGTTGGTATGCGACTATTCGACCATGATAGATGAATTGGTAGTTGGTATCAACACCGATGAAAGAAAGAAGAGAGCCTATTCTTTGGCTGCCACACACTATTTGTTGAAGCAGGATGAAGAAAAAGTTTCTCCCAACTATTTCTTTGAACTAATCTCAAAAACAGACAACACATACGACAATAGAGAATATCCTTTAGAGTTGCTTTCCGGAATGCTCTTGTATGCCGATAAGGTCAATCATGCTGCATTTTTGTCCGTTGTGAAGAAAGAGTTCCATTTCTTTGAAGAATTGGAGCGTGCATCCCAAAAGGTTATGATATTTATGCGCTTGTATTTATGGATAACAAAGAATTTCCCTACAGATAAATTTGCAGTGAAACTTAAGGATTCTGTTATGAAGAATTGGAACTTGATAGATACGTTGAAAGCGCAAATAGAATGTGGATTCTTCTTGGCAAAGAATTTTGCCAAGACTTCAAAAGAAGATGCGGAAGCTATTTTGAACAAATGCAACGCACTCAAAGCAGAGTGTTTGTTGGGATCATCATCATGCGTGTCTGCTTATGAAGTCGCCATGAAACTTTATGTTCGTTCAATGTCGCTATTGGTAAGATATGGCTTGAGTAGTGATGAATGTATGCTGTCACAATTCAGAGACGACATAGATTCACAACTGTCATGTGTTGAGAAAGCGTCAATATGGGGGAATATCGCTTTGGAATACTATTTGGCTAATAATCATCAGCAATTCGACAAATTGTGCATGGAATATATACCCACTGACTTTGACGGGCTTTCTGTTATGAGTCAGAAATGTATCATCTATCGTATTGCTCCTGCGCTATTCATCCATAGTCGGGACACGTTTTATACGCTATTGGGTAAATACGATGAAACATTCAAAAATGATTGCCTACGTTGTATCGCCGAGTTTATTATTGGCAAACACTCCTTTCTGTCCGGCACGTCCATAGAGCTGAAAGCATACGACTTGGATTATAAAGACTATCAAGACTTGATAGCCGTCTTAGAACATTCTACCACCGATGACACATATTATCAACTAATCACTATAATTTCAAGGAGTTTGCGAGATGGAAAGCCCAAGCATACACTAAGCGTGGAACAGAAGAATACCATAATCAAAAGGTTAGAACTAGTCGTTAGTAACAATCTGCCAACAGCCAAAGGCATACAGCACGATGGTTACAAGATAGCCTGTTTAGCTTCATTGAAATATGTGAATGGTGATTTTGGGAACGACAAAAGAACATATTGGGAAACTGAAATTGGGAAAATTGGGAATAAAGCAGATAGAGCATTTCTCTTCTTGCATATAGCCCCTTACTTTAAGAAGAAGCAAGACAAGACCGATTTTTTCCAAAAAGGAATCCATTTGGCAGATTCGATAGCTTCCACTTACGATAAGGTAAACCGTTTGGACATGAGCATCAACGAGTGCATGGAAAACAAGCTCAGTGATATGGTCAAGCCTATTGCAGAGTCTGCTTTGACTAGTTTGCGCATAAATGGTACACTTGAAGACCATCAAAGGCTAATTGACATGATATATCAGCATAAGCCGGAATTAGCGGAAGAAATGGTCGATAATATGGACAGAGACCCTGCGCGAGTGCAATACAAGCAACGATTGCTTAATCATATATCATCGGCTAAGAAATTGAAACAAGCACATGAAGATTTTGACAAAGATGATTTTAGTAGGATTTACCGCCTTTCGTTAGAAGAACAAATAAAATTCTTTGAAAAGCGATTGGATGACATTGTCAATGGTACCGGGCAGCTGTTGGATATAGAAACGATTTTCAATGTTTCCATTAAGCACATATTTGCAAATAACATTGAAAATACACAATGGGCTATCCTTTACATAATGGAGGACATTTTTAGAAAGTATAAATTTTCCAAGGAAAATCGGGAATTGTTGCTTAGCATTCATAGTGCATTGCGTTTCAACCTAAAACTCGCATTGTCGTTGGGAGCTGGCACAAAAGAGCGCATCAACCGTGTGGACAGTTTAATTCATAATCACACCAATTCTGACGATGGTTATATTCAAGTTGGAGAGGAGGATAAGGCGATTGCGTATATCACCAATTGGTATCAGTCTGTACACTACAACACTTTGACAATCATCGACCCTTATTTTAAACCAAAAGATTTAGATATAATCAAGACGCTTTGTGATATCAACAATGAATTGGAAATAAGGATTCTCGCCCATCGAAAGGAATACTGCAACGAGGATTATTCCTCTCAATGGCGCACAATATCTTCGGGTGTAACCAACCGCATAAAGCTCAATTTTGTGTGGTACGCAGACAAACCAGATGATGGCCCTATGCACGACCGTTATTGGATTTGTTCAGATGAAGACAATGACATTCACGAAGCCATCATACTCTGTTCGATAGATTCTTTGGGTAAAAAAGAGTCTTCTATCACAAAAGCTGATGATAATATTGCATTGGCTGCACTCAATTCATATATGAGATACGCATATGCGCAAATAAAGACCGTCAAAGGTCGAAGTTTACAATATGATAGCATGAATTTGGATTAATGTCCTTACGGACGAAGGGTTTTAAGGGAAGGGGATAACGCACAGATGAACTGGCTGCATGATTATGACTAATAAGCGTCCAAAACTGACGTATTGCTTAATCTGATAGATACTTTCACGCTGTAAACATTAAAGTCAAAGAAAAATGTACAGTAGTGAAGATTTTGAACGGCTTTTCATCCGTTATAAGGGTGAGGGCTACCTAAGGAACGAGAGTATCCAATCGTTCTATTACAGGAACAACGTCCCTTATAACCTGTTCCAGAAATGGTACAAGGATACAAGGTTCAAGGTAGTGGAAGTTTCCGGTCGTTCTTCACCGCAGGAAACGGAGAAGACAAAGGAGACTGTTCCGTAACAGAAGGAAGAGGCGGTTCGGGAGGTACGCGTATTGGTGAACTTGTGTGTAAACAACGGACGTTAGTTGTCCCAAGGCAATTTAAGCTATGCGGACCTGAAACATCGGCAGAGAAACTGGAGAGTCGATTAAGCATCAGTGAACTTGGAAGCTTATATTATCTGCGTAAATTCCATGTCATGCACATGCAAATAAACGATAATCTTGTCCGTCAACTGATGGACAGGCTCCGACCGGGTGAGGTATATCATGATGTAGATTATTTTCAGCATCTGTGATATGGACTAGGATGAATTTCAAGCAGATAATCAGAATTGAACGTTTACTTTAATAAAAGCACACTTTATGAATTATTTTACAATAGAGTTTATATCGATTAAACTATGCAGGAATTATCGCTTATCAGGAAAAAATTAAAGACCGTTTCGGAGCAGTCTCTGTGGCTCTTCACTGTTAGGGGGCAATACCCGCGCTATCTTCCCTTCCTGATTTATTTGCTGTCGATATTAAAAAGTAAAAAGAACTTCTATTCAGACTACAGTCAATACAATACGTTAATACAAGCCTTCGTACGATTGCCATAAAAAGCGGAGTACAAACTGACATTACCTTCAAGTTAGCCAAGAAATATTATATCTCACATTCTTCAACAATCGGCACAAAGACAAGACTCATTAAATACTCCTCCGGATAAATGCTGCTATTGTATCGCTGGTAATTTCAGCACATTAGTCATAAAGCATATAGATTAATCAAGAGGCAACACCTAGAGTTTATCCGCTAAGGGAGATACGCATCGAAACCAGAATATGAATAGATACCTATCCAAGTAATATCCTCAGTCCTTCATAGATACATGATGCGGTCATGGATTGAGCGACTGCTATGCCATGTCGATTCATAAAACCGAGGACTTTCTCTTTAAGTGATTCCTTCTCCTGTACTCCGGAATCGGGGGAAAGAACACGGACATGTTCCTCCAACTCTCCAATCTCTTCCTTACTTAGTTTACCTATCAGGAGTTCCAAAGATTTCATTATTTCGACAGGCACTGTATATACAGTCTGCTGAATATTTATATCTTTTGCATTTTCTAAGATATTCACCTGTCCATTATGAACATTCAAATTCTGTATTTGCATAATTATTTTCGTTGCGTTTAATTTAATAAGCTCGTTTATTTTAGTCTCTTCATCTTCTGTTCCGGGAATAGCCTTAAAAAGCAAAGATGTATCCATCTCATTCCAATAGCCACACATACTACGTACCGCAATTTTCCCAATGGACATAGACTTGGATACATAATCATCCAGTTTCGCAACAGCGGCTTCGCTTCGTTCAAATTGCAGTTCAGATACATCAGAAGGAAAAGTCCAATATTTACTTCCCCAAAAGCTCAATCTCTCAAGGAATGTGTCAAGTTCTATATCTTCATCGGTAAAATAGAACAAGGAAATCTGATCGATTCTTTTTTCAAGAAACTCCACACCCAAGTTAAAACCGGAAGAATGGAAAAAGTATTTGGAAAAAGAATAAGTCAGTTCTTCTATTATATTTTGGTTTATCGAATCAGTTTTGATCATTGCTACAGGTGACTGTACTCTATACTTTATACACCCTGAGCCTATAATAGTTTTGCTATCTTTTTGAAGTTTGAGTAAAAGCTTCCTGTCCTTTTCTACTATTTTAAAAAAGTTCACATTCTGAAAATGAAAACAACCATGCATATCATCCTCATTCAGATTAAAGCGGATTGATTTATTAAACATTCTATTTTCAAGATTTTCAGATTCAAAAATCATATCTTCATAATACTCACATTCGATAAAATCGCAAAAATCATTAAATGCCGCATTTTTAAATGTTGTTCCGACACCAAAAGTAACATTTTCAATCTCCATCGCTCCATTGAACACACAAGATGAAAAATCAGTATTCATCTCGAAATTCACTCCGTTCAGCATCCAAATAGTAGTGTTGAACACAGAAAAACTGAAATTGACCGGTCCTTTAAAGACTGTGGAAGCAATGCAGAGTTCACCGGCTACTTCCATAGAATAGAAGGCCGCATCCTGAACAAACACACATTTACCTATATCCAATCCATTTTGAAAAAGAGAATTGTCAAAAGAGATACATTTCAGAGTCGTGTCAGTCACAGAGACTGAGCCAAAAAATTTACACAGGCTTAAATCCGTTTCTGTTTCAGGAGACTTACAGTTCCTTATCCTGACTGCATCGTAAAAAATACCGCCCTGAAAAAACAGATACATATCTGATTGATAATTTAATCGGTCCAATAGAATAACCGATTCTTCTCCTTCCTCATACGAAGTAAGCCATCTGATACCTCTCAAATCAAATTCTTTCCAACCATTATGCTCATAGTCAATAGCACCCTTATCCACCAATGACAAAAACTTGAATAAGGTCTGCATCCAATAGTCATAGTTATTCCTTCTTTTCCATTCTATATCTTCACTATGAAAAATACAATATCCATTTTTATCAATTGGCAGCACATATTTTTCATGAGTAACACTGGCCAGTAATGAAAAATAATTTTCAAGACAGCATGAAAAAATCTGCTTTTCCCCTCTTGAATCTTCCTCTATATATTTGTAATTACACATTATGTCAGTTTTTAGATATTTCATAAAAAGCTTTTCCTGCTAAAACATTGACATTTTTATTTTTAATGAAATAATAATATCAGACATTTCCTTATAATTCTTATTGATCCATTCATCTCCGACCGATTTCCTTATGGTTATAATTTCATCTTTTAGGGAATTGAGATTATCATATACCACCCTAAACACCTCAATACCTAGTTCGTCCCCCATGGGTATAAGCATGGCCAACACTTCCTCCATTGCCTTCTGACAGATATCAAACTTCATGATCTTTGAGGCATCTAGATAATTGGCTGTCACATCGAAAGCATTTGCTATTCTCACTCCCGGGTGTGGGTGTTTTTTCAATCTGTTACCACTGATAAAATTAGATTTATAAGAAAACATAAGGAACATTAAACCAATAGAAAGGAAAATTCCTTTTAACAATGCCACCTTCCCATCTTCAATCGACCATTCTTCGTTTCCATAATCGGGAAGAGATTCTAGCTTCAAAGTTTCTACCAATAATAAAGAAGCTAAACTATCAGCTTCCAGTTCGGCCCACTGCCACCTCATGTCCCTATTGATCGGTTCTTCATCCTTTGAATTAGAAAAAGTGCTTTCTTCCATATTTAGTTCACGAAGGTGGCTAATTCCCAATAACGTGGAATGTTTGCAAAGGAGATGCGCGTACTCATGAAAAATAAGAAAATACCACATGAACTTATAAATAGAATAGGACATTTCCGATCGGCTTCCCAACACCTCATTATCCATCATCAAAGTTATATGTGTATCATCCAGCTCATATTTATCAATTTCATAATAAAAAGCATTGATGATATCATATATATTCTTTACGGACTCATCTTGGTCAAATTCCTGTTCAAACGGAATCTCCGGCCATACATAGTCCAGCTTTGCCACATTAATAGCCAGAGCCTGAAGTAAAGGCACTACTCCAACATTGATTTGAATTTCATTAATAAATCCCTTTCGTGCAGTAGCATTAAAGCTCAGGTCCGGGACAATAGTTAATTTTACTTTCTTGCCAAAGTCCCAAAATCCCCATTCAAATGTATTCTTCAACATTGAATTAAAGGATTTTTCCAACCGTCGTCTCATTTCTATTACGTCTGGATTGGATCTTAACATTTTCTCTACATCCTTTGGATTCATAATATAAAAATTTAACAATACTTAGATAAAATACTCCTTGTCCAATTCTTTCAGACAGTCATTGCCCATATTCAAGATCGTATCACAAACATTTTCATACCGAAGCGCACTCGGAGCATAATTCAAAGAGTTATATTTTCCTATCAAATCCTTACATTCACGTATCACTGATTTAAGTTTCGCCATTCTACTTGTCACCAGCTTCCTTTTTTCTTCCGGTCTGATAATTAAGTTCAGCAAAGTAAGAATCAAAGAGATAATTCCAATCCAGCCCAATAATAAAGGATTTATTTTTTGCTGGATAAACCCCGATGCTAGCAAAACACCAACAACCGAATTGACAACGACAAACAGTATATACAAGGTGTTGTAGAAATTCTTTGCTTTCCGTTCTATTTCCAGTTGTTCTTCCAGTTCTCTGATTTTTGCAAAATTAATATCCGGTTCACAATATGAATTAGATCTAAAAGAGAGGGCGGTTTGTCTCCTGGGGAAGATTCGCATGTAGCCATAAATGCCAACTATCACGACTAACAATGTGAAAAGAAGGCCGATTCCAATTTTAAAAATTAAATCCATCATATAATCATAAGAGGTTCTACAATCACTAATTAGCCAAAGGCTTTCAATAGATACAAAGGTACTAAAAAATCGCGATTTTTTACGCCTGGTTCATAAGAAAGCCAAGACCGTGACTATTTTTGTGGGTGAAAAGGGGTCTTTAGGTAAATTACCTTCGCTTCACTTGTGTTTAACGGATTGATGTCCCAAATATTGAACCCTATGAAGACAGTCTACAGTCTTGACGTGTACGAAGATAGCGTTTTTTACTGTATTCTGAGCACTGACGGACGGAAAATTCAACAAAGGTTCGGTGTTTTAACCGAAGAATTCATGACGCTTCGCGATTTGATGGAAAGTGAGTGATTGTGACAGCTTAACAACGCCATACTATCCCGGATGGCTGTACGTTGAAGCAAATCCATATAAATTCGGAAACCTGACATTACACATCTCCCTCTGTCAAGACATGATACTGACGGTGAAACGGATGCCCGTCCAAGGCAATGTATGCGTGTGCGGCTGTCTGTGAATGTATAGACCGTTGCTCAGTAAAGGCTGTTCTATAGTTGATGGACATACGGAAAACGGATGATTGAAGGATGACGGGAAATGCGCTGCAGTGTTTGCCGCATCGAGCGAATTCATACAGAACATATCCGACTGAAAAGGAGAAAGGCATACCCCAAAAGAAGGTATCCGGTCTAGCATGGTTTCAAGGACGGCCAGGCTTATCTGCTTTGGCGAAACCGACTGTAATAAGAATCAATACAGCCATCCGTATTTCCTTACTTGCATTCAACGAAAAGGTGATGGCCGGACGGGAAATGTCACGCAAGGAAATGTTTCTGCACGGCGAGAAAAACTGTCTCCGTCCTCTTCCGTCCAAACGTTATGTCTTGAAGGAAAGAAAAATTATGACTGTAGGCAGAAACTCGTACGTTTCACTGTTCAAGCATCATTACAGTGTTCCAAAGGAATATGTAGGAAAACGTGTGACCATTCTCTACAATGCTGATATGGTAGAAATCTACTGCAGCATGAATCTTATTGCCACCCACGACCGTTGTGATATCCCCTATACTTATTCATGGAAAAAGGAACACAACCTGCCGGGACACTATGGTCCTTATGACAAGGATCTGGAAGAACTTTTCTGGCGTGCCTCGGAAATGGACAATATCGTGTTGAATTATCTTCGGGAACTGGAACGCGTCATGCAATATCCTCCCAAAGCGTTCAGATCCTGCCGGGGCATACTGGCTTTGGAGAAAAAATATGGCCGTGACCGTCTGGTCGCAGCCTCGCCTGCGCAGACCAGAAGTTGCAATACGGATATCAGGCCATACACGAGGTGCTTGAACCGGGAGAAGATGCGGATTTCCTTCCCGATGAAGACGGAAGAATACAATCCGGGGTGACTTCCCCGGCTCCGTTGGTTCACAAAAACATACGTGGACGTGAATATTACAAAAAAGACAAACAAGAACAATAAAACTCTATTTTATGGAAATAAACAACAAGACTGCTCCCATTACGGGACAACAGGATCAGAATACCATATCACTGGATTTAATGAACCGCATGAAATTATACGGTATGGCAGAAGCTTTCAGGGAAAGTCTTGCCGGCACCACACCACAGTCCATGACCGCGGACTCTTTCCTGTCCATGCTACTTGCGCGCGAATGGGACTATCGTGCCCAGGCTGCAATAGTAAGGCTCACCAAGAATGCCGCATTCCGTTACAAGGCCTGTATTGAACAGATTGACTATGCCGTAAACCGGGGACTAGACCGCAATCAGATGGAACGCCTCGCTCCCCTTGACTCTGTGCATAAAGGGCGGAATCTTTTCATTACCGGTTCTTCCGGTACGGGGAAAAGCAATCTGGCGTGCGCCCTTGGTCACGAAGCATGTAAAAGAGGATTCCGGACTCTCTATGCCAATGCACCGAAACTGCCTGGCGCACTGAAAGTGGCAAAAATCAAAGGAGGACTCGAAGCGGAACTCAAGAAGATTGAACGCTGTCAGTTGCTCATCCTCGATGACCTATTCCTCGTGCCGCTTGATGCCAAAGGACGTCCCATACTACTTGAAATTATTGAAGACAGACATGAACGGAAATCCATCATCATAACCTCTCAATACCCCTCATCCAACTGGTATGACATGATTGGTGATCCGACAATAGCCGATGCCATCCTTGACCGTATCATCCACACGGCTCATACCATAGAGCTGTACGGTGAAAGTATGCGTAAGTTAAGGTCTAAGAAAAACAGATAAAATTAAAAAGGTATAATAAAATTATACCCCCATCACCAGGACTTTTAAAGGGTCAATCATATTGTGGCCAAAAGGGGCAATTCTTTTTGGCCAAAGGGGTCAAATGTGTTTGGCTTTTCCATTCAAACATTATTAGGACATAGCAGCATTAACTACACAAATATACACGCATGTAAATCTGAATAAATAAAAAGAAATCTTACTTAACAAACATCCGAGAAATGAACTAAGACTTAAACCTAGTGTAAACACAAAAGCTGAAAATGATAAATGACTTGAATACGACCTCCTTATATCAATATAACGTATAATTCAATTAAAATCACTATATTTGTAAAATAACAAGCGTTGGCTCTGGTATGCTCATTGCAGAAGTGCGTGGGGAAGGCGATCGGTTTCGGTCGCCATTTTTTTACAAAGAAGAAATCATTAAATGAGGTATGTGACAAACAATACTATTCTTTATGAGAATGAAGAATATTGCCATTATAAATGAATAAATATTGCTTCTTTCTATAATTATAAAAATAAGGAATATTTTCAGAATACATAGAGGTAGACTGAAAGACAATCATTCTACATAAAGTTTTTAAGTGTCATTCTTTTAAGAAGTGGATGTAGGATACGAACAGGAATCAGAGGATTTCTTTTATATTAAAGCATTCTTGATATTTCAATAGAAAATCCCTATCTTTACCCCGTTGGAACAAGGCAAATTCCTATCGGAAAAATATAGAAATGAAGCAGGTGCAGAAGTGGGTGCTTTTCTTGGAGGATTATCCTAATACACTGAATATCAGTTTAGATTAAAGACTCCGTTAGTCCCGTACGCACCGCTTTCTTATGAAGCAAAATAAAAGAAAAGTCCTAAAGTATTATACTTTAGGACTTTTCTTTTTGCCCAACACCACATCTAAAAGCAGCGGAATAACGCAGTTGGCACTGGCTTATCCGTTGGATTTTTCGGGGAAGAAAAAAGTCCAACGATTTAGTTTTGTTTTCGCTGATTCTCAATATTTTGCATAGTCTGATTTGGAACAATACGATTTAACTTTGTACCACTAAAAATGCAAGAAGTATGGGAATTGAAAAAAGACGTAGTACACTGAGTGTGCTGTTTTACATCAAGCGGCAGAAGCTGCTGAAAAACGGGGAGGCTCCCGTCTGTATGCGTATCACCGTTGACAAGCGGAAAGCGGAGATTGTGAATTACATACGGTCCTATTGCAGAATCGAGGATTCGGGTATAAATATCCGTAAATCGTATACAAGCCGGCTTATTCAATCGTGGTAAATTTGCAATCAGAAAATGAACAATGAAAAAATAGAAGATTATGGATCGCAGAAATTTCTTAAGGACGGCATCGAGTTTTGCACTACTCGCAGCCGGAGCTACGACTGGTGTTTCCCGTGTGTTTGCCAAAACTCCTTCGTTCTCTTTGACGGGAAATCAGTCTGATGAAAATACACCGAATATGGGCGACACAATGGAGTATCGTAAACTCGGAGGATTGGATGTATCGGCCATCGGTCTGGGCTGCCTGCCGATGGTGGGTTATTACGGCGGGAAGTACGACAAAAAGGATATGATCGCTCTGATTCGCCGGGCATACGACAAAGGCGTCACTTTCTTCGATACGGCGGAGGTCTATGGCCCTTACACCAGCGAAGAGTGGGTCGGCGAGGCACTCGCACCGTTTCGCGACAAAGTGAAAATCGGGACGAAATTCGGCTTCGGCGTCGAGGAGAAGCAACCGACCGCCATCAACAGTCGTCCCGACCATATCCGCCGGGCAGTGGAAGGTTCGCTGAAACGCCTGCGCACCGACCATATTGACCTGCTGTATCAGCACCGTGTCGATCCGAAAGTGCCGATGGAGGATGTGGCCGGGACAGTTAAGGATTTGATGCAGGAGGGGAAAGTGCTGCATTGGGGACTATCGGAAGCGAGTGCGCGTTCCATCCGCCGGGCGCACACCGTCTGCCCGCTTTCGGCTGTACAGAGCGAGTATGCCATCTGGTGGCGGGAGCCGGAAACCAAAATCTTCCCGATGTTGGAAGAGTTCGGTATCGGCTTCGTGCCTTATTGTCCGCTGGGACGTGCGTTCCTCACGGGTGTAATCGACGAGAACAGCCGTTTCTACGAGGGCGACCGCCGCTGGAACTTGCCGCAGTTCACGCCCGAAGCCCTGAAGCACAATATGCCGCTCGTGGCTTTGGTGCGAAAATGGGCGGAACGGAAAAGGGTTACTCCGGCGCAGTTCGCCCTCGTGTGGATGTTGTCGCGCAAATCGTGGATCGCTCCTATACCCGGAACAACCACCCCGGCACATTTGGATGATTTGCTCGGTGCGGGAACTGTACGTCTCTCGGCTTGGGAAATGGAGGAGTTCGACCGCGAGTATACGAAAATAGACCTGATGGGGCATCGTGCCGACCCGTTCACCGAAAGTCAAATAGATAAATAAGGAAATCAATTATGGTAAAAACGATTTTGGGTGTTCTGTCGCTGCTTGTCATGTCGTCGTGCAGTACGGTCGTGAAGGAGAACACCGCTCAACCCGATATTATGGAAACGAACAAGAAAAATCTCGGAAACCTGTTGGCACTCTATCCCAAGCCGATGACGGTAGTCGGGGCAGAGGTCGAAGGGAAAGTAAACTGGCTCGTGGTGGGACACACGGGCGTTATCGACCATGACCGGATACTGGTCAGCATGAGCAAAAGCCACTACACCAACCAAGGTATCAAGCAATCGAAACGGCTTTCCGTCAATCTCGTGAGCCGTGAGATGTTGCCGAAGGCCGATTATGTAGGAAGCGTAAGCGGTGCGATGGTCGATAAGTCGGAAGTCTTCGCCTACCACACTGGCGAATACGGTACGCCCGTCATCGACGCATCGCCGCTCACGATGGAGTGCGAGGTGGTGGATATTTATGAAACCGAGGGTTTCGACAACTTCATTTGCGCGATAGTCAATACATACGCCGCTTCCGACGTGCTCGACAGCGACAGCAAACTCGACTATACGAAACTGAAACCCGTCTTGTTCGAGTTCCCTACCTACTCCTATCTTGCGACAGGAGAGATCATTGGCAAATGTCTGAATCTGGATAAGCAGCCGGGTATGTGCGCTAAAGAGCCGATGAGCGCTGATGGCATCGTGCGGTTGTCGAAAATAGAGGTTTACCCGCAGTATCTTGACGAGTATATGAAATACGCAACTGAAGTGGGCGAAATCTCCCTGCGCACCGAACCGGGTGTGCTGACGATGTATGCGGTCGGCGAAAAGGAGAACCCCTGCAAGGTAACGATTCTCGAAACCTATGCAAGCCGCGAGGCTTACGAGAAGCATATCGCTTCGGAACATTTTCAGAAGTACAAGCAAGGGACACTGCATATGGTCAAGTCGTTGGTATTGTCCGACCAGAAGCCGCTCAATCCGGCCAACAAACTCAATAACTTCATGCAATAGATAATGTTTCTTATTCAGGTTATTGGAATGGATTCGGAGTGTATCTACAATCATGATTGAATATTTTGAAAAACTGATTATAAGGATATTAGGATATGGATTTCAAAGAATTGAATAACAGAGTAAAGATGCCGGTACAAGGCTTTGGTGTCTTTCAGATACCCGATGCCACCGAGTGCGAAAAAGTTGTTACCGATGCGCTTGCCGTAGGCTACCGACTCATCGACACCGCTTCGGTCTATGGCAACGAACGGGCGGTCGGTACGGCTATTCGGAAAAGCGGCATTCCGCGTGAAGAACTGTTCATCACGACCAAAGCATGGATTTCGGAAATGGGTTACGAACAGACATTGCAGGCATTCGAGGCTTCGCTCACCCGTTTGGGGCTGGATTACCTCGATCTCTATCTCATCCACATGCCTTTCGGTGATTATTACGGCGCATGGCGGGCTATGGAAGAACTCTATGCTCAAGGACGTGTACGGGCTATCGGAGTGTGCAATTTCGAACCGGACAGATTGTTGGATTTATGCCATAATACCAGAGTTATTCCGGCGGTAAATCAAATAGAGGCGCATCCTTATACTCCGCAAACCGAAGCGATACGAATTATGCAGGAACTCGGTGTACAAGCGGAGGCATGGGGACCTTTGGCCGAAGGACGGAACGGATTGTTCACGGACGATATTCTGACCGGCATCGGTCGCAAATACAATAAATCGGCAGCACAGGTCGTACTACGCTGGCACTTGCAGCACGGAATTGTCGCCATTCCCAAATCGGTACATCGCCAGCGGATGGAAGAGAATTTCAACATCGAGGATTTCATGCTGACACCGGAGGATATGACCGCAATCGCTTCCATGAATACGGGATACAATACGATTCTCGACCTACACGCTCCGGAAGAGGTGCAACGGCTCTATGATATCGAGTGCCCGGCATGACAGATATACTTAAAATCTCTTTTATACTCCCGTAATTCAAACGATTATGGGAGTTTTCATTTGTCGGGGATAATTCTACCTGCTAAAAAAGCATAATCAGTAATTTGGGTATAAATACCGAGGATTTATCTACCAAGCGTGTGGCGGAGACCGTCTATTTTTGCATCGGATAAAAAATAAATAAAAACAAAAGACTATGCCACACATTGCAGTAACGATGTTACCCGGCAGAGATCGGGAAACAAAACAAAAATTAGCCGAAAATTTGTGCAACACATTGATTGAAACCCTCGGAGTCGATGCCAAATTCGTATCTGTATCCGTCGAAGATGTGGAGATGAAAGAGTGGGAAAATTCAATGCAACGCATTCCGGCAGAAACAATCATTGTAAATCCCAATAAAAAATGAATATGAAAAAGTTATTATTGATTCCTTTGTTACTGCTGACCGTCCTGTCGATGGCGGCCTGTGGCGGAGGTGATGACGAACCGTTTAGACCCGGACAACCGGAAACTCCCGAACAACCGGGAGAAAAAGAGGATGGAGAACCAGAAACTCCCGATGTATCTTCTTTGAACGTAAATATTACTGTCGGCGACCGTACCGTTACCGCTACGATGGAAGACAATGCCGCCGCACGGGATTTCCTCTCTCGCCTGCCTCTTGAAATAACACTGAACGATTATAACAACATGACGGAGAAGATTTTCTATCCTGATCCGGCTCTGACAACCGAAGGCGTCACACGAGGCTGTGCCCCCACACCCGGAGATATAACAATCTATGCACCGTGGGGCAATGTAGCTATTTTCTGTAAGAGTTGGTCTCATAGTAACGCCCTGATTAAAATCGGTCGTATCGACGGGAACGGTATCGAAGTATTAAGTATAGCCGGAGACATACCCGTGAAGATTGAAAGGAGATAAGACGCATGACAACAGATGCATTCAAAGAATATGTCAAGACTTGTAGGGCACTCGATACAGAGGAGATACACCGCTTTATGGACGATATGAGCAACGAAGCCCGGCGCATTACTTTCCGGCTGAATACAGCATACCACACACAGGACGAAGTACGCGGATTACTTTCCGAGCTATTCGGTTACGAGGTACCGGAATCGCTCCGGGTATTTCCACCGTTCTATGCCGATTTCGGTAAAAATATCACCGTCGGCGAAGGGGTGTTCATCAATGCCTGCTGTCATTTTCAGGATCATGGCGGAGTGATAATTGGTGACGGATGCCAGATAGGACATAACGTGGTCTTTGCCACACTCAATCACGGTTTGGCTCCGGAAGAACGTCATACGACCTATCCTGCACCCATTGTGTTGGGTAAGAACGTATGGATAGGTTCCAATGCAACGATTCTGCAAGGCGTAACCATCGGCGACAATGTCGTCATCGGGGCCGGAGCGGTTGTAACAAGAGATTTGGAAGCAAATACGGTAGCAGCTGGTGTTCCCGCCCAATTCATTAAATCTATAGTACTATAACATAAACCATCCTCTGTTAGATAAACTTTATAACAAAGCAAATTGAGCCTTGAAGCAAAGTGGTCATAAAGGGCGCTTCGTACTTTTGCGCTGTTATAAGTCGAATATGAATAATAATTAAAAATAAGGAAAGTATGAAAGTAATATCAAATGCAGAATTCGGAGGTGAAAGACCTTTGTTCGAATCACATGACTTACGTTTGGAAAATGTAATCATCCGTGCCGGAGAGTCGGCCATCAAGGAGTGCAGCAACATCGAAGCCGTTGATTGCCGGTTCGAGGGGAATTATCCTTTCTGGCATGTGCATGGTTTCGTTATCGACCGTTGTTTCTTCGATGTCGGAGGACGTTCGGCGCTATGGTACTCCGACCATCTGAAAATGACGAATACACGCATTGATGCGCCCAAGATGTTCCGCGAGATGCACGACATCGAAATCGAGAACGTGGAGATAAACGATGCCGATGAAGTGTTTTGGCGTTGCCGGAATCTGAATATCAAAAATCTGAAACTGCATGGCGGCACTTATCCCTTCATGTTCAGCAGCAATATCCGCATCGACGGATTGGAAAGTGACAGTAAATACGTTTTCCAGTACGTGAAAGATGTGGAGATTCATAATGCCAAAATCACCACGAAAGATGCTTTCTGGGAGGTGGAGAACGTGACGATCTACGATTCGGAACTCAACGGCGAATACTTGGGCTGGCATTCGCACAATCTCCGGTTGGTGAACTGTCACATTACCGGCGAACAGCCGCTCTGCTATGCCCACGACCTCGTGTTGGAGACTTGCACGTTCGGCCCCGACTGTGACCGGGCTTTCGAGTACAGTTCGGTGCAGGCCACCATCAAAGGTGCGATAGGCGGAGTAAAGAATCCGCGAACAGGTTGTATCACCGCCGAGAGCTACGGAGAGATTATCCTTGACGAGAATATCAAGGCTCCCGCCGATTGCAAGCTGAGACTCTGGGATGAGAAAACTTGTTTTACCGATTGACGTACTTGCGAATAATTTAATGGGAATAGGAAAGGGAAAGACTGATTATCTGTTATCGCTTATCCGCGAAGGGAAACAAATGACGCTGGGGCAGCAGTTACGCCTGACTGCATACCTCAGCGTCCCGGCCATTATGGCTCAGATATCTTCTATCGCCATGCAGTACATCGATGCCTCGATGGTGGGCAGCCTCGGTGCGAATGCCGCTGCTTCCATCGGATTGGTCTCGACCACAACTTGGCTGTTCTGGGGGGTGTGTGCAGCCGCTGCGATGGGATTTTCCGTGCAGGTGGCACATCGTATCGGAGCCGGGGATTTCGTGGAAGCCAAAAAGATACTCCGTCAGGCAGTTACTGCCACGCTTGTTTTCAGTTCGCTGTTGGCTGTTGGCGGTATTTGTATCAGCGGTATGCTTCCTCTCTGGTTGGGTGGAGACGAGGCGATATGGAACGATTCGTCCCTCTACTTCAGAATATTCGCACTATTCCTGCCTGCCTTGCAGTTGAACTTTCTTGCAGGAGGCATGTTGCGTTGCAGTGGGAATATGCGCGTGCCCGCCATGCTGAATATAATGATGTGCTTGCTGGATGTCGTGTTCAACTTCTTCCTGATCTTTCCGACGAGGCATGTGGAGTGGTTCGGAGTAGTATTTACCGCTCCCGGTGCAGGTCTGGGTGTGAAAGGTGCTATATTGGGAACGGTATTGGCCGAACTCGTTACCGCCGGAGGAATGATGTGGTATCTATGCCGCCGCTCGCCCATGCTGAAGTTCGTCGGAGAACGGGGAAGTTTTCTACCCAAACGGGAGACATTGCGTAAGTCTTTCCGTATTTCGTTACCGATGGGATTCGAACACATGGCCATTTGTGGAGCGCAGATCGCAACGACGGTGGTTGTCGCACCGCTCGGCATCGTTGCCATTGCTGCCAACTCGTTCGCTATTATTGCCGAAAGCCTTTGCTATATGCCCGGCTACGGCATCTCGGAGGCTGCCACGACGTTGGTCGGTCAGAGCCTTGGAGCGAACCGTATCCGGTTGCTCCGTCGTTTTGCCAATATTACCGTCTGGTCGGGAATGCTGATTATGGGTGTTATGGGAGCGTTGATATATGTGGCGGCTCCGCAAATCATCGGAGTGATGACTCCCGTGGAGGAAATCCGCACGTTGGGAATCGAGATTCTGCGGATAGAAGCCTTTGCAGAGCCGATGTTTGCGGCATCTATCGTTGCCTACGGTGTATTCGTAGGTGTGGGTAATACATTCGTACCCAGTCTGATGAACTTCGGCAGCATTTGGGGCGTGCGACTGACACTGGCGGCATGGCTTGCTCCCACGATGGGACTACGCGGCGTGTGGCTTGCCATGTGCATCGAGCTTTGTTTCCGGGGAGTAATCTTCCTCGCGAGACTTTGGGGCAGTAACTGGATTTATAAATTACGAATAAATAGATAAGTTATGAAATACGATTTCGATACGATTATCCCGCGTCGCGGGACGAACTCTTACAAATGGGACACTCCTGAGGAGGAAAATGTGCTGCCCATGTGGGTGGCGGATATGGATTTCCGTACTGCACCGACCATTGTAGAAGCCTTGCAAAGGCGGGTTGCACACGGCATTTTCGGTTATACCAAAGTACCCGAAACCTATTACGATGCAGTCGTCCGGTGGTTCGAGAACCGTCATCGTTGGCGGATAGATCCCCGGTGGATTATCTATACAAGCGGTGTCGTACCGGCTCTGTCGGCCATTATCAAAGCCCTGACCGTACCGGGCGACAAGGTAATCGTCCAGACTCCAGCATACAACTGCTTCTATTCGTCGATTCGCAACGACGGATGCGAACTGTCGGCCAATAACCTCATTTACCGAGATGGTCGCTACTCAATCGACTTCGACGACCTCGAAGCAAAGGTGGCTGATCCGAAGGCGAAAATCCTATTACTATGTAATCCTCACAATCCGGTCGGACGGGTCTGGACGCCGGAAGAGCTGCGGCATATCGGAGACATCTGTTTGCGCAACGGAGTGTTTGTTGTGGCAGATGAAATTCATTGCGAACTGACCTATGAGGGGTATGACTATACTCCTTTTGCTTCCCTGTCTAAACGCTTCCAACAAAATTCCGTGACTTGCGTTTCACCGAGTAAGGCATTCAATCTTGCCGGACTGCAAATTGCCAATATCATTGCGGCCGATGATGATGTACGTCGTCGTATTGACCGCGCCATCAACATCAATGAAGTGTGCGATGTCAACCCGTTCGGCGTAATCGCTACAATCGCCTCTTATAACGAGGGTGGAGAGTGGCTCGATGCTTTGCGCAAATACTTGCGTAGGAATTACGAATATCTCTGCCACTTTTTTGAGCAGCGGTTACCGCAATATCCCGTGTTACCACTCGAAGGAACTTACTTAGTATGGATAGACTGCCGAGCACTCGGTATCGGTTCGGATGCTACGACCTTGCGCCTGCAAGAGGAACAAAAACTGATGATCAATTCAGGTACGATGTACGGACCCGGCGGCGAGGGATTTATCCGTCTGAATATTGCTTGCCCCCGAACACTGCTTGTTGAAGGGTTGGAGCGGATGGCCCGTGTGCTGGAACAAAATGAAGAATAAACCGGCAATGAGATAAAAAATCACGTTATCAAAGAATAAAGAAAAAGTAAATATGAAGAAAGAAGTAATGATATTGACCGGTGCCGGTCAGATAGGAATGGCGATAGCCCGCCGTATGGGATATGGGAAAAAGATCGTTGTCGGAGACCTGAACCCGGAGAGTACCGAGGCTGTTTGCCGTATATTGAATGAGGCGGGATTTGATGCAGTACCCGTCGAAATGAATCTCTCTTCAAGGGAGTCCATTTTGAACTTGATTGCGGTTGCACGGAAACATGGTGAAATTTCAATGCTCGTCAATACGGCGGGCGTATCACCGAGTCAGGCTTCCATCGAAACGATTCTGAAAGTCGATCTGTACGGAACGGCTGTCCTGCTCGAAGAAGTTGGGAAGGTTATTAAAGAAAACGGTGTCGGGGTAACGATTTCCAGCCAGTCAGGGCATCGGATGCCCGCACTGACCATCGAGGAGGATATGCTACTGGCCACGACTCCTGCCGAAGAATTGCTCTCGCTCGACATGCTGCAACCGGATAGTATCAAGGATACGTTACACGCTTACCAGATGGCCAAGCGTTGTAACGTGAAACGTGTAATGGCCGAAGCTGTGAAATGGGGCGGGCGCGGGGCAAGAATCAACTCCATTTCACCTGGTATCATTGTAACTCCCTTGGCTATCGACGAGTTCAACGGGCAGCGAGGTGATTTTTACAAAAACATGTTCGCCAAATGTCCGGCAGGACGCCCCGGAACCGCGGACGAGGTTGCCAATGTTGCCGAACTACTTATGAGCGACAGAGGGGCATTTATCACGGGAGCGGACTTTCTGATCGACGGCGGTGCTACGGCATCGTACTTTTATGGCCCGTTGAAACCGTAATGTGTTGTACTGTAGTCTGTAAGGTAACAGCTGCTATACGAGGTCAAGCGTACAAAAATATTTTATCCGTTTTGCAAATTTGAGCCTTACAACAAAAACTTTATGGTTGGAATGCGTTATATTTGCGAAAATTAAAGACTGACAATATGGAACGATTAGATGTATTCGATTGCTCGAACGTGCTTATAGCGAGTTATTTCACCGATGACCGGGGATGCGCCCACGAAAACAGGGAGCATACGCTTATTTATTTGTGCTCCGGTGAGTTGGAGATAGAGGAACGTGGTAAGAAAACCGTGTTGCATCCGGGGGATTGTGCTTTCATGCGGCGCGATAACCGGATGTGGTTGCAGAAAAAGGTAGAGGACGGAAAGCCTTACCGTTCTGTCGTACTGAAGTTCTCAAGACCGTTTCTAAGAGAATTTTACCAGACGCTTAACCGGCAACAGATTCCGAACGACTCCGAACGTGAGAAGGTAAGCCTGCGCGTGTTGCCCAGTAACAGGCTTGATATCCGTTCGCTGTTCGAATCGGTCATACCCTATTTCGATGCAGGCGAAAAACCGTCCGAAGACGTACTGAAGCTGAAAATGGTAGAAGGGATATATGTACTGCTTAATACAGACCGGAATCTCTATGCGTCGCTGTTCGACTTCGTGGAGCCGTGGAAAATCGACATTCTCGACTATCTGAACGAGAACTACATGTGTGATCTCTCTCTGGAGGAAATCGCCAGTTACACGGGACGCAGCCTGGCTACCTTCAAGCGGGACTTTGCCAAAGTCAGCAACCTGACACCGCAAAAGTGGATTATCAAACGTCGTCTGGAAGCCGCGCACGGCCTGATAAAATCAGGCAAGAAGAAAGTGACGGAAGCCTGCTTCGATGTGGGTTTCAAGAACCTGTCGCATTTCTCCAAGATATACAAGGAGGCTTATGGTGTCGCTCCTTCATGGTAAGATGAACTTCAGGACAAAACAGTTTGAGCCTTGCAGCAAAGCTGTTGTGGAATAATGCCCGTACTTTTGTATCGGAAACAGGAAAGACCTGTCGGTTGTCTTGGAAATGTCGAACTAAAAATCATATCGTATGAAAACAAAAGTAGCATCATTAGCTTTATTATTGACTTTAATTTTTCCGATCATGGCAAAATCACAAGTAAAAATCCAACAGACTGCCGGACGCGACGCGCTCGGAGAATTTGCCCCCGAATTTGCACGTTTGAACGATGATATTCTTTTCGGGGAAGTGTGGAGCCGGAACAATCTGCTTTCGCTCCGCGACCGTTCCATCGTAACCGTGGTCGCCCTAATGTCGCAGGGGCTGACCGACTCGTCGTTCAAGTACCATCTCGAATCGGCGAAGAAGAACGGAGTGACCCGAACCGAGATAGCCGAAATACTCACCCATGCCGCATTCTACGCGGGCTGGCCGAAAGCGTGGGCGGCTTTCCGTATGGCAAAAGAGGTTTGGACCGGCGGTAATGCAGACAGCGTGGCGGCAGGTTCGCTCGAAGCCTACGCGCAAACTATCATTTTCCCCGTGGGGAAACCCAACGATGCCTATGCCAAGTATTTCATCGGTCAAAGTTACACGGCTCCCGTGGTAACGGACGGAGTCCCCGTGGTAAATGTGACCTTCGAGCCGGGCTGCCGCAACAACTGGCATGTGCACAAGGCAACGAAAGGCGGCGGTCAGACACTCGTATGCGTGGGCGGTCGCGGCTACTATCAGGAGTGGGGCAAAGAGCCGGTGGAACTACATTCCGGGGATGCAATCAATATTCCGGCAGGCGTGAAACATTGGCACGGGGCTGCTCCCGACAGCTGGTTCTCGCATTTAGCCATCGAAGTGCCCGGTGAGAACAACAGTACCGAATGGCTGGAACCTGTCGGTGATGAAGAATATGCCAAATTAAAATGACATGAAACAGATAGTATTGATACTTATGAGCCTACTTACTTTCAGTAACCCGTCGAAAGCACCAAAACAGACTGTGGAACCGGCAGTGTCGTCACGCACGATGTGGAGCCGAATACCCTTGTCGCGGGCAATCCCGCCAAACTCATTCGACGAATATAGTTTCTGAAACATTATGCTGGAAGATATCATCCGATTACTGCATGAAGGGAAACATTCTTTAGTCGTTTCCAACGGAGAAGTCAGAACTTTCGACAGACGCGGTGTGGCCGACCTGTATGCCCTGCTGCAGGAAGATTCCGATTTCCTGAAAGGAGCTTCCGTTGCGGACAAAGTCGTAGGCAAGGCGGCTGCGGCGCTGATGATTTTGGGAGAGGTCGGAGAGCTCCATGCGGACGTGGTCAGCCGTCCGGCCCTCGACTTGTTTGCCGATAGCGGGGTACGCGTCAGTTACGGTACGGCAGTCCCGCACATTATCAACCGTACAAAGACGGGATGGTGCCCGCTGGAAACTTGTTGCCGGTATTGCCTTACTCCACAGGATTGTCTCGTCCGAATTGAAGAGTTTATAACATTACAATCTAAAAGAATGAATTCAGATAAATGAAGAAACAACATTTACTATTTGCAACATTCATATTGGCCGGAAGCCTGACCGTTTCGGGCCAAACACCTGATACGGCAGACAGCTTGTCAGCCCAAAGAACATTGACTATCGACGAAGTGGTCGTTACCGGAACCCGTCATCAGACGGATATACGCCACTTGTCGCAGACTGTTTCAGTAGTGAACAGGAAAAGAATCGAGCAGTCGATGCAGCCTTCCCTGCTCCCTGTGCTCACGGAACAGGTTCCGGGTCTGTTCACTACTTCGCGCGGCGTGATGGGCTACGGGGTCTCCAACGGGGCGGCAGGCGGTATTTCGTTACGCGGGTTAAGTGGCGGCAATGCCCGCCTGATGGTGCTTATTGATGGGCATCCACAATATGCCGGCATCTTCGGACATCCGATTGCCGATGCCTACCAGACGCTCCTGGCCGACCGGGTGGAGGTACTGCGTGGTCCGGCATCCGTACTCTACGGTTCGAATGCCATGGGTGGCGTAGTAAATATTGTGACCCGCAAAATGCACGAGGATGGGATTCGCACCCACCTGCACACAGGGTACGGTTCCTACAACACGTTGGAAACCGAACTGACGAACCGCATCCGCAAAGGGCGTTTTTCGAGCGTCATCAGCGGCTCGTACAACCGCACGGACGGGCATCGTGCCGACATGGGATTCGAGCAGTACGGCGGTTACGGCCGGATCGGTTACGAGGTGACGGACCACTGGAATCTGCGTGCCGACGTGAACGTGACCCACTTCAACGCCTCTTATCCCGGCCCGGTATCGGCTCCGCTGCTGGACGGTGACCAGCGCATTACACGGGGCATGACCTCTTTTGCCGTCGAAAATGAATACGGGAAGACTTCCGGTGCGTTGAGTTTCTTCTACAACTGGGGCGACCATTGGATTAACGACGGCTATACGCCTTCCGCAGGGGAAGGTCCGCAGGATGACCGCTTCAACTCGTATGACGACATGATGGGTATCTCATGGTATCAGAGCGCCCGGTTCTTCAAGGATAACCGCATCACCGTAGGCTTCGACTGGTTCCGTTACGGTGGCGAGGCATGGAGCGAATATGTGAGCGGAGAAGACGCGGGAACACGTAGCGATTTGGTGGATAAGCATGAAAACGAGGTGGCAGGCTATGTGGACTTCCGGCAGGATGTCGGGAAGTGGCTCACGTTCAACGCAGGATTGCGCGTTGATCATCATTCCCGTGTCGGAACAGAATGGGTGCCGCAGGCCGGATTGGCATTCCACCTGCCTCATACCATCGAACTGAAGGCTTCTGCCTCCAAAGGTTTCCGTTATCCGATTCTCCGTGAGATGTACATGTTCCCGCCGCAGAATCCCGACTTGAAGCCGGAATCTATGTGGAACTACGAGATAGCCTTCTCGCAAAGACTGTTGGGTGGAAGCCTGTCGTATGGCATCAATCTCTTCTATATCGATGGCAAGAACCTGATTATGACCCTGCCCAATCCGAGCGGAAGCGGTATGCTGAACCAGAATTCGGGAGAGATAGACAATGCAGGCGTCGAAGCACAGGTCGCTTACCGTTTCAATAAGAGTTGGTCGGTGGATGCCAATTACAGCTACCTGCACATGGAGAATCCCGTGATTGCCGCTCCCGAACATAAGCTCTATGCCGGAGCAAACTTCACGCAAGGACGCTGGTCGGTATCGACGGGCATACAGTACATCGCCGGACTTTACACCTCGACAGATCCGGCTACAACCGAGGATTTTGTCTTATGGAATCTGCGCGGACAATTCCGTGCCACCCCATGGCTCGACATCTGGGCACGCGGAGAAAACCTGCTGGCACAGCGTTACGAAATCAATGCCGGATACCCGATGCCGAGAGCTACGGTGATGGCAGGTATAAATCTGAACTTTTAATTGATAAATTACAGTATATATGAAAAAGATAATGAGCATGATAATGGCTGCAATGGTATTTTTGACCATAGGAACAGGATATGTACAGGCACAGGACAAGACATCGGATAGCGCATCTGAACTCCCAAAGGTCTATCTTATCAAGGAAATTACCCCGGAAAATCTCGTGAAGATCTACGAGGCTCTCGGTCGTAAAGCCGAAGGAAAGGTTGCGGTAAAACTCTCCACCGGCGAACCGGGCGGACATAATTTTCTCCAGCCGACACTCATTGCACCACTTGTACGGAAAATGAACGGCACAATCGTGGAGTGCAATACGGCCTATGGTGGCGGACGTGCCAATACGGAGGCACACCTCAAGGCTGCTGCCGACCACGGTTTTACGGCGATTGCGAAAGTGGACATCATGGATGCCGACGGCGAAGTGTCCCTGCCGGTAAAAGGCGGCAAGCACCTGAAAGAGGATTTCGTGGGCAAGAACTACTTGAATTACGATTTTACGGTTGTGCTGTCGCATTTCAAAGGTCATGCGATGGGTGGTTTCGGCGGCGCAATCAAGAATATCTCCATCGGCATCGCCTCGTCGGGCGGCAAGGCGTGGATTCATTCGGCAGGCACGACCAAGGACGTAAGCAAAGTCTGGGGTAACCTTCCCGAACAGGATAACTTTTTGGAGTCGATGGCCGAGGCCGCCAAAGCCGTCACGGACCATTGCGGCGATAAGATTCTCTACATCAGTGTGGCCAACAATCTTTCGGTGGACTGCGACTGTGACTCCTCACCTGAAGATCCGAGGATGGGCGACATCGGTATCCTTGCCTCGCTTGACCCGGTAGCGCTTGACCGGGCCTGCACCGATCTGGTACGCTCCTCCGAAGACCACGGTAAAATTCACCTGATCGAACGTATCGACTCGCGCCACGGGATGCATACACTCGACTATGCCGAACAGCTCGGTATGGGAAGTCAGAAGTACGAACTTGTCGAACTGAAATAGACTGTTCGGGATGCTTGCTATGGCTGTACTGCCCCGCCATCTTTCTCAAATCCGTTCTGTTGGCTGTGGTTGCCGGGTATGCGGCTTCGCATTTCAGGAAAGCTTCGCCCGGACTGCTCCTTGGGGTCGTCTTGGCCTATCAGCTTGTCGGGACGCTGGGAGAATGGGCGACGAAAGGAGATTTCTGGCTTGCCGCACAGGATTTCCGGATTGGTATTCCGGGCATGCTGCTTCAGATATTCGGGAGCTTGCTATTCATTAACCGCATCATTCGTAAGTAATACCATTCCTATTGATTTTTGAATGAAAATAATAAACAAGGAGAGGAAAAGGTCTTTTCCCGTTCCTTTGCAACCTCAAATCGGCAATGGATAAGTAGCCATTATTCTCTTAACTCCTGCTGAACAGGTCAAAACCCCTCAATGGATGAATATAGAGTAAACCTGCATATCTCCCTTTATTTCCAACAGTTTGCATTATTCCTGCGAAATCCATCCGTATGTGAGCGAGTTTTGTTATATTTGTCCGATAAATAAAAAAACAGCTCATGATTTCAAACAAAATTTTACTAATATGCCTGGCCTTCATCGCATTGACTGCATGCAGCGCCGGCTCGAAAAAACAAACGAATCATCATATGGAAAATGAAAAGCGTACCCTAGTGAAACTGGAAACCACCATGGGGAATATCACAGTGGCCCTGTATAATGAAACACCGAAACATCGTGATAACTTTATCAAACTGGTAAAAGAGGGAGTATATGACAGTACGTTGTTCCACCGGGTTATCAAACAATTCATGATCCAGGCCGGCGATCCGGACAGCAAAAACGCATCGGATACCGCCATGCTGGGCAGCGGTGATGTGGGTTACACCATTCCCGCCGAATTCAATCCGAAATTCTTCCACAAGAAAGGAGTATTGGCGGCAGCACGCCAGGGTG
>ERZ827528.793-NODE-793-length-36584-cov-41.434477_pt1 | contig 36584 bp, 44 predicted proteins | sample MGYA00519768_ERZ827528 | MGnify/ENA primary metagenome ERZ827528 (study PRJEB31778, sample SAMEA3449343) | human gut metagenome | biome: human gut; feature: human-associated habitat; material: faeces | place: United Kingdom | collected 2010/2012 ...
ACAGTTCATCCGTATAGCGTCCTTGTCCGTCCATTACGATACTCCGGTTGCTGGAAACATATTCGTCTTCCTGCGCCGAAGGAGCCGTATCGCCGAAAATTGCTCCGCGCCGGGGTATGTTGCAGACTTGCAGCGACACGATCTCCATACCTTTCATGGCAGGAGCTGCGGAAATGCTGTACGTTATTTTGGCCATATCCCTTTCGAGTTCCAGCGGCGGCAGCGTCACCCGATTGCCCGGCTGCTGCTCGATTTGAAGCTCCCGCATCGCCGACATCGGCAAGCTCCGAAGCCCGACCATAAAGTTTACCGTTCTGTCAGTAACTTGCGCATACTGCAATTCCCCCAGATCGGCATAGGCATTGGCGATGACATAGAGTTCGTAGTTTCCCGGGACGCAATTAAATTCCAGCTCCATAGACGTAAGATAGCTGTGCAGAACCAGCTCCCGGGAGTAGGCATCGAAAAGATAGACGTTCAGGTCGTTTACCGTGTCTTCATCCGCCGCGCGTGTTACGCACGCCATCTGCCCGGCCTGTACGGGCATAACGACCCGTACTTGCCCTTCAGGAATGTTCCGCTCCCCGGCGGGCTGTATCTCGCGCGAGCAGGCGGCACATCCCGCAGCGACGAGGCCGCAAAGAATAATCATTGATTTGAGTTTCATCGGAAGTTAATTTTTGAGGGTTATAGATTTCGTTTTATACGGTATCGTCCGACTCCACGAGCCGAAAAGAACACTCCACCTCCTGGTGCTGCCCGAAGTTGTCGGTTACGATAAAGTGCAGGGAGGGATCGTCGCTGCCCGTCGGCCGGTACCAGAGCGTAAAGCGCCACGTCAGCGGGTCGGAAACGTACAGGTCGGGAACCACGCGCAGCTCGTACTCCTCGCGGTCCGTGTAGTACATCCCGCGCGAATCGCGCAGCGTGCCTTTTCCGTCGGTCTGTACCCAACTGAATCCGTACTCCGCGCCTGCGTAGTCGCCTTCGCGCTCCAGGGTGAAGCGTATCTCCACCTCTTCGCCCGGTGCGACTTCTGCGGGCAGCGGCCAGGTGGAAATTTTGAAAGAATACTCCTGCCGGACCTCGATGCCGTCACTGCAGGCTGCCGCCAGAAGTCCTGCGCACAGCAGGCAGGCGGCCGTTCATACGTGTGTTTTCATCTGTGTTGTTGTTTGTGTTAGAATTTGTTGTCGTTGCACCAGGCCGCCAGCCGTCGGTCGTCGTACATGGCGCTCGGTTTCCCGCACCGCTCCAGATGTTCGATGACGAGCGGCCGGGGCAGTATGCCCCGGCAGACATAGGTCGAACCGCAGGGTGTGCCTTTCGTGGCGGAGTATTCGATACGTCGGTCGAACATCAGCAGCTGCAGCTGAACTCCGGCCAAAGCCCGCATACAGCTTCCGTTGCTGAAAGTGTTGTTCGAAAGGAGCAGGGCGAAAGGCTTACCCAGAGCGATGCACCGACGCAGAATCTCGGTCTTACGGCTGTACGGCGGGTTGGAAAGCAAAATATCCCAATGCGGTGGTTCGAAGTTGAAGAAATCCTGTCCCCGGGACAGATGCGACCATACGCAGCGGATGCCGAGTGAGCGCAGGGCCCGGACATATTCGCTGTATTCGGTATCGAAAGGGCATCATACGATTTTGTCGCGTGGAATATATTTCAAAACAGGAACTACCGCATAGTGCGGCGTATAGTATTCGTCGCCGGGACGTTTGTAGATACGTGCGATTTCCATAGCGATTGACGTAGCTTTAGTTGATGATGAAGCGTATCCCGACGGATACGGTGGTGCGGAAGAGTGTGACGGAGGAACCTGCGGTGATGCGTTGTGCCACTTCCAGCGACAGAGCTACCCGGTCCGAAAGAAAGGCGGACAGTTCCGCCGAGAGCGCTCCTCCCCACAATACGGCATTGTCGTTTACCAACCGTGCCCCGTCGTAGAGTGTCCTGCTGCGGCCGCCGACTGTTTCATAGCCGACCAGCAGGGTCCCGCCCGCAGATACGCGGACGTGATAGCCCCGGTCGTGCAGCAGGTGGACGTAGTAGCCGACACCGGCCAGGTATTGTCGCTGGGGTACGCACTGCGGGCCGTAGCGGAAGTCGCGGTGCAGATATTCGACTCCGAACTTCCAATGTGTGCGGTTCCGGTTTGTCCGCTCCAGCGCTATGGCCGTACCCCATGCGTACTCTCCGTACCGGCTGCATACGCTCAGTCCGTCCACCGTTCCTGCCTGCATGTGTAGTGATAGCTGGCGGTGCAGGTCGCGCTGTGCTGCGACCTCGGTTGCCGGGCAGATGCCGAGGAGCAGAAAAAATGCGGTGATAAGTCCTTTCATGTCTCTTGCGTTGTTATCGGGATTCGGGAATAGGTTTGGCGGCGAGGATGTCTCGGTTTTCGACACGGAGACTTTGGTGGCGTCCTCCGCCTCGCTCATAAATATCTATGTGCAGAGCTTTACCGTCGGGAATGGTCATCTTGGGAATGGCCCACACGGTACGGCCCGTCTTGCCCGTGTCGATTTCGGACAGGGGGTGCAGGCGGCGGACGGGAATGATTTCTATATCCTGCACGGCCGTGCGGCGGGGCAAGCGTTTGTCCCGAACATACATGCGGATATGGTCTATGTCGAAGGGTATGCGGCTGTCATTGCGCATTTCGATACCGAAATAGAGCCATCCCTCGCTGTCGATATAGATTCCTGTGAGAAGCGTTTGCAGTCCGTAGCGCTTGTAACCGATATGTTTAATCTGCGGCTTGTCATTGTTGTAAATTTGTTCCGTCGCACTGTCTATGCGAGCTGCGTCATCCCCGTCCAGCGCATCGAGGCGCACAGGTACCGTCGGCGCTTTCCCTTCAGGAATTTGCGCTTGCAGGTCGTTCATAATGCGTATCGAGAGCTGCCCGGGGTTATCGGCATACCGCACGTCGAAAGCGTAGAAGCAGCCGTCGGCGGTGATAACCGTCAGATTGGTTTCTGCCTGAAAGTCGCGCACGGCAGCTTTCAGTCGCACGACGTTGGCCGCTCCTGCGGCTTTGTCGGCGATGATATCCGTCGAACCGAGGTCCACGTACTGCACGGGGGCAGGGAAAATCAGGTGCGTGGTCTTGTTGAACGACACTTCGACCTGACGGGGTGTTATCTCCGACTGCGGTATCTGGGCCTGCCCGCTGCGACCTGCGCAGAGGCAGAGCAGAAAGACGATGTATCTTTTCATGGCTATTTTTCGATTTTACTGTTCCGAGACAAGAAAAAGCGTGTGTCCCGCTTTGAGCGTTATTCGCACTTCGCGCAGTTTGGCCGAGAGGTACTTCGTGCCTCCCGAGAGGAGCGAGCGGGTAAGGTCTGAAGCGATTTGCTGACCTGCACCGCGTGTCACCGTAATCCCCGAGCCGAGGTTGTTGCCGGCACTCGCCGCTGCCTCTTTGAGTGCCGAGCGCTCTGCGGTATCGGGAATGAAGAGTCCCGGCTGGCCGTCCGTATCGTAGGCCGTAAGATTGACAGTGAGAAGTCCGGCGTCGGATGCGAGCGACTGCACCCGGATACCGAGCCTTTGGCCGCTGATTGTGGCCGTGCCGTAGATTATCGTTCCTTCCGGCAGGAGGGTCTCTCCGGCCTGCACCCGGTCGAGCAGCCGCAGGCGTACCCGCTCCCCGGCCGCGATGCGCTGTTCCCCGGCGATGCAGGCATGAATCATACCGGTCGGAGTCGTCGTATCCGGTCCCACTGCGGTACGGAATGCCCGGTTACGGGGTATGTCCGGCAACGTGTCGGGCAGGGCGAGCGTGGACACTACCGATGTTACGGGCCGCACGACGGTTATCTGTTCCGCCGGACTCACGGTCGCAGGTACGGATGCCGCAACAGGTTCTCTGCCGTCGGCAGCACCGTTAGGGAAGTAGCGGGCCGCCAATGCATAGCTGCGCTCCAGTACCTCGTCTGCCGTAGGATGTTCTACCGACGGAGACGTCCGGCTTTCCAGGCGGCGGGTCAGCTCCTCGACCTGCCGCTGCAAATCCGCGACACGAGGATCCTCAGCAGGTGTCGGACGGTAGAAGGAGGCTATCTGCCGGTTCAGCGTCCGGTAGGTATCGTGCGAGGCGTCGATGGCGCTTGCTCCGGCTCCGGGTGTCGGCGAAGTTTCTATCCTTGTCATACTGTCCGAAAGCAGCGTGTCCTCGGAGAAGTCTTCCAGCGACCGTACTTTGTCCTGCCACAGCTCCTGCCGGTGTATCTCTTCATAAACCTTGCGTTTATCAGCGTTCATTTCGCTCACTGTCGCATCGGGAATCGACGTATCGAAACCTTCGAACATCTCGTTGCCGGGCGTCTTCTCCTGCGGGGCGTAGAGCATCCACAGAAAACCGCCGCACAGGGCCGTCATCGCACCGATGGCAAGTCCGGAGCGCAGGTGCTGCCATGCCTTTTGTTTGGATGCCTGCTGGGACTCTTTACCGGGTTGTGTCGCTGCCATAACATACGGAGTTTATCGAGGTGCTGTCTGTCATATCGGTAATCAGCGGTACGGGATGCAGGTGTTCGATGCGGCCGCGCAGCCGTTCCCTGCCCGAGGAGATGTCCCGCAGCGTAGTGAACAGATTCAGCGTCAGCAGTGCGAGCAGCAGGCCTGCGGCAGTCCATCTCCTCTGTTGCGGAGAGAGCGCATCGCAGCGGTGCCGCACTCCCTCTGCGGCCCGTCGCAGCCGCTCCCGGAGATGTTCGAGATTATTTTTCATGGTTTGTGAGGTCTTTGTTTTCCGTTACTATGAAATTTTCAATGAGGAATCCCTGGGGATTGCTGTCCGAACGCTGGGTGTTGCGCAGCGTGCAGTGCGTCACGAGACTGCGGAGCGTGCGGTTGCTGGCGCGGACGATATGCTGCCGGGCATAGGTTACAACCCGGTAGGGATAGCTGTCGAAGTCGCAAGCGATGCTGTCCACTTCTATCCGCTGGATAATGTCGCCTCCGATGATGCGGTTGTAGTAGCCCCGCTCTGCCAGGTTGCGGTAGTAGGCGTAGGCGCTGCCGTCGGCCAGGGCCAGGGCACGTGCGACGTTGCTCTCGATGGCCTCTTTGTCCGGAGCCAGCGAAAAGAACAGTTCGTGAAAACGGCGCACGTGTTCGCGGGCTTCGACCGGGCGGTTCTGCGCGGCATCCTGTGCGAGGGCCAGCATCAGACTTTTGCCCTGGTCGAGTACGTAAATCTTCTGCCGCTGCCGCTCGGCGAAGTCGTAGCTTCGCCACAGGGCGACGGCCGTCAGCAGCGTGTTACCTGCCAGGACGAGCACGACGACGAGTCGTATGCGGTCGAACGCGCTCTGGATATTGGTCAGTGTCTTGAACTCCATGATTGTAAGATTGAGGATGTGCGATATTTCGGGTATGCCCCGCCGCATTGCCTGCCGCAGCTCCGGCAGTTCCGGCAATATAGCCGCCCAGGGCACTGGCCCCCGCATTGATGCGGTGCTGATACATGCCTCCGCCGCCCGACTGGATAATCCAGCTCGCCACGGTCGGGATGAAGAAGTAGCCGACGATACCGATGATGAGAAAAATGCAATAGACCGTATTGCTTCCGTCAGGGATGAAGTCGGGGTCGCGCAGCTGTTCGATGTCCTGCGAGAGCATCAGGGTCTGCAGACGCGAGAGCATGGCCCCGAACAGGTCGCTCACCGGCAGCCAGAGCGAGATGCCCACATAACGGGCTATCCATGCCGTCAGCGTGGACTGGAATCCGTCATATACGGAGATGGCGAAAGCCAGGGGCCCCAACAGCGCGAGGACGATGAGGAAGAACGTGCGCAGGGTATCCACCGCGAGGCCGGCCGCCTGAAAGAACAACTCCAGCAGGCTGCGGAACCATCCTCGGACCGCTTCTCCGATGTTGTACGCCGTTCGTTCGGCGTACATCCCGGCCATGACCGCCAGGTCGCGGGGACTTCATCCCAGCTCATCGAGCTGACGGTCGAACTCTTCGTCGCTGACCAGATAGGCCGTTTCCGGATTGCGGAGCATCGCCTCGCGCTGAAGCTGGTCCTTCTCTTGCTGGAAGCGATGCACATTGAATGTTTCGTATTCCATGAGCGAGGCCGTCGCGCGGTTCACCGGCCGAAGTATTCCGTCGATGGAGCCCAGCACCAGCGTCGGAAAGAACATGATGCACAAGCCCAGCACGAAGGGCCGCAGCAGCGGAAAGACGTCGATGGGCTCGGCGCGGGCCAGCGACTGCCACACGCGGTAACCTACGTAGAGCATGGCTCCGATGCCCGCGACGCATTTGGCCACGACAGCCATACTGCCGCATTGTACGAGCATGTCGCCTTGCAGGTTGCGAAGGAGCTGGTGCAGATTGTCCCAGTGTATATCCAAAGGCATTACCATAAGAGGATGAGAATCGAAAGGTTAATAATAGCGTTCCTGCTGCGAACCGTACAGGGCTGCCACCCGCGCTGAATCGCCGGCGGCCTTGCCGCGAAGGTAGGAGACCGATATTGTCTTGCGGGTGTAATAATGGAGCAGATTGCGGTAACGTGTTATGTCCCGATACACCTTGTCTATCATCTGCATCCGTTCGTAGTCGTTCATGCGCAGCGTCGTGACCGATGTCAGCTGTTTCAGCTCGTCCAGCAGATAGCTGCCCTCGGAGAGCAGCAGCGTATATCCCGAGGCGATGGCGGTCAGCTCCTCGGCCGAGAAATTGCTGTCCGCGAGCATCTTCCGGAAGTTGTTCACGTAGATGTCGGACATCTCGCCGACCATCAGCACGCATTGCTGAACCTTGCGGGCGTCACGTACCAGATTGTTCACCGAGCGCAGGGCGTCGAAATACTTTTTCCCCTGTTCATAGATTTTGACCGTTTCTTTGAAGTTATTCAGCATGTGCGAAGCGGTCGTCGCCGTTTCGATCACCTCATTGGTGCTGTTCACAATGCTCTGAGCCAGATTGGAGGCATCGAATGTCAGCCACTGTGCGTGGGCCGCCGTCGTTGAAAGAACGACCAGCAGGGTCAGCAGCAACCGCCGGGGATGTTTCAGTGTCGTCGTATTTCCGTGTTCGTGTTTCATCGTTTATCGTTTTTGTTCTTCGGCCCGCCGCGCGGCGGCGAACTCCCGCAGTGCTTGTTCCATATCACCGCCCGCACGGGCTGCCAGGCGTTGTACTTCCACTTTCTCGCGTTCTTCGGTCGTATAACACCCGTACTCTTCATCCGATACTTCAACTGCATAGACGGCCGACCGTACGCCTCCCAGTCCTATTCATACCTCCTTGTATTGCCGGGTGGGATCGTTGGCAAGATTCAGGGATAGTATCTGGTCGCGGGCCTTGTCCGTGAGACCGAGCAGGGACTGCACCTGGTCGAAGCGGTTCACGTATTTGCGCATGTCGAGCAGAATCTTGCAGTCGGAATTGTTCAGGATGGTGTTTTTGATAATCGGGGATGTCAGGTCGTCGAGCTCCTGCGTGACCACCACCGCCTCGCCGAAGAACTTGCGGCACGTGCGGTAGGTGTACTGCACGAAATCGGCCATGCCGGTTTTCATCAGGGCTTTCCACGCCTCCTCGATGACGAGCATCTTGCGCTGCCCCTGCAAGCGCCGCATCTTGGAGATGAAGAGCTCCATGATGATTATCGTCACCACGGGAAACAGGATGGGATGGTCTTTCACGGCATCTATCTCGAAGACGATGAACCGCTTCTGCAGCAGGTCGGGATTCTGCCGGGCGTTGAGCAGATAGTCGTACTCGCCCCCTTTGTAGTAGGGTTCCAAGACGTTGAGAAAACCGGCGATGTCGAAATCCTTCTCTCGGACCTTCTTGGCCTTCAGCACGGCGCGGTAGTCGGTCTTCACGAACTCGTAAAAGGTGTCGAAGGAGGGCTCGACGGCCGCATCGCACTCCAGATGTTCGATGTAAAGGGTAACGGCGTTCGAGAGGGCTACCTCCTCGGCCCGGCTCGGAGCTTCGTCCTCCCGTTTCCAAAGAGTCAGCAGCAGTGTCTTGATACTCTCTTTCTTTTCCAAATCATAAACTCCGTTTTCCGAATAAAAGGGGTTGAAGGTGATGGGTTCCTTTTCGGAATACGTATAGTAAATCCCGTCCCGCCCGCCGGTAGTGCGGTGAATGAGCGTGCACAGTCCCTGATACGAATTACCCGTATCGACCAGCACGACGTGCGTGCCCTGTTCATAATATTGACGGACCAGATGGTTCATCATAAACGATTTGCCGCTTCCCGAAGGCCCGATGACACATTTATTTCTGTTGGTCGTGATGCCTCGCCTCATCGGTTCGTCCGAGATGTCCACGAAGACAGGACGTCCGGTCTGTCGGTCTGCCAGGCGGATGCCGAAAGGCGACGGCGAAGAGCGATAAGCAGTCTCTTCTGTGAAGAGGCAGAGCGCTTGCTCGGCGAACGTGTAGAAAGACTCCTCGGCCGGGAATCCTCCTTCGCCGCCCGGGATGGCGGCCCAGAAGAGTGTCGGCGTGTCGATGGTATTGTAACGCGGGTTGCAGCCCATACGGGTAATCTGCGCTCCCACCTCGTTGCGGACGGCCCGCAGTTCCTGTTCGCTGCGGGCCCAGGCCAGGACGTTGCAGTGCACCCGAACGGGCAGCAGGTCCTGCGAATGGGCCGCATTCAGATAGGCGTCTATCCACTGTTTGTTGATGGCGTTGGCCCGCGAATAGCGCGACAGGGCGTGCAGCGTCCGGGCATTTTTCTCGAAGCGCTGGAGAATCTCGGCCGGGCTGTCCAGAAAAATCATCTGGTTGTAGATATGCTCGCACGGAAGCAGGATACCCACGGGTGCGGCGAACGAAAGCAGGCAGTCGCTCCGCTCGGTAGAGAGCCGGTCGTAGCGATAATCCGTGCCGACGAGGGCCGGCAGGTCATCCAGCTCGGAGAGCGTGTACAGCGCGAGTATCTTATCGCCGACGGTCATACGGTCGGAATCCAGCCGGATGTCCTGCAGCCCGGGCGTCTCCGACCCCGAAAGCGTGAGATAGCGTTCGATGATGCCCGCGTGCCCGCGGGTGCCTGTCAGCTCCCGGTCGCGGAGTCGCCGCAGGCTGACCAGACCGCTGTCAGCGAGGATACGCTCGAACTGTCCGACGGCTTCGGTGAAACCTTGCAGCGTCTGGGCGTCCGTCATCGGTGCCGGGACGATACGGCCCCGGCAGAGCATCGACAGGTCGCTCCGGCGGCGGCTGCGCTCCCGTGTGGTCTTGGTCAGAAACAGGTAGCAGGTGTGGGCGAAGAACTCGCGCTCGTTGAAATGTCGTTCGAATGACCGTGCCAGAAAGCTCAGGTCCTCCTTTTGCAGTTCAGGCCGGTACTGTTCCCGCAGAAAGATATCTTGTTTATGCACGATGCAGTATTCGGGCAGCACGCGCAGGGCCTTGAGTCACGCCTCGTGCAGGGCTTCGTACTCCTCGGCCGAGAGCGTGTAGAGCTCCGGCAGCAGGACGGCGAATGCCGCCGTGATGTCGGCATCTTTGGACAACAGGTAGTCGTTTTCGACGGCCAGCAATGGAAGTTTACTCTCCAGCGTGGCGGTTTTCAGGATATTTTCCATACGTATCGTTGTTAATGTGAAGCATCGTCATCACGCTCCGGCGCGAGGCAATGCGGCGGGGGCGCCGGCAGCGGGCGACTCTTTTCATCAGCCCGTGTTCCCCGTAAACGGCGTTCAGACGGAATGTAAGCGCCGTGGCTCCGGCTCCCACCGCGAGGCCCAGCGTCAGGTAAGCGGCCGTACTCATTCCCGCCAGGCGGCAGACGACGATGAGTAGAACGTCGAAGAGCAGGCCTCCGGCAAAGAGGAACAGGTAAGGGCCTCGCAACCCCTTGAACTCGGGTCCGCGTCCCACGCCCTTGTGTATCTCGTATTCGGCCATCGCGTTACAGGAAGAATGAGCGCAGCACCGTAGCCGCGACGATAAGAAAGATGCAGGCGCCGAACCAGCTCGCCGCCGTTTTGCCTGTGTCGGGGTCCCCGGAGGAGAATTTCTGGTAGGTGCGGATACCGCCGATAAGTCCGACGATGGCACCTACGGCATACGTGAGTGTAACGGCCGGCTCGAAGTAGGACTGCACCATGCTCGTGGCATCCAGCAGTCCCTGGACCCCGGTACCGCTCTGTGCCCGGAGGCTGCCCGTCGTTCACAGCAGCCACAGGCTTGTTATGCTGAGTTTCTTTTTCATTGTCAGGTGGATTTTTGTCATCGTTTCGAAGATAGGGGCAGGCGGCCCGTGGCCGGCCCGCCCCGCAATATGCCGAAAGGTTACCTTCAGCTCGAATCGAAATACGCTCCCATAGGTGTCGTTTTTTTAGGTTAAACAATCTCTTCGGCGGAGGTGTCCGCCGCTTCTGCCTGGTCGAGAAACCGGGCGATGCGGTCGTCGCTGCCGCTGATGCTTTCCAGCAGCGAAGTGTAAATCTGCGTATCCTGAACGCTCCGCACGGCCCGCACGAGTGCGGCGCGGTGTTCGGCGGCGACCTGCTGTCCGTTGCACAGACGGATTATCCACTCCAGTTCGCGGGGACCTATCCCTTGTCCGCAATCGTGCAGCCCCGGGGATGCGCTCTCCATGACCGCGTCGTGCGGTGCCTCGGTGTCGGAAGGAGTCTGCCCGTCGTCCGGCTGCTCTGCAGACGGTTTTTGGCCTTGCAGCGTGCTGCGCAGGTAGTCGTCGTAAAACGCTATCCGAACAGGGTCGGTGAACATCTCCGGCAGCCGCCCGGAGGATTTTCCGGCAGTTGCGGAAGCAAAGGTATCGCCTGCGGCGGCGGATTCTCCACCCTGTCGTGCGTTGGCGCTCTTTGGCGCAATATGGCGGAGGCTCCCGCCGCGCGGGACCAGGTCGTCTTCCGGGACCGAAGCCGTATCGCGGCGGAAAGGGTCCTTCGCCTGCGGGACGTCGGCAGGGACACCCGTCTTTCGCGCCCAGCGCTCCAGCAGCTCTGCCAGCCGACGCAGCGGCCGACCGAAGAGCAGCGCATCCAGCCGCCGGGCGAACAGAAACCGGTCGAGGAACAGGTAGCAGAACAGCAGACAGAAAATCCCTCCGCCGAACCATTTTAACACCGTCCCCGCGTCCATCGCTGAAGCGGGTAACGGTATTCCTCCAGATGCGCCGCAACGAGGTTGCGCACGACGGACGACACGCTGCCGCCTGCCGGGGCCAGCTCCCGCAGCAGGGCCGACAGACGCTCATGTTGTGCGGGGGTAAGATACACGGCACGCCGGCCGCCGAACGAAGGATGCGGTTTGAGAAAGCGGGACCGGTAGCGCTCCGGAGTGATGCGCCAGGGCAGGTAACGCGCCCGCACCGTCGTCCGATACCGCTGCCGATGCAGTCAGCATCGCAGGAGTACGAGCAAGAGAAGCACCGAGGCCGCAGCACCCAGCACCGTGAACCACGCGGCGCACTGCGCATGCGTAGCAAACCAATTTACAACCGATTCGTGCATATTAAAAAAGTTTATTCAAATCCTTCGAGCAAAGTTGTCTTATCCGTTCGCCATACTGCTCGAAATGGTATGCGAGGATGTTGTCGATAAAACTGCCGACCGTCAGGTTCCGCTTGCCGAGAAGCCCGATAAGAGCGGTGATTTTGCGGTGCAGCGCCCGGTCGATATAGACTCCCTGCCGTTCGTTGCAGGGGCGCGATACAAGAAAACGTGCCGTGTAGTCGTCGCACGGAAGGTGCAGGGCGCTTTTGCTGCGAGGCAGCGTGTGCTCCGGTCGCTCCGACGGGAAGGTGCCGTGTGCTGCGGCATCCGGACCCGTTCCTGCCATGAGGCTGCGCAGGTACTCTTCGTCGAGCCTCTTATCCGTTTCGTCCTTCATCCTTCGGGTCGAGATTCAGTGCGAGGCACAGTTCATTCATCAGGTCTGCAAGGCCGCACTCCCGGGCCAGCGCCGCATCGGGAGGCAGCAGCGTCGAACGGCCTGCCCAAGTGCCGGGCACCAGGTCGCGGCCCAGCGCCGCACGGACGGGAATGCGGCTGTGCAGCAGCCGCAAGCCGAGCTGGGAGATGCCCGTAGCATAAATGTCGTACAGACGGTTGCGCTCGCGGCGGTCCTCCAGGTTCCAGAACAGAAAGATGCCCCGCAAGCGCGAGGCGCCCGTGGTGATAAGGCGGTCGTTGAGCGTCGCGGCGAAGTTCAGGGAGCTCTCCAGCACCATGCGGTCCGCCTTGAGCGGCACGACCAGATAATCCAGGGCGGCCAGCGTCGAAAGAACGCCTTCCGTGCCCATTGTCCCCGGCAGGTCAAACAGTACCGCCTGACAGCTTTCCTGCTCCCGGGCAGCATACTGTTCCCATTCCCGGAGTGCCGTCTGCGGGCGGGCCGCAAGGACCGGGTAAGGCTGCCGGTCCAGACGGCCGAACTGCGCCTCCAGCCGCTGCCGCACGAGTGCCGAGGCCTCGGCTGAAGCCGTATCGCGCTGCCGCTGCCGAAGAACGGAATACTGCGGGTAGTCGCAGTCTATCACGGCCACGCGAAAGCCGCGCACGTAATGCAGTCACGAGGCCGTCAGAATCGTAAAGGTGGATTTGCCCACGCCGCCTTTTTGACTGGCAAATGCGAAATGAACGGGACGTGTTTCCATAAAGATGAATCGATGAATAAGTGAATGAATAGGTGTTCGTACGAATGTCCGTCTGTCTTTTCAGCTGCGTATTCGTCCCGACGGACGGATAGCTAAACAGCTATGCAATTATTCAGCTATGCGGCTATCCGAATATTCAGCTATCCGCACGGATACGGACATAGCCGGACAGATGGATAAACGGCCGAACAGGGTGCAAAGTAAATATGCCGGCAATAGGATTGTACGGGGCCTGACAGCCGTGGCACGTGCTGGCGCTCTTTGGCGCAGAATGGCGAGGGCTGAAAAGTTACATTTCCGGCAAACGGGCCGTATCTTTGCAGCGGGAAATCCCCCGCAAAGGGACATGTCGGAAAATCTCACGATTTTCCTCCTTCAACCGGCCCTGCGGCCGGTTTTATTAGCACACGCTAATAGCAAGGGGTACTTTCGGCCGCCCGAAATAAATCCGGCCGCCCGAAAGGGCCGCGCAGAAACTCTGCACGGCCGACGGTTCTCCCGAGTCGAACCTTGAACACGATATGATATGCCGATGCGAAACACGAACAGAAATGCCGCCGGACGCAAAGTGCTGTCCGACCCAAAGACACACAGGTACTACCTGAAGCTCAACGACGAGGAAAACGAACGATTCCTGTCGATGATGCGGCAGACACAATACCGCCGTGCGGCGGATTTTATCCGTGCACGCCTCTTCGACTGACCTTTTCGCGTTGCCGTGCGCGACCGCAATACGCACGATTTTCTCGTCCGTCTGACCGAATTTTACGAACAGTTCCGGGCCGTCGGGCGAAACTACAATCAATGCGTCAAGGCCATTCACACCATCTACGGCGAGAAGAAAGCGCTCGCTTTTCTCTACAAACTCACCGCAGAAACCCGGAAACTGGAACAGCTTATCACCGAGGTCGTGCGCCTCACGCGGGAAATGCAAAAATGGTATAAAGAGCGGGAAAACGAGGGTAAAACAGGCAAGGATGTTGCAAGTCAATAATCGTAGCAAAAAATAGGTTTTTAGCGGATTTTTGCTTATATTTGTATGATATATATTCAGTATCGAATGGTATTCGGAGATTGGAGACAGAAAAGTAAGGGGCTGACCGTATCGCCGTCATTGTTATGGGAATATGACATGGAGCGGTTCGATTGGCAGAGAATGCGCGTGGTAGTGATGCAGCGTGTCATAGAGCGCGGGTCGGACGAAGACATGTACGCTGCGCTCCGGCTTTACGGCGGATTCCGAAAAGTTCGGGAAATAGTAAAGGAAATTCCCGTCCTCGCTCCGATAGATATGAACTTCGTATGCCTTGTGTTCGGACTGAAAAAGGAGGAACTGAAATGTTACACACGCAGACTGTCCAGAGAAAAACTTTTGAACTCTTAACGAAGTTAATGCAAGACCCCATGCTGCAAGGATTCAACCTTGCCGGTGGAACGGCTTTGGCCTTGTATATGGGGCATCGCATGAGTATAGACCTCGACCTGTTTACTCCCGATGAGTTCGATACTGAACGTCTGGACGCCTATCTGACAGAACACTACGGTCTGCACACGACGTTCAAACGTAACTTTACACTCAAGGGTATCATCGACGGAGTAGCTATCGACTGCATACGCTATGCCTATCCGTATCTTGCACCCGTAACGGTCGAGAACGGCATACGCCTATATTCAAAACAAGATATAGCGGCCATGAAACTATCGGCCATAGCCGACAACGGTACTCGTTTGAAGGATTTTATCGACATAGCATATCTTTCGACTCTTATGTCTTTGGAGGAGATGCTGACGGCTTATGACACCAAATTTCCTAATTCCACACGTTTAAGGGCGATAAAAGGACTTGGGTATTATGAAGACATAGATTTCAATGAGCCTATAATGTTGTTGGAAGGGAAATTCGAATGGAAAGCCATCGCACAGCGATTGACCGACATGGCCAAACACGATACCGAACTTTTCGACATGCCGCCTGTCAGAAAAATAGGAATACCGTCCGTTTCTCCGAAAAAGAAAACCTCGAAACCGAAAATATAAATCGCGCATGATTCCCACCGTGAGCTACGGCAGCAACTTTTACGGAGTGCTTGCCTACAACAATCTGAAGGCCGAGGCGGGCAAGGGCGAGGTGCTGTGAACGCAGGGCCTTGCCCGCAAGTCGGACGGCGGCATCGACCTTGCCGACTGCCTCGACACTTTCCGGCTCTTTGCCGACTGTAATCCCAACGTCCGTAAACCGGTCATCCATTTTTCGCTCTCTCCAGCACCGGAGGATAACCTTTCCGACGGTCAGATGGCCTATCTCGCTCGTGAATTTATGGAGCGCATGGGTTACGACCGCCAGCCGTACATCGTCTTCCTGCACGAAGATACCGGACGACGGCACCTGCACATCGTCTCGGTCCGGGTGGACGAAGAGGGACACGAACTGCCGTACCGTTTCGACCTGAAACGGGCAATGGCACACTGTCGGGAGATGGAACGCAAGTACGGCCTGCGCCCGCCACAGGCCGGGGAAACGACCGCCGAAACTCTCTCATCGCTTCGCAAGGTCGAATATCCCTCGGACGACTTTACGGCACGGCTTCGCAGTACGGCACGGGCCGTCATCGAAAGCTACCGCTACCATTCGCTCGGCGAGCTGAACACAGCTTTGGAGCTCTTCAATATCCGCATCGAAGAAGTACGGGGACAACACGCCGGACAGGAGTTTCACGGACTGGTGTACGGTGTCCTCGACGATAATGACCGGCGCATCGGCCCCACCGTCAAAGCCAGCAGGCTCGGCCCCGCTTTCGGCTGAAAGTCTATCGAAAAGCGCATCGCCCGCAATACGGCAGTTCTCAAGGCCAATCCTCATTCGCTCGATACGCTGCGGAGTGCCGTCCTCTCCATACGGACTGTGTCGTCCTCCGAAGAGGAGTTTGTCCGGCAGCTTCGTAAACAAGGCATAGAGGCCATATTCCGCCGCACGGACGAAGGCCGCATCTATGGCGCGACGTTCATCGACCGAACCGAGCGTTTGGCCGTGAACGGTTCGAGATTAGGGCGGGAGTTCGCCGCCCGTACATGGAACGAATGGCTGGATAGATTCCGCCCGGAGCCGGTATCCGATACAGTGCCTGCACAGGAACAGTCCGGTTGCCCGAACTCCCGTATGGAGGAAGTTTCATTCGGAATACCGCAGCAGCCACCGTCCCTTTTCGAAGAACTCCTTTCAGCGGGAGCGGAAACCTTCGGAGAACTGTTCGAACCGCTGCCGCCACGACACGAAGAGTATATAGACCCGGCATTCCGGCTTGATTACAAAAAACGCAAGAAGAAAAAACGCAAGCATATCAAATTATAAAACCTCATGCAACAGGAAGATGACCTGCGCGGTCTGGCCAAGACCGCCGATTTCATGCGCGGAGTGAGCGTACTGTTTCTCGCCGTGCACCTCTATTGGTTCTGTTACGGCACGCTGGCAGAGGCGGGCTGAACCAATGCCATCGTCGATAAAGTTCTCGCAGGCTTTCAGCGCACGGCGGGACTTTTCTCCTCGCCTCTTTATACCAAGCTCTTCTGCCTGCTCTTATTAGCGCTCGCCTGCGTGATGAACTCCGGTGTCAAGAAGAAGTCCGTTACCCGCCGAAGTATTCTGTGGCTCCTTGCAGTCGGAGGAGGGCTGTTCTTCGGCAACGGTCCGCTGCTCGACCTGCGGCTGTCCGCAGCCCTGCGGACACTGTTGTATGGGCTGACGCTCCTTGCAGGGTATCTCTGTCTGATGGCCGGCAGTCTGCGTATCTCGCGGCTGATGAAGAGCCGCCTGCTCGAAGACCCGTTCAACGAGGAGAACGAGAGTTTCATGCAGGAAATGCGTCTGAAAACGAACGAACACTCCGTTAATCTGCCGACACGTTTCCGGTATAAGGGAAAGCTGCACACAGGCTGGATAAACGTAGTCAATCCCTTCCGTGCGACCATCGTACTCGGAACGCCCGGCTCCGGGAAGAGTTATGCGGTCATCAACAACTACATCAAACAGTCCATCGAACACGGCAGCGCGATTTATCTGTACGACTTCAAATTCCCGGATCTGAGCCTTATCGCCTACAACCACCTGCGGACGCATCTGGACGGATACACGGTAAGGCCCAAGTTCTATGTCATCAACTTCGACGACCCGCATCATTCGCACCGCTGCAACCCGCTGGTGCCGGAGCTGCTGACCGACATCGCCGATGCTTACGAAGCCAGCTATACGGTGATGCTGAACCTGAACCGCTCGTGGACGGAAAAACAGGGCGACTTCTTTCCCGAAAGCGCCATCACGCTCTTCGCAGCAATCATCTGGTATTTGAAAATCTACAAGGACGGCCGGTACTGCACTTTTCCGCACGTGATAGAATTGCTCAACCAGCGATACGAAGACGTATTTACGATTCTTTCGACATACCCGGAATTGGAAAACTATCTTTCGCCATTCATGGACGCATGGAAAGGCGGGGCGGCCGAACAGCTGCAGGGGCAGATAGCCTCGGCCAAGATACCGCTTTCGCGTCTTATATCTCCGGCCTTGTATTGGGTGATGTCGGGAAACGACTTTACGCTCGACCTGAATAATCCGAAGGCACCGAAAGTCCTTTGCATGGGGAACAATCCCGACAGGCAGAGTATCTATGGCGCCGCACTGGGATTATACAATTCCCGCATCATCAGACTCATCAATCAAAAAGGAAAACTCAAATCGGCGGTTATCATCGACGAGCTGCCGACTATCTATTTTCGCGGACTGGACAATCTTATCGCTACCGCACGTTCCAATAAGGTCGCCGTATGCTTAGGATTTCAGGATTTCTCGCAACTCAAACGCGACTACGGTGAGCGGCAGGCGACGGTCATCATGAATACCGTCGGCAACATCTTCTCCGGACAGGTGGTAGGCGACACGGCGCGTATGCTCTCCGAACGTTTCGGGCGTATCGTACAGCAGCGCGAATCCATGAACATAAACCGCAACGAAACATCCATGTCGGTCAATACCCAACTCGACAGCCTGATTCCTGCGGCGAAGATATCGAACCTGTCACAGGGAATGTTCGTAGGCGCAGTGGCCGATAACTTCGGAGAGGAGGTCAGACAGAAGGTGTTTCATACGCAAATCGTCGTCGATAACGAGCGGGTGAAGCACGAGGAGAAAGCCTATAAGCCCCTGCCGGAAATCTATTCGTTCAGGGATGAAGAAGGACGCGACACGATGCAGCAGGAAGTGCAGGACAACTACCGTCGCATCAAAAAGGAGGTCGAACAAATCATACAGGACGAACTCAAACGCATCGAACAAACGCCGGAGCTGGCTCACCTACTCAAAAGCGAAGAGAAATAGACCGGAGGAGCAAACAATAAAAGGGCGAGAAATTTGTTATATTACTAAATATTGGTAACTTTGTAAAGAGCAATATCGAAAATATGAAAACGACATCGGTTGCATTGGGAAGTTATTTCGACGATTTTATCAAATCGAAGATTGCGCAGGGACGCTATAACAATGCCAGTGAAGTGGTCCGGGCCGGTCTGCGGCTGCTGGAGGAGAATGAAAACAGATTCATGGAGCTTAAGACGGCCATCGAAGAGGGCATCGGCAGCGGCGAAGCGGTCGGTTTCGATGCACAGGAACATCTTAAGACACTGAAAACGCAGCGGCAGAATGGCTAAAGTTCGCTTTACCAACAAGGCGGTCGAAGACCTTTCCGAGATTTGGAATTACACGTTCGACAAGTGGTCCGAATCCCAGGCGGATATCTATTATACTTCACTTGTTTCCGCCTGCCGGAAGGTGGCGGACAATCCTTTCCTGTTCGGACAGACCTACCGTAACATTCGGGAGGATTTGTTTGGATACAGGTGTCACAAACATATTATCTTTTACCGTGTTTTGGAAAACAGGGATGTTGAAATCATCAGAATCCTGCACCAGCGGATGGACTTGGAAAACCGGATGAATGAATCTAAAGATTAAAGACGAGATAACAATAACAGTCAGATATATATTGGTAAGAAACTAAATAATCTTTAATGGTAAATTGCAATATCTGCCCCCATCATAGTTATCAAAAAAATTTGATATATTTGTATTATAAATGAGTGTGACATAACTATATTAAATGCTGACGCAAAAAACATATATTGATTTATTTTCTGGTTGTGGTGGCCTTTCTTTAGGACTGCATAACGCTGGCTGGAAAGGTGTTTTTGCTATTGAAAAAAATCCAGACGCTTTTAAAACATTAGAATATAATCTTATCAATAGGTTACATCATTTTGATTGGCCCCATTGGCTTCCACAAAAGGCACTTGATATTAATGAATTACTAAAAACTTATAAATCTCAATTACAATCTTTAGCAGGTACTATTGATATGGTAGCAGGAGGGCCTCCATGTCAAGGTTTTTCTATGGCAGGTCGTAGAAATGAATTAGATATAAGGAACCAGTTAGTTAATTCATACATTCGATTCATCAAATTGGTAAAGCCCAAGCTAATCTTTTTTGAAAATGTAAAAGGATTCACGTTGAGTTTTCAAAAGAATAAGGATAAAGGTATTGCTTATTCTGAATATGTAACCGAAAAATTAAAGGCTGCTGGTTATCAGGTCTATGGAGAATTAGTAAATTTTGCAGATTATGGAATTCCTCAAAAAAGAGTCCGTTTTATTTTAATTGGTATTCAAAAAGAAATAGCTGGTAATAACAAACTTATGGCTAAAAGTTTTTTTGAAAGATTACAAGCAAACGTAATACATTTTTGTAATGAAAAAAATATCGCTATAGATACAACTTTAGAAGATGCTATTTCCGATTTACTTATGGCCAATGGAACGTATCAAGCACCAGATATGCCGAAGTTTAAAATGGGGATTTACAAACCTGCCAAAACGCAATATCAACAATTTTTAAGACAAGACGTACAGTCTATTAATCCAGATAGTCATAGATTTGCGAATCATAGTCAAGCGATTATTAGCAAATTTACTGCAATACTGGCTACAAGTAGACGAAATAAAGATTTGGAACAAAATTTAAGAGAATTGTATAATATAAAAAAACATACTATTATTCCACTGGATGGACAAACCCAATGTCCCACAATTACAACTTTACCAGATGATTATATCCATTATTGCGAGCCTCGCATATTAACTGTTCGTGAATATGCTCGCATACAGTCTTTCCCAGATAATTTTGAATTTAAAGGAAAGTACACTACAGGAGGGAAGGTTAGGACACAAGAGGTTCCGCGATATTCCCAAATTGGAAATGCTATACCACCATTGTTTAGCGAACAAAGTGGTATCATTTTACAACAAATGATTTGAGAGCAATATGAGTGATAAATTAACATTCAAGACAAATATACAATTAAAGAGTATTATTGGTAAGGATCTTATCAATGATGATAATATTGCTATATTGGAACTTGTGAAAAATGCTTTTGACGCTAATGCTAAAAAAGTAACCATCACTTATTCGCATCTTAAATCAAATGATGATAATGTGACAGCCACCTATTCCGATAATACATCTCGTTTAATAATCCAAGATGATGGCATTGGAATGAGTATGAATGATATTAAAAATAAGTGGCTAAATATTGCATATTCTGAAAAGAAATCTCGCACAAGACAATATAATCGTTTAATGGCTGGCGCGAAAGGGGTGGGACGTTTCTCTTGTGATAGATTGGGACAGTATTTAAATTTATATACAAAACAGAAAGGTTCTCCCAAATATATTTTATTGCAAATAGACTGGAAAGATTTTGAGGTTGAAGACCAAAATAAAGAAATTCAATCGGTACCTCTCTCTATTTTTCATTTAACTAGTGAAGACCTACGAAATAGAGGTATTTCTCCTTTTGAAAAAGATCAAGGAACTTGTCTTGAAATTATTCATTTGAGAAGCTTGTGGACTAACCAAGAATCTAGTGGTGTTTGGAATACAGACAAATTGGTTAAGTTAAAGAAGTATTTAGAAAAACTTATAAATCCAAATCAAGCTTTTGAAGCACAGAATGATTTTGGCATTTTCTTAAATGCATCTGAATTTTCGGTTGAAAATAAAAATCTCCCTAAAAATGAGCAATTTATAGGTCGTATTCAGAATAGGATTTTTGAAAAATTAGATTTTAAAACTACTAGTATTGAATGTAGAACTATCAACGAGGGGACTTTAATATATACTGAACTAAAAGATCGAGGAGAAACAATTTTCAGCATAAAAGAAAAGAATAATTATTTCCCCTGGGTAAAACAGGCTAAACTTACTTTATATTATTTAAATCCATATTCCAAGGCTTTCTTTACGAAACAAACCGGAATAAGGTCTATTGACTATGGTTCAGTATTTCTCTTCATTAATGGCTTTCGCATACCACCATTTGGTGATATCGATAATGATTGGCTTAATTTAAATCAACGAAAAACACAAGGTACAAGCCGTTATATTGGGGTTCGAGAAATTGTAGGTAACATTGAAATTTTAGATACGGATAATGATTTTCAGATTATATCAAGTCGGGAAGGTATTGTTAGAAATGAGAATTTTTTGAAATTAACCAATTCTAAAGGTAATGACAGTTTTATATTTAAAGCTTTAAGACGTCTAGAACGGTATGTTGTAGAGGGTATTGATTGGGACAGATTACCTAAGCAGCTGGATGAATCATATAATCAGATTGAAAAAAAGATTCTATCAGGAGAATTTACCGAAAACGATGTAATCTATTATGAAGACGATAGAATTAAACGTCAACGGATATATGCTTCAATTCATGGTATTATTTCCGCACGTCCAGAAGACGTTGAGGCGTTATATATTAATGAAAATCTTATTCTTGATAAAATTGAAGAAGAGAAACAGAAATCTGAACGAGAAATAGAGCAGTTATTGCATGATTTTGAAACGAAGAAAATAGATATAAATACAATTAATCGTATTCTATCACACAAAGCGGAACAAAGCAAGGAACTTGAGAAACAGTTGAAGGAGTTTGCTAAATATGAAACAACACCAGCTACAGCCAAGGCAATATTGGAGTTGCAGCAATATAAGGAAACAATTAAAAGACAGGAAAAGATTATCGAGGGCTTAAGAGCTGAATTAGAAGAGTTACAACAAAAACAAGCCGTTGCTCAGATAGAAAATCAACAATTACAAAAATTACACTTAGAAGCTGAAAGGAAAGTTGCTCAAATAGAAAAAGAGAGGAAGGAAACAGAGCAAAAATTATATATAGAGCAAACAAAAAATAAATATCTGGCATCAACGAGAGCCATGTCTTCTGATGAAGAATCATTTCACCATCTTATTAATAACTATTCTCAACAAGCAGACACGGCTCTTGTAAAGATTTCAAGAATTGCCAACAATTACGCACTGCCTAAAGAACTATTGGAAGCTATTGATAATTTGAGCCTATATGTAGGTAAAATAAACAAACTTACAGCTTTACTGTGTAAATCCGACATTAAAACATTATCTGAAAATGTATACATAGATATTCCGGCTTATGTACAAGAATATTTGACAGATTATGCAAATACAACGCAACGAATCAAGATAACTTTTGGGGAAAACAATGTAATCCTAAAACGCAATATTAGTATGCTCGATATATCAATCATTTTAGATAACTTAATTATTAATTCATTAAAAGCAGGGGCCTCCGAATTGTTTGTAAAATTTAGCAAGAATGAAATAGCCAATAAAGTATATATTGACTTTTCGGATAATGGTGATGGGGTTCAAGAACCAATGTTGTCTAATCCTCAAGCCATGTTTGAAGCAGGTGTAACAACCCGTTCTGGCGGTTCTGGCATTGGTTTAAGTTCCGTTAAAAATCTAATGGTCAACACCTTATTTGGCGATATAGAATTTATTGGTAATGGTTTGAATACTCTAAAAGGAGCAACTTTTAGGTTAATCTTCTGATTGCTATGGACAAGAAAATATGTGTCATCATTGATAATGATCCTCAGGAAGAAAATTTTAAGGAAAATATTTGTACCCCATTACGTCAGGAGTTTGATATTTCATTAATCTATATTAACCCGAACCATCCCGATTTTGAGGGAAATGATGGTATGCCTGATATGCAAAAAGTTAACGCTCACATCCACACAATATGTTCAAACTCAAAAATCCATATATTTGCTTCTGATCTTAATTATAACATTTCAACATTTTCAGGATTAGATATTATATCTGAATTTAGGACGTATAACAAGCGTACTCCTGTTATTTTATATTCAGCAAATATAAAGCGGGCTATAACATCTATTATAGCTCCATTTATGGAGAAACAGATTACTCCAGAGCAAGCCATTACACAAATTGAATTATTAACAACAATAAATAAATATGTTAATGGGAAAAGATATTATGAAGCAGTCATACGACTTATTAAGAAACCAGAGGATATCTTAACAGATATTTTATTACAGAATCTTAAAGAACACAGCGAGATTATATGCCAATCTTGTTATCCAAAATTTCAAGGACGAAATTTTGGAGAAATCGCTCATGAAATAGAATGTAATAGTCCTCACGGCATAGGATTTCAAAATAGTATTATTGAACAAACGTTAGCTTATCTTGCCGACATACACAATGAAGACAAGTAACATAATTTGTATTTATCCAAGCGATCAGACTACGGATTTTTTATCGCCTATTGTAAAGGTATTGGAATTATATGGGGCAAGTATATTTAGATTACAACCTAATGATTGTCCATATAATGACATAAAACGCAGAATTTATGAATCTGAATCCGGTACGCTTGTATTTTTCTTAGGACATGGCGCTGACAATCGATTATATGGAGCAATGGTAAATGGAAGTAAAGATATTTTTGTTAATTCAACTGAGAACGACATATTCAATGACAAAAATATTGTTTTGTTGGCCTGTAAGTCAAATGATTTTATACAATCATATCTAACTAAAAAAAGAACACAATACCCACCTCTTAATGCGATAGGATTCGGAATACTACCTACAGATTGGAATGATGTAATTGCTGAACGAGACGGCGATGCAATGGCATTTAATGGGATAATTGAGCAGGATATAGATTATTTCCGCACAACATTAGTTCAGATATTCTCTAGTACAATTAAGTATATTTTAGACAAAGGATTTTCTGTTAAAAAGTTTTATACCCATATTAAACTTAGACTCAATAAAGAGATAGCCACATTACTCACAGAAAGGCAAAAGATGCATTATAGTGAAATAGCTGCTCTTTTTCATCGCGTAAAAGAAGAAGTGTATTTTTATAGTCAGGATGAAAACTGATAAAATCGTAGATAATTTGTTGTAATTGGCAAATAAGTCAATATTTATCAGATAATTGCTTTCTGAATTATAATATATTATGTTATTTGTTTCGAATATAAACTAATGTGGTGTTAGGAAGTTCGTTCCGGCAATAAGCTAATTCAAAGTTATTCGACAGGGCGTATTTAATCAATTGTGTTAATTTTTTTAACCCGTAATTTGGGGGATCGAAATCCGGCATTTTTTTCGATAACATATTGCCTACTACTCCTAAAAAAGCCCAGCTGTCATCATCACGTGCAGCTTCAATAGTATTAACAAGCAATGTAGATAATTCTTTATCTACAAGTTTTGGTGACATTCCTATATCTGTGTTAGATACCTCTAATTGCCTGTTACGTTCTCGTGATTGTTCTGGGACCAATTCTTTCGGATTTAATAATTCAATTTTCAATAAATCCATGCTTAAAATTTCTACGTAAATGAATTTATCGCAGGCTTTAATAAACGGTTGTGGTGTTTTGTGCTCACCAAATCCAAAAACTATCTTGTCGGCTTCACGCAATCTACTGACAAGTCGCGTATAATCACTGTCGCTGGAAATAATACAAAAACCGTTAATATATTCTTGACAATGCAGTTGTCCACTGCATCAATAATTAGCGCTGAATCAGTTACATTTTTGCCAGTCGTATAAGCGTATTGCTGATTGGTACTATCGAATGTTCGAGTAATATATCTTTCCAACTACTTAATTTATTGTCAGAAAAATCTCTGTAAATGTGCTTTATTGTCAGCGTTCCATTTTAAGTTATTCCATCAGATGTTTTTAATTGTCCGATAAGATGCATTATCGGCATCAATCGGGACCGCGAACTTCAAGTCGCTTTTTTTATTCTCGGCTATTTCTGTCATATGAATTTAGTATTGCTTTAATCTCATCTAAAGTAATTAAAAACTCGACAATCTCCAAATCTCCGCCACCGTGCGCCATCCCCGGCCAACGTCCGCCAGCGGGTGCGGAAAGGGCTGCACGGGCATTAACTTCGCGGCGGGAGCCGCAAGTGCGGCTTGCCGGTACGATTATCCACTTATTCATATTCATAACAATTCAGACAATGGCAACACAACAGAGCGAGGCGCCTGCGGCGCCCGAATCCCAGGATGTTCTTCTGGCATTGAACAAGCAGAACAAGGAGTACGGTTACGTGACGGAGCTGAATCCCCAGACGGGGGATTTCACGTGGGAGACACCCGAGGGGAACGACTATCGGGAGCGTATGTTCCGCTTTCCGACCAATACGTGACTGGGTTAGTTTTTCGAGCAGTTCCGCCGTCAGTACGGCAATCCCTCCCGTATCGGGTTCGACTTTTTCCGCGTTCCCGTGGATATGGCGGACCGTGTTCTTTCGGCACTCGTAAGGGTTCGCATCGAAGAGAGCGGTACCCGTGCGGACCAGAAACTTTTGGACGACTACCGGCTCAACGACGAGGGGCGCAACGCTCGCCAGGCCGAAACGTACAGCTTCGAAGAACGGGAACTAACGGATTCCCTGACCGAACTGGGCCTTACACCCGGGCAGCTGCGCGATGCGCACGAGATGGGCAATCTGATGAAAGGTTACATCACCTCGACGCCGCTGCCGATATACAAAGAGATAAACGGCGAGCGCAAGCCGCTCGGCGAAGCCTGTTTCTATGCGGTCCGCGAGGAGGGGCGCACGATTGTAAAGGCCCTTCCCGTACTGAAAAGCCCGCAGTACGACATGACCGCCTATAAGGAGCTGTTCACCGACCGGCAGCGTAAACAGCTCGCCGCGAACGGCCATCTGGAGGGGACGAAAGTCATGCGGGACTTCACGACGGGCCGCGAGTGCGAGTGTTACGTGAGCTACCACGAACCTACGCGCCGTCTGACTACGCTGCCGGTCGATTCCCTGCGGCCGCTGACCCACATCTACGGCCAGCCGCTGTCGCGTCAGGAGCAGGAGGCGCTGCGCGGCGGGCGTCAGGTCGAAGTTACCGATATCCAGCGGCGCGACGGACGTCTCATTTCAGGTATTCTGCGTGCCGACGCCAACCATCGGGGTTTTTATTTCAAGGATACGGAAACGACCCTGCGCATCGGCGAGCGCGTGAACGGCGCCCTCATCGACGATACGCAGCGTGCGAAACTGGAAAACCACGAACTGGTCTATGTCACGGGGATGCGCCGACGCAACGGCACGACCTATTCCGATGACGTCATCTTTACCGAGGGCAACATCCAGCTCGTCGGCCAGGCGGCCCGCAACTATAAGCCGCAGCAGGCGCAGCGGCAAATCCGTCCCCGTCCCCGAACGGCCCGTTCCGCACGTACCGAGGCATCGCTGCCGCAGCCCAAGCGTCCCGGTCTCCGCAACAGCGGTCTGAAATAATCCCCGGCCATGAAAACGACATCCACACCCCGCACTCAGGAAGCGCCTTCCTGTTTCGAGGCTGCGCTGCGAGCCTTCCTTCGCCGCCGCCATCCCGAATTGCTCTCCGACAACGACTTTATCCTCCGGCGCAGCGAGGATGCTGCGGCCACCTTCTCCCGAGGACGACGGGACGGGCATTCCGTCTATGAAGCCCTCGAACTCTCGCGGGCCGTCCTGTACGACGGCCTGCGCTTCTCGCGCTACGACACGCTTTTCGAAGTCGTCTCCGAATGGTTCCCGGAAGTCGCGCCGCGCCGCCGCCCGGACTTCTGCCTGAAACTTCTGCCCTTGTGCACGCAGGTCTTCGAGCGCTACGCTCCGGGCGACGATTTCGAGAGCACCCCGGCTTACCGGGTTCTGACGACCGAATTGATAGGCATCGTACAACAAAACCTCGACCGCTATGGCTTTTAACAAAAAAGAACACCTCCGGCAAAACATCCGGGCTATCGAAATAGCCTTGCAGCAAGGCGAAGCGACCGCTGCCGAACGCGAGGAGCTGGCCCGTTACTCCGGTTTCGGCGGTCTCAAATGCGTTCTGCAGCCGGCCGCTGCGGATCGCGACATCGAACGCTGAAGGAGCGACCGGGAGCTGTTCCCTCTGGTGCGGGAGCTGCACGAGAGTGTGCGCAAACACTGTACCGACGAGAAAGAGTACAAACGCTGCATGGACGGCATCCGCAGTTCCGTACTGACGGCATTCTATACGCCTCCCGTTTTCGTAAGGGCCATTGCGGATACCATTTACCGCACGGGCGACATCTCTGCGGAGCGTATGCTGGATCCCTCTGCCGGAACGGGAGTTTTCGCCGAGGCGTTCAGCGGGGAAGGACGCGCGGCAGAAACGGTCTGTTTCGAGAAGGACCCGCTCACGGGCGCCATCCTCGGCAAACTCTTCCCCGGCTATGAAGTCCATACCGATTCTTTTCATCGCGTCAATAGCGATTATAACGGTTCTTTCGACCTGGTGGCCTCGAACATCCCGTTCGGCACGATGCAGGTGTTCGATGCGGCTTTTGAACGCAGCGGAGACAAGGTGCGCCGCCTCTCGCAGCAGGCTATCCATAATTACTTCTTCATCAAGGGCGTGGATATGCTGCGCGAGGGCGGTATCCTGGCGTTCATCACCTCGCAGGGCGTGCTGGATTCCCCCGGCAACGCCCCGATTCGGGAGTGGCTGATACACCGCTGCAATCTCGTCTCCGCTCTGCGCCTGCCCAACAACCTGTTCACCGACTACGCCGGCACGCAGGCGGGCAGCGACCTGATTGTGCTGCAAAAGAACAGCGGCAGGGAGGCCCTGCGCACTTCGTGGGAGGAGGAGTTCATGCAGACGGCCGATAACGGCGACGGCATCGTGCAGAACCGCCTGATAGCCGCTCATCCCCATCTGATTCTGCATACGACCGCCCGCCGGGACGTCGATTTGTACGGCAAGCCCGCAATGGTCTATACTTTCGAGGGGAGTGTCGGGCAGATGGCCGAACGTTTGTCCGGCCTGCTTGCGAGCGATATGAAACGCTTCGACCGGACGCTGTACCTGACCCATCGGCAGGAGGCAAAAGTCACAGCGACCATATCTGCGGGCCGCAGTCCTTCCGAAGAACAGAGTGCCGAGCGGAGTCCGGAACTCGGCATGCCCCCGGAAAGGAGCGGTTCCCTGTTCGGGAATACCGTCGGGGCAGCGTCCCCCGCACCGGCGGCCGGCGGGGTGTTCGACCTGTTCGGTCAGGGCAATCTTTTCGCTCAGCCTGCGCAGGAAGAGCTATCGCCCGAGGAGCACCGCCACAGGCACGAAGAGTTTCTGGCCCGTCAGCAGCAGGCGCTGGAGCCGCGCCCCTATACGGGCAAGGTGCAGCCTTTCTACCGCAACGGCACCCTCGTCGAACAGGAGGGACAGTACGGGCATTTGAAGGATATAAGCAGGAGACAACCGATGTTCCACCCTCTGCGCTTAAACACGATGCAGCGCTTCCGCGCCGAGGCCTATCTGCCGCTGCGGGACACCTATCACCAGCTTTACCGGCTGGAAGCCCGCAACGAAACAGAGTACAGGGGATTGCGGCGCAAGCTCGGAAGACTGTACGACAACTTCGTCCGGACGGTCGGCGACCTGAACGGCAAGGAGAACGCGAAGCTCATCCTTCAGGATGCCACGGGCCGCGAAATACTGTCGCTCGAACGCTTCGAGAACGGTAAAAAACGCCTCGCCGATATCTTCGCGTGCCCCGTGTCGTTCGCTGCGAACGATGTGCAGCACGTCGATACGGCTCTCGAGGCACTCACGGCGTCGCTCAACCGGTACGGCCGCGTCGATTTGCCTTACATGTCCCGTCTGAGCGACATCGCACCGGACGAATTGGTCGTACAGCTCGAAGGACGCATCTATTACAATCCGATGGCCAAGACATACGAGATTGCCGACCGTTTCATTGCGGGGAACGTCATCGAAAAGGCCGAATGGATTGCGAACTACCTGACCGAGCACCCCGACGACGAAGCGTCGCGCCGCTCGCTCGACGCCCTGAAGGAGCACACACCCACGCCGCTGACTTTCGACGAGCTGGACATCAATCTGGGCGTGCGGTGGCTCGATACGTCCATTTATGCGGATTTCGCCCGCGAGCTGTTCGGACTCGAAAAGAAGCCGCAGGTCATCTATATCGAAAAACTGGACGAATTCGATATTACGACCAACGAACGCAATGCGGCCATCTCGGAGGAGTATTGCGTCAAGGGCCAGGACCGCAAGTACGACGGATTGTCACTGTTCATTTACGCCCTGCACAATACGCTGCCGGATATCACCAAATGCATCGGTTACGATGAGAACAACAAACCCGTCCGCGTGAAGGATGCCGAGGCGGTACAGCTCGCCGACGCCGTGGTGAACCGGATACGGCAGGCTTTCAGCGACTGGCTGCAGGAGCGTCCCGAAGCGTTCAGGCAGCAGCTGACCGACCGTTATAACCGTCTTTTCAACTGCATCGTGCGTCCCCGCTACGACGGCTCCTTCCAGTCATTCCCCGGCCTCGACCTGAAGGGTCTGGGAATAGACTCCCTGTACGGGAGCCAGAAAGACGCCATATGAATGCTCAAGCTCAATGGCGGGGGTATCTGCGACCACGAAGTCGGCACCGGAAAAACACTCATTATGTGTGTGGCGGCATATGAAATGCACCGGCTGGGCCTGGCGAAAAAGCCGCTTATCATCGGATTGAAAGCCAACGTGCACGAGATAGCCGAAACTTTCCGCACGGCCTATCCCGATGCCCGGCTTCTCTATCCGGGCAAGGAAGACTTCACGCCCGAAAACCGCGTCCGCATCTTCAATGACATCAAGAACAACAACTGGGACTGCGTCATTCTCACGCACGACCAGTTCGGCAAGCTGCCGCAATCTCCGCAGGTGCAGCAGGAGATTTTCCAGGCCGAGCTCGACGACCTGGAGGAGAGTCTGGAAGCATTGGAGCGGTATGGCGATGAAGTTTCAAAAAGAATGCGCAGCGGGTTGGAAAAGCGAAAAGAGAACCTTGCGACCAAGCTCGCAAAACTGGAGGATGACCTTCTGCGAAACAAGGACGACGTAGTCGATTTCCGGCAGATGGGCATCGACCATATTTTCGTGGACGAGAGCCACAACTTCAAGAACCTTACCTTCAACACCCGACATGCACGGGTGTCGGGGCTCGGAAATCCCGAAGGCAGTCAGAAGGCGATGAACCTGCTCATGGCCCTGCGCGATATTCAGTCCCACACGGGCCGGGACCTCGGGGCGACGTTCCTGTCGGGTACGACCGTCAGCAATTCGCTTACGGAACTCTACCTGCTCTTCAAATATCTCCGGCCCCGGGCGCTGGAAAGACAGGGTATCACCTGTTTCGACGGCTGGGCTGCCGTATTCGCCCGCAAAACCACCGAGTTCGAGTTCTCCGTAACCAACGAAATCGTCCAGAAGGAGCGGTTCCGATACTTCATCAACGTCCCCGAACTGGCGGCCTTCTATGCGGAAATCACCGATTACCGAACGGCGGAAGACGTAGGGGTGCGCCGCCCGCAACTGAACACCGAGCTGGTGAATATTCCCATGACACCCGCACAGGAGGCATTTATCCCGAAGCTGGTGCAATTCGCCGAAAACGGCGATGCCACGCTGCTCGGCCGGGAGCCGCTCAACAGGAGGGAAGAGCGGGCCAAAATGCTTATCGCAACCAATTACTCCAACAAAATGTCGCTCGACATGCGTCTGATAGATCTGTCCCACGGCGATGAAGAGGGAAACAAGGCCAGCGTCTGCGCTGCCAAACTGAGCCAGTTTTACCACCGTTACGATACGGCCAAAGGCACGCAGTTCGTATTCTGCGACCTTTCGACTTACAAGCCCGCCGAATGGAATGTTTACGCCGAGATAAAACGCAAGCTCATCGAGGATCACGGCATCCCGGCGCATGAAATCCGCTTCATTCAGGAGGCGACGACCGACAAAGCACGCAAAGACCTCTTCGCAGCGATGAATGCCGGCAAGGTGCGCATCCTCTTCGGTTCGACGCAGAAGCTCGGTACGGGAGTCAATGCCCAACAGCGGGCCGTAGCGGTCCACCACCTCGACATTCCGTGGCGTCCGTCCGATTTGGAGCAACGCAACGGACGTGCCCAGCGCAAGGGAAACCGCGTGGCGGAGGAGTACGCCGACAATACCGTCCATGCGTTCATCTATGCAGTGAACCGTTCGCTCGATGCCTACAAATTCAACATCTTACAAAACAAGCAGATGTTTATCCGACAGCTCAAAAGCCGCAGCCTGGCAGCACGCACCATCGACGAGGGGGCGATGGATGAAAACAACGGCATCAACTATGCCGAATACGTGGCCTTGCTCTCCGGCAATACGGACTTGTTGGAAAAAGCCCGGCTGGAGAAACAAATCGCCACGCTCCAATCCTCCCGGCAGGCATTCCTGCGCAGCAAGGGAGCGGCACGCACCCGGTTGAAGGAGTGTACCGACGGTGTGGCGACCAATGAGCGGATTATCGCACGCATCGAACAAGACCGGGCCTATTTCGACCGAGTAGCTCCGGCCGATGAAAGCGGCAGACGTCCCAATCCTCTCAAGCTCGACGGCGTGGAGTCCGAAGATGTCAAAGTCCTCGGAAAGCATCTGACGGAGCTCGACCGCACGCTCAATACCAACGATGACTACCGGCAGATAGGCACCCTGTTCGATTTCCGGCTGCTGGTACGCTCCGAGCGGGTGAACAAGGACGGGCTCGACCTGGTGGTCAATAAATTCATGGTGGAAGGACCCAGCGGTATCAAATACTCCCACAACAACGGTCATTTGGCCGCCGACCCCAAACTCGCATGCGAGAACTTCATCAAGGCCCTCGGCAGCATGCCCAAACTCATCGAAAAACACGCCGCCGAGCGCGACCGTCACGCCCGCGATATTCCGACTTTGGAGCGGATACTGGAAAGCTCCTGGGACCGGGAGTCGGAGCTGCGGGAATTACGCACACAGCTACAAGGCGTGGAGCAGCGGATAGCGGCGGAGATACTTACGAAAAATATGGCGAAGGTCGTGGAGAAGGAGGAAGCGGAGATACCGCCTGAAATGCTGCAGGAAGTGACGGCAGCGGCGCAGGCCCGGCCGCAAATCGTTATGGAAAAACCGGTCGAAGAGAAGCTCACCGGCGGAAGCGACATCCTCCATGTCCCGGCAAACATCTATGCCGTCAAACCGAGAGGACCCAAAGTATAACCGAAGGAGGCTCGGAGTACCGGCGCATAGAGCGGGGCCATGCGGCCCCGCTCTATGTATGTGCGGCATTTAATTCTTGACCTGAATAGCCGTATCCGGAACGGCGCTGTCCATCGTCTGCCGAAAGATAAGCTGGCTGTCCAGCGAATCTTTCAGGTCGATAAGGTCAATCAGGTCATAGTAACGAATCCCGTCGATTTCATCGTAACGCAGGCGGCCGCGAAGGGTCCGGCGCCGAACCTCTTCGGGGTCGAGCTGCAGCAGTTCGCAAATCTCTTCGGCCGTCAGCGTCAGCAGTGTCCGGCGCTGTTTGCAGATATGCGTCAGCAACGTGTTCAGGTAAAGCGACTTGCGGTAATTGCGCAACAGGCGGGCGAAACGGCTTCGTTCGATAATAATCATCTTTTTCATTTGTGTTTACCGGTGTTGGTTCGACTCATGTTGTTCGAGAGCCCGCAAAACCTTCGATTTGACATAGTAGATTTTGCCTCCTCTGCGGAAATAAGGCAGCGTCCCGTCGTTGCGGCGGCGAAGCAGCGTGCGGTCGGACATTTTGCTTAACAGGCGCATCTTGCGCGTGTCCAGAATCTCTTCATTTTCCGAGAGCTGTTCGGCGGACAGTGCCGACAAATGTTGTTCGATGGCATCGAGTCGCTCGTATATCCTGAACAACAGATGCCCGTAAGTGGGTTTGCGTGCTCGCATCGTAGTAGGAATTTTGGCGCAAGGTAGAAATGCGTTTCCGAACCGGCCTTTAGTTAAGCCTTTATAGAAATATCCGCCAACCGTCCCGCCGATAACAATATCGGAAGAGGAAATTGCGGGCCTGATGATGCGTAAATACCGATTTCACGTTATCTTTGCCGCGTAAACTCTTAAACTATAATGGCTATGAAAGAATTGATAACAAAGATTCAGGAATCTTATCAGGCATTCGTAAAGGACGCGAACCTTCAGGTGGAAAACGGCAACAAAGCGGCTGGTGTGCGGGCACGAAAGGCCTCTCTGGAAATCGAGAAAATGATGAAGGAATTTCGCAGAGTATCCCTCGAAAACGCGAAGAAATAATCGGGACAGGCCTTACGGTATTCCGTACTTGCCATACTGCATCGACCAATACGAATGAAAGGGAAAAGCGAGCTTGATTAAGCTCGCTTTTTTTGTAAAGTATTTATTTTCAAATAAATATCGTGTGGTTATTGCTTTTTCAAGCAAAATAGACTATCTTTGCTTTCGAGTTATTCAGTTATGCGAAGTTTGGGGAATCCGGTTGATAGACTTTCGTAACCAATTCGTGACCCATCCCTTTTTATCTCTGATATTACAGTTTGTAAATCAACGAGATAGTCTAAATGGAAACAACCTCTTCTTTTTTCCATCATAATCGGTGTCTTGTCTATCGGAACTGCCTGTGTACGGCAGGGAAATCCCAATACCACCAAAAGTCCGGAGCAGTTACAATACGAAAGGGCCGTCTATCTCATCAAAGAAATGGGGTACGATATATCCGATATACGTTCCGCCGCGAACGGATACATTGTCGAAGGCGACATATTACTGACCCAGAGACACCTCGACGAATTCGAGTCGCGAGTTCAAACCCGGCAGAATTTTAATCAATATTGGCTGACTGTCAGCAAAGACAATCAAAAGATACAAATCAATTCTGCTTTTCCGTATGTAGACTTTTCGTTAGACTGCCTCGACGCCATTCAGTACTGGAATGAAAAATCCCAATGCAGCATCGTCTTGTCAGGAGCTGGAGGGAACAGTATCATCGACATCATCACCGAACCTTTCAAAACGGTGGATGGCTACGAAGATTTCAATACGCTCATGCTCGTTACTCCACCCACAAGCGACGGTTATCCGGGAAGTATAAAAATCAATTCGCAGAGTTCTTATCTGCCTAAACCTTCTACGGAGCAAGCCAAATATATGATACTGCATGCCGTCGGTCATGCCATAGGCTTTACCCATACATTGAGAGACTATAATGACGGAAGCGGCCAAACGCAGGAGGAGGTTGGAGTACCAATTCCAGGCACTGAACCCTATGATGCGAAATCAATTATGGTCAAGGAATCGCATTCGGGCTGGAGCGGCTTCAGCGAAAACGACATCAAGGCATTCAAGGCCATATATCCCACCGACGAGCCGGAGCCGGAACCGGAGCCGGAGCCGGATATAGACCCCTCAATCCCCTGGATATACTCGCAAGATGATTTCGATATCGAACTCTCCGTGCGGGATTTTTCGGAAGACACGCCGTATGTATTCCAAAACTACGTAAAACAGACCGGCAATTTCTGGTATTACCACGAGAATAAACAGAAATACATCCGAATAACGGACGCGAACGGCAGGGTCGTAGCACTCGGCAAAGCGAACGAAAGCTATTCCATTCCCTACGGTGAGTACACGCTACAATACGGCGTCTTGGTTGAGTCGGTATTATGCGGGGAGGCAAAAGTAAAGTTCTGGCAGACGCAGCCCCGGATATGGACCAATGCGAGGGAGAACGAAACCATCGACCTTGCCCGGGAATACGTCGTCAAATGCGAATTCGATACCAACTCCCCCGACTGGCAGGAATACACGAAAAGCGTGAAGATGGTCGATACGGGAACCACAGAAGAAGTCCCCCTCAGATTCTCCGAAACCGCCGACAGATGGTATTTCAGATTTCCCGACAGGGGTACTTACAAAATCATCCTGACCGTTACCAACCGGCTCGGCGAGACGAAAACGGCGGAAAAGACGCTGCAGATAACATCCATCGACAGGACGCCGGTCTTTTACAAGATGTACGAAGAGTACGTCGGAATAGAATACGGATACCTGAAGAACAACGAAGCCGTATCACGCTTCTCGCTCAGATTCTATTCCGACGCCGCATGTACGCGCAGGATAGCTTCCACCGAAAACACCATCGAATGCAGCTACATCCTGTGGGACGACTACTACGACATCGACTCGGAACCGGTCTCCTCTACCATACAGGAGCAGGGTACGTTCCTGATACCGGTCGGTTCCTCGACCTGCGAACTGCCCCACGACATCTTCAACGGTACGCCCTATACTTTGGACCAACATATATTCCGATACGAAATAACCGGATTCTATTACAAATAAATTCGGTCTCGACCCGGCCAGATACCCTTTATATCCGAATCAATACGAGGATGGATGCGGCATAAAACCACCGCATCCGTCCCGGCAAACTTCGCACCTTGATATAGCACGACCGACATTCCGACCGGAGAAACGCAACCAAACGCACGTTTCCGGCAGGATAGACAGACTGTGCCTGCCGTCCGCCGCAGTTCTATCGTTATCAATGAAGATGTTCGGCCGCCATCGCGTCGTCGTAGGTCTTGTGAACCGTACCGTACGGGTGCTCTACCGGAGCATAAATCGAATAAAGCTTCAGCGGTTTATCGCCGATATTTACCAGATTATGCCATTTGCCGGCCGGTACGAATACCGCATGGTCCGCTTTCGCCGTCCGTACATAATCAAGGTCTTCCTTGCTGTCGCCCATCATCACTTTGGCCTCACCCTCTTCGATACGCAGGAACTGGTCGATATCGGGATGCAATTCGAGCCCCACCTCGCCGCCGACCGGAATGGTCATGAGCGTCACCTGAAGATTGGTTCCCGTCCACAATGCCGTTCGGAAATTTTCGTTTCCAAGCGTATAGGCTTCGATATCGAGTACCGCAGGCTCTGCGCCATAGTCTTTCAGCTCAATCATGGATTTCGTTTCGACAGCAGTCGAAACGGCCGTTTTATCCCTCTCTGCCTGGGATGCCCGTCCGCCGCAGGATGTACATGCCGCAACAGCGACGGCGAACAATCCTGCCTGAAAAAAATACCTAATCATAACAGTTCTGGCAATTAATGTGAAACTTACGTGTGTTCACAATATAAGCATAAAAGAAGACGTTTCATGGCTTTTTGAGTTAAATGGTTTCAGAATTAAGCATGTGTGCGGTTTATAGTTTATGGGTTTGAAAATAGGTTACAACGATGTATTCCGGCTCCGTTTCATCGAATGCTATCATTATGGGAGGGATTGACCGGAAATTATAAAAGCAATCGTTTGACCCATCGTATTCATAGCGTTCGAAAAAGAAGTTCCTCATCTCTTCTTTGTACGATTTTTCGATGAAAATATTGGCATAGAACACGACAGGGTCTTCGCCCTTGTCGAATCTGTACTGAACTTTCGCTATGTAAGGCCGTTCTCCTTTGTAGAAAATAGCGGTATCGTTTTCTTCCAATATTTCCCGTGTTTCCGCCTCTTTGAGTACGGACAGCGGCTGTCCGAACAGTTCGTACAGCGGTTCTTCGAACGTATCGTACCGGGGCTGGACTTCCACGGTGCATGCGGCGCTGCCGGAGTCGGCTGTTGCG